>Ga0310811_10009550_pt1 | contig 12533 bp, 11 predicted proteins | sample YCmetagenome_FD_207642 | JGI IMG/M metagenome (GOLD analysis project Ga0310811, IMG submission 207642) | Soil microbial communities from experimental microcosm in Duke University, North Carolina, United States - YC | ecosystem: Engineered > Artificial ecosystem > Soil microcosm > Unclassified ... | reverse complement strand
CCCAGGAGTCATTGCCGGCACGGGGATCGCACCGCCGGCCGCGTGCCGGGCCGTGTACACCCACTGCTTGCGGGAGCGCCCCCACGCCCACTGCCGCACCGTGCGCACCTTGCCGTCATCGCTGTCCATGCGGAGCAGGACCACCCAGTCGTCGGCCCAGCTCTCGCCGGCCCGCACCTCCTGCTCGGTGGTGGTGAAACCCAGCCGAACCCTTGCCGCGTCAGAAAAATCGGTACGCGTGAGCAGATAGAGCCGTCCGATGTGGTCGGTCGCCTCCTCGTACCAGCGCGGGCGGTTGGCCCCCACCACCGACCGCAGCTCGCCGATCGCCGAGGCGATCCCGGGCGCCTGCGCGTCCACCATCCGGGCCATGATTCCTTGCCACCAGGCGGGTTCCCGCGACGGCAACGTGTGCAGACCGCCGGCCGACAGGTCGGTCAGCCAGTCCGTGAGACCGGCGATGCCCGCCCGTACCGACTCCTCGCGGCGCTTGCCCGGCTGCGCCGGCTTGCGCTCCGTCGTGGCCCGGGTATGTCGGGCTCGCAGCCAGTTGCCCACCCACTCCGGCTGGCTGCCCTCCCGGGTGGAACCGTTGACGTGCAACAACTGTAGGGCCACCGCGTGCTTGCACGGGAACTTGCGCGACGGGCACGAGCACTTCGTCGCCCGATCCGTGAGGTCGACGCAGACCTGATACGGGCTCTTGCCGCTGCCCTGGCACAGCCCCCACAGCGCGGCGTCGTCGCGGCCCAGTTCCGGCCACTTGGCCGGCGCCGCCAGCTTGCTGGCCCCGGCCGCCACCTGGCGGTCCGGCGCCTGCGCCAGCACTGCTTCCACGTCCATGCACCGACCATATGGGCACCCCCCGACAGTTTCCGCGACCTTCGCTTGCCGTGGTCCGTTCGCGCAGGTCACAGTCGGATGAAGCCGTTAGGCCAGGTGAGTTGACCCCTGGTAGGAATCACCGCGTCAGCCGAGGGGGGATTGGTGGCAAGGGTGAGGACTGCCGTCTGGCAGCCGCCGACGGACCGGGCGGCCGGTCGGGACCCCGACGTGCGGCGGAGTCTGCGGCTGCTGCGTGAGCACAGCGACCGGCTTGCGCGGGCCTGGTCGGGCTTGGTCTTCCTCGCGTTGCTCTGTCTGTTCACCGGTCTCCCGGTGAGTACCGGCCTAGCGACGGTGGCGGTGCTGGTGGTCAGCCGGCGCATGATCACGCAGTGGCTCCGGGTGGGGCGATACCGCGCCGTGGTCGACGAGCTGCTGGCCACCGAGCTGGCCCGCTCGATCGAGGCGGAGCACCTCGGCGGTCAGCTGTTGAAGATCGACGGCAACACGCTGCGCTTCCCCGTTCTCATGCCGACGGTCCGCCTGGCCGACCACGTCTGGCTGGTCGGCCCGAATGCCGCCGGCCAGGCGGTCGTCTTCGGTGACGCCGTGGTGTACCCGAACTTCGGTCAGACGGTGGCGGAGCCGGCGCAGCGCCTGTCCGGCCAGCGGCCGGCACGGGGCGAACCTCGGGTGGGGGCTCGGTCCTCGGCGCGATCGGCCGCTCGGGGTTTCGCCCGGCGCTGGGTGTTCACCGCGCTGATGGTCATCTCGATCGGCACCGAGCTGGCGCCGCAGCCGCAGGTGCTGACCTGGCTGTACGTGATCGCCGCGCTGACGATCCTGGTGCTGGCCGGCCGGCAGTGGCTGCGCATCGCGCCCTGCTTGCGGGCACCGAGCCTGCTCCGCGCGCCGCTCGTCGAGTATCCGGCGAAATTGGGCCCCGACCAGTCGGTTGTTGTGACCTTGCCGGACGGCTCCGAACTGGCCGGCAAGGTCGTGTGGTCCGTGCAGCTGCTCGCCAACGTGCGAGCCTCGGGGCTGCTGTGGGTGGCGGGCATACCCGCACCCGATATGACGCTCGGCGTGGGCGTGCCGGACTATCCCATCGCCGGGGTCGTCCGGTTCAGCAAGTAGGGGGGAACGAGGGTGGACAACACCCAGTTGTCGGTCGCTGTGTGGAGGCCGGCGGACCAGTGGCAGACCGAGGACGAAGCGGTCGCGCTGCGGCTGAAGCACTACCGGCGCAACAACCGCCTTTTCCTGTGGACGATCGGCGTGCCGGTGCTGTTCGTGCTGATCGAGTGGATCATGGGCGGGCTGCAGGTCGTCGCCGCGATGTGCCTGGTCGCCCTGGTGGTCATGGCGATCATCGCTGCCTGGCACCAGCTCGTGGTCGGCCGCTGGCTGCCCACGGCGGAGACGCTGCTCGCAACCAGCCCTCGCCGGCGGCTGGCCGCCTGTGTGATGGCGCATCGGCCCAGCTACACGGTGCTCGGCGCCGGGGACATGTACCTGCGGGTCCGGTTCGTCAACCGGGGTCTGCGACAGGTCATCGCCCGCAGCGGCGAGATCACCGTGATCGGCCCGGATGCCAACGGGAACGCGGTGGTGTTCGTCGACGGCTGGCCGATTCCGCTGCCGGCGCGAGTCGCCGCACCGACCGCGCAGGCCGCGCCGGAGCCGACCGTCGACCCAGCGAAATGGTTTTTGGCACGGCAGGCCGGTGTCTCGTGGCTGTGCGCTGCCGGGGCGTCGTTGCTGGCCGCCGGGTTCATCTATGACGCGCAGCAGCCGACGATGGCCGTGGCGTTGGACTGGCTCTATGCCTTGCTGTTCGCGGGAGTGGCAATCGCCGCCCTGGCCTCCGCTCTCGGACAGCACCGGCTGTCGCGGTTGCTCACCGTGGGGCAGTGGCTGCGGTATCCGGCGGCGCTAGCCAGTTTGAAGGGTGAATCCCGGCGGCCCTACGTGGACCTGACGCTGCACGTGAGCCTCCAGGACGGCCGGTCGCAGAAGGTGGTCGTCCGGAAGGCGTCACCCGCCCTGATGGCCAACGTGTACGTGACGGGCACGCTGTGGGTGGTCGGCCCTGCTGTTCCAGGGAGACTGAGCGCGGTCGGTGTCCCTGGCCATCCCATCGTCGCTGCCGCGAGATTCGCGTAACCAAGTAGGGGGGAACGAGGGTGGACAACACCCAGTTGTCGGTGGCCGTGTGGCGGCCGACGGAGTCGTGGCAGACGGAGGACAAGGCGGTCGAGCAGCTGCTGGCGCTCTACGCGCTGCGGTTCCGCAACGCGATCACCGGCACGGTGGTGTCACTGGTGTTCGCGGGTCTGGCGTTGGGATTCCTGCCGTACATGTACACCGTCGGCGGGCTGTTCGCGCTGAACGCGGTGCGGCAGGTGGTGGCCGGCATTCGGCTTCGGATCGACTTCGGCCGTTGGCTGCCGGCGGCGAAGGGCCTGCTCAACGGCACTCCGGGCCGCCGGTTCGCGGCGAGGATCGTCGCGCGCAGGGGTGACCGCGCGGTGGTGGCCGTCGGGCCGATGCACCTGCGGCTGCCGTCGGTGAACTGGGGCCTGCGGCAGGTCATCGCCCGTGTCGGCGAGGTCACGGTGGTCGGACCGGACCCCGAGGGCTACGCCGTGGTGTTCGTGGACGGCATGTCGATGCCGCTGGCGGCGAAGGTCGTCGAGGCGCCCGAGCCGACCGAGGCGGAGCCGATCGCACGGGTGTCGGTCAACGGCGCCGAGGACGAGGTGCCGAACTGGATCGCCGGTCGACTGCTGCGCGTCCACCTGGTCATCCTTGGCGTCCTGGCGGTCGCGCTGGCCGGCATGACGCTCGAAGCGCAGTCCTACGGGGGCGCGCTGATCCTCGGCATCGTCGAGTTGGTCATGCTGGTGGTCCTCTGGATGCTGTTCCTGATCATGCCGAGTGATCAGATTCGGCTGCGGACGTTGCTGGCCGCAGGCCAGTGGCAGGCGCATCCGGTGACCATCCAGCAGGCGAACAACGACACGCGGCGGCCGATCGCGGGGCTCACGCTGGTGCTGGGCGACGGGCGGCGGCTGTCGATCAAACTGGCCGCACCCGAGCTGGTGGCCAACATCAGCGCCACCGGCACGCTGTGGATGGTCGGCATGCCCGGCAAACGCAAGGGCGCCGCCGTCGGAATCCCCGGTTACCCGATTCTCACCGCTGCGAGGTTCGCGTGAACGACATGTGGCGGCCGCCGGCCGTGGCGCTGGGCAGCGACCCGGCGGTGCAACTGCACCTGAACTACTGGCGCAACCGCAAACTGGTGCGGCCGATCGTCGGGTTCGTGCTGCTGGCGGCGCTGATGTTCTTGGTGCATCGTGGTTTCAGCATGCTGGGCGTGCTGTTCGTCCTGCTCGCGGCGGTGACTGCGGTGGCTCCGATCCAGTTCCGGTCCCGAATCGGCTGGTGGTTGCCGGCGGCGCCGTCGCTGCTGGACGGCGCGCCGGTGGTGCGGGTGCGCGGAGAGGTCGTCGGCGGCGACAAGTCGTGGATGCTGCTGAGGGTCGACGGCGGACGGCTGCATCTGCGAGTGACGAACGCACGGCGGCCGATCCGGCAGTTCGTGGCCAGGCAGCGGGAGATGTCGCTGATCGGCCCGAACGCAGACGGTCTGGCGGCGGTGGTGCTGGACGGCGTGTCGTTCCCGCTGCCGGCGAAGGTCGTGCCCGCGCCGGCCGACCCCCGGCCGGAGCCGGTGACGGACGAGGACCTGACGCGTCTGGCGGCGGCGCAAGCGGCGCTGCTGGTGTGGTTCGGCGTCGGCATCGTGACGTTGTTGGGCGCGAGCGTGCTGTTCGATCTGCTGCTGGTGATGGACGGCTGGGTCGCGGCGACCATCGGCTTCGTCATCGTGGTGCTCGCGGGCTTCATCGCCAGCTTCTTCCGGCGCGGCGACCAGCACCGCATGGTCAAGCTGCTGCGCAACGGACAGTGGCAGGCGTATCCGGTGCAACTGCTGTCGTGGACGGGCAATCCCGCGCTCGTCGGCAAGCTACGGCTGGCGTTGACGCTGCCGGACGGCAGTCAGCTGCCGGTCAGCGCGCGGCTGGCGCCGTCATGGCTGATCGCCAACATCAGCGCCACCGGCTACCTGTGGGTGGTCGGCAGCCCACGCCGCGACGAGGCGGCCGTGGTGGGGCTGCCGGGCTACCCGTTCGCCGCGGCAGTGCGGTTCCGGGAGCTTCAGGCCCGCTGACGACGGGCCCAGGTCCAGGCGTACGAGTCGTCCTCGCACGCCTGGGCCGCCTCACCCATCTCCAGCGGCCGGAACGTGTCCACCATCACAGCGGTCTCGTCGAAGAACTCCGCGCCCAGCGACGCCTCCACCGCGCCCGGCTGCGGGCCGTGCGTGCAGCCGGCGGGGTGCAGCGACAGCGAGCCGATGCCGATGCCGGAGCCCTTGCGGGCCTCGTAGTTGCCGCCGACGTAGAACATCAGCTCGTCCGAGTCGACGTTGGCGTGGTTGTACGGCACCGGGATGGACAGCGGGTGGTAGTCCACCTTGCGCGGGCAGAACGAGCAGACCACGAAGTTGGGGCCCTCGAACGTCTGGTGCACCGGCGGCGGCTGGTGCAGCCGGCCGGTGATCGGCTCGAAGTCCCGGATGTTGAACGCCCACGGGTACAGGCAGCCGTCCCAGCCGACCACGTCGAACGGGTGGTTGGCGTAGGTGAACCGGGTCACGCCGGCCCGGTGCCGGACCAGCACGTCGACGTCCTCGCCGTCGACCAGCAGCGGCTCGGACGGGCCGCGGACGTCCCGCTCGCAGTACGGCGAGTGCTCCAGGAACTGGCCCTTGGTGGACAGGTAGCGCTTGGGCGGGCCGATGTGGCCGGTGGCTTCCAACACCAGGATGCGCATCGGCTCGCCGGCCGTTGGCACCACCCGATAGGTGCACGAAGTGGGGATCACCACGTAGTCGCCGTCGCCGACGGCGATCGCCCCGTAGATCGTTTCCACCATGCCGGCGCCGGTCTGCACGTAGAGCAGCTCGTCGCCGGTGGCGTTGCGGTAGAGCGGGCTCGGCGCGGTCGCCGCGACGAAGTTGATCACGACGTCGGAGTTGCCGAACAGCACCCGACGGCCGGTGACCGCATCGGCGTTGTCCCAGGTCAGGTCGGGTGTCTTGAAGTGTCGCGGCTTCAACGGCAGGTTCGGCGTCAGCGCCTGGCGGTGGTCGTTGACCACCTGTGCGTCGACGATCGCGGTGGGCAGATGCCGGTGGTAGAGCAGCGCCGAATCGGAGGAGAAACCCTCCACTCCCATGAGCTCCTCGGCGTACAGACCGCCCTCCGGCGTGCGGAACTGGGTGTGCCGCTTGCGGGGGATCTCGCCGATCTGTCGGTAGTAAGGCATTGGGCTCTCCGGGTGTCCGATAGTCGGACATCTTTGTTCAGCTGCCGTGACACCGCTAGCGTGTCACCCGTGTCAAGCGCTGTAGAACTCCGTGCGCCCGGTCCACGAGGCACGCCGCCGCTGCTCGCGAGGCTCGTCGACGACGCGGCGCTGTTCCCGCCGGGCAACGCGACGATGGCCGACGCGGTCCGGGGGCACCTGGACGGGCGATCCGGCGAATGGGCCGGTGTGCTGGGCCTTTTCCTGTGCCCGGCGTCCCGCCTGCCCGAGCTGATCACCGAGCTGATCAAGGCCAAGCCGGTCAAGCCGGTGGCCATCTCGCTGGTCATCGACACCGGCCTCGGCGGGGTGCCGAAGGCGGTGTCCATCGTCGAGTCCCGCAGCGAGCTGCTGTCGCTGCGGATGGTCGAGATGCCGGCCCCGTCCGACGTGGACGAGGTGTGGCTGGAACGGGTGTCGGAGTTCGTGCCCGAGGACGTCATCCGGGTGGTCGAACCGCGTCGGGGCGGCGCGGAGTGGCTGGACGGCGTGGCCAGGGTCATCGAGCACGGCAGCTGGCCCAAGCTGCGCTGCGGCGGCCTGAGCCAGGAGGCCTTCCCGAGCATCGACCAGGTCGCGGACTTCCTGTCCGTGGTCTCCGGCGGTGGCGTGTCCTTCAAGGCCACGGCCGGCCTGCACAACGCGGTCCGGCACACCTCCGAGGAGACCGGGTTCACCCACCACGGCTTCCTCAACCTGCTGGTGGCCACCGCGCGGTCGCTGTCCGGCAAGGACGTGCGGGAGGCGCTGGCCGAGACCGACGGGGAGAAGCTGGCCGAGGAGGCCAAGGCGCTGTCCGACCCGGCCGCGCACGCGGTCCGCGGCGTGTTCGCCTCGTACGGCTCCTGCTCGCTGACCGATCCGGTGACCGACTTGGAGAAGCTGGGGTTGCTGTGATCGAGCGCGCGAGATCACCATTCAGCACAGGGACCTGGGTCGCAGACCCGCCGAGCGCTAGCGAGGTGGGCCTGTGACCTGGATCGACGATCCCGAGTTCACCGGGGACCACCCGTTCGGCCCGCAGACGCTGCCCTATGGCGTCATCGACGAGGGCGTCGCGGTGCGGGTCGGCGGGCAGGCGCTGCCGCTGCGGCCCATCGCGTCGTCCTTCGGCGAGCGGCTGGCCGAACTGGTGTCCGCCGACAGCCTCGACCCGTTGCTGGCCGCGAACCGGCCGCTGTGGAGCGAACTGCGGGCCCGGCTGCTCGAGCTCGTCACGGCGACCAAGGCGCCGCAGGGGGCCGTGCTGGCGCCGCTGGCGTCGGCCCGGCTGCCGTTCACCGTCGGCGACTACGTGGACTTCTATTCGTCCCGGCACCACGCCGAGAACGTGGGCAAGATCTTCCGGCCGGACGGGGCGGCGCTGCTGCCGAACTGGACGCACCTGCCGGTCGGCTATCACGGCCGGGCCGGCACGGTGGTGGTCTCCGGCAGCGACGTCGTGCGGCCCAAGGGGCAGCGCAAGGGCGAGCACGGTCCCGAGTTCGGGCCGAGCGTGCGGCTGGACATCGAAGCCGAGGTCGGTTTCGTTTGTGGCGGCCCGGTCGGCCGCGAGGTCCACACCGCCGAGGCGGCCGAGCACGTGTTCGGCGTGGTGCTGGTCAACGACTGGTCGGCGCGGGACATCCAGGCCTGGGAGTACCAGCCGCTCGGCCCGTTCCTGGCCAAGTCCTTCGCCACGTCCGTCGGCGCCTGGATCACGCCGCTGGAGGCGTTGTCCCGGGCCCGGATCGCGCCGCCGACGCCGCCCAACCCGCTGCTGCCGTACCTGGTCGAGGACGTGGACTGGGGGCTGGACCTGGAGCTGCGGGTGTCGTGGAACGACACCGTCGTCTCCACCCCGCCGTTCTCGACCATGGCCTGGACGTTCGCGCAGCAGCTGGCCCACATGACCGTGAACGGCGCCACGGTGCGACCCGGCGACCTGTTCGCCTCCGGCACCGTGTCCGGGCCGGACAAGTTCCAGCGGGGCAGCTTCCTGGAGCTCAGCTGGGGCGGCAAGGAGCCGGTCGAGCTCAAGGACGGCAGCTCGCGGACCTTCCTCGAGGACGGCGACACGGTCGTGATCACGGCCACCGCGCCCGGCGAGAACGGCACCGTGGTCGGGTTGTCCGAGGTGGCCGGCACCGTGAGACCGGCGGCCTGACGTGATGGAGCCGGCCACTCGGGAGAGTTCGCTGACCCTGGAGCGGGGCCTCGCCCTGCTTCAGGCGGTAGCGGACTCGGACACGGGTGCGCCGAGCATCAGCGACCTGGCCACCGCCATCGGTGCTTCGCGGGCCGCCGTCTATCGGTTGCTGGTGCCGTTGCAGGCCCGCGGCCTCGTGCTGCGGGACGGCTCCAAGGTGCGACTGGGGCTCGGCGTGCTCCAGTTGGCGGCGAAGGTGGTGCCCCAGCTCCGCAATGCCGCCACGCCGCCCCTCAGGGAGCTCGCTGAGGGCGTGGGGGCCACTGCCCATCTCACCGTGGCCGAGGGCCACGAGGCGCAGGCTGTGGCCGTCATAGAGCCCTCTTGGACGACCTATCACGTGGCCTACCGGGTCGGTACCCGTCATCCCGTCACGCGGGGCGCCGGTGGCAAGGCCATGTCCCTGCCGCCCGGCGGTCCCGAGTGGGTCGACAGCACCGGCGAGCTCCAGCCCGGCGCCTACGGTGTCGCCGCCCCCGTGCGCGGCGTGCCGGGGCTGCGGGCCAGCGTCGGCGTGATCTCCATGGAGCCGCTCGACCAGAACGTGGTCGGCCCCCTGGTGGTCGCCGCCGCCGCGGCCGTCGCCCAGGCGCTGAGCTAGACGGTGTGCCGCCAGCTGTAGCGGATCTGGTTGGTGCCGTCGTCGGTGTGCCAGAGCAGGTACAGGTAGGTCCCGTCCGGGCGCTGCACGAACGTCGGGCCGTAGGCGCTGCCGCCGACGCCGGCGTCCGTGCCGGTCGGCCAGTACTCGCCGTCCGGGCTGATCGAGTAGTACAGGTGGTTGTCGCCCGGCACGCCCTTCCAGCCCAGGTAGAGGCCGCCGTCGTAGCCGGCGAGGGTGGGGCTGCCGCTGGTGGTGCCGGCGATCGGCTGGCTGAAGCCGGTCCAGTTCACGCCGTCGGCCGAGGACGAGTAGAAGAGCCGGTTGTCGCCGGGAACGCCCTTCCAGGCCAGGCGCAGGCGGCCGTTGAACACGGTCAGCGCGGGGCTGTCGCTGGTGCCGCCGGGCACGATCGCCGTCGGTCCCCAGTGGATGCCGTCGGAGCTGGCCGCCACGAAGATCCGGGTGTCCCCGGGCACGCCCTTCCACGCCTGGTAGATCAGCCCGTTGAAGACGGTCAGCGCCGGGCCGTCGCTGGTGCCGCCGGGGGTGATCGCCGCCGGTGTCCAGTCGAAACCGTTGCCGGAGGAGGTCATGAACATTCGGTTGTCGCCGTCGATGCCTTTCCAGCCGACGTATATCCGGCCGTGGCTCACGGTCGCGGCCGGATTGCCGCTGGTTCGGCCCGGAAATGTCTGTTGGCTGCCGTAGAGGCCGTTCGTGGTCATTCCGTCGTCGGCGGAGTTCCGCCACACGGCGAAGATGTTCCCGTCGAGGTCGGCCGCCCCGACCCGGCCGGTCACGGAGTAGCCGAGCTCGAAGCGCTGCGGCGGGTTCCAGCCGCTCGTCGCGGCCGCGGCCGGGCCGGCCGCCAGGCCGCCGACCAGCGGCGCGGCCACCAGTGCGGCGACAATTAGTCGTTTGATCTGCATGGCGGACACGCTAGGTCACGGCATTAATTTTTCATTCAATTAGCCGGCGATCGTCTGGTACAGCGCGAACAGTGCGAAGCCGGTGAAAACGAAGCCGGCGATGCGCTGGATCAATTGCGGACGGACCCGGGCGCGAATCTTGCGGCCGATGAGGACGGCGATACCGGCCACCGTGACCAGTGCGAGCCAGGCGCCGATGCCGACGGCGAAGGGATGGCCGTAGTGGGCGGTCAGGCCGGCGGTGGCCAGCTGCGAGGCGTCGCCCCACTCGGCGGCGAACAGCACGCCGAACGAGGTGAGGGCGGCCCGCCGGAAGGAGACCTCACCGGTGCCGGAACGGGCGGCGTCCTGCTCGCTGTCCTCCTCGGCGCCGAAGCCCTCGCGCAGCAGCATGAAGGCGCCGACGGCGAACATCACCGTGACGATGCCGGCGGTGATCCGTTCCGGCAGCAGCGTCAGCACGCTGCCGAAGGACACGGCGATGACGCACTGCACCAGGAACGCCACGCACACGCCGACGAACACGGGCCAGGCCCGGTAGCGCGTGGTGAGCACCAGAGTCGCGACCAGCGTCTTGTCCGGTAGCTCGACGGCGAGCACCACGGCGAAGGCGGTCAGCAGGACCAGCAGGCTTGCGGCCACAGGGGTCTATCCCTCCCACGTGTGGCCCGACCGGGGGATGACGCGCGAACCCCGACCGGGCGCGAAATCACCCGGCCGGAGGTCTCGTTCGCCCGCACATGGCGGGTGAGGCACCGGATTCCGATGGCGGAACCAGTATGTCGATGGCCTCGCCGAAGCCGCCGAGATGAAGGCGGACCTCGGGAACTACTCCCCTCAGGCGGTATCCATCATACCGTGCGCATCCGTTCACCCGACGCGAGTCGCGTCACAGGCCCACCTCGCTAGCGCTCGGCGGGTCTGCGACCCAGGTCCCTGTGCTCAATGGTGCCCTCGCAAGCTCGGTCACTACGTCCCTGTCCACCCGGGACCAAGGTCCCGGGTAAAGGGGACGCCGGGACCTGAGCGGGAACCCCGGCCCGATGGCACTGTCTTCACCGTGGACGTACTCGATGTGGCCAGGTGGCAGTTCGCGATCACCACCGTCTACCACTTCCTGATGGTGCCGTTGACCATCGGGCTGTCCATTGTGGTCGCGGTCATGCAGACGGCCTGGGTGCGCACGGGGAAGGCGCACTACCTGGCGATGACCAAGTTCTGGGGCAAGCTGATGCTGGTCAACTTCGCCATGGGCGTGGTCACCGGCATCGTGCAGGAGTTCCAGTTCGGCATGACCTGGTCGGCCTACTCCCGCTTCGTCGGCGACGTGTTCGGCGCGCCGCTGGCCATGGAGGGCATCGTCGCCTTCATGGTCGAGTCGACCTTCCTCGGCCTGTGGATCTTCGGCTGGTCGCGGCTGCCCAAGCGGGTGCACCTGGCCTGCCTGTGGGCGGCGGCGCTGGCCTCGACCGCGTCGGCCTACTTCATCCTGTCGGCCAACTCCTGGATGCAGCACCCGGTGGGCATCCAGCTGGTGGACGGCAAGCCGCAGCTCACCTCGATCTGGGCGCTGCTGACCAACAACACCGCCATCGCCGCGTTCACCCACACCGTGTCGGGCGGCTTCGCGGTGGCCGGCACGTTCTTGGTCGGGATCTCGGCCTGGCATCTCTGGAAGAAGCACAAGCTGTCCGCTGTGGACGATGCCGACCGCACGGTCTGGTCGGCCTCGCTCAAGCTGGGCGCCTGGATCGGGATGGTGGCCTTCGCCGCGGTCGCGCTGACCGGCGACACCCAGGGCAAGCTCATGTTCCAGCAGCAGCCGATGAAGATGGCCGCGGCCGAGGCGCTGTGCCACACCGAGGCGCCGGCCAGCTTCTCGATCTTCGCCTACGGCGACGTGTCCCGGCCGGACTGCGAGAACGTCAAGAGCATCACCGTGCCGGCGCTGCTGTCCTTCCTGGCCCACAACGACTTCTCCACCGAGGTCAAGGGTGTGCAGGACCTGATCCCGCTGTACCAGCAGAAGTACGGGCACAACTACCCGGTCGACCCGAACCTGGGCGCGCTGTCGGGTCAGCCGATCGACTACGTGCCCGACCTGCCGGTCACCTACTGGGGCTTCCGCTTCATGATCGGCTTCGGCGGTATCGCGGCCGGCGCGGCGCTGCTGGCGCTGTGGCTGACCCGGCGCGGCCGGATCCCGCGCACGAAGTGGTTCCCGCGGCTGGCGTTGCTGTCCATCGCGACCCCGTTCCTGGCCAACAGCTTCGGCTGGATCTTCACCGAGATGGGCCGGCAGCCCTTTGTCGTCGTGCCCAACCCGACCGGTGTGGACGGTGTCTTCATGTACACCGCCCAGGCGGTGTCGCCAGGGGTGTCGACCGGCCAGGTGCTGACCTCGCTGATCGCGCTCACCGCGGTGTACGGCGTGCTGGCCGTGGTCGAGGGGTTCCTGCTGGTGCGCTACGCCAAGGCGGGGGTCGCGGGCGTCATGCCGCCCCCTGACGACAAGAAGCCCGACGACGTGCTCGCGTTCGCGTACTGA
>Ga0310811_10009549_pt1 | contig 12535 bp, 9 predicted proteins | sample YCmetagenome_FD_207642 | JGI IMG/M metagenome (GOLD analysis project Ga0310811, IMG submission 207642) | Soil microbial communities from experimental microcosm in Duke University, North Carolina, United States - YC | ecosystem: Engineered > Artificial ecosystem > Soil microcosm > Unclassified ... | reverse complement strand
GCGCGACGGTCACCCGGGGCTTCACCAGCGCCAGTTCCTGCTCGATCCACCAGCGGCAGGCGGCGACCTCTCCGGCGTCAGGCCTGGAATGGAGGCGGCGCTTGCCGCGCTGCTCGAACTTGAAATGCTTGACCGCGTTCGAGACATAGACGCGCGCGCGGTCGATCCCGGCCTCCCCCAGCGCGCGGTCGAATACCTGGCCGGCGGGGCCGACGAACGGTTTGCCCGCCAGATCCTCCTGATCGCCCGGCTGTTCGCCGACGAAGACGAGGTCGGCACCGACCGGCCCCTCACCGAACACGGTTTGCGTCGCATGTTTGTAGAGGCCGCAGCGCCGGCAATGCGCCGCTTCCTCGCGCAGCGCTGCCCAGGCGGCCTCGACGTCGTCCCCGGTTTTCGCGCGTGCGGTCGCGACCATGTCCTGCTCCCGTGCCTGCGCCCCCGCGACCAGTCCGGGTATCAACGCGGTTTCGGGCATGTTTTTCCAATATTTGCGCGGCATCTCCTTGAGCATCGCGCCGACCTTGACCCGCGCCGGGTTGAAGATCGACGCATAATAGGTCTTCCACACCGCCTCGACCGGATCGCCGCCGGGGGCGTCGGCCTTCGACGCGCCGGGCCCCTCGGTCAGCCCTTCGCCGTCCCAATGGATCGAGATGCCGGGCGTCAGGATCGACCAGCGCATCGTCGCGAAACGCTCGACGAAGAAGCCGGCATTGGCGCGGACGATATGATGCTCGGGCTCGAACCACGCGACGTACCTTGCTCCATCGTCGTCGCGCGCTTCGCGAAACCGCACAAACGCGCGCATCTTGTGGATGTCGCGCCGCACGGCCTTGGCCAGGCTCTCGACCTTGCCGACCAGGGGATCGGCCTGATCCTCCATCAGCCCCGGCTCGCGAACCACGCGGTCGAGCAGAGTATGGAGCAAGGCGAAGCGCTGGCGATCGGCATGAAGGATCGCCATCCGCGCGAGATCGATGAACGCGCGCGGCACCGAGAAGGCGCCGCGACCGGTGGGAAGGACCGGCATCTGGCCGGTGAACAATTGGCCGGGATCGTCCTCGCCGACCTGCCACACGACCTGGCCGGGCGGCACCTGGTCGAGCACCAGTCCGCGCGCCGCGTCGCGCCAGCCGTCGAAATCGTCCTCCGCGTCCAGCGTGACGAGGCGCATCAGCGCGCCGGAACGGTCGTGCCGGTCGCCTTCATCTCGAGGATCCATTGCGTGAGCAAGGCGATCGCCTCGTCATGCGTGGTGGCGCGGCCGAGCTCGGGCATCGCCACGCCGGGATCGGTCGAGGCCATGCGGTAGAGGATGATCGAATCGTCGGGCTTGCCCGGGTCGATGTCGAAATCGCGGTCGCCGCTGCCGCGCCCCGCGGCGACCGGGCGCTTGCCGATGCCGCGCGCAACGGGATCGGTCACGTCCCAGCCGAGGAACAGGCCGGAGTTCGACGCCGCGCCTTTGGGATTGTGGCAATGCGCGCAATTGCTCTCGAGATAGGCGCGCGCCCGGGCATCGACCGGGGCGGATGAGTCGTCCCAGCGCGCCAATCGCGGCGCGTCGGCCGGCGCGCGGTCGAGCAGGCCGGCGCGGACCAGCGCCGCGAGCTGCCGGCCGTCGTTGAGGTTGCGGGCCTTGGGTCCGATCGGGGTGATCGCGCCGGCGAGCGAATGGCAATCCTTGCACTGGTTCTGGTTGGGCACCGAATAGCTGATCGTCCGCGCCTTGCCCGACGGATCGGTGAAGGTAACCGGCACACGGGTACCCGCGCGCTTGAGCAAAGCGTCGCTGCCGTCGGCGTTCCAGACATAGGGCACCGCGACCCAACCTTGCGCGCGATGGAGCAGCAGGCGCGTCTCGAGCGGTTTGAACGCGCCGTTCTGCTCGTAGCCGAAGGTCTTGATCAGTGCCGACCCGACCGGGAAATCAAGCGCCGCCGACGGATCATATGCCGCCTTCCTGCCCGCCGGCACGTAGAGGAAGCGCTGTTTCTCGGCATAATCGGAAAAGAGCGGGGTGTTGAGGTGATAGGGCATGACCCGCGCCGCCGGCGTCCGCGCCTTGAGATCGGCGAAGAAACCGTAATCGCTGAGCGCGGGCGCATAGCCGTCCTCCAGGATCGCCGCATCGCTCACTCCCGGCGCCGGCCGCGCGGCAACGCTCACGATCAGCACCGCGCAGGCCGCCGAGACCGCGAACGCCGCGCGCCGCATCCAGGTGCCCCCAAGCGTCACTTAGCCGCCGCCTCCATCGCCGCGGGCAGCGCCACCGGCGCGCGCGGCGGCATCGCCGGTGCCTTGGACAGATCGGCGGGCGCCGGTTTGGCGTCGGAGAGCGGCGCGCCTTGCGGCAGGTTGAGGCTCAGGACGGGCACGTCGTCGGCGACGCGGATGCCGTTCTCGCCCTTGACCGCACCGTCCCACAGCACCGGTGGCAAGCTGCCGCCGAACGCCGCCTTGAGCTGGTCCGCGCCGGGCAATTGCGGGTCGAACCCGGCCTTGCCCTGGCGATTGCCCGAGACATCGACCCGGCGCGGATAGGGATTGTATTTGGTGTCGGTGAAGGCGTTCCTATAGGCGACGATCATCACGTTGGCGGTGGCATTGCCCGACAGGTCGTTGTCGTTCACCCACACCTGGTCGTTGGCCATGACCAGCACGCCGGTGCCGCGCGGCACGGTCGCGACGATATTGCCCTTGGGCGCGAAATTGGCCTGGTCGTTGTCGATCGCCTTGTTGCCCCAGACGCGGACATCGCCGCCGCCGCCGCGCGGCAGATTGGGCAGGTCGAACACCAGGATGCCGCCGGTATTGTGCGTGGCGAGATTGCCGGTGACGTCGGCGCGGCGGCTGTTCTCGATCTCGATCCCCGCGACATTGCCCGTCGCGGTGGAGTTGCGGACGATGATGTCGCTGCTCTGCCCGACATAGATGCCGGCATCCGACGCGCCCTTCACCGTCACGCCGTCGATCAGTACCTGGCTGCTCTCGACCGGATAGACGCCATAGGCGCCGTTGGTTTCCCTGGGGCCGCCGGTCCATTCGACGCGGACGTTCTTGTAGACGATGCGGTCGGCGCCTTTCGACTTGATGCCGTCGCCCTTCGTATCCTCGACCGCGAAGTCGCGCAGCACGACGTCGTCCGAGGTGACGAGCAATCCCTCGCCAGCCCCCAATTGCCCCTTGAAGCTCAGCACGGTCTTGTCGGGCCCGGCGCCGCGCACGGTCACCTTGGCGACATCGAGCGACAGGCCGTCGGTCAGCTCGAACCGCCCCGCCCCGATCGCGACCACGTCGCCGGGTTTGGCGTCGAGCAAGGCTCCTTGCAGGCGTTCCTGGGCATCCGCCCCGGCGGCGACGGTGATGGTCCTGGCGGCGGCGGGCGATGCCACCAGAACGATCAGCGCGAGCGCGTATCTCATCGACCCTCTCCCTGGCTTTTGCCGCAGCATGATGCCTCGCGCCGTTGCCCGCAACCCGCCGGACTCACCCGAACAGCTCCATCTGCTTCGCCCTGGGCGCGACGAAGGGGCGGAGGTCGGATTTGTCGGCGAGCGCGGTCGGACGCCAGTCGCTGGCGATCAGGAACGGCCGCACCTTGGCGACCGATACGGTCAGCCGGCCGATATCGGCGAGCGCCAGCCGCCGCCAGCGCCGCGCGGCGAGGATGCGATCGACCGCGCGCGTGCCGAGCCCCGGCACGCGCAGCAGCGCCTCGCGCGGGGCATTGTTGACATCGACCGGGAAGCGCTCGCGGAACTTCAATGCCCAGGCGAGCTTGGGGTCGATGTCGAGCGGCATCATGCCGGTGGCGTCGTCGGCGGCCGCCGCGACCTCCTCTGGCCGGTAGTCGTAGAATCGCATCAGCCAGTCGGACTGGTAGAGACGATGTTCGCGCAGCAGTGGCGGGCGCTTGAGGGGCAGCACCGCGCTGGCGTCGGGGATCGGCGAGAAGGCCGAATAATAGACGCGGCGCAGCCCGAACGTGCCGTACAGGCCCGCGGCGCGCGCCACGACGTCGCGATCGGTCGCGGCATCGGCGCCGACGATCATCTGGGTCGATTGGCCGGCGGGAGCGAAGCGCGGTGCCGATTTGTAGCGTCGGGTGGCGTCGCCGGCATCGACGATGTCGCGTTTGACTCCCGCCATCGCACCTTCGATTCGCGTCGCGTCCTTTTCGGGCGCAAGCCGCTCGAGCCCGGCGCGGGTCGGCAGCTCGACATTGATCGAGACGCGGTCGGCATGAAGCCCGGCACGATGGATCAGGCCCGGGTCGGCGTCGGGAATGGTCTTGAGATGGATATAGCCGCGGAAATCGTGATCCTCGCGCAGGCTGCGCGCGACCTCGACGATCCGCTCCATCGTATAATCGGACGAGCGGATGATGCCCGAGGACAGGAACAGTCCCTCGATATAATTGCGCCGGTAGAAAGCGAGCGTGAGCTGGACCACTTCGTCGGTGGTGAAGCGCGCGCGGCGGACATTCGAGCTCTTGCGGTTGATGCAATAATGGCAGTCGAAGATGCAGCTGTTGGTCAGCAGGATCTTGAGCAGCGAGATGCAGCGGCCATCGGGCGCATAGGCATGACAGATGCCCATGCCCTGGTCGGTCGAGCCGATTCCGCGGCCGCCCCGCGAGTCGCGCTTGACCGATCCCGACGACGCGCACGACGCGTCGTATTTGGCGGCATCGGCCAGGATTTCGAGCTTCTGGCGAGTATCGAGCTGGGGCACTCGTTCCTTATATGTTCTCGCCCGCTCGGTGTCACTGATCGATATCAGTGGCTCACATCCGCGCCCCGAATGTGTTGCACGCGCTGGCCGCGTTACGGCACACTTCGTGAAAATCGATCCTGGCCCGCGGCAGCGTGAACGCCACCTCGCGGTTGACGAAATCCAGCTCGACCCGGCCGAACGGCGGGACGTCGGCGAAGACCATGCCGAAATCGTCGAATCGCACGGTGCCGATCCTGATATTGCTGATCGCGACGAAATCGGCCGAGAAGGAACGGCCCGTCACCGAGGTCATGACGACCCGGCCATAGGATTTGGGCGGGCGCTTCAGCAGCCGCAGCATCGCGCTGTTGCCCACGCTCAGCCAAGAACCGGTGTCGATCACCACGGCGATCGGTTGGTCGCCATACCAGGCCTGCGTCACGATCAATTGCCCGGTGCGCGATTGGGCGGGAAGGACCATGTCGCCCGAAGGGTGCCGCCGCGCCGGCTTGAGCGTCATCTGCCGCCGGTCGAAATCGAGCACGACCCTTTGCCCCTGCAACGCATCGATTCCGAGCACGCCCGGCGCGCCGATATTCGCCATCAGCAATTGCGGCGCCTCCATCGCATCGGTGCCGATGGTGCCGGCGGACAGCGAGGGTACCTTGACGGTTCCGACGTCGGCCGGACCCGTGAAATCGAACAGCCGCGCCGGGCCGCCCGGTTGCAGCTTGAGATAGCCGGCCAGTTCGCGCGACACGATCGAGCGTTCCGCGCCGGTATCGACGATGAACGGGAACGGTCCGTTCGGACCGATCGAGACCGGAACGGTCATGCGGTCGGTCCGCTCCCCGATCCGCAGCATGTCGGCCGTCGGTGCCGCGGTGGCGGCCGGCGCCGGGCTTGCCTGTTGCGCGGGCAGGGGCGGCGCGGCGAGCGCACCGATGCCAAGCGCCAACAAGGGAATGAACCCGCGCATCGGCGCAAGGATACGCCCGTTTCCAGCCTGTACCTAGAGTCGTTTTCGGCTTCGCTCGACCGGCGCCGGGCTGGTTCGCGTCAGCATCTCCCCGCCGGTCAGGGATTGCGCGCCTTGCCCTCCAGCACCGAGCAGCTCGACACGTCGCGGCAGGCCGACATGAAGTTGATCGGGCCGCGCTGCAGCGTGAAGCCGATCTCGCGATTGAGGAAATCGAGTTCGACCTTGCTGAACAGGCGCAGCGAATTCATGCCGAGGATCAAGGCGGGGCGGTCCTTGAGCCCGAAATGCTCGAACGGCGGCACGTCGGCGAACGACATAGCGAAATCGTGGAACAGCACGCCGCCGATCTTGACCACCGGCACGCTGACATAATCCGCCGCGAAGGTACGACCGGTGACCGAGCGGACCAGGATCGGCCCGAGCAGGCGCGGCTCGCGCTTCATCAGCCGGCGCATCGCGCTGTTGCCGACGCTGAGCGACGAGCCGGTGTCGATCACCACCGCGATCGGATGCCCCTGGAACGTCGCGTTGGAGACGATCAATTGTCCTGTCTTGGTGCCGGCGCGGATCACCAGGTCGCCGTCGGCGTGACGCTTGGCGGGGACCAGGTTCATCCGCTTGCGGTTGAAGTCGATGATGACCTTGTGGCCCTGGAGCGCGTCGATCCCGAGCATGCCCGGCGCACCGAGATTGGCCTGGGCAAGCGACGGCGCGACGAGCCCCGGGGTGCTGAGCTTACCCAGCGTCAGCGACGGGACCCGCACCGTGTCGACCGTGCTGGGACCGGTGAAATCGAACAACCGCGCCCGCGGACCGGCGTCGAGATTGAGCGAGGCCGCCAGTTCGTGCGACAGCACCGACCGCTCCGCCCCGGTATCGATGATGAACGGATAGGGCCCGCGATCGGCGACCGACACGGGCACGGTCATGCGCCGCGACAATTCGTTGAGCGCGATCGAATCGGGTTCCGGGATCGGCGTGGGGGACGCCGTCGGCGTCGGCGCGCCGGCCGGGACCGACGCGGGCGCCACCGCTTTCTCTCCCGCCACCAGGGGAGCGGCGATGAACGCGGCGCCGAGCGCCATCAAGAAGGTCCCGCGCATGACGATTATATTACGCCTGTTCCGCCGGTGTACCAAGCGGATAAAGCGCCCCGGAAACGCGATGGTCAGTCGATCCGCATCGCTTCCTGGGCCAGGCTTTCGGCCTCGAGCAGCAAGGCATCGTCGGCCAGGCCGGTGGCGACATTCTCCCGCCCGATCAGGGTCAGCACCGGCACCGCCAGCGGCGACACGCGGTCGAGCGTCACGTGCATCATCGTGTCGGCGGCGCGGTCGAGCAGATCGGCGAGGCGCCCGACATCGGTCATCCGCGCCCGGGCATCGGCCCAGGCCGCCTGGAGCAGCAGATGGCCGGGCTCGTATTTCCGGAGCACGTCGTAGATCAGGTCGGTCGAGAAAGTGACCTGCTTCCCCGTCTTGCGCTTGCCCGGATGCTGGCGCTCGACCAGCCCGCCGATCACCGCGACCTCGCGGAACGCACGCTTCAACAGATGCGATTGCTGCACCCAATCGACGAATTCGTGTTCGAGGATGTCGGGCGAGAACAGCGACGCCGGATCGGTCACCGGATCGAGCGAATAGCAGGCCAGCGAATAATCGGTCGCGACGAAGCCCAATGGCTTCAGCCCCTGCGTCTCCATCCGCCGCGTGATCAGCATGCCGAGCGACTGGTGCGCGTTCCACCCTTCGAAGCTGTAGGCGACCATGTAGTGCCGCCCGTCGCGCGGAAAGGTCTCGACCAGCAATTGCCCGGGTTCGGGCAGGCGCGAGCGGTAGGATTGCACTTCCAGCCATTCACGCACGTCGTCGGGGAAACGCGCCCACTCGCCGGGATGCGCGAGGAAGCCGCGGACGCGATCGGCGAGGTGGGTCGAGATCGGCATGCGTGCGCCGCCATAGGTCGGGATCCGCGCCGGCCGGGTCGAGGCGCGGACCAGGACGTCCTCGGTATCGATCCGCAGCACCTCGAGGCTCATGCCGGCGAAGAAGAAGGTATCGCCGTTCGACAGCGCGGCGGCGAACGCCTCCTCGACCTTGCCGAGCAGGCGGCCGTTCTTGAAGCGGACGTTGAGCATCGCCGCCTCGACGATGATCCCGGCATTGAGGCGGTGCTGCTGGACGAAGCGCGGATGGCTGACCCGCCAGCTGCCGTCGGGCTCCTGCGTCAGCCGCTTGAACCGGTCGTACGCCCGGAGCGCGTACCCGCCGTCGCGGATGAAGCCGAGCACGCGCTCGAACGTCTCCGCGTCGAGCGCGGAATAGGGCAGCGCGCCCTGGACTTCCGCGAGCAGGTCGGGCGCGGCGAAAGGAGCGGCGCAGGCGCACGCCATGACATGCTGGGCGAGGACGTCGAGCGCGCCGGGGCGGAACGGTTCGTTGTCGAGCTCGCCGGCATAGACCGCGTCGAGCGCGGCGCGCGATTCGAGATATTCGAAGCGGTTGCCGGGGACGAGGATCGCCTCGCTCGCCTCGTCGAGCCGGTGATTGGCGCGGCCGATCCGTTGCAACAGCCGCGACGAGCCCTTCGGCGCGCCCATCTGGATCACGCAATCGACGTCGCCCCAATCGACCCCGAGATCGAGGCTGGCGGTCGCGACCAGCGCGCGGAGCTGCCCCGCCGCCATCGCCCCCTCGACCTTGCGCCGCGCTTCCTTCGACAGGCTGCCGTGATGCACGCCGATCGGCAGCGACATCACATTGACCTTCCACAAATCCTGGAAGATCAGTTCGGCGAGGCTGCGCGTGTTGCAGAACACGATCGTGGTGCGCCGCGTCTCGATCTCCGCCATCACCTGTTCGGCGGCATAGCGGCCCGAATGGCCCGCCCAGGGCACGGTCCCCTCGGGCAGCAGGATCGTGATGTCGGGATCGGCGCCGGGTTCGCCGAGCACCAGATCGACCGTGTCGATATCGCCGTCGGGCGCAAGCCAGGCGCGATAGGCATCGGGGTCCGCGACCGTCGCCGACAAGGCCGCGCGGCGCATGTCGGGGGCGATGCGCTGGAGCCGCGCCATGCAGAGCGCGAGCAGGTCGCCGCGCTTGCCGCTGGCAAAGGCATGGACCTCATCGACCACGACGCGCCTGAGCCCGGCGAATATCAGGTAGCTGTCGGGATAGCTCAACAGCAGCGACAGGCTTTCGGGCGTGGTCAGCAGGATCTGCGGCGGCCGCACGCGCTGGCGCGCCTTGCGGTCGCTCGGCGTGTCGCCGGTGCGCGTCTCGACCCGGATGTCGGCGCCCATTTCCTCGATCGGCGTCAGCAGGTTGCGCTGCACATCCACCGCCAACGCCTTCAACGGCGAGACGTAGAGCGTGTGGAGGCCTTCGCCGGGCGACTCGATCAACTCGGCCAGCGTCGGCAGGAACCCGGCGAGCGTCTTGCCCGCCCCGGTCGCGGCGACCAGCAGAGCGTGATGCCCGGCGCGCGCGGCGTCGAGCATGTCGAGCTGATGCCGCCGCGGCCGCCACCCGCGCGCGGCGAACCAGTCGGCGAGGGGTTGGGGGAGATCGTTCACCGGGACGATATAGGATGCCCTGGCCCGCCCGCGCTACGGCGCCGGCGGCGCGCCCGCGGGCCGTGCGATCAGCTTGGGCGCGTCCTTGCCCTCCACCGCCAGCCGCGCGCGTTCGCCCTCGGCACGGTCCTGGAGCGAGAGCCACACGGTATCGGCGCTGGTCCCCATCCGCAGCCCTTCGGCATATTTGCCGAGCGGGTTCTGGTAATTGACCACCAGTCCCGCGAACCCGGTCTTGTCGTTGGCGGTCAGCAGCACCGCGTCGCCGCCGGGCCGGTCGAGCGACATCACCGCGCGGCCATTGTCGAGAAAGGCGAACCCGCCGCGCTCATTGCCCTTGGCATCGTGGATCAGCAGGCCATAAGCGCTGGCGATGCGCGGATAGGCCTTGCCGGCGACGAGTACCGACGGCTCCTCGCCGAGGATCAGGCGGTCTGCGCCGTCGGGCCCGAGCACGACGATCGACGCGGTCTGCGCGTCCTGGCGCTGGCGCCCTTCCCTGGGCGGCGGTGCGCCGATCAGGATGCGCGGCTTGCCGGTTGCATCGACGATCCGGATCGCCTGTGCCTCGATCGTCCCCGGCGCGGCCGGCGCGAACGCCGTCAGCAGCGCCGCCGCGCCGGCCAGGACCATCGCGCCGAGCGCCAGACGCTGCCGCCTGACCGTCCGTTCGAGCCGTTCAAACCGCTGATCTATAGTGTTTTCCCGCATCCGTTCCTCCTTATTTCGTCGCCAAGATGGAACAGGAACGCGCGCCGCGCCATATTCGTATCATGACCAAGCTCGGCGACTGGATCACGCCCCATCCGCAGGGGATCTACGTGGCGCCGGCCGATGCCTGGATCGATCCTTCCGTTCCTTCCCCGCGCGCGCTGGTGACGCACGGCCATGCCGACCATGCGCGCGGCGGGCACGACGCGGTGTGGGCGACGCCCGAGACGCTGGCGATCATGGAGGCGCGCTACGGGCCGCAAGCCGGCCACGCCGTCGCTTATGGCGAGCCGCGCGACATGGGCGGGGTCGAGGTCGAATTCGTGCCCGCCGGCCATGTCCTGGGGTCGGCGCAGATCGTGCTGCGCCACCGCGGCGAGACGATCGTCGTGTCGGGCGATTACAAGCGCCGTCCCGACCCGACCTGCGCGCGATTCGAGCCGGTCAAATGCGACGTCTTCGTCACCGAGGCGACCTTCGGCCTGCCCGTCTTCCGCCATCCCGAGACGCGTGACGAGATCGACAAATTGCTCGCTGCCTTGCGCGCCAATCCCGATCGCTGCGTGCTGGTCGGCGCCTATGCGCTGGGCAAGGCGCAGCGCGTGATCCGCGAATTGCGCGACATGGGCTTCGACGACCCGATCTACCTGCATGGCGCGCTGCAGCGGTTGTGCGACCTCTATGTCGAGCTGGGCGTCGATCTCGGCGAACTGCGCCCGGCGACCGGCGTCGCCAAGGCCGAATTGCAGGGCCGTATCGTGCTGTGCCCGCCGGGCGCGCTCAACGACCGCTGGTCGCGCCGCCTGCCCGACCCGATCACCGCCATGGCATCGGGCTGGATGCGCGTCCGCCAGCGCGCGCGGCAAAAACTGGTCGAGCTGCCGCTAATTCTCTCCGACCATGCCGATTGGGACGAACTGACCGAAACGTTGCTTGAGATCGCGCCCAGGGAAGTGTGGGTCACGCATGGCCGCGAGGAAGCGTTGATCCATTGGTGCGAAACCCATCAGATCAAGGCACGCGCACTGGCGTTGATCGGGTACGAAGACGAGGACGATTGACCGCCGCGCCAGTATTTTCGAAAAGAGGGTACGGAAAAAGGCGGGAGAGTGCGATGCGGGCAGTGGTCAAGCGCGGGCAACGGCTGGAGCTCGACGACATTCTCGATCCCACGCCCGACACCGGGCAAGTGCTGGTGCGCACCCTGCGCTGCGGGATTTGCGGCTCCGATCTCCACGCGCTGCATCACATGGACAAGATGGTCGCCGAGCGCACGGGCGGGATCCCGCGGCCGCTGCCCGACATGGTGATGGGCCACGAATTCTGCGCCGAAGTGCTCGACTACGGCCCCGATACGCCGCGCCGCCTGAAACCCGGAACGCGGGTGGTCTCGGTGCCGGTCACCAATTCTTCCAAAGGCTATCATCCCGTCGGCTATTCGCCCTCGGCGCCCGGCGGGTTCGCCGAACGGATATTGCTCGACGAACGATTGCTGCTCGAAGTGCCCAATGGCCTGTCCGACGACCTCGCCGCGCTGACCGAGCCGTTCGCGGTCGGCGCCCATGCCGTCGCGAGAGCCGCGCTCGAGCCGGGATCGACCTCTCTGGTAATCGGCTGCGGCCCGGTCGGGCTCGCGATCATCGCCGCGCTCAAGATCGCCGGCAAAGGACCGGTGATCGCCGCCGATTTCTCGCCGCGCCGCCGCGCCGAGGCCGAACGCATGGGTGCCGACGTGGTGGTCGATCCCGCCGTCGAGGGCCCGCATACCCGATGGGCCGATTACGGCGTCCCCGCGACCGAGGCCGAAGCGCATATCGCGCGGATGGCGGGCAAGGTGCATGCGCGGCCGATCGTGTTCGAATGCGTCGGCGTGCCCGGCATGGTGCAACGGATCATCGAGGATTGCCCGCCCGGCGCGCAGATCGTCGTCGCCGGCGTCTGCATGGAGCCCGACAATTTCCGTCCGTCGATGGCCATTACCAAGCAGCTCAATCTCGAATTCGTCTATGGCTACACGCCCGATGAATTCGCCGCGACCTTGCGCGAGATCGCCGAGGGGACGGTCGATGTCGGCCGGATCATCACCGGGACGGTGGCACTGGATGGCGTCGCGCAGGCGTTCGACGACCTCGGCGACCCCGAGAACCATGTGAAGATCATGGTCGATCCCACCGCCGCCTGACAGGAACCGGACACCGGGTCCGCGCGCTTGGACGGGCGACAAGGAGAGGTTGCTATGGCCGATGCCGACCCCCAGCTCGCCCCCGCGGGCGAGCTCGCCGAAAAGGCGCACCGTCCCTATCCCGGCGAGAGCGCCGATTACACCGAGGCGCGCAAGAAATTGCTTGCCGAGGAGATCGAGCTGCGCCGCCATCTCGAGCGTGTCGCCGCCGAGCGCCGCGCCCTGCCGCCCGGGCCGGTGGTGACGAAGGACTATCGGTTCGAGGGCAAGCAAGGCGACGTCGGCCTCGCCGATCTGTTCGAGGGGCACGACGCGCTCGTCGTCTATTGCTGGATGTTCGGTCCCGAGCGCGCGCGGCCTT
>Ga0310811_10009548_pt1 | contig 12536 bp, 12 predicted proteins | sample YCmetagenome_FD_207642 | JGI IMG/M metagenome (GOLD analysis project Ga0310811, IMG submission 207642) | Soil microbial communities from experimental microcosm in Duke University, North Carolina, United States - YC | ecosystem: Engineered > Artificial ecosystem > Soil microcosm > Unclassified ... | reverse complement strand
GCCGACGTCGGCGACGAGCAGTCGATCGAGGCCAGCCTGTCCACCTTCAGCGCGCACTTGAAAAACCTGGCCGTGGTGCTCGAGCACTCGACGCCCGACTCGCTCGTGTTGATCGACGAGTTGGGCTCCGGCACCGATCCCGCCGAGGGCGCGGCGTTAGGCGCGGCGATCGTCGAGGAGCTCACGCGACGCGGCGCGTTCACCGTGGCCACGACACACCTGGGCGACCTCAAGCTGCTCGCCGCCGAGCTCCCCGGTGTGGTGAACGCGTCGCTGCAATTCGATGAGCAGGCGCTCGCACCGACCTACCGCCTGATCAAGGGAATCCCGGGTCGCTCGTACGGTCTCGCCATTGCGCGCCGGCTGCGGCTGCCGCCCGCCATTCTCTCGAGGGCCGAGGATCGGCTGTCGAGCGGCGAGCGCGACCTGGCCGCGTTGCTCGCAGACCTCGAGCGGCGCGAGACCACGCTCGCCGATCGCGAGGCGCGCGCCGCCGAAGCGACGTCGTCTGCCAACGAACGTCTCGATAACCTGACCGAGCGCGAGCGCGCCGTGCGCGAAGCGGAGCGGCATCACGAGCGCGACGCACGCGAGCAGGCGCGGCGATACCTGCTCGAGGCGAGGCACGAGGTCGAGCGCGCCATCCGCGAGGTTCGTGAGCAGGCCGGCGCCGACGCGGCGACGCGCGATGCGCGCCGCCGCATCGAGGAGCTGGCCGGTGAGCACGGTGACGCCGTGGAGCGCCTCGATCACACGACACAACGACGAGCAGCGGACGAGCCGGGAGCAACGCCGGTTGGCGTAGGCGACGTCGTGACCTTGTCGACGCTCGATGGACGCGCTGGCCAGGTGGTTGAACTGCGGGGCGGGGACGCAGTGGTGTCCGTCGGGGCCATCAAGCTCACGGTTCCCGTCGCCACCCTCGCCAAGACCGGGCGCTCCGCGCTGGCGGCGGAGTCCGTTTCGATACGCGGTGACCTCCCCGAAGAGCACGCCGCGAGCGAAATTGATGTACGAGGCATGCGTGTCGACGAAATGGAACAAACCGTCCTGCACGCGCTCGATGCCGCCGTACGGGGCGACCTCAAGTCGCTGCGCATCATTCACGGCAAGGGCACGGGCGCGTTGCGCGAGCGGGTGGCCGAACTCCTGCGCGGCGACCCGCGCGTGTCCGCGTTCCGCCTTGGCGCCTGGAACGAGGGCGGCGCAGGCGTGACGGTGACCGACCTCCGGTGACGATGATCAGCGACGAGACGGTTGACCGAGTTCGCGACGCCGCCGACATCGTGCAGATCATCGGCGAACACGTTCCTCTCCGCCGCACGGGCACCGACTACCGTGGGCCGTGTCCGTTCCACCAGGGCACACACCGCAACTTCTCGGTGTCTCCCAAGAAAGGCATCTACTACTGCTTCGTGTGCCACGAAGGCGGCGACGTCTTCACGTTTCTGCAGAAACGGTTAGGCATGGACTGGCCGGGCGCCGTGCGCTACGTGGCGGAGAAGGTGGGCATCCCGGTGGAAGAAGTGCAGCAGCGCCGAGAGGGACCGCATCCGGATCAGCCGCTGTGGGACCTGAACGCCGCGGTTGCCGACTGGTTCCGCACGCTGCTGTGGGACGAGGAGGAAGGACGCGCGGCCCGCGACTATCTGGCGCTGCGCCGCGTGAGCCGAGATGTGGCGGACCGGTTCGGCCTCGGCTTCGCCCCGCGCGACCCCGACGTACTGCGCCGCCACTTTGCTGCGTTAGGCTATGGCGACGACCGGTTGCTCGACGCGGCGCTGCTGGTGACGCGCGAGGAAGGCGGCGAGCCGCGCGCGCGCTTTCGCAACCGTCTCATGTTCCCGATCTTCGACGCGGCAGGGAACACGGTCGGATTCGGCGGCCGACTGCTGGGACCCGGCGAGCCCAAGTACCTCAACTCGGCCGAGTCGCGGGTGTTCTCGAAGGGCAGGCTGCTGTACGGGCTGCACATGGCCAAGCATGCCATCCGGCGAGACGACCGGGTGATGGTGGTGGAGGGTTACTTCGACGTCGTGCGGCTCGTGTCGGCCGGCTTCGACTGGGTGGTCGCTCCGTTAGGCACCGCGCTCACGGAGCAGCAGGGACAGATCCTGCGCCGCTACGCCAGGAACGCGTTCCTCCTCTACGACAGCGACCGCGCCGGCCTCAAGGCCACGTTCCGGTCGGGCGACGAGTTGCTCCGGCACGGGATGACGGTGCAGGTGGTCACCCTGCCCGAAGGCGAAGACCCCGACAGCTTCGTCGACCGCCGCGGTGCGCCGGCGCTCGCCGCCGCGTTAGGCGACGCGCTCGACGTGTTCGAGCGCAAGGTGCAGCTCCTCGAGCGCGCCGGCTGGTTCGCCGACCTGCGGCGCAAGCGCCGCGCACTCGACCGCCTGCTGCCTACCATCCGCGCCACGCAGGACCCGATCACGCGTGACATGTACCTCACGCGCACGAGCGAGACGGCCGGTGTGACGCGCGAGGTGTTGGAGCGCGAGTTGGCGGCCACGCGCGACCGCGGTCGCGCGGTCGCGCGTGTGCCGGACGAGCCGCCGCGCGCCCGGCCTGCGCGCGCCGCGGCGCGGCGCGCACCGGCCGGTCCCCCGCCGCCCCCGGTCGAACGACGCCTCGTGTGGATCCTCGTCCACGCCCCGGCCCTCCGCGATCACATCGGCGAGCACATCGGCCGCGACGACCTCACACACCCCGCGCTGGGCACGATCCTCGCGGCGATCGTCGCCGCCGGCGCGGATGCGAGCCCGGCGGATATCGTCGCGTCGCTCGACGATGAGGCGGCCGAGCTCTTCCGGACACTGCAGGAAGAGCCGCCAGGCGATGGCTTCGACATGCAACGCGAAGCGGACGGATGCGTGGCCGCGCTCAGAGCCGCGCCGCTCCGCCGCCGGCTCGTCGAGAACCAGCGCGCCATCGACATCGCGTCCGACGCCGAGAAGGATGCGCTCATCCGCGACAAAGTGCGGTTGCAGCGCGAGCTGACTGCGTTAGGCGCAGGCCGTATCAAGAGCTTTGACCCCGCACAGTGACTTAAGGAGGCACGCGTGCACCCAGATCTCGTCGCATTGTTGACCCTGCAGGACGAAGACACCGCCGTCGCAGGCCTGGAATCCCGCCGCCGCGACCTCGACATCCGAGAACAAACCCTCGACCAGGAACGCGCCACCGCCGAAGCCAGCATCGCCCGGACACTCCAGGCCGCCGACGCCGAAGACAAGAAGCGCCGCGAGTTGGGCATGAAGGTGCAGGAGCATCGCGCGCTCCAGGAACGCCACCTGGCCGCCCTCGATTCCGTACGCAAGGACCGCGAAGCCTCGGCCGCGATGGCGCAGATCGAGATCACACGCCGCGTGCTGGCGCAGGAAGAAAGCGAGATGCAGACGCTCGCTACCCGCATCGCGGACCTGCACCAGGCCGCCGAGCTCGAGCAGCTCTCCCTCGGCGAGCTCGAGGAGCGCCAGCGCACCGAACGCGCCGAGATCGATAGCGTGCGCGCCGAGTTGGAACGCGATCTGGCCACCGCGCGTGCCCAACGGACCGAAACGGCGGCGCGCGTGGGACGGCCGCTGCTCCAGAAATACGAACGCATCCGCGGTCGCGAAAACTCCAACGCGCTGTACGCGCTGCGCGGCGCTGCGTGCGGCCGCTGCAACACCGCCATCCCGCTCCAACGCCGGAACATCATGGCCGCCGGCCGGTCAGTCGAAGTCTGCGAAGGATGTGGAGTGCTTCTATACGCAGCGGTTTGATGCTTGTCGCTGTCTGACGGTGCTCGTACTTTTCGCGCGTGAGTGTTCCCGCCGCACGAGCGCGTCCCCGGTCTCGCTGGGTACTTCCCGCGGCGCCTGATGACGGCGCCGTGCGCGCGCTAGCCGCCGAGCTTCATCTCCCAGATACCGTCTGCCGGCTGCTCTGCCAGCGCGGCTTCGTCGACATCGAGCCGGCTAAGCGTTACCTGAGACCGAAGCTCGATCACCTCCACAGTCCGTCGCTCATGCTCGGCATGGACGTGGCGGTGGATCGCTTGGTGCGCGCCGTGAAGAACGGAGAGGTGATTCTCCTGCACGGCGACTACGACGTGGACGGCATCTCGTCGACCACGATCTTGATGCGCACGCTGAGTGCCGGCGGCGGGCGCGTGGTGCCGTTCATACCGCGCCGCCTCGAGGATGGCTACGACCTCACGATGAGCGGCGTCAAAGCGGCCATCGACGCCGGCGCGTCCGTGCTCGTGAGCTGCGACTGCGGCACCAACGCGCTCACGCCGACCGTAGCCGCGCGCGATGCCGGCATCGACGTCATCATCACCGACCATCACTTGCCGAGCGGTCCGTTGCCCGAGGCGCTGGCGGTGCTCAATCCCAAGCAACCCGGCTGCGCGTACCCCGACAAGGATCTCGCCGCCGCCGGTGTCGCGTTCAAGCTCGCGATCGCGCTGGCCAATGCGTTAGGCGTGAACGAAGACGTCGTGTACCGGATGCTGGACCTGGTCGCGTTCGCGACCATCGCCGATGTCGCGCCGCTCAAGGGCGAGAACCGCGTGCTCGCCCGCTACGGGCTCAAAGTGCTCAACGACACCACCAACCCCGGCCTCCGCGCGCTGCGGCGCGCCGCCGGCCTGGATGGGCGCCCGATCACCGCAGGCCGCATCGGGTACGTGCTCGCACCGCGCTTGAACGCCGTTGGACGGTTAGGCCACGCCATTCGCGGGGTCGAGCTCCTCACGACCACCGACGAATCGCGGGCGAACGCACTGGCGCGCGAATTCGAGGAGCTCAACCGGCGCCGCCAGGAGCTCGATCGCGACACATTCTCCCGCGCGGCCCGCCACGTGGACGGCATGAACCTCGACACGACCTACGGCGTCGTGATCGCGGAGCAAGGCTGGCACCCGGGCGTCGTGGGCATCGTCGCGTCGCGCCTGGTCGAAGAGGTGTGCCGGCCGGTGGTGCTCGTGGCGCTCGACGGCGCAACGGGCCGCGGCTCCGGCCGCTCCATTCCGGCGTTCGATCTCCACGGTGGCCTAACGGAATGCCGCGACTTGCTGTTGCGCTACGGCGGACACCGCGTGGCCGCCGGCATCAGCATCGAGACCACGCGCGTCGAGGCGTTCAGCGACAAGTTCAACAGCGTTGCCCGCGAGCGCCTGACGCCGGACGACCTCGTACCCAATCTGCGCATCGACCTCGAGATCGATCTCGCCGATGCGACCATCGATCTCGAATCGCTGCTCCGGCACTTCGAACCGTTCGGCCCCGGCAACGCGACGCCGGTGCTCGTCGCGCGCGGTGTGCACCTGGATGTTCCGCCGCGGGTCGTTGGGCAGGGATCGGCCGGCGGCTCGGGCGATCCCGGCGGCCATCTCAAGCTGCGTCTTGCCGGAAACGCCGGCGCGCCGCTCGACGCGATCGGTTGGGGCATGGCATCGCGCGCCGCCGAGCTCATACCCGGCTCGCCGGTGGACGTCGCATTCCGACTCGAGCGCGACGAATGGAACGGCGAAGTGCGATTGCAGGCGCACCTCGCGGACATCCGGGTCTAACGTTGCGCATCGTGAGTGGCCGGTGGCGCGGCCGCACGCTCGTGCGCCCCGCCGACCCGCGCGTGCGCCCAACGGCCGACCGCGTGCGCGAAGCGTGGATGAGCATTCTGCAGCACGACATCCCCGATGCCCGCGTCCTTGATCTCTTTGCCGGATCGGGTGCACTCGGCTTGGAAGCACTGTCGCGGGGCGCCGCGTTCGTCGATTTCGTCGAGATCTCATCGCGAAGCCTCGACGCCCTCCGCCGCAACGTCGAGACGCTCCGGGCCGCAGGCGAAACGCGCGTGCATCGCGGCGACGCGCTGCGGTTCATTGAAAGGTTGGACGCGGGCGCGTACGATATGGCGTTCGCGGACCCGCCGTACCGCCTCGGTCTCGCCGCGCAGGTTGCGGCGCGATGGCTCGACGTCCCGTTCGCGAGCGCGCTCGCCGTGGAGCACGACGTGCGTGAGTCGCTGCCCGAGGGTGCGACACGCCGCACCTACGGCGACACCGTGATCACCATTTATCGTGACGGCGCCGACGACGCGCCGCGAAGCGTGTAGCCTCACCGCCGGTCACCCTGTCGACACGACCACCCATGCGCATCGGCATCTACGCGGGCAGCTTCGACCCGATCACGTACGGACACGAAGATCTCATCACGCGCAGCCTCACGTTCGTGGATCGTCTCGTGATCGCGGTGGCCACCAACATCTCCAAACAGCCGCTGTTCTCGGTCGACGAGCGCATCCGATTCATCCGGAGCGCCGTGGCCGACGACCCGCGCATCGAAGTGCGGCAGTTCGATGGACTCCTCGTCGATCTCGCTCGCTCGGTGGGCGCCACGCTTTCCATTCGCGGGCTTCGGGCCGTAGCCGACTTCGAGTACGAGTTCCAGATGGCGCTCATGAACCGCCACTTGAACGCCGACATGGAAACGGTGTTCATGATGCCGAGGCTCGACCTCACGTATGTGAGCTCGAGTCTCGTGCGCGAGATCGCGCGCTTCCATGGCGAAACCGCCGATCTCGTGAACTCCACGGTGCACCGCGCGCTCCGCGAGCGATTCGGCGCGGCGTGACGTTCCTCGACGACGTCCGCGAGCGCGCTGCGTCGGCGGCGCGTCGCATTGTCTTCCCCGAAAGCGACGACCAACGCACGCTCGACGCCGTACGCGTCCTTCGCGACGAACGCATCGCGCTGCCGGCACTCGTGCTCGCCGGTGGCGACGAGGCGCGTCGCCGTGCGCTCGCGTTGGGCGTGCCGGTTGTCGATCCTGCCACCGATGCTCGGCGAACACGAGTGGTCGATCACATCGTGTCGCGCCGCTCGCACCGCGGCATCACACGCGACGCGGCGACGGCACTCGCGCTCGATCCCCTCGTGTTCGCCGACGGACTCGTTGCGCTTGGCGAAGCCGACGGTTGCGTGGCCGGCGCCGCACACACCACCGCCGAGGTGATGCGCGCCGCGCTGTCCACCGTTGGGCCTGCGCCCGGCGTCACGACCGTATCGAGCGCGTTCTACATGGTGGTCCCTGCGTTTCGCACGGCGCCCGCTGACTCGACGCCCGATGCGGGTGCCGCCGACGTGCTCACGTTTACCGACTGCGCGGTCGTGCCTCGCCCAACGGCCGAGCAGCTCGCGGACATCGCGATCGCCGCGGCGCGCGACCGTCGTCGCATCGTCGGCGACGAGCCGCGTGTGGCCCTCCTCTCGTACAGCACCCTCGGCAGTGGCACCGGTCCGTCGGTGGAGATCGTGCGTGAGGCAACGGCGTTGCTTCGCACGCGGGGGGTGCCGTTCGCTGTGGACGGAGAATTGCAGGGTGACGCGGCGCTCGTCGCCGCAGTGGCCGCACGGAAGGCGCCGGCCAGTGCGGTAGCCGGGTGGGCGAACGTGCTCGTGTTCCCGTCGCTCGACGCCGGGAACATCGCATACAAGCTCGTGGAGCGGTTGGCGCACGCGCGCGCGATCGGACCGATCGTGCAAGGGCTCGCGCGCCCGTGCTCCGATCTCTCGCGCGGCGCCTCCACCGATGACATTATCAATGTGGCTGCGATCACTGCGTTGCAGTCGCTCGATCCGGGCGACACGGTGCCGGCAGCTGACGCACACCCTCGGGGTGCGCGTGAATTTCGACGGGAGACCGAGACATGAGCTTCGCACTCAGGAAGCAGGGAGAGATTGTCGTGGTGGACGTGGAGGGTCAGCTCATTGTGGGCAACCGCCAGGAGCTCAAGCAGAAGGTCCTCGACGAGCTCGAGCGTGGCGAGAAAAAATTCTTGATCGACTTCAGCCAGACCGGATACATCGACAGCTCGGGGTTGGGCGTCCTCGTGTCGTTGTCCAAGAAGATTCGCGAGCAGGGCGGGGAGCTGCGGCTCGCCAACCTGAACGACGATCTCAAGACGTTGTTCGAGCTCACCAAGCTCGACACGTTGTTCCAGATCGCGGACACACGCGAACGCGCGCTCGAGTCCTTCTAGCGGCCGTCGAGCGAAACGTCGCACGTGCGCATGACGCCGGATCGCTCTCGCGGCCTGCCAATCGGCAGTCTGCATCTGGCGTTGGAGCTCGAGATCCCGAGCGACGTGCGGTACATCGAACGCGTGGTCGAGATGGTCACGCGTCAGTGCGAGCAATTGGCGTACAGCACGCGACAGATGTCGCTGAACGTTCCCGTCGCGCTCACCGAAGCATTGTCGAACGCCATTCTCCGCGGCAACCGGGAACACCTCACCAAGCGCGTGCAGGTGCGGTGCGATGTCAATCGCGAGCGGCTGGTGCTCGAAGTGGTGGACGAAGGTAACGGGTTCGATCTCGAGGAATGTCTGGTCGACGCGACGAGTCCAGAGAACGTGGTGCGTGAGGACGGCCGCGGTCTCTTTTTGATGGCGCAGCTCATGGACAGCGTGGAGCGGTTTGCGAACCACGGCAACGTGGTGCGACTCACGATGCGCCGGCATGACTGATCTGCAGACGGTGTTGACCGCGTTTCGCGACGCGACGGGCTGCGCCGCCGCGGTGTGGTCGGAGGAAGACGGTCACTTGCCGTCGCGCCTCGCCGCATCCACGCCGGCCGTCGGCGTGCTCGGCTGGACGCCGCCGTTGGACGTCGGCCCGCCTGGGACCGTGCAGTCTCCGGGCGGTCCCGCGATCGTGACGACATTGCCGGGACCGCGCCGCTGTTGGCTGGTGATCGGCCCGTCGTCGGATTCCGCTGCCCCGCTCGAGAACTACCTCCGCTTTCTCCTTCCCGTCGTTTCGCAATACCTCCAATCGGCCCTCGAGGTGGAGCACGCCGCCAACGAGCTGGCGGAGCGCTACGAGGAGATCAACCTTCTCTACACGATCACCGAGATCCTGGGCCGCACGGTTGCGTTAGGCGAAGCGGCGTCGACCATCCTCAAGGAAGTCTCGGAGACCGTCGGCGCGCGCCGCGGCTCGATCCTCGTGCACGACCGCGTCACCGACACGCTGCAGACCGTGGCCGCCCTGGGCGTCCCGGCGCTCGACGTGCCGCCCATCGCGCTCACCGACGAGTGCAGCGTGTCGGCGCGGGTGTTCCGCGACCAGCGCGCGATGGTGGTGGCCGAGGATGACTCGGACCCCTGTCCCGCAGAGGCCTCCTACCGGCGTGGCACGATGCTCTCCGTGCCGATCATGTGGACGGCCCCCGGCGGCAGCGCCGAGCCGTTAGGCGTGGTGAACCTGTCGGATCGGGCGTCGGGGCAGGCGTTCAGCGCGGGCGACCAGAAGCTGATCGCCGCGATCGCGACGCAGATCGGCACGGCGATTCAGAACACGCGTCTGGTGCGCGCGTCGCTCAGCCAGCAACGGTTGGTGCAGGAGCTGGAGCTCGCGCATGACCTGCAGATGAAGCTCCTGCCGCGCACGGAGATCGTGGACCCGGTGGCGCAGGTGGCGGCGCGCGTGGTGCCGGCCGAGAGCGTGGGCGGCGACTTCTACAACCTGTTTCAGTTAGGCGAAGAGCGAACGGGCGTCATGATCGGCGACGTCTCGAGCCACGGCTATCGGGCCGCGCTGATCATGGCGCTGGTGATGAGCGCGTCGGCCATCCACGCCCAGGGTTCCAACGACCCGGGGCGTATGTTGGACGCACTCTTCGGCACGCTGCGGGAAGAGTTGGTCACCACCGAGATGTTCGTGTCGACGTTCTACGGCGTGATCGACCGGCGCGCCGGGATGCTGCGCTACGCGAACGCCGGCCACCCGCACGCCTACCACGTGAGCGGCGACGGCACGTGCGAGCGGCTGCCCGCGCTCGACCCTCCGTTAGGCATGGTGGAATCGGCGCACTCCGCGCGTACGCGGCCCTGGGTGAGCGGCACCGACCTCCTGCTCCTGTTCACCGACGGCGTGAGCGATGCGCGCAACCGTTTCGGCCGCCGGTTCGGCGAGCAGCCCATCGTCGACACCGTGCGGCGCATGCACGCCGAGCCGCCGTACACGATTCTGCAGCAGGTGTTCGCCCAACTCTCGGACCACACCGGCACCGCCGTGCAGCGCGACGATCTCGCGGTCGTGCTCGTGCGCAGCTGACGGACGGTGAGCCCGCGCCGCCGGCCGAGCAGCATCTCGCCGGAGCCGCCGCCGCACCGCCCGCGCAAGCGATTCGGCCAACACTTTCTCACCGACCCGCACATCCTCGCACGCATCGCCGACGCCGCGCTCCTCGAGCCCGGCGATACGGTGATCGAAATTGGCCCGGGCCGCGGCGCACTCACCGACGCGGTCCGCGCGCGCGCGGCGCGCGTGATCGCGGTCGAAGTGGACCGCGATCTCGCCGCGCGGCTTCGCGCACGATACGCCGGCGACGCCGCGGTGTCGGTGGTGGAAGCCGACATCCTCGAGACGCCGTTGGCTGCGTTAGGCGGCGGCACGCCCGGCGGCTACGTCCTCGTGGGCAACGTACCGTACTACATTACCACACCCATCATCTTCCAAGCGCTCGAAGCACCGCGACCCAAGCGCGCCGTGTTCCTCGTGCAGCGTGAAGTCGCCGAGCGTATCGTGGCGCCACCGGGCGGAAAGACCTACGGATCGCTGTCCGTGAACGTCCAGGCGTTCGCGCGCGCCGAGTTGCTGTTCGGAGTCCGCGCCGGAGCGTTCCAGCCTGCGCCGTCGGTGGAGAGCGCGGTGGTGCGCCTCACGCCGCTCCAGACGCCACTCGTGCCGCCCGCGCTAGAAGCATCGTTCCGCGCCTTTGTGCAGGATGTGTTTGGATTGCGTCGGAAGCAGATGCGGCGCGTGATGCGCACGATCACAGGCCGATCTGTGGAGGATGTCGACGCGCTGCTCGCGCGTGCGGGAGTGGACCCCGCCGCGCGCCCTGAAACGCTCGAGAGCGAGCGGTTCGCGGATCTGGTGCGCGCCGTGCACGGCGCCCCGCCTGCCTAACGCGGGAGCTTGGCCGCCAGGATATCCACGGGCTCGATCACCGGCGACCCTGCCAGCAGCTCAGGCGCCTGCGCCATGAGAGCAGCGGCCACAAGCCCGGAAAGATGCGCTTGCCGGCCGGCCTCATCCGGGAAACTGTCGAAAATGCCGAACGTGGATGGACCGATCTTCAGAGCGTACCACGTGATGGTCGCCGGCTCGTGCTCAACGATCGACAACCCACCCTCGAGAAATCTGGCCACGTCGGCTTCCTTGCCGGGCTTTGCTTCGAGTCGCACCAGCAGCGCGGTGCGAACGCGTGCAGTTGACATGTGACCTCCGCCTTGAGGAATCGGGCGAGACGAGCCGACGCTCATCACCCGTTCGTCAAGGCAAAAGAAAGGCCCTCGAGTTCCATCGCCATGTTCACGGCTTTTACCGCGACCGACTCGGGCACCTGCAGCTGGTGCGGCGCGAAGTTGAGGATCGCACGGATGCCCGACTTCACCACCATGTCGGCCACTTCCTGCGCCGCGGTCGCCGGTACCGCAAGCACGGCGATATCAGGCGGCTGTCGCTTCGCCTCGTCGGGCAAGGAAGAGAGCGGGCGGATCACCAGTCCGTCTACGGACCGGCCGACCTTTGCCGGATCGGAGTCGTACACGGCCACGATCCGGAATCCGCGCTGCGCGAATCCGTGGTACTGCGCCAAAGCGGCGCCGATCTTTCCGGCGCCGATTATGATCACCTGCCACTCCCGCTCCAGCCCCAAAATCTGCCGGAGTCGCGCGGACAATTCGGCCACCGAATAACCGAGGCCGCGCTTTCCGAAGGAGCCAAAAAAGGAGAGGTCTTTCCGGACCTGTGCCGACGTCGTCCCGCCGCGGGCGGCCAGCTCGTCGCTCGAGATTGTCGCGATCCCGCGCTTCTCGAAGTCTTCAAGGAAGCGCAAATAGATCGACAAGCGACGAACCGTGGAGTCAGCGATCCGTTTCACGGGTGGCGGGATTGAACTTGTGAATTTCTTCACAAGTTACCAGAAATCGCGCTCTCACGCCAGCCGGAAAACTCGACCCGCGCTATGGCAGCTTCACATGCGGTCGCGTTAGTTTGCTCTATCTATGCCTGTTCACGTCACTTCCGAGATCGGCTCGCTCCGCTCTGTCCTGGTCCACACACCCGGGCCGGAGCTCCTCGCCGTGACGCCGGCCAACCGCGAAGACTACCTCTACGACGACATCGTCGACCTCGAAAACGCCGAGCGCGAGCACCGCCGGTTCGTGGCCATCCTGGAGCGATTCGCGCGCGTCCAATACGTACGCGACCTCCTCGCCGAGGTCGCGGTGCTGGACGAAGCGCGCAACCTCCTCGTCCGCGAAGCCACCGACGTCGTTCCGTCGGGTCCGTTAGCCTCCAAGATCGGCGAGCGTCCGCCCGAAGAGCTCGTGAAGATGCTCATCGAAGGCGAGGGCGAAGAGCCGGGCCCTTTGGCCAGAGCGCTCAACGAGTCGGGCTACATGCTGCCGCCGTTGCCCAACTTGTTCTTCACGCGCGACACGGCCATGGTGATCGGCGGCCACGTTCTCAT
>Ga0310811_10009547_pt1 | contig 12536 bp, 11 predicted proteins | sample YCmetagenome_FD_207642 | JGI IMG/M metagenome (GOLD analysis project Ga0310811, IMG submission 207642) | Soil microbial communities from experimental microcosm in Duke University, North Carolina, United States - YC | ecosystem: Engineered > Artificial ecosystem > Soil microcosm > Unclassified ... | reverse complement strand
TCGCCCGCAAGGAGACCGACTACGCGACCACGCGGCTGCTCACCAGCGTGGTGGCGATCCCAGTGTTCTGGGGGCTCGAGACCTGGCTCGTGTGGCGGCTCCTGGGCGCGCTCTGGGCCGCGGTCTTTGCGGTCTCGCTGCCCCTGTCGGGACTCTTCGCCTATCGCTATCTCGGCGGCGTGGGCCGCCTGCGCAGCCAAATCCGGCTCGGCGCGATGACGCTCGTCCGCCGTCAGGCCGCCTCGCGGCTCCTCGACGAGCGCCGGGAGATCATCGCCGAGCTCGAGCGCGCCAAGAACGATTACCTCGCGGCGACCAGGGGGAGCAGCTTTTGACCGTGCACCGGTTGGAGGAGATGTCAACGCCGGCACTCGACGCGCTCGATCGCCATCGCACCCTCGTCCTGCTCCCGGTGAGCCCGCTCGAAGAGCACGGGCCCCACCTGCCGATAGGCGTGGATGCCTTCGCGGCGCGCCACTTCGCCGAGGCCCTCGCCGAGCGTGTCACCGCGGACCGTCCGGGCTGGGCGGCGGTGCTGGCGCCCACGCTGCACCTCGGCTCGTTCACGTTCGACACCGTCGGCACCATCCGGATTCGCCAGCGCGTTGTCCGCGACGCGGTGGTGGACTACGGGGCCTCGCTGGCACGGGCGGGCTTTCGCTGGATCGTGGTCGCGAACGGCCACGGCGGACCCGGGCACCTCGTGGCGCTCGAGGAGGCTTCCGCGATCGTGTCGCGCCGGCATCGCGTGACCATGGCTTCGGTCAGCGGCTATCTCGCGTGGCAGTTCCTGCGCGGGCATTACGTCCTCGCGATCGAGGAGGCGCTCGGCCGTGGGCTGTCCTCCGAGGAGCGGGCCGCCTTCGCCGACGACGCGCACGGCGGGCTCTGGGAGACCTCGCTCATGCTGTGGCTGCGCCCCGACCTGGTCGCGGCCCACTATCGGGATCTGCCCGCCGCGCGCTACTCGCTGCCGCGTCGACTCGTGCCGAACTATCCCCTCCGCAATGGCGGCCAGGGGTATGTCGGGCATCCCGCATTGGCCGACCCTGCCTTCGCCCGCGCCACCAGCGCCGTGCTGCTGGCCGAGGGCGTGGCCCTGGTGAGCGGGCTGCTCGACGGCACGGTGAAGCCCCACGAGCGCCGCTCGCCCTTCTGGATACTCCCCTTCCTCCGCACGAATTTCTGGCCCGTCCTGAGCGCGGCGGTCGCGGCGGGTGTGCTCGCCGCGTGGTGGGGATCCCGCCGATCCGAGAAAGGAGACGCGTGATGAAAGCCTACGTGCTGATCGAGACCGCGGCCGGCAAGACCAAGAACGTGAAGAAGACACTCACCAAGGTGAAGGGGACCAAGGCCACGGTGGTCGCGATGGACGCGGTCACCGGGCCCTATGACTTCATCGCCGTGGTGGATGGCGCGTCCCTGGACGCCATCGGCAACCTCGTGACCGAGTCGATCGGCACCGTCGACGGCGTGACCCGCACCACCACCTGTGTGGCGGTGGCCATCGGCTGAGCGGCTCCGCCCCGCCGGCGTGCTAGAATCCCGCGTCATGCGGGTTCTCGTGCTCGGCGGGACGGAGTTCATCAGCCTGCACCTCGTGCAGGCGCTCCAGCAGCGCGGCCACGCCGTGACCGTCTTCAACCGGGGCCGCCATCAGGAGCGCCTGCCCGCGGGCGCGCGGGGCATCGCCGGCGATCGCAAGGATCACGCCGCGCTCCCCGGCCTCCTCGGCAGCGAGACGTTCGACGCGGTGGTCGATGTGACGTATGCGCCGACCCTGGGGGAGGACGTGGAGGCGCTGCTGCGCGCGCTGCGCGGGCGGCCCCAGCTGCTCTTCGTCTCCACGTGTCGCGTCTACGATCACGCGCTGCCCATCCCCTACTCCGAGGACACCCCGCGCGGCGAATACTGGGGCGACTACGCGCGGCACAAGATCGCCGGCGAGAACGCGCTCCTCGAGCGGCACCGCCGCGAGGGCTGGCCGGTCACGATCGTCCGGCCCACCCACGTGATGGGTCCTCTCAACACCCGCAACAACGAGACCTTCTTCATGGACCGTATCGCGCGCGGCCGTCCGGTGCTCGTGCCCGGCCACGGCGGCTGGCTGCGGCAGTTCGGCCACGTGGTCGACCTCGGCGAGGCCATGGCGGCGATGCTGGGCGACCCGCGCACGTACGGGCAGGCGTACAACGTGATGGGCGAGGACGTGGTGAGCCAGGTGGGCTTCGTCGAGTTGATCGCCGAGGCGATGGGACGCCCGGTGACCTTCCGCCACTTCGACCCGGCGCTCCTCAAGGCCTTCGACAAGCCGGGGCTCGTCTTTGGCCAGAATCTCGTGTACGACTGCCACGCCGTCCACACCACGACCAAGCTCCGGAACGAGCTCGGCATTCGTCCCCGCTATACGCTCGCCGGCGCCATCCGGCAGACCCTGGACTGGTACCGCGCGCACGGCATGGCGGACCGACCCGTCGACTTCACGTTCGAGGATCGGCTCCTCGCCAAGCTCGGCGCGTGAGCGCCCCCCGCCTCATCCTCGTCTATCACCCGGACGAGGCCGACGCCTACGCGGCGCGGATCCGCGCGCCGCGGCGGTCGCTCGCCGTGACCGCGTGCGGGACGCCCGAGACTGCGGCGCGGCACGTGGCGGAGGCGGAGGTCCTCTACGCGTGGGGCTTTCCGCCGGAGCTCCTCTCGCGGGCGCCCAAGCTCCGGTGGATCCAGGTCATGGGCGCGGGCGTCGAGCGCTTCCTCGTCCCCGGGCTCCGCGAGGACATCGTGATCACCCGTGCCGCGGGGATCTTCGGCCCCTGGATGGCGGAGTACGCCATCGGCTGGGCGCTCTGGTCCACTCAGAAGATGGAGCACTTCCGGGCGCTTCAGCGTGCCCGCCACTGGAAGCCGACCGATCCAACGCGACTCCGCGGCCGCACCCTCTGTGTGGTGGGACTGGGGGACATCGGCCGCGCGGTGGCGCGCCTGGCCCGTGGCTTCGACATGCGGGTGATCGGCGTGAGCCGGAGCGGGCGCGGCACGCGCGAAGCGCACCGCGTGGTGCGCCCCGCCGCCCTCACCCGCGTGCTCGGCGCGTCCGACTTCGTGGTGGTGACGGTGCCCCTCACCCCGGAGACCCGGGGGCTCCTCGGCGCGACCCAGCTCGCGGCGATGAAGCCCGACGCCTGGCTGATCAATCTCGCCCGGGGCGCGGTGGTGGACGAGTCGGCGCTGCTGCGCGCGCTCGAGACGCGCGCCATCGGCGGCGCCGTGCTCGACGTCTTCACCGAGGAGCCCTTGCCGCCGGGCCATGCGTTCTGGGGGCTGGACAACGTGGTGGTGACGCCGCACATCTCCGGGCCGAGCACGCCCGCCGAGATCGCCCCGATCTTTGCCGACAATCTGCGCCGCTACCTGGCCGGCCGGGCCCTGCGCCACGTGGCGGACCGCGGGCGCGGTTACTGAGGCCGGACGCCGACCCGGGCGAGACGCTCCCGGCGGCGGTCGCTCCGCCAGAGACGCAGGCTCCAGAGATGGTGGCGCGGCTTGGCCCGCTGGCGCCGCCAGACGATGCGGGAGCAGCGCGAGAAGCCCGGCGCGTGCGGACGCCAGGGCACGATAGCCGAAACCTTCAACGAGGGCCCACGGCGCGGCCCGGCGCGCGCTGCGGAGCCGGCGCGCTCACTTCTTCGAGATCAGCCAGTGTCCGATGGCGACGTGCGGGAGGCCGGATCGCTCGAAGGTATCGACCGCGTCGGCGGCGGAGGCTACCACCGGCTCACCGTGGAGGTTGAAGGACGTGTTCAGCACGGCGCCCGTCCCGGTGCGGCGCTCGAAGTCCCGGATCACCGCGTGGTACTCGGGGTTCCAGTCGCGCTCGAGGATCTGGGGCCGCGCCGTCGCGTCCTGGGGGTGGATGGCCGCGGGCAGCGCGGCGCGTCCCGCCGCCGTCGTGGGCATGGCGAGCATCATGTACGGCGAGGCGAGCCCCTTGGGGTTCACCAGATAATCGGCGGCGCGCTCGGCGAGGACCGTCGGGGCGAAGGGCATCCAGAAGTCTCGGTTCTTGATCATGCGGTTGATGAGCCCGACGACACGGGGATCGCCGGGGTTCGCGAGGATCGAGCGATTGCCGAGGGCCCGCGCGCCGAACTCCATGCGGCCCGCGCACCGCGCCACCACGCCGTCGGTGACCAGCAGCTCGGCGATCCGCTCCTCGATGCGGTCGTGGAACGCCACCTTGTAGCGGGCGTGGAGATCGCGCTCGCGGATGACCGCTTCGGCGTGGACATCGGTGACCGAAGGGCCGAGATACGCGGGCCCGAATGGCGCGGGCGCGGCGGGAAGCTGCCGGCGGCGGCACTCCGCGAGATAGCCCAGGTATGCCGCGCCCACCGCGTTCGACTCGTCGCCGCACGAGGGGAAGGTGAAGAGGTCCTCCACCCAGTCCTCCTGGGCGAGGAGCATGTTGGCCTTCACGTTCATGAAGACGCCCCCGCCCAGCGCCACACGCCCGCCGCCGTGGCGCGCGTGCATGAGCCGCGCCCACTCCAGCACGAGGCCCTCGAGCAGACGCTGAGCGCCCGCCGCGACCCAGTCGAAGCGGAGGCCCAGCATCGCGCGAACGAGGAGCCCGTAGCGCTCGCCCGGCTTGCGCCAGTGAAAGCGCGCGGGGCGGCCGGGCTCCATCCCGAATACCTCGCGCAGCGCGGCCTCCGCGCGTGCGGCGTACTTCTCCGGCGCGTAGGGGGCGAGCCCCATGACCTTGTACTCGTGCTCGCCAAACTTCATCCCGAGCGCGAGGGTGACGAAGGAATAGAACGCGCCCAGGGACCCCGGCGCGCTCGCGGTGGCCTCGTGCCGCGTCAACTCGAGCGCCCGGCCGGTGGAGGCGGTCGCGCACAAGCCGTCGCCGGAGTTGTCGTTGGTGAGGACCAGCGCCTCCCGTCCCCCGAAGCCCGAGCCGAAGTAGGCGGCGGCGGCGTGGCACGCGTGGTGATCGAGGCAGACGATGCGCTCGGCGGCGATGCCGAGGTGCTCGGTGACGACCCCCAGGCGCTCACGCTGCGGGATGCCGAACTTCCCGCGCGCGGCGTCCATCAGGCCGAAGCGCGCGCCCAGCTTGCGCACTTTCTTCGCGAGGGCCCGCCGGGGCGAAGGCCAGGCCACGCCGTAGTACTCGCGCGCGTAGGCCTCGTCGTGCAGCACCCGGTTGAGCCACTCCCGGGAAGCGGCGCGGGCCCCTCCCAGGGCCACGAGGTCGATCTCGGGGGGCGTGATGCCCAGCTCGGCGAGGAGCGCGTCCACGGCCCGGCGCGGATAGCCCGCGTCGTTCTTCAGACGGGAGAACCGCTCCTCGGAGGCACAGCCGACGATGCGCCCGTCGCGCAGCACCGCCGCGGTGGCGCAGTGAGTCTCGTTGATGCCCAGGACGATCATCCGCGACATTGTACCAAGGGGTCCCGGCAGGGCCCCGCGGCAATCAGTCGCGCGTGAGGTGCTCGACCAGCCAGCGGCCGGTGCGGAGCAGCCGCCCGTCCCCTTCGCGCGGACCCACCAGCTGCACCCCCAGCGGCAGGCCGTTGGCCCCCCGCATGAGGGGAAGGCTCAACGTCGGCACGCCCAGCAGCGTCCAGACCGAGCAGAACGCCGGATCTCCGGTGGACTCGAGGCCGGCGGGCGCGGTGCCGAAGGTCGCCGGCGTCACCAGGGCGTCGAACTGCTGCTCGAAGAGCTCGGTCACGCTCGCCAGGAGCGCGGGCACCCCGGCCCGCGCGCGGAGGTAGTCGTAGGCCCGCGCGGCACGCCCGCTCTCGATCCGTGCGCGCAGCGAGGCCGACAGCCGGTCGCGTCCATGCTCCCACTCGCGCGCCAGGTTGATCGCGAGCTCGACGTCCATGGTGAGCCGATGCCACTCCCATGCCTCGTCGGCGAGCAGCTCGACCTCCTCCATCCGCTCGCCGAGCGCGTCGGCGAGCTCGCCGAACGCTTCGCGGGCGTCCGGGTCCATATCGGCCCAGCGCGGCGTCTTCACGAAGCCCAGACGGGGCGTGATGGGCGCCGCCTCCGCCGCCACCGCGCGGTAGGGCGCGCGCGACCGGGGCCGCGTGTCGGGATCGTCGGGGTCGTGGCCGGCCACGACTTCCAGGAGCACGGCCAGGTCCTCGATGCCGCGGGCGAAGAGGCCCACGTGATCCAGGCTCCGCGAGAGCTGGAACATCCCGCCCCGCGAGACGAGGCCATGCGTGGGCTTGAGGCCGTACACGCCGCAATAGGACGCGGGGCGGATCGTCGAGCCGCCGGTCTGGCTGCCCAGCGCGAGCGGAACCATCCCCGCCGCCACCGCGGCGGCCGAGCCGCTGGAGGAGCCTCCGGGCGTGTGCGCCGGGTTGTGGGGATTGCGCGTCTTGCCCGGCGCGCGCGTGGCGAACTCCGTCGTCACCGTCTTCCCCATGATGACTGCGCCCTCCGCCCGCAGCCGCGTCACCGCGTGGGCGTCCCGGGAGGGCGTGCGGCCGGCGTGGAGCACGGAGCCGTTCTCGGTCGGCATGTCCGCGGTGTCCAGGATGTCCTTGATGCCCACGGGGACCCCGTGGAGGAGGCCGGTCGGCGCACCGGACAGGCGCTCCGCATCGGCGGCGCGAGCCTGCGCGAGGGCATGCTCGGGATCGAGGAAGGTCCAGGCCCGGACTTCGTCGTCCACCTTCTTCACGCGGGCCAGGCAGTCCTCGACGAGCTCCGCCGACGTGATCCTGCCCTCCCGGATGAGCCGGGCCGCGTCCGCGGCGCTCAGCGCGTGGAGGTCGGACGGCTCACTTGCCGTAGAGGAACTCCGGCAGCCAGAGGGTCATGCCCGGCCAAATGTACATGAAGGCCAGGCAGATGCACACGATGATCATGTACGGCATCATGCCCGCGAAGATCTGGTTCAGCGTCACGTGCTTGGGCGACACGCCCTTAAGGTAGAAGGCCGACATCGCCACCGGCGGCGAGAGGAACGCGGCCTGGAGATTCACCGCGACCATCGTGCCGAACAGGATGGGGTCGATCTGGAAATGGCTCAGGAGCGGGATAAAGATCGGGCAGAAGATCACGATGATCTCCGTCCACTCGAGCGGCCAGCCCAGCACGAAGATGATGACCTGGGCGAGGAACATGAAGCCGAAAGGAGAGAGATTCATCGACAGCACCCAACGCTCGATGACCCCCTGCCCGCCGTGCAGCGCGAAGACGGCGGAGAAGAGACCGGAGCCCACGAATAGCCAGCACACCATGGCCGTCGTTTTCGCGGTGAGGAAGGTGGACTCCTTCATGTTGAGCCGAAGCTCCCTGGACGTGCGAAGGTACCAGAGTCCCGGCACCACCGCGCCGACGAGCGTTCCGCCGATCGAGCCCGCCACGAGGAGAGAGGCCCAGTCCTCGCCCTCGTACCATCCCAGCGCGATGCCGCCGATCAGGCCGATCAGGCTCCACCAGAGCACCGGCCGCTGGAAGCGTGCCATCACCGCCAGGTACATGGCGCCGAGAGCACCGATGGCCGCCGACTCGGTGGCGGTGCATATCCCGAGCAGGATCACCGCGAGCACGACGACCGTCAGCACGCCCAGCGGGACCACCGCGATGCAGAGCTCCCGCAGGATCATCAGCTGCTCGCCGTCCATCCGCGCGAAATAGACGAGGAGGAGCACGCCGAACGCCGCGGTGATCCCCCAGAACCAGGCGTAGAAGTGCGCGGGGATCTTCCCCGCGCTGGAGACGATGGTGGGGTCACGCAAGGACGACATCTCCTCGGGTGGTCCCTCGCTCTTCGCCGCCTTCGTGGCCTCCGTCGCATCGCCGGCCGAGCCCAGCTCCTCGGGCTTTTCTTCGGTGGCGGCCGCGCCAAGCTCCTGGGGCTTGTCTTCCTTGGCGCCGGCCTGGGACGCCGCGGAAGACGGCGCGACCTTGATGGAGGCCGGGGTCGCTGCCGGGGAGGGCGTCGGGACCACCGCGACGGCGCCGATCTCGGGGGCGTTATAGATCACCACGTACCACCAGGTCGCGGTCAGCGTCCCCACCGTCAGGAGGACGGGCACGGACGCGATCAACACATCCTGGATGATCGAGCGATAGTGCCCCACGCTCGGACGGAACGCCGCCCGCAGCAGACCCGGCACGATGCTGCCGCCCGGACGTGTCTCGAGGCCCGTCAGGTACTCGGGCACCGCCACCCGATATTGCTCGGGCGACAGCTTGGGCGCGATCTTGGGATTGATGATGGCCCAGCCGAGGATGTAGACGAGGTAGAGAAACGTGAGGAAGAAGCCGGGCAGCATCGCGGCGGCGTAGAGCTTGACGATGGACTGGCCGGCCACCGCCGCGTAGACGATGAGCATGACCGACGGCGGAATGAGGATGCCGAGCGTGCCGCCCGCGGTGATGGCCCCCGACGCCAGCTTCACGTCGTAGCCCGCGTTGAGCATGGGCCGCATCGCGATCACGCCCATGAGCACGACCACCGCGCCCACGATGCCGGAGGCGATGCCCCAGAACGCGCAGACGAGCAGCGTGGTGACGGCCAGCGATGCGGGCACGCGGCGGAACGCCAGCTGTACCGCGTGGAACATGCGGTCCACGAGCGCGGCCCGCTCCATGATGTAGCCCATGAACACGAATAACGGCACCGAGAGGAGGGTGTCGTTGGTCATCACCCAGTACGTGCGCTGGACGACCAGGTCGAAGATCCGGTTGTCGTACCAGTACTGGCCGGGGGCCCAGAACGCGATGTAGCCGAAGATCATCCCCAGACCCATCAGGGTGAAGGCGGTGGGGAAGCCCATCATGATGGCCACCACGATGAGCCCCAGCATGGTGAGGCCGAGCCAGGGCTCGCTCATGGGGTCCGGCTCTGTCGCTCGGTGTCGTCGACCACGGTGCGATGACGGGCCGCCTCGTCGATGGCGTGGGCGCCTTCCATGGCCTGCCGCCGCGACTCCTCGTCGACGTACGCGCTCTGGCTCAGCTGGGTCTCGATGACGTCGATCTCCTCGACGTCTTCGAGCCGCGCGGGCCAGGCGCCGGTGCGGATGCACACGACGCAGCGGACGATCTCGGCCAGGCCCTGGAGCATCACGAGGAGGCCGGCGAGCGGGATCACCGACTTGAAGTGGTAGACGGGCGGACCCTCCGCGGTCACCGTCGAGTGCTCGCCGATGCGCCAGGAGATCGCGGCGAAGTCGTAGCCGGCGTAGATCAGGCCAAGGATCCCGGGGATGAAGAAGAGGAAGTAGAGGATGAGATCGAGGCTCGCCTGGCCCCTCGGCTTCATGTAGATGTACACGAAGTCGGCGCGGACGTGGCCGGCCAGGGCCAGCGTGTAGGCGCCGCACATCATAAACAGCGTGCCGTACAGCATGTTGTTGAGGTCGAAGATCCAGGCGGTGGGCGCGTTCAGGATGTAGCGCTTGAACACCTCCACCGAGACGACGAACGTCAGGGCCACGATGAGCCAGGCGAAGGCCTTGCCGGACCAGTAGCTGATCTGGTCGACGAAGCGGATGAACGGCATCAGGAGTGGCGCCGCGGCCCCCGCCGCCCGGTGGGAGCCGGACGGCGGGGCCGGGGGGGACGTGATGTCACGGGACGATCAGCTCTTCTTGGCGAAGTAGTGGTTGTATGCCATGCGCCGGCTGACGTTGGTGTCGAGATCCCACTTCACCGCGCGCGCCGCAAAGGCCTTCTGCGACTCGATGATCTCCTTGAAGAGCGGGTTCTCCGCCGACTTCTTGTCGGCGACCTGGTCGTAGATCTCGAGCTGTTTCTGCAGCACGGAGTCCGGCGTCCGGTAGAAGCGCACCTTGTCCTTGGTCTGCAGCTCGATGTAGTCCTTCGAGTAGCGGTCGATGGCCTTCCACGACATGTCCTGGGAGGCTGCCTCCACCGCGTTCTCGACGATCGCCTTCATCTTGTCGGGCAATGCGTCGAACTTCCCTTTGTTGAAGCTGATCTCGAGCTGCTCTGCGTTCTGATGGTAGCTCTGCAGCATGCAAACCTTGGAGACGTCGGCGAAGCCGAGCACGCGGTCGGAAGTGGCGTTGTTGAACTCGGCGGCGTCCAGCAGGCCGCGGTCCATGGCGGGAACGATCTCGGCCCCGGAAAGCGCGTTGACCGCCGCGCCCATGCCTTGGAACACGTCGATCGAGATGCCCACGGTGCGGAACTTGAGCCCCTTGAAGTCGTCCGCCTTCGTGATGGGCTTCTTGTACCAGCCGAGCGGCTGCGTCGCCATCGGCCCGTAGGGGAACGACACGACGTTGGCCCCGATGGACTGGTAGAGCTTGGTCAGGAGCTGCTTGCCCCCGCCGTACTTGTGCCAGGACAGCAGCATGTTGGCGTCCATGCCGAACGCCGGGCCCGAGCCCCAGAGGGCCAGTGCAGTCTGCTTGCCGTAGTGGTACACGAGCACCCCGTGGCCGCCGTCGAGCGTGCCCTTGGACACCGCGTCGAGCAGGCCGAAGGCCGGCACCACGGCACCGGCCGGCAGCACCTCGATCTTGAGATCGCCGCCGGTCATGTCGTTCACCTTCTTGGCGAAGTCCAGCGCGTACTCGTGGAAGATGTCCTTCTGCGGCCACGTGCTCTGGAAGCGGAAGCCGATGGGGCCCTGCGCTTTCACGACACTGGGGAAGCCCAGCGCGGCGGCGCCGAGGGCCGCAGTGGCAGTGCCGGCCAGGAACGATCGTCGGGGATTGTCGGCGGTGACCTTCGCGTCCTTCATGTCGCCCCTCCTCGTTGAGTGGGTAGCCTGATCCGGGACGGAGAAAGGTCCACACGGAGCGAGAACACGCCGATCCGGTGGCGTGAGCCGGCGGTATTGTAACCGTAACCTAGGCGGGACGGTTCAAGGATTTGTGGTACCGGGGAGCAGCAGCGCCACGCGCTCGCCGTCGCGGCGCACCACCATCGGCAACGACCGCTCGGGGGTCCAACCGAGCAGGGCGCTCCGGAGGGCCTCGTAGGTGAGGATCACCTTGCCGTCCACCTCGAGCAGCACGTCCCCCACCCGCATGCCCGCGCCCGCGGCGCGGCTCCCGGGGAGGACACCGGTGACCGTGGGCAAGGTCGGCGGGCGGGCGCCCCCGAGCTCGGGCTGGCCCTCCGGCTCACGGACGAAGAATCCGAGATCGCCCGCGATGCGGTCGGCGGCGACCGCATCCGGCATGGCGGCGAGGCGCACGCGCACCTGCCGCCGGCCCTCGTCACGGCGGAGCACGGTGAGCGGCACCGTCTCGCCCACCGCCGAGCCGCCGATCAAGCGCACGAGCGCGCGGGTGTCCACCACCGGCCGGTCGCGGAAGGCCACCACCAGATCGCCGGCACGGAGTCCGGAGCGCTCCGCGGGCGTCTCCTTCAGCACCTCCACGATCATGGCGCCGAAGCCTTCGCGGATGCCGTGCCGGGTCGAGATCTCGTCCATCTCCTGCTCCGAAAGATCGCGGATGCGGACCCCGAGCCAGCCCGACCGCTCCGCCGCGCCGCCCGGGAGGGCGCCGACGATCAGCGCCAGGACGAGCGCCACGAGGACGAGCCCCCGTGTGGACGCGGCGTGACGGTCAGCCATCCTTGAGCTGCTTGAGGAGAGCGGACAGCTCGGCGAGGAGCCGGCGCAGCCGATGCTCCACGTCCGCCTCCTCGAGAAGCGCCTGCCGGGCGTCCGGGGCGGGAACGAGCGCGGACGCGATCTGATCGCACAGCACGCCGGGCGCCGCGTCCTCGGCGAGAGCGGCCTCCATCTCCGGCGTCGAGCGCTTGACGGCGTGGAGGATGTGGCGGCCGGTCTTCCGCACCAGCTCGACCATGGGCGGCACCGACTCGCGGTCCGCCCCCACCTCGGGCATCTCCTCCGCCTCGACGAGACGGTAGAGCGTATCGGTCGGGAGCTCGCGCGCGATCCGTACGCGGCCCTCGCCGCGAAGAATCATGTTGAAGCGTCCCGAGGCGAGCCGCTCGCACTGCACGATGCGGCCCACCCCCGCCACCTCGTGGACGGGCGGGCGCCCGTGGTAGTCGGGCTCGTAGCCCGGCTTGAGCCCGACGATGGCGAGTCGGCGGTCCCGCGCCAGGCAATCGGCGGTCATCGCGCGATAGCGCGGCTCGAAGATGTGCAGCGGTAGGAGGGTGTGCGGAAACAGGACGAGGTCGGGGAGCGGGAAGATCGGCAGGTGTTGCCGGGAGGTCACGACCCTACGTCAGCCGAGACGGGGCAGCTCGAGCCCCGCCAGCGCCTCGACGCGGGCGGTGACGGCGGCCGCGATCGTGCGGAACGCCTCGGCTTGCGCGGATTTCGGCTGGCCCACCACGACCGGTACTCCGGTGTCTCCGCCGCGCCGCGTCTCCATCTCCAGCGGGATCTGGCCGAGCAGGGGCACGCCGAACTCGTCCGCGATCTTCGCCCCGCCCCCCTCGCCGAAGATGGGGTAGCGCGTGCCGGTGTCGGGCGCCACGAAGTAGCTCATGTTCTCCACGATGCCGAGGATCGGCACGTTCAGCTTCCGGAACAT
>Ga0310811_10009546_pt1 | contig 12537 bp, 10 predicted proteins | sample YCmetagenome_FD_207642 | JGI IMG/M metagenome (GOLD analysis project Ga0310811, IMG submission 207642) | Soil microbial communities from experimental microcosm in Duke University, North Carolina, United States - YC | ecosystem: Engineered > Artificial ecosystem > Soil microcosm > Unclassified ... | reverse complement strand
CTTCCCGCACCACACGGGTGAACAGCGTGACTTCGGCGTCGGGCACCCGTCCGTCCTCGTATTCCTCGCCGCCCAAGCGATGGCGGACGAACTGGTCGATCACCGTCTCGGGGCTGTCGCCGGCCTGCTCGCTTTGGAACAGCGCCTGCACCGCGGCAACCCGCGAAGCCGTCCGCGTCCGGGTCTTCGCCACTCGTCCCACTACGTCCTTTCCCATCAGGCACCGTCGAAATGTTGGGCGGCGATGAGCTGAGTGACGGCCGCCACCGCTGCCTCCGACCCTTTGTTGAAGCCGTCGAGGGTAGCCCGAGCCTCGGCCTGCGCCATGGTGTCGCAGGTGAGCAGGCCGGTGCCGAGGCACAGGCCGAACTGCAGCGATACATTCATCAGCCCGTCCATGGTGGATTTGCTGATGAATTCGTAATGATCGGTCTCGCCGCGGATGATGCAGCCCAGCGCGATGAAGCCGTCGTATTTGCGGGCGCCGCGCACGGCGAGGCGGATTGCCTGCGGCAGTTCATAGGCGCCGGCAACGTCCAGGGTCTCGGCCGACGCACCGGCTTCGGTCAGGATGCTTTGTGCGCCTGAGGTAAGGTTCTCGACGACCTCACGGTAATAGGGCGCGCGCACGATCAGGAAATGCGGTGGCAGCCCCTTGATCTTCGGCGCGCGGGGGATTGGGGCGTCCGCGGTGCTCATCCTTCGTAGTCCACTCCAACAATGTTCGGAATCGGGCGCTGTTCGACGATGTTCAGGCCGTATCCGTCAAGCCCGATCACCGTGCGGCGGCGATTGGTCAGCAGGACCATGTTCTTGACCCCCAGGTCCAGCAGGATTTGCGCGCCAATGCCGTAATCGCGCAATTCCCGCGTCGGTTTCGGGCCGCCCTTGGCCAGCAGCCCGACCCGTTCGGCGAGTGCTGTCTTGCGATGCTCCCGGATCAGCACCATGACGCCGCGGCCGGCCTTCGCGATCATGTGCATCGCGTTGTGCAGAGCGATCCAGTGCGGGCTGCCGGTCATGTCGTCCAGCAGGTCGACCGCATGCATGCGGACCAGTACGGGGTCAGGCCCGGAGATGTCGCCCTTAACCAGCGCCAGATGCTCCTGATACTCGACCGTGTTGGCATAGACGATCGCCTTCCAGTCGCCGCCGGCCGGGTGCTCGTAGACGCCTTCCTCGACCTTGCGCACCAGCCGTTCGGTCAGCCGGCGATAGGCGATCAGGTCGGCGATGCTGCCAAGCTTTAGGTTGTGATGCTGCGCGAACGCGACCAGGTCGGGCAGACGAGCCATGGTGCCGTCGTCGTTCATGATCTCGCAGATCACGGCGGACGGGTTCAGCCCGGCCTTGCGGGCGATGTCGACAGACGCCTCGGTATGGCCTGCACGCACCAGGGTGCCGCCTTCGCGCGCCACGAGCGGGAAGACGTGCCCTGGAGTGGTGATGTCCTCCCGCGTGCTGTCCGGATTGATCGCCACCGCGACGGTGCGTGCGCGGTCGGCAGCGGAGATGCCGGTGGTCACACCCTCCCGCGCTTCGATCGACACGGTAAAGGCGGTCTGGTGGCGCGTGCCGTTCTGCCGGCTCATGAGCGGCAGGCCCAGCGCGTCGACCCGTTGGCGGGTCATCGCCAGGCAGATCAGGCCGCGTGCGTAGCGGGCCATGAAGTTGATTGCGTCCGGGGTGGCGAACTGCGCGGGAATGACAAGGTCGCCTTCGTTTTCCCTGTCCTCGTCATCCACCAGGATGAACATGCGGCCGTTGCGGGCTTCCTCGATCAGTTCCTCGGCGGAGCAGAGATACTGGGACAAGTCCGCCGTAACGAAGTTGGCTTTTTCCATCAGGCGGTCTCCCGCAGGCGCGCGACATAGCGCGCCAACATGTCGATTTCGATGTTGACCGGATCGCCCTGTTTCGTGTGACCGAATGTGGTGACCGAGGTCGTGTGGGGAATGATGTTCACCCCGAAAGTATCGTCCCCGACTTCGTTCACGGTCAACGACACGCCATCCACGGCGACGCTGCCCTTGACAGCGATGAAGCGGGCCAGGTCGCGTGGCACCCGGAAAACCCAGCGATGCGAGGCGTTTTCCGGCGTGATCGATACAACCGTCCCGACACCGTCGACATGGCCCGAGACCAGGTGACCACCGAGCTCGTCGCCCATACGCAACGACCGTTCCAGATTGATCTGAGAGCCTTCCGTCCAGCTTCCCAGCTTGGTGTGCGCCAGCGTCTCGGCCGAGGCATCGACGGCGAACCAGTCCGATCCGAACGCGACGGCTGTCAGGCAACAGCCCGAACAGGCGATCGAAGCCCCCAGTGCCACCGGCGGATCGGCGAGGAATCCCGCCGGCGTGGCGATCTTCAACCGCATGTCCTGACCGATGTTTTGCTCGGGGGGGGCGATCGGGTCGATGGCGGCGACAGTGCCGCGGGCGGTGACTATTCCGGTGAACATGGGCCTTGCCTCGCGTAGACGCTCAACATGTCGTCACCGATGGCCGCAACGCAATGCCGCTTGAAGCGGGGCATCGTTGCAAGCCTGTCGATGCCGAAAGCCTGCACTGCGGGCCAGCCGTCGCCGCCCATGATGGCGGGGGCGTGGAACCAGGCGATCTGGTCCACCAGGTCGGCGCGCAGCAGTGCCGCCGCCAATTGCCCGCCGCCCTCGGCCAGCACGCGCGTCAGCCCGGCCTGGCCCAGCGCCCGCAGCGCCGCGACAAGGTCCAGCCCGGCCGTGGCCGGAGGCACCTCGATCAGCTTCGCGCCGACATCGGTGAACGCCTGCCGTCGGGCGGGATCGGTGCCGTTGCGGTGAAGGAACCAGGCGGGAGCCTCGCGGGTGGTCGTCAGCAGGCGGGAGGTCAGGGATGTGCGCAAATGGCTGTCCGCCACGATGCGCACCACTTGCGAGGCGCGGAACCCCGGAATGCGGCAGGTCAGGTCCGGGTTGTCCGTCAGCACGGTGCCGACGCCGACCAGCACGGCGTCATGCCGTCCGCGCAGGGCGTGGGCGACGCGGCGCGCCTCGGTGCCGGTGATCCACTGACTCTCGCCGCCGGCGGTGGCGATGCGGCCGTCAAGGGTAGAGGCGAGCTTCAGCGTCACCATCGGCCGGCCCTGAGCGATGCGCGTGCGGAACCCCAGCAGGATTTCCTCTGCTTCCGCCTGCAACAACCCGGTCTCGACCGTGACCCCTGCGGCTCTGAGCTGTGCCAGCCCTTGGCCGTTGACACGCGGGTCCGGATCGCCGGTGGCGGCGACGACACGGCTGATGCCGGCGGCGATCAGCGCATCGGTGCAGGGGGGTGAGCGGCCGGTGTGGCAGCAGGGTTCCAGAGTAACGTAGGCTGTGGCGCCGCGTGCTTTTTCCCCCGCCATGGCCAGCGCGACGCGTTCGGCGTGCGGCCGGCCGCCGGGCTGGGTCGTGCCTCGGCCGACGACCCGGCCATCCTTGACGATGACGCAGCCGACCGACGGGTTAGGCCAGGTAGTGCCGAGGCCCCGCTGTGCCAGCGCGAGGGCAGCGCGCATATGGGCGAGGTCAGTCATCGGACCCTAAAGCCCATCTCGCCCGCCCCTCTGCCTCGATCATTGCCACAATACCCGTGTCCCTGGTCCCTAAAAGTATTGGCAAAGCGCAGATGGGATAACTTGTCCAGCGGGATCAGCCAGCTTGGCGCCGATCTCCCTGGCGGCGCCATCGAGTAGGCTGATCGCCGGGTTAGAGTGACGTCGAAAGCCGGCGGTCAGCAGTCGGCTGATGTGGCATTGGCCCGATCGTCCATCCCGTCAATCAGTCTTCGGGGGGAGGTGGGCCCAACCCGCCGACGAATTCCTCGAAATCCTTGGCTTCCCGGAAGTTCCGGTAGACCGAGGCGAACCGGACGTAGGCGACCTTGTCCAGCTCCTTCAGCGTGTCCATCACCAGCTCCCCGATCTGCTTGCTGGGGATGTCGCTGTCGCCCGACGCCTCAAGCTGCCGGACCAGGGAGTTCACGATGCGCTCCACCCGCTCCTCCTGGATCGGCCGTTTGCGCAGCGCGATGCGGATGGAGCGCGCCAGCTTGTCCCGGTCGAACGTCACCCGCCGTCCGTCGGACTTCACCACGGTCAGTTCGCGCAACTGCACCCGCTCCACCGTGGTGAAGCGCTGCCCGCAGGTGCCGCAGAAGCGGCGCCTGCGGATCGCGCTGTTGTCGTCGGTCGGACGGCTGTCCTTGACCTGGGTATCCTCGTGTCCGCAGAACGGGCAGCGCATCAGCGCACCGGCCCAGGGTATAGCGGAAAGCGGGCGCAGAGTTCCCTGACCCGAGCACCGACGGCTGCCTCGACTGCGGTGTTGGCGCCGTCATTGGACCGGCCGAGACCTTCCAGCACCTCGTTGATCATCAGACCGATCTGCTTGAACTCCTCGGTGCCGAAGCCGCGCGTGGTGCCGGCCGGGGAGCCGAGGCGGATGCCGGACGTCACTGCCGGCTTCTCGGGATCGAACGGGATGGCGTTCTTGTTGGCGGTCATGTGGGCGCGCTCCAGCGTCGCCTCGGCCGCCTTGCCGGTGACGCGCTTGGGCCGCAGGTCGACCAGCATCAGGTGGCTGTCGGTGCCGCCGCTGACGATATCGAGGCCTTGGCCTTTCAGCGTCTCGGCCAGCACGCGCGCGTTGTCCTGCACGGCCTTCTGGTAGACGCGGAACTCCGGCTGTAGCGCCTCTTGGAACGCGGCGGCCTTGCCGGCGATGACGTGCATCAGCGGGCCGCCTTGCAGGCCGGGGAAGACGGCGGAGTTGATCTTCTTGCCAATCTCCAGGTCGTTCGACAGCACCATGCCGCCGCGCGGGCCGCGCAGCGTCTTGTGCGTCGTCGTCGTCGTCACATGCGCATGCGGCAGCGGGCTCGGGAACAGGTCAGCCGCCACCAGCCCGGCAAAATGCGCCATGTCGACCATGAAATAAGCGCCGACCTCGTCAGCCACGCGGCGGATGCGGGCGAAGTCGATGAACCGGGGATAGGCCGACCCGCCGGCGATGATCAGTTTCGGCTTCCCGCTGCGGGCGAGACGTTCAAGCTCCTCATAGTCCAGCAGCCCGTCTTCCTTGCGCACGCCGTATTGCACCGCATGGAACCACTTGCCCGACTGGTTCGGCGCCGCGCCGTGGGTCAGGTGGCCGCCGGCCGCGAGGCTCATGCCCAGGATCGTGTCGCCCGGCTGCAGCAGCGCCATGAACACCGCCTGGTTCGCCTGCGCACCGGAATGCGGTTGCACGTTGGCGAATGCGCAACCGAACAGTTTCTTGGCCCGCTCGATCGCCAGCGTCTCCGCCACGTCGACATACACGCAGCCGCCGTAATAGCGCCGACCGGGATAACCCTCGGCGTATTTGTTGGTCAGGACCGACCCTTGGGCCTCCAGCACGGCGGCGGAGACGATGTTCTCCGACGCGATCAGTTCGATCCCGTCCTGCTGGCGGTGCAATTCCTTACGGATCGCATCAGCCAGTTCCGGATCGGTCTCGGACAGCGGGGCGGAGAAGAAGCGCTTGGTATGATCGTTCATGGAAGGTCCGATGGGGGTCTGAATGGAACGGGTCGTCTAGCATGGGGTGGGCCAGGGATAAACGGATGATGGACGAAGACTGTTAACCGTTTATTTATGCTTGGTCATTACGCCACACACGTGCCGTCCTACTTCGACGTTTTCGGTGAAGAGCCACGCCTATCGCGGCATGCATGGCTTCGCATGCGTCAGAGGTAGAGTCCCGTTCGCCGCCCTCCAATCCGCCCTCTCGTCAAATCCGGTGCTCGGCACGACGGAGGGTACTGTGATATATTGAGGCGATCGTGTCGAAGCGGTTGTTGATGCCCTCTCCGGAGTGGTCGTTACACTGTGGTGGTCGGAATGATTTCAGATGATGACGCCGACAGCCTGGCCGCTGGCTCATTCCGAAACCGGAACCGGATCACCGACACAACTGCTTGTGGATGCTACTCTTGCGTCACAGTCTTCCGGGGAAGGAACATTAAGCGGTGGACTGATGATGGCATGACGGCATGCTGCCCGAAGTGCGACATCGACTCCATTCTGCCCGAGGTGACATCCATCCCAACTCTGACCGATCTCCGCGCCTATTGGTTCAGTCCGGTCGCAACGGAACCGACGCGCCCGACAGCCTGAGCAAAGAGTCCGTTGTCCACGACTCGGACGATCGGGCAAAACGACCCCCGATGCTCCCTGTAACAACCGTCACGCTGGGCCTGCCCGACCAGGCTGCCACCGAGGCACTCGCCGCGCGCCTCGCCGCCCAGGCGCGTCCCGGCGACTGCATCCTGCTCGAAGGTCCGCTCGGCGCCGGCAAATCCACTTTCGCGCGCGCCTTCATTCGTGCCGCTGCCGGGGAGCCCGACCTGGAAGTGCCCAGCCCCACCTTCACCCTCGTCCAGGCCTACGACACGTCGAAGGGCGAAATCTTCCATTACGACCTGTGGCGCCTGGAAGGCCCCGACGCGTTGGCCGAACTCGACTGGGATGATGCGCTGAACGCCATCGTCCTGGTCGAATGGCCCGACCGTCTCGGTCCGGTGCGCCCGGCCGACACTCTGACGGTCGAGCTGGCGATGGGCGAGGGCGACGCTCGCCGCGCCACGCTCACCGGCTGGCCAGGACGCATCTCCGCATGACCCGCGACGACCTGATCGCCGCCTTCCTCGCCCCGCACGGCGCAACGCTGGCAGACACCGAACCGCTGGCGCAGGACGCCAGCTTCCGCCGCTACCTCCGCCTGCGTCGTCCGATCCAGGCCGTGCTGATGGACGCGCCGCCGCCCGAAGACGTCCGGTCGTTTCTCAACATCGCCACCCACCTGCGCGCCCAGGGCCTGACGGTGCCGGAGATCCTCGACGCCGACCCCGACATTGGCCTGATCCTGGAGGCCGATTTCGGCGACGATCTGCTGTCCAATCTCTTCGACCAGGGCGCGGCCCCGGACCCGCTGCTGGCAGGCGCGGTTGACGCCTTGATCGCCTGGCAACGCGCCGCCCCTCCACCCGACCTCCCCGCCTGGGACCAAACCCCCATGATCGCCACCGCGTTGGGCACTCTGTTCGACTGGTGGTGGCCAGCCCGATACGGCACGCCGTCCCCTGACGAAGCCCGAGCGGACGTGGCGCAGGCGCTGGCGGAGATACTGCGTCCGGTCGCCGAGGGACCGCGCTGCGCCGTCCATCGCGATTGGTTCGCCGGCAACCTGCTGCGCCTCGCCGACGGACGAATCGGCATCATCGATTTCCAAAGCGCGGCGATCGGCCATCCCGCCTACGACCTGGCCTCGCTGCTGCAGGATGCGCGCCGGGATATCCCGCCGGCCGCCGCTGCCCGGGCGTTCGCGCGCTATCAGGCCGGCCGGCCTGATCTGGATGCCGAGGCGTTCACCGCGGCATACCAGGCCTGCGCGGCGCAACGGCATCTTCGTGTCGCCTGCCAATGGGTGAGGCTTGCGTTGCGCGACGGCCGGCCGCAATACCTCGCGCACGGGCCTCGGACATGGCGCCTGCTGCGGGATGCCTTGATGCAACCTGCCGTGGCGCCGCTGGCCGCCGCTCTCGACCGTTGGATACCGCCCGCCGATCGCGGCAACCCCCCAGGACTTGCAGCATGACTGTCTCCCCCCGTTCTGCCATGGTCCTGGCCGCTGGCTTCGGCACGCGCATGCGACCGCTGACCGAGACCACGGCCAAGCCACTGCTGAACCTGGGCGGCAAGGCGCTGCTGGATCATGCGCTGGACCACTTGGCCGAGGCCGGGGTGCAGACCGCCGCGGTCAACGCCTATTGGCAAGCCGAAGCGGTGGCCGATCACTTGAAGCGCCGGAGCCCGCCACCCCGCAGCGTGCTGCTGCGGGAGGACGTGCTCCTGGAAACCGGCGGGGGCGTGCGCGCCGCGTTGCCGGTGCTGGGGCCGAACCCGTTCTACGTCGTCAATGGCGACGCATTCTGGCTAAACGGGCCGATCCCCGCCCTGCGCCGGCTGGCGGTCGCGTTCGACGACTCGGTGGATGCGGTGCTGTTGCTGCAGCGAACCTCCCACGTGCATGCGGAGGTGGGCTTGGGCGACTTCGCGCTGGACAAATGGGGTGTGCCGCGCCGGCGCCGGCAGCGGGAGGTGGTTCCGTATATCTATGCCGGCGTGCAACTGGTCCGCCCGGCGCTGATGGACGATCTGCCGGAGGGGCCCTTCAGCATGAACATCGCCTGGGATGTGGCTCTGCTGCGGGGGCGGCTGCGCGCCGTGGTGCATGACGGCATCTGGTTCCACCTCTCGACGCCGAAGGATTTAGCGGAGGCGGAGCAGATCCTGGCCGCCCAGGTCACCGGCGATGCCCGCTGGCCGTGGCGCTGAACCTCTACACCGTCCCGCCTGAAACACCGTTCCTGGATGCCATCGCGCGCGGGTGGCTGGAACGGGATCACTTCGCGACCGCTCAGCCATCCCAATCCAGTTCTTCGTCTGATCGGGTGGTTCAGACATCCGGTCATCACGCTCAACCGCGCGGCAGCGACCCGCTGGCGATCGGCCGCGGCCTGATCCTGCTGCCGACCCGCCGCGCCGCCCGGTCGCTTGCCGAGGCATTCCTGCGGGCCAACGAAGGGCGCCCTCTGCTGCTGCCGAGGATCACCGCCCTGGGTGCCCTGGATGAGGCGCCATTGGCTCTGTCCGGCGCGTTGGAGTTGCCGCCGGCGATCGAGCCAATGCAGCGCCTGGCCGCCCTGACGAAGTTGATTCTCAAACTCGACGGACGAAGCGGCGCCCCGCGATCGGCCGACCGCGCCTGGCCACTGGCCCGCGAACTCGCGGCGCTGATGGATGAGGCAGAGCGGGCCGGCATCGATCTGGCTGAACGCCTGCCGGACGCTGCCGACCCGGCGTTTGCGCATCACTGGGCCGAGACGCTGACCTTTCTGCGCATCGTGACCGAGCACTGGCCGCAATTTCTCACTGAAAACAACGTTATGAACCCCGCCGCTCGGCAGGTCGCGCTGCTGGACGCGCAGGCTCGGGTCTGGTCGGAGAACCCGCCCGAGGACCCCGTGCTGATCGCCGGGGCGACGGCGGGAATACCGGCTGTGGGACGGCTGCTCAAAGTCGTCGCGGGCATGCCGAACGGGCAGGTGGTGCTGCCTCAACTCGACCTGACGATGACCGATGCGACGTGGGAGGAATTGGAGCCGTCGCACGCTCAGGCTGGATTGAAGCGCTTGCTGGCGACTTTCGACGCGAAAAGGGCCGATGTGCAGGCGTGGAGGACGGCGCCGCCGCCTTCCGTCGCCGGGCTGGCATCTCTCCCGCTGTCCCCGAGTCGCCCGATACCCCATCCCCCATCCCCGTCATGGCCCGGCTTGGCCGGGCCATCTCGTGCCGCGGGGGAGGGAGATGGCCCGGTCAAGCCGGGCCATGACGGGCGCGCGGGAACGGGCCATAACGGGGATGCAGGAACAGGGCATGACGAGGACATGGGAACGCGCCGTGACGGGCGCGCGGGTGCGGGAGCCTCCGCCCCCATCGCCGCTCATCGCTTCCGCCTCCTGTCCCGCGCCTTGCTGCCCGCGGAAGCCCTTCCGGACTGGATGGACCGTGGCACAGTCCCGCTCGAGGGCCTGTGCCGCCTGACCGCCACGGATCAGCAGCATGAGGCGCAGTCCATCGCCCTGGCGCTCCGCGACGCGCTGGAGACACCGGGCGCCCGCGCCGCCTTGGTGACCCCCGATCGCAGCCTCGCCGAGCGCGTGGCCGCCTGTTTGCTGCGCTTCGGCATCGTCGCCGATGACAGCGCCGGTGAGCCTCTCGCCCACACGCCGCCTGCCGTCTTCCTGCGCCTGTTGGTGCGTGCGGTGGAGGACCGCTTGTCCCCCGTCGCGCTGCTGGCGCTCCTCAAGCACCCGTTCGCCACTGCCGGGCTGACGCCATCCGCCTGCCGCGAAGCAGCCCGCACGCTGGAAATCCACTGCTTGCGCGGCCCACGCCCCACGCCCGGTATTGCCGGCCTGCGGCGTGCGGTGGCCGAGGATGCCCCGACCCTGCAACCCTTTCTGGACAGGTTGGAACACTGCCTGGAACCGGCGCTCCGCTTCGAGACGGCCGCGTCCATCTCCGCCACCGAGGCGCTGACCGCCGCCATCGAGGCGGCCGAGCGCCTTGCCGCCACGGCGGAAACGTCTGGTGCGCACCGGCTATGGGGCGGGGAGGACGGCGAGGCGCTGGCCGCCAGCCTGGCGGAACTGCGTGCTGCCGCACCGCTCTTGCCCGATCTGCGTCGCGGCGTCCTGCCGGGCCTGCTGGATGAAGTGCTGCGGGGCGCTGTGGTGCGCAGCCGCCGAGCGCTGCGGGCCGGCGCGACGGCCGAGCATCCGCGCATCTTTATTTGGGGCCTGCTCGAAGCCCGCTTGCAGGCCGTCGACGTCATCGTCCTGGGCGGCCTGGCGGAGGCGGTCTGGCCGCCAGTGGTCGAGCCCGGTCCGTGGCTGTCGCGGCCGATGCGGACCAAGATGGGCCTGCCGTCGCCTGAGGAAGTCGTCGGCCAGGCGGCGCACGACTTTCTGTCCGCCTGCTGTGCCGCGCCGAAGGTCGTGCTGTCCTGCCCGGCGCGCCGGGACAATGCGCCGGCGGTGCCGTCTCGCTGGCTGACGCGGCTCGATATGTTCCTCGCGGCCCGCGGACAGGCATTGCCGTCCCATCCCGCCGCCGCATGGGCGACCGCGCTGGATCAGCCGGCAGGCGACCCGAAGCCGGTGAAGCCGCCGCGGCCTCGTCCGCCCGTGCGTCTGCGCCCACGCCGCCTGAGCGTGACCGAGATCGAGACCTGGCTGCGCGACCCTTATGCCATTCACGCGCGGCATATCCTGAAACTGCCGGTGCTGAAGCCGCTGGAGGAGGCCACCGATGCCGCCGACTACGGCATCATCGTGCATGAGGCGATGCGCCTGTTCCTGCGCAAGCACGAAGCCACGTGGCCACCCGACGCACAGGAAGAACTCCGCAGTGCGATGCGTCGCGCACTGGCGGCAGCCGGGCTGCGGCCAGCGCTCCAGGCATGGTGGGCGCCGAGATTGGAGCGCATCGCCGACTGGGTCGCGGAAACCGAGATCGAGCGCCGGTCGTTGCGCACCCCTGCGGCTATCAACCCGGAGGCGGGGGGAGGGCTCGACATCCAGCGCCCCGGCGGCCCGTTCCGTCTGGCGGGACGAGCGGACCGGATCGAGCGGTATCCGGGCGGAACGTTGGCGATTCTGGACTACAAGACCGGCCGGCCGCCAACGCAGAAGGACGTCGATGCCGGGTTGGCGCCGCAACTGGTGCTGGAGGCGGCCATGGCGGCTCTGTCCGGTTTCGGCGCGGATTGGATGGGGGAGACGCAGGAGTTGGTCTACTGGCACCTGACCGGCGGGGTGCCAGCGGGTTCGGTGTATCCACTGTTCCGAAAAGCGCCTGGCACCATCCCGGCAGCCGCGGCGGATGCACTGGAGCGGCTCGGGGCGCTGGTCGATGGGTTCGATCAGGCGGAGAAGCCGTACCTCTCCCGGCCCAATCCGGATACGGCATCCCGGTTCGCCGAGTACGACCAATTGGCCCGGGTCGCCGAATGGTCGTCCGCGGGGGGCGAGGATGATGAGTAGGACGGACCTCTTCGCTCGGGAGAGCGCCTCAGTTCTTCTCCCGCCGGGGCTGGTTCCCCTGCCGTCGTGGTCGGTTCCTCCCCCGTCGTGGTCGGCGAAGGTTATGTGCGCTAAAATAGAGTGGCACAGGCGTTTCATCGTCGTGGTCGGCGCAGGCCGACCATCCACGCCTTGCGGTGCTGGTGGAGAGAAAGGCGTGGATGGTCGGCCTGCGCCGACCACGACGGAATGGGACGCTTTCCTCGCTATTTCTGCGCACATGGGCCTTCGCCGACCACGACGGAGAACCGATGCTGCCCCGCCACAACGGAGAACCGATGGCGCCTCGCATTTACGGGGGGACCGTCTTCATTCCGATCTGCACGGCAAGAACACCGCGGGGCGGACCGCATGAGCACCTCCGCCCGGGATCGCGCGACGGCGCGCCAAAGGGAGGCCGCGGACCCCGCTGTCTCCTCCTTCGTCGAAGCCTCTGCCGGCTCCGGCAAGACCAAGCTGCTGACCGACCGGCTCCTCCGCCTGATGCTCGCCGGGGCTCGGCCTGAACGCATCCAGTGCCTTACCTTCACCAAGGCCGCCGCCGCGGAAATGGCGGTCCGGCTGCAAACCACCCTCGGCCGTTGGGTTGCTATGCCGCAGCCGGCGCTGGAAGCAGCCCTGCGCGACCTGAACGTCGACCCCACGCCGGAGACCTGCAACGCCGCGCGGGCGCTGTTCGCCAAGGTGCTGGACCTGCCAGGCGGCATGAGGATCGGCACCATCCATGCCTTCAGCCAGTCCCTGCTGCGCCGCTTCCCGCTGGAAGCCTCGATCTCCCCGCACTTCCAGTTGGTCGATGAGCGCGACGCCCGCGAGGCCCTGACGG
>Ga0310811_10009545_pt1 | contig 12537 bp, 11 predicted proteins | sample YCmetagenome_FD_207642 | JGI IMG/M metagenome (GOLD analysis project Ga0310811, IMG submission 207642) | Soil microbial communities from experimental microcosm in Duke University, North Carolina, United States - YC | ecosystem: Engineered > Artificial ecosystem > Soil microcosm > Unclassified ... | reverse complement strand
GCGGGGCCCGGCCCGATATAGCTCGCCACGCTCTGCACGGCATGGTCGTGCAGGATGATGGATGTCAGCTCTTGCTGGCGCTGGGCCAATCCAGCGGAGGAGACATCCGGCGCGGCCTGAGTCACGGCCATGATCAGGCCCGTGTCCTGCTCAGGGAAAAAGCCTTTCTGGATGGTCGTGTAGAGCACGCCGGTGAGCATCATCGTCCCCAGCATGGTCAGCATCGTCAGCCGCTGATGGCGGAGCACGAGATTCAGGCCTTTGCCATAGAGGCCGTTCAATTTGTTGAAGCCATTCTCCATGACCGTGTAGAGCCGGCCATGCTGGACGCCGCCCGCGGGTTCGGCCTTGAGGAAGGTTGCGCACATCACCGGGGTCAGGGTGATCGAGACAAAGACCGACATCGCGATGGCCACCGCCACCGTGACGGCGAATTCCTGCAGCATTTTACCGACCACGCCGCCCATCATGAACAGCGGGATGAAGACCGCGACCAGCGATACCGAGATGGCAAAGATGGTGAAGGAAATTTCCCCGGCGCCGGCCAAAGCGGCTTGAAGGGGTGACTTTCCTTCCTCGATATGGCGGGAAATATTTTCGATCATCACAATCGCGTCGTCGACGACGAAGCCGACCGCGATCGAGAGCGCCATCAGCGAGAGGTTGTCCAGGGAATAACCGACGACATGCATCACCATGAAGGTGCAGATGATCGAAAACGGCACCGACACGCTGGGAATGATCGTCGCCCAGAAGGAGCGAAGGAAGATAAAGATTGTCAGGACGACCAGGCCGATGGTGATGAGCAAGGTCTTTTTGACGTCTTCCACCGAAGCGCGGATCGTGGCGGTGCGGTCGGAGACGACCGACATCTTGATGGCGGGGGGCAGCGCCGCGGTCAGGCTCGGCAGCTCGTGCTTGATGTGCGAAATGACGCTGATCGCATTGGCGCCCGGCGCCAGAAGGATGTTGAGGATGATGGCTTGCCGCTTATCGTACCAACCCGCGAGAAGCGTATTGGACGGTCCAATGTGCGCGGAGCCGATGTCACTGATGCGAATGGGCGCCCCGTTTTTGTAAGCGACCACGAGATTATTATAGGCCGCCGTCGTCATCAGCTGGTCATTGTCCAATATGCCGTAGGACGAATCCCGCCCCTGCAAGACGCCTTTGGCGCCGTCCACGGTTTCATTGATGACCGCGCTGCGGACCTGCTGAATGGTCAGGTTCTGCGCCGCGAGCTTTGCCGGGTTGAGTTCGATGCGCATCGCGGGCGTTTGCTCGCCGCCGATGGTCACCAATCCGACACCAGGCACTTGCGACAGGCGCTGCGCAAGGATCGAGCTGGCGTAATTGCTGACGGTGGTCAGCGGCAAGGTCGGCGAGGTCAGGCCGAAAATCAAGACCGGCGTCTGCGCTGGGTTGGTCATGCGGTACATAGGCGGCTGGGCCATAGACTTCGGCAGACTGGCCGCCGCCGCATTGATCGCGGCCTGGACCTGGGTCGCGGCCAGCGCCACGTTTTCGCCTAAGCGAAACTGTACCGTGATCTGCGCAAAGCTATTGGCGCTGGACGAGGTCATCTGGGTGATACCCGGAATTTGTCCAAGCTGCGTTTCCAACGGTGTCGTGACCGCCGAGGCATTCGTTGTCGGGTCGGCGCCGGACATTTCCGCGGTGATCAGGAATGTCGCGACATTGACATTCGGCAGCGATGCGATCGGCAGGCTGCGATACGAGATGATGCCGACGATCAGCAGGCCGATCATCAGCATCACTGTGGCGATGGGCGCGCGAATAAACGGGCCGGACAGGCCACCGCTCGGGGCCTTTTCGGCGGGAAGGTGGTCGTGCTTCATGGCGAGATTCCCACCTGACTGGTGCCGGAATTTTGCAGGGCCATGCCGTCCAGAGACGTGGCTCCGGGGGGAAGAATGTGCGTATGAGCGCCATTCACGAGCGCGAACTGGCCGTTCGTGACGACGCGCTCGCCGGCCTCGAGTCCGGAACTGATGATCGCCTGTCCATTGGTGCTTTCGGCAATTTTGATCGCCGCCTGATGTGCCGTGCCGTTCGGTGCGATGGTCCAAACATATTCACTGTTCGGGCCGTGTTGGATCGCAGCCAAAGGCACCGAAACGGCGCCGGGCTGAACTCTGAGGATAACCTTGAGATTGACGAACTCACCCGGCCACAACAGACGCGCGTCGTTTGGGAACACGGCTTTCATCATCACCATGCCGCTGCCCTGGGAAACTTGATTGTCGATGGCCTCGAGGGTGCCGGTATCGAGCTTGACGTCGCCGGATTGTGACCACGCCTCCACGGTCAGCGGCGATGAGCTTGCGGCCATGGCCTGCTGGACTTGCAGGAGTTGGGGGGCGGGAAAGGGAAACAAAGCGGCGATCGGTTGTTCCTGCGTGATCGTGACGATGGGCTCCGGCTCCTGCGGCGTGACGATATTGCCCACCGTGACCTGCTGCAGGCCGGCGATGCCATTGATGGGGGATGTGATCGTCGTGTAGCCGAGTTCCACGCTGTCACGGGTCAGCACGGCTTGATCGGCCGCGAGCTTGGCCCGCAGGACGGCCACTTGCGCCCGGTCGGCCTGCAGCGCCTGCGCCGAGACAAGGCCTTTGGAAAACAGCGGTGCGGCGCGCTCCGCGACCATTTCCGCATCACCGAGCGACGCTTTATCCTGCAGGATGTTGGCCTTGTCCTGCGCCACGGTCGCTTCATACAGTTGCGGATCGATCCGCGCGATGACCTGGCCCGCTTTGACAGACTGACCTTCCTGGAAGCCGAGCGAGAGCAGTTGCCCCGAGACTTGAGGGTGAATGGCCACCGTGTTCAGCGCTTCGATATGCCCAACGGCGTCGACTTCAATCGGCAGATTCTGCGCTGCGAGGGTTTCGACCTGGACCGGGACCGGCGCACGATCAGGAGATGTGGCCGCTGCGGCCGTGCCGATGCCAAGGCAGGAAAGGGCGCAACAGGTTGAAAGACCGCGTCTCAGAGTGGGCCACGACATTGGGTTATCCTGTTTAACGAAGCTGATGAATGAATAGGCGCGCGAGCCGTCAAACCCCTGCAGGTGGGCGGGACTCGGCGAAAGGTTGCAAAGCTGGTGCAGCCATTATGAGGATGCGTCGCTGTTTGAGTTCAGTGACGGCGCGCTGCGCGTTTTTGGAGCTGTTGCGAAACGGGGGCCTGCTTCGACTGAAGAACATTCGTTCTCATATGCCGAGACAAATAAAGGCTTTTGCGGGTTTGTTCGGTTCCGTCAGCTCACTGACCCTCTCAAATCCAAAATGTCGTGCTGCAAAGAGCGAGGTGTTTCCTGGGAAAGAAACAGAACTCGACACCAGAACTCTGATCCATTTCATGGAGGCTGCCGTGAAAACGGCCTTATTCATTGCTCAAGATCCTTCAAAACATACGCACTTTGCAGGCTACCACGCCATGGTTCGTGAACCCTGGCAAAGGAACCGTGATAATGCAAATTCATTTTCAAAAATTGGAATATGCCGGAGCTTGATGATGCGCCCGGTCATTGGCCGGTGGAGAGGATTTATTCCTCTGGGATATGCCGTGCCACTGGCCTTCGCATCGAATGCCAAAGATGATCCGGAAATCGTGGCGACCGATCACGATGGCGCGAGCCAGCCAGTAACCGTGATCGACAGAAGCGAAGATCACGGCGCAGAACATTGGCCCGCGCGGCTTCAGCACCACAGGCGGCAAGACCAGAATAAAAGCGGCTGCTTTTATTCAGTCGAAGTCTGTGGAACGAACGAAGGTTGCTATCTTGCGTAAATCGTCGCCAGGTCGCGGACTGGCGCGCTGAAGGGCGTTGGCGAGCCGCGCTGTTTATGGAGAAATAGTGCAATCGGCTGCGGGTCGGCGAGGCCAAGGAAGTCGGTCAGCGCGGCTGCCGTCTCGTCGGCGCGATCGAGCAGGTCGGCATAGGCGATCTCCAACCGGTTCTGCGGCTCAAGTCCGGCGAAAAACCGGCTGATCTCGTCCACATATTGCTGCCAGACCGCGAGCCCGTCCGCGAGCGAGGGTGTCCACCCTTTGTGCTCGAGTGAATGCGCAACTTCCGTGGGATCGCGATGAATATGGATGAACTTCGAGGTTGGAAACAGCTCTCTGATCAGAGGGAGGCACGACCCCGAGAACGGCAGCAACGGCCGAGATCCGGAACGGCCTGAGAGCACCGTCGGGTCGGCATAAGGCGGGTGTTTATCGCCCCAGATCGGGGTGGCGACGCCAAGTTCCTCGCGGTAGTAGCGTTCGATCAGAGCGGCGGCTTCACGCTTGAAGAAGCTCGTGAAGCGCTCGCGGTGTTCAACGTCGACATACTCTGGGTTGGCGCATGCCCGCTCCAAAATGTGCTTGAACAGCACGAATACGCGGCTCTCGTTAGTCATGGAGATCATCGGGTGACGATTGAGCACCGCCGTGAGGAACGTGGTCCCCGAGCGCGGCGCCCCGACGATCCAAAGAGGTTGCGAAATCATCGGCTTGATCTCACCGATATATTTTGTGCAGTTTTGTCGATCATTTGACATGGGGCGTGCATGTCTCAAACTGCTGCGGCGTTAGCAAGTGAGTAAGAACAGAGCAGCAATGTAGAAAAAAGACGCGCCGACAGCTTGATTGTTGCCAAGTAAAAAAACCGCAAGGTAACGGGTTGAGTGGAGATTCGGAATAAATGATGCTCATGAATCGTTCCATCGCCTCGAGTGCCGAACAGCTTCAATATTTCAGCGGTCAATTTGTCCATTTTGTGGCGTTCATGTGACCGATTGTCACGGCTTTGCTTCTGCGAAGCCCGTTCTGGCGTGGCCCTGGAATAGGGTAGGGGGATATGCTATAAAGCGGCATGACCCACACCATTCGTGAAAAACAGCGGCTTTTGGGCCGTGTCCGCCGCATGCGTGGCCAGGTTGAAGCGATCGAACGCGCGCTGGAGAATGAAGCTGAATGCGAAAAGGTGATGCACTTGCTCGCCGCCGTGCGCGGTGCCGTCACTGGTTTGATGTCCGAAGTGGTCGAAGACCATGTCCGCACGCATCTCGTCGACCGCGAAAAATATCCGGACGCGTTTAATGTCGATGCCGCCGAGCAACTGCTCGAGGTCGTTCGTACCTATTTGAAGTGAGAGTCTGATGTTCGCCTCATCCATAGAGAAGCCCGTCCATAGCCACGTTTTCCTGAGTGCGGATCATGAGCGCAGCGAACGGAGGACATGGTGGGTCATCTGGCTATGCAGCGCCATGATGGTCGCGGAAATTGTGGGCGGCTTGCTGTTCGGCTCGATTGCCCTGGTGGCCGACGGGCTGCATATGAGCACCCATGCCGGCGCCTTGCTGCTGGCCGCTTTGGCCTATCGTTATGCACGCAAGCATGTGGGCGACCCACGCTTCAGCTTTGGCACGGGTAAATTCGGTGACCTGGCCGGTTTTGCCAGCGCCATCGTGCTCGTGATGATCGCCCTGCTCATTGGGTTTGAAGCGATCCACCGTTTCTTCTCGCCGGTGGCGATTAATTTTTCGTCAGCCATTCCGATCGCCTGCCTCGGGCTTGGCGTCAATATCGCAAGCGCACTGTTATTGGCCGGAGGCCATGACCATGACCATGACCATGGCCATGGCCATGGTCACACTCATGGTCACGGCCATGGCGCGGAGGAACACGAGCATGAGTCCATGCACCGGGTTGTGACGGAGGAGGGCGTTGTCGAACTGGAAATCTTCGAAGACGGCGTCCCGCCATGCTTCCGCCTGCGGGCCGAAAGCGGCCAAACCCTGTCCGCTTCCGCAGTGACGGTTGAAACACGACGGCCGGATGGAACATGCCAGCTCTTCACCTTCCAGAAGCGCGATCTCTATCTTGAATCACGCGAAGAAATTCCCGAGCCACATGCGTTTAAGGCGGATCTTCGTGTCGGAACGGATCTCCATACGATCGTATTTGAGGAACATGAGCACGCTGGGGTGGCCGAACACCGCGACAATAACATGCGCGCGGCGGTCATTCATGTGATCGCGGATGCAGCTGTCTCGATCCTCGTCATTGTCGGTTTGATCCTGGCCAGGGCTTTCCGTTGGCCCTGGATGGATCCGCTCGTCGGCATCGTCGGTTCTTTCGTGATCGCGAGCTGGGCCTTTGGCTTGATCCGCGATACAAGCGCGATACTGTTGGATATGACGGCCAACCCGGGCATGGCGGAAAAGCTTCGGAAGGAGATCGAAGCCGATGGCGATGCGGTGTCCGATCTGCATCTTTGGCGTTTGGGGCCAGGCCATTTGGGAGCCATCATCTCGCTCAGGACAGAAAAGCCGCATGAGTCGGCCTTCTACCGGGCAAAACTGGCGCGGTTCCGCGCGCTCTCTCATGTCACCATTGAGGTGGAGCATGTCTAGATTACTCGTGCTCCAATCCGCTCTCGGCAAAGAAAGTGGCCGCTTTTTGAAAAAAGCGGCGCAAAAACTTTTGCTATGTGGGGCCTGAGTCTGTGTCGCCGACAACGCCCATTGCCCAGAGTAAATAAAGTTTTTTTGCTTCTTTTTGTTCACAAAAAGAAGCCTTCCCCTTGCGTTGGTTGATTTAAGGTAATCGCGCTCTAGAGAGTGATCATGACGTTGATTGAGACCAATTGCGCTGTTGTCGGTGCCGGCCCTGCGGGTCTCATGCTGGGCCTGCTGCTCGCGCGCGCGGGGATCGACGTCACCGTCATTGAGAAGCACGGCGATTTTCTCCGCGACTTCCGGGGCGACACGATTCATCCTTCCACGCTGGAAGTCATGCATGAGCTGGGCTTGCTCGAAGGTTTGCTGGCGTTGCCCCATACCGAGGCGCCCCGCCTCCACGCCGAGCTCGCGGGCCAGGATGTCACGATTGCTGATTTCTCCCGCCTGCCGACCCGGTGCCGCTTCATCGCTTTCATGCCGCAATGGGACTTCCTTGATTATGTCGCGCAAGCGGCGGCACGGTGCACAAGTTTTCGTCTCGTCAAAAATGCGGAAGTCACGGAGTTGGTGGAAGCAAACGGCCGGATCATTGGCCTGCGGGCGCGCACGCCTGAAGGAAGCTTGGAGGTGAAGGCGGCGCTTGTCGTTGGCGCCGATGGCCGCAATTCCACGGTCCGGGAAAAGGCCGGGCTTGATGTGGAAAGTTTCGGCCGACCGAGCGATGTCCTGTGGATGAAGCTGTCGCATCAGCCCGGCGATCCACCTTACACGATGGGCCATGGCGGGCCGCGCCAGGGCTTCGTGATGGTCGATCGCGGCGCTTACTGGCAATGCGGCTATGTCCTCCGCGCGGGCAGCTTTGCCGATGTGCAGGCGCAGGGGCTCGAGGCCTTCCGCGCGGCTGTCGCCGCCGTGTCGCCCCTTCCGCCCGAGCGCATGCAAGAGGTGATGTCGTGGCAGGACGTGCATCTTCTTACAGTGCGCATCGACCGACTCAAACGCTGGTGGCGGCCGGGATTGCTCTGCATCGGCGATGCCGCGCATGCCATGTCCCCAATCGGCGGCTTCGGCGTAAACCTCGCGATCCAGGATGCGGTGGCCGCGGCAAACATCCTGTCCGGCCCCCTGAAAGACGGCAGGCTCGTTGACCGTCACTTGGCGCGCGTCGAGGCGCGCCGCCGGTTTCCAGCGAAAATGACGCAGAAACTGCAATTGATGATGCGGGGCAGTCGGCGGAGACAAGATCGTGGCGAGAAAAAGGCTAAAGGCCCCCCGGCCTTCATGCGTTCCATCGCACGCTGGCCGGCGCTGGCGCGCGTCTCCGGCCGACTGATCGGCCTTGGCTTCCGGCCCGAGCATGTGCAAAGGGAAGACTTCTTTTTGTGAACAAAAAGAAGCAAAAAAACTTTGTTATGCTGGGCCATGGGCACTGGCGCTGACCACGCCCATGACCCAGCATCGCCAAAAGTTTTTGCGCCGCTTTTTTCAAAAAGCGGCCGCTTCCCTCGCTTTGTTCACGCGGCGCTGTCAGACGCAACTTCCAGCGGGAGAGCTGTCCACAGAGGCACAAGGTTGGTCGGTTCGGGCACCAGGGACACCATGCCGCCGGTGAACCCAACCTGCACCGATACACCGGTTTCCAATCCTTCCTTGAGCAACCTGTCAGCCGTCAGGGTGGCTTCGAGCGTGGCATCCTTCTGCGTCAGAGACAGCCGCGCTTGTGCGCCCATCATCGCGATGCGCGAGACGGCCCATGTGCCTGACCTCGCTGGCCGCACAATGATTTGATGCGGGCGGATCAAGGTGATCGCGGGACCGTCGCCCAAATCGGCTTCTCCCAGCTTGTAACCGGCGTCGGCATAAACCAACTTGCTTGTGACCCGGCAAGGGATGCGGTTGCTTTCGCCCAGAAACTCGTGGACGAACATGTTTTCGGGGGCGCGGTAGATGTCGAGCGGGGTTCCTTCCTGGGCGATCTTGCCCTCATTCATGATGACGACACGGTCGGCGAGGTCGAACGCTTCTTCCTGGTCATGGGTGACGAAAATCGTGGTGATGTTCATTTGCTCGTGCAAATGGCGCAGCCAGCGGCGCAAGTCGCGACGCACGACGGCATCGAGCGCACCGAACGGCTCATCCAGCAACAACAGCTGCGGCTGGCTGGCCAGCGCCCGGGCCAGCGCGACACGCTGGCGCTGGCCGCCCGATAGTTGCGAGGGATAGCGTGCCGCCAGGGCCTCAAGCTGGATCAGGTGCAGCAATTCTTCAACGCGGGCTTTGACCGCCGCTTTTGCCGCCTTGCGGACGCGCAAGGGGAAGGCGATGTTCTCGAACACGGTCATATGCCGGAACAGCGCATAATGCTGAAACACGAAGCCGACGCCACGTTCTTTCGGCTTGCGTGTGGCGGCATCGATCTTGCCGATGGTGATGGCGCCCTGGTCAGGCTGATCCAAACCTGCGATCAGCCGCAGAAGCGTGGTCTTTCCCGAACCCGAAGGGCCGAGCAAAGCCAGCAATTCGCCTGGATGCACGGTGAGTGAAACATCATCCAAAACCTTATGGCTCCCGAAGCTGCGGGTGACATGGGACATGGCAATCTCGGTGGTCATGGGGCGGCCTTTCGCGACGAAGAGCTTAAGCGCGTGCTGGCGGCGTAGATTTCGTCACGCTGCCACCATTCCAGGGCGGCTTTCAAGGTCAAGGTCACCAGCGCGAGAAACGCCAGAAGCGAGGCTGCGGCGAAGGCGGCCTGAATTTCGTAACTCTCATAGAGCGACTGCACGGCGAGGGGGAGCGTATCGGTTGAGCCAAAAACTTTGCCGGAGACAACCGACACGGCACCGAACTCGCCCATGGCCCGCGCATTGCAAAGCAGTACGCCATAGAACAGGCCCCAGCGGATTTTCGGCAGCGAAACACGCCAGAAAATCTGAAAGAAGCCGGCGCCGAGCGTCACCGCGGCCTCTTCCTCGTCATTTCCCTGTTCCTGCGCAAGAGGGATCACCTCGCGGGCCACGAACGGAAAGGTCACGAAAATCGTCGCCAGCACCATGCCCGGAGCGGCAAAAATGATTTGCACATTATGCGCCGCGAGAAACGGCCCGAACAGCCCGTTGAGGCCGAACAGCAGCACTTGCAACATGCCGGCGATGACTGGCGAAATGGAAAAGGGCAAATCGATCAGCGTGATGAGAAGGTTGCGGCCGGGAAAGCGGAAGCGGGCGATGCACCAGCTGGCGCAGAGGCCGAATACGAGGTTGGCGGGTACGGCGATGGCGGCGATCAGCAATGTCAGCCAGATCGCGGCAAGAACATTCGGGTTGGCGATGGCTGAAACATAGGCGTCCACCCCCGCGGACAAGGCTTCGGTGAACACGATCAGCAGCGGCAAAACGAGAAACAGCGCCATGAACACGAGCGCAGTCGCAATGAGACCGTTCCTAACCATCTTGGCGGCGCCTTACCCAGGATTGCAGCAGGTTGATGGCCAGCAGCAATAAAAATGAGACCGCCAGCAGCAACGTCCCGATGGCCGTGGCGCCCTGGTAATCAAACTGGTCCAACTGCACGACGATGAGCACCGGCAGGATCTCCGAGATCATGGGTTTGTTGCCGGCGATGAAGATGATGGAGCCGTATTCGCTGAGGCAGCGCGCGAAAGCGAGCGCGAACCCGGTGAGCAGCGAAGGCAAAAGGGCCGGCAGGCTGATGCGCCAAAAAATCTGCAACGGGGAGGCGCCCATCAGCCCGGCGGCTTCTTCCTGTTCCGCGTCCAGATCTTCGATCACCGGTTGGAGGGTGCGGACGATGAAGGGCAGCGAGACGAACATCATGGCGACGATGATGCCGGTGGGCGTGAAGGCGATGCGCAGCCCAAACGGCAGAAGCAGGCTGCCGAGCCAGCCCTGTGGAGCGTAGAGGGTGGAAAGGGCAATGCCCGCGACGGCGGTGGGCAGCGCGAAGGGCAAATCAACCAGGGCGTCAGCGGTCCGGCGGCCCGGAAAACGGTAACGGGTCAGCACCCAGGCCACCAGCAGGCCGAACAGCGCGTTGGCGCCGCTGGCGAACAACGCGCTGGACAGGCTGACCCGCAGGTCCGCCAGCACACGCGGGCGGGTGATGATGGCGAAGAAGCCATGCCAGCCGAGGCTGGCGGTAAACCAGAGCATCACGGCCAGCGGTCCGACGACGATCACGCAAAGCCAGATGAGCGTGATCGTAAGGCTGGGGGCGAACCCTGGCAGGATGCTGGATTGTCGCCAGGTGATGCGTTGCTGGGACAGGGAGCTCATGGCTCAGCTGCCGTAGACCTGGTCGAAGATTCCGCCGTCGCCGAAAAATTCCGGCTGTGCCTTGGCCCAGCCGCCGAAGGCCGTGTCGACCGTCACCAGCTTCAGGGGCGGAAACTGATGCGCGTATTTCGCTTGGGCCGCGGCCTCGCGCGGCCGGTAAAAATTGCGTCCGATCACGTCCTGTGCAGCGGGGGAATAGAGATATTCGAGATAGGCGGTGGCCAGAGCCCGCGTACCATGCCGATCGACATTCTTGTCGACGACCGCAACCGGCGGCTCGCAAAGAATGGACATCGACGGCACGACCACCTCAAAAAGCCCTTTTTTGGCCTGGGCGATGGAGAGATACGCGTCGCTCTCCCAACCCACGAGCACGTCGCCGATCCCGCGTTGCGTGAAGGTAAGGGTCGCGCCATGCGCGCCGGTATCGAGCACGGGCACATTGGCGAAGAACGCCTTCAAATACGCTTGCGCCGCTTGGCGGTCGTTACCATGCGCTTGCAGCGCATAGGCCCAGGCGGCCAGCACGTTCCAGCGCGCGCCGCCGGACGTTTTCGGGTTCGGCGCGATGATTTGGACGCCGGGCTTAACAAGATCCCCCCAGTCCTTGATATTTTTGGGGTTGCCGGCGCGGACCAGGAACACGATCGTGCTGGTATAGGGCGTGCTGTTATAGGGCAGGCGCTGCTGCCAGTTCGGGGCGATCAGGCCGCGCTTGGCGATCGCATCGATGTCGTAAGAGAGGGCGAGCGTGACAACGTCGGCAGGCAAGCCCTCGATCACCGCGCGGGCCTGGGCGCCTGAACCGCCATGCGAGTAGCGAATTGTCGGTGTCGCCCCCGTTTTCTTCGCCCAATAAGTGGCAAAGAGCCGGTCATAATCCGCATAGAGGGCGGCCGTGGGATCGTAGGACACGTTGAGGATGGTATCGGATGCGGCGGCTTCGGCTCTTTTGGAGATGGCGCAGCCAAGAGCGGCGGCCGTGGTCAAGGTGAAGGTCCGGCGGGTGAGGGCGGGCATGGTCATCCTTTCGATCTCGAACGGCCTGAGAAATGCACTATTAACCTATCTGTAAGATAGGAAAAGTGGGATATCAATCCCCTGAGAAGATCCAATCTCCTCCGGAGGCCATCATCCAGAATGGTAGGGGAGGCGGCGTTGCCTCGGTGAAAAGACGAATTTAAGCTTTTTTAAAACGAGCCATCAGCAGTTCGCTTGAGCGATGGAAAAGCCGGCGCAAGCGAAAGGGGAAGGCTTCTTTTTGTGAACAAAAAGAAGCAAAAAAACTTTATAATGCTGGGTCATGGGCGTCGGCGCCGCCAACGCCCATGACCCAGCATCGCCAAAAGTTTTTGCGCCGCTTTTTTCAAAAAGCGGCCGCTTTCCTTAACCCGGTGAAAGCAGGCTTATATGCGCTCTTCGTGCGCAAAGGCCGCAGTGAAAAGATCCCGCGCCACAGGCAAGCATTACAAGGTTTTTAGCTGCGGTCGCATGTGGTTTGGCCCCGGCCGGCACAAGGTAAAGAGCAGCCCGGGCCGTTCGGCACGCACCAGCGGGGCGATCGCGGGAGGGGATACGTCATGGCGGTGGTAGAAACGGATGTGCCGGCGCGGTTGGACCGGCTGCCCTGGGCCCGGTTCCATTGGCTCGTGGTAACCGGGCTGGGGATCGCTTGGATTCTCGATGGGTTGGAAGTCACCCTGGTGGGCTCCCTGTCCGGGGCGATCGCGCAAAGCCCGGTGCTGCATATGTCGGCCGCGCGG
>Ga0310811_10009543_pt1 | contig 12538 bp, 10 predicted proteins | sample YCmetagenome_FD_207642 | JGI IMG/M metagenome (GOLD analysis project Ga0310811, IMG submission 207642) | Soil microbial communities from experimental microcosm in Duke University, North Carolina, United States - YC | ecosystem: Engineered > Artificial ecosystem > Soil microcosm > Unclassified ... | reverse complement strand
GATGATCAGACAACAGGAACACGTTTCAAACAATGCCCCGGACCTGCGGCTCATCTCTACACACAACCGCCTCGGCACAATGGGTAAATCCTCGACGAATATGAGTCAGATTTCGTGACATAACAGGATTGCGGCCATACCACCGGGGTCGTAGTTTCCCGGTATGGATCTGGAGCTGCGCCACCTCAAGATCGTGCGAGCGGTCGCCGAGTCCGGCAGCGTCACCAAGGCCGCCACGCGGCTCGGACTGGCCCAGCCGTCCCTGACCGCGCAACTCAAACGGATCGAGCGCACGCTCGGAGGCCCCCTGTTCGAGCGTGACCGCAACGGCGCCAGACCGACACCGCTCGGCGAGATGGTGTTGTCGCGTGCGCGGGTCCTGCTGCCCGCCGTCCGCGAACTCCAGGAGGACGCGGTGCGGTTCGCCAACAAGTCCGAGGACATCCCCGGATATCGCATCGGGGCCACCCACGGGCCGATACTCGGCGGGCTCGTCGAGCGTCTCACCACCGCCCATCCCGCCACCCCCGTGACCACCCGCACGTCGTGGTCGGCGCAGGAGCTGACCTCGCTCGTGAGCTCGGGCAGGCTCGACTTCGCACTGGTCGGGACCTGCGGCGACAGCCCGCCGCCGCAGGCCGAGGCGATGAGCTGGAGCACGGTGGCCGCCGACCCCGTCTTCGTCCTGCTGCCCGAGGACCATCCGCTCGCGGAAGAAAAGGAACTGGAGTTGTCCCGGCTCGCCGGCGAGTGCTGGGCGGTCGCACCGGGCGACGGGTGTTTCGCCGACTGCTTCGCCGGCGCCTGCGCGCGGGCGGGCTTCGTCCCCCTGTCCATCTACGAGACCGACGTCGCCACCTGCCTGCACCTGGTGGGCGTGGGAAAGGCCGTCGCACTGTGCCAGGCGACCTTCCAGCTGACGGCTGGTCTCGTGATGATGCCGCTGGTCGGGACACCGTTGCGCTGGCGTCATCTGCTCGGCTGGCACGACGACTCCATCGCGGCGCGAGTGTCGTCGTCCGTCGTCCACCACGCGCGGGCCGCGCACGCCGACACCGTACGGCGAAGCCACCGATACGCCGACTGGCTCGTCGCCCATCCCCAGTTCAGGGCCATTCCATAATTCGGCGGTAGGGGTCATCTGATAGATCCACACACGGCATCGGCTCGGTTACTTTGGCGGCACCCCCCAACCACCCGAGGAGAGCCAATGCTCCGCAGACGCACGGTCATCGCCGGATGCGCTCTGGTCATCGGCGCCATCACCGCGATGGCGTCCCCCGCGGCCGCCGCACCTGCCCCTGACGCCGCCCCCGGAACGTCCGCTGCCGCCGTCAAACCGCCGCCCGGCATGCTCGACGCCATGAAGCGCGACCTCAACCTCAGCTCCGAGCAGGCCGAGTCCCGGCTGCTCAACGAGGCCCACGCCGGTGCGGTCGAGCCCCGGATCCGCAAGAATCTCAAGGACACGTTCGCCGGCTCGTGGGTGGCGGGAGACACCGCCTCGACGCTCGTGGTCGCCACGACGGACGCCTCCGGCGCCGCGGCCGTCACCGCGTCGGGCGCCCAGGTCAGGGTGGTCGACCACAGTCTCGACGCGCTCAACGCCGCCAAGGAGACCCTGGACCGGAACGCCGCCGCCGCGCCCAGGACCGCGCCCGTCTGGTACGTCGACGTCCGGAGCAACCGCGTCGTCGTCCTGTCCTCCCAGCCCGCGCAGGCCGACGCCTTCGTCGCCGCCAGTGGCGTGGACAAGTCGCTCGTCCGGATCGAGATGTCCAACGAGCAGCCCCGCACGTACTACAACGTGCGCGGCGGCGACGCGTACTACATCAACAGTTCCTCCCGCTGCTCCGTCGGCTTCGCCATCACCCGCGGCACCACCAACGGTTTCGTGAGCGCCGGTCACTGCGGACGCGCGGGGAACACCACGACCGGTTACAACCAGGTCGCCCAGGGCACCTTCCAGGGCTCGTCCTTCCCGGGCAACGACTACTCCTGGGTCGCCGTCAACAGCAACTGGACGCCCGTCCCCTACGTCAACAACGGCAGCGGCGGCAACGTCACGGTCAGCGGCTCCACCGTCGCCGTCGTGGGCGCCTCCATCTGCCGCTCTGGTTCCACCACCGGCTGGCACTGCGGCACCGTCCAGCAACTCAACACCAGCGTGACCTACTCCCAGGGCACCGTCTCCGGCGTCACCCGCACCAACGTCTGCGCCGAGCCCGGCGACTCCGGCGGCTCCTTCATCTCCGGCAGCCAGGCCCAAGGCGTCACCTCCGGCGGCTCGGGCAACTGCACCTCCGGCGGCACGACCTACTTCCAGCCCGTCAACGAGATCCTCTCAACCTACGGCCTGACCCTCGTGACGTCCGGCGGCGGCACCCCGCCCACAGGCGCCTGCACCGGTTACCAGTCGACCTACACCGGCAGCCTGACCAGCGGCGCCAGCGCCTACCAGCCGAACAACTCCTACTACACGACGACCGTGACCGGCGTCCATCGCGGCTGCCTCGACGGTCCCAGCGGCGTCGACTTCGACCTCTACCTGCAGAAGTGGAGCGGCACCGCATGGGTCAACGTCGCCCAGGGCACCTCGTCAGGCCCTGACGAGACCGTCACCTACACCGGCACCGCCGGCCAGTACCGCTACCGCGTCCACGCCTACAGCGGCTCCGGCACCTACTCCCTGGGTGTCACCAGGCCGTAACAGCAGGGCCGTGAACAGCAGGCCGTGAACACCGGGCCGTAACCGCCTGGTGGTGACGACTCGCGATGCACGACAGGCGCCGCCGTACACGTGTACGGCGGCGCCTCCGTGTTCCGGAGATCATCGGCAGGTAGATTCGGCACCGCTCCCCCTGACCCGTGAAACGGCGACAGACGAGGAGAGCCCATGCTCCGCAGGCGTACGGCGGCCAGAGGATCCACTCTGGCGATCGGTGTCCTGGCCATCAGCGTCCTGATCATCGCACCCGCCGTCGCGGACCCCGCGCCGGAGACGGCGGACGCCCTCCCCTCCCAGGCGATGCTCGACGCGATCCAGCACGACCTCGGCCTCAGCGCGGAGCAGGCCAGGACCCGCCTGCTCAACGAGTCGCGCGCGAGCGCGTCCGAGGTGGTCATGCGCGGCAGGCTCGGCGACAGCTACGCCGGCTCGTGGGTCACCGGACCCGCGTCCGAGACGTTCGTCGTGGCCACGACGGACGCCTCAAAGAGCGAGACCATCACCGCGTCGGGCGCGCGGCCCGAAGTCGTCCGTCACAGCCTCGCCGAACTGACCGCGTCCGAGGAGGCTCTGGACCGGCACTCCTCGACCGCTCCCGGGAGCACTCCCATCTGGTACGTCGACGTCCGGAACAACCAGGTCGTCGTCCTGTCCTCCGAGCCCTCGGAGGCCGACGCCTTCGTCGCCAGAAGCGGCGCCGACACCTCGCTCGTCCACGTGGAACGTTCGGACGAACGACCGAGGACCTACCTGGACCTGCGCGGGGGCGACGCCTACTACATCGGCGGCTCGGCGCGCTGCTCGGTCGGCTTCTCCGTGGTCCGCGGCGGCACCAACGGTTTCGTGAGCGCCGGCCACTGCGCCGACGCGGGGAACTCGACGACCGGCTACAACCAGGCCGCCCAGGGCACCTTCCAAGGGTCGTCGTTCCCCGGTGACGACTACTCCTGGGTCGCCGTCAACGGCGACTGGACGCCACGGCCCTGGGTCCGCGACGGCGGCGGCGACATCATCGTCAAAGGGGCCGCCGCCTCCGTCGTCGGCGCCTCTGTGTGCCGTTCCGGCTCCACCACCGGCTGGCACTGCGGCACCGTCCAGCAACTCAACACCAGCGTGACCTACTCCCAGGGCACCGTCTCCGGCGTCACCCGCACCAACGTCTGCGCGGAACCCGGCGACTCCGGCGGCTCCTTCATCTCCGGCAGCCAGGCCCAAGGCGTCACCTCCGGCGGCTCCGGCGACTGCACCTCCGGCGGCACGACCTACTTCCAGCCCGTCAACGAGATCCTCTCGGCCTACGGCCTCTCGCTCATGACCGGCTAGCTGCATTGACCCGCGGGGGGTCGACGCGGATGGTCAGCGCGGCAGGCGGCGCCACACCGCCTGAGGCAGCACGCGCATGACGGCGAACACCGGCCGCAGCCTTCCGGGCACCCACACCGTCCGCCGGCCGGACCTGAGCCCCTCGATCACCGCGTCCGCCACGGTGTCCACCGTCACGGACATCGGAGCCGGACTCATGCCCTCGGTCATGCGCCCGATGACGAACCCGGGCCGGACGACGACCACCCGGGCGCCGGATCCGTGGAGCGAGTCGGCGAGACCCTGGGCGAAACCGTCCAGCCCGGCCTTGGCCGAGCCGTACACGAAGTTGGCCTTGCGGACGCGCACGCCGGCGACGGACGACAAGACCACGAGCGTTCCATGCCCCTGCTCGCGTAGCCGCCGCGCGGCGGCGAGGCCGATCGAGACGTGCCCGCCGAAGTTGACCGCGACGTCCCGCGCGGCCGCCACGGGGTCGGCGTCGTACACCGCCTGGCGGCCGAGCACGCCGAAGGCGGGGATCACGACGTCGAGGTCCCCCAGTCGCGCGGCGGCGTCCTCGATCAGCGCGGCGTGCGTCTCGGGACGCGCGGCGTCGAAGTCTGCCAGGTGAACCTCGGCGCCCATCTTCCGCAGCCGATCCACCGGCGCGGTGCCGCCGCGCGCGGCCAGCATGACGCGCCGCGCACCATCTCTGACCAGACGCTCGACGATCGCGAGGCCGATCTCGCTGCGTCCGCCGAGAAGCAGGACGGTGTCCACGGAACCCAGGGCGTTCTTCATGGTCTCCCCCTCACAGGCACAACCTTCTCGCGAGGTCGGAGCGGAACACGCCCTCCGGGTCGGCCCGGTCGCGGATCGCCCGCCACTCCTCCAGGCGGGGATAGGTCCCGGCCATCATGGACGCCGGCATCCGGGAGTCCTTGGCCAGGTACAGCCTGCCCCCGGCGGCGGCCACCCACTCGTCGAACACGGTGAGCATCCCGGCCAGCCCGCGCTGTCCCACCGGGATGTCGAGTGCGAGCGTCCAGCCCGGCATGGGGAAGGACAACATCCCCGGCGTCCCCGGCCCGAACCTCTTGAGCACGGTCAGGAAGGACACCACGCCCGCGTTGGAGAGGCGCTCCACCACACGGCGCAGCGTTTCCTCTGCTCCGAACGGCACGACGAACTGGTACTGGACGAATCCGCGGGAGCCGTACATGCGGTTCCAGTGCGCCACCCCGTCCAGCGGGTGGAAGAACGGCGCGATCCCCTGGACGAGCCCGCGCCTGGCGGCGGGCGCCTTGCCGTACCAGGCGGCGTTGAACGCGCCCACCGTCGCCCGGTTGAGCAGGCCGCCCGGCACCCACGGCGGCGCGGCGAGCCGGGGCCGCGGCGCGAACGCGAGCGGGTCGCGCCGCATGCGGACGGGGAGTTCGTCCCTGCGAGCGTGGTCGCCCCGCGTGAGCACACTGCGGCCCATGCGGCCGCCGCGGGCGAGCAGGTCGATCCAGGCGACCGTGTAGCGGTACCGGTCGTCGGTCGCGGTCATCACCTCGAGCGTCTCGTCGAGGTCGCGGGTGCGCTCGACGTCGACCCGCATGCGTGAGGTCTCCACGGGAACGCATGCGAACGTCGCCTCGACGACGACTCCGGTCAGCCCCATGCCGCCGACCGTGGCCCAGAAGAGCCCGTCGTCGGGGGTCAGCACCCGCAGTGTCCCGTCAGCGGTGAGCAGGGTGAGCGAGCGCACGTGGGCGCCGAAGGAGGAGTCCACGTGGTGGTTCTTGCCGTGGACGTCGGCCGCGACGGCTCCGCCCACGGTGACGTGGCGCGTGCCCGGTGTCACCGGGACGAACCAGCCGCGCGGGACGAGTTCCGTCATCAGATCGTGCAGGCTCATGCCCGCCGACGCCGTCACCAGCCCGGTCGCCGGGTCGTGGTCCCACGACGGGGCGAGGGCCGTGCAGTCGAGCACCACCCCTCCCGAATTCTGGGCGGCGTCGCCGTACGACCGGCCGAGCCCGCGCGCGACGACCCCGCGCCCGGTCGCCGCACGCACGAGAGCGGCGACCTCCTCCACCGACTGGGGGCGCGACAGGCGGGCGGGTGTGGGAGCCGTGCGCCCCCACCCCGTCAGGAGCGTCATGTCAGGAGAGTTCACGTCAGGATGGTCACGTCAGGTAGACGCCGACGGCGAGAGACAGCAGCAACAGCCCGATGAAGACCTGCAGCGGACGATCCCGCAGGGCCAGCTCTTCCGGTTCCTCACCCACTCCGCGGTCCACGAGCAGGGCGTGCCGCAGCACGACGAGGACGAATGGGACGATGCTCACGGCATAGGGCGCGCGGGCGGCGCCCTCGTGCTCCTGCAAGGCCCACAGGCAGTAGGTGACGATCATCGCGCCCGACGCCATGACCCGGACGTGCCCGAGGTAGGCGACCGTGTACGTCACCAGAGTCGCCCGGGTGCCGTTCCCACCCTGGGCGCGCAGCTCGGCCTCCCTCTTGCCTGCCACGAGCAGGAGCGACCCCAGGGAGATGACGACGAGGAACCAGCTCGTCACGGGCACGGCCACCGCGACCGCGCCCGCGTAGGCCCGGATCACGTGGCAGCCGGCGACGGCGACGAGGTCGACCACCGGCTGCCGCTTGAGCCAGAGCGTGTAGGAGAACGTCAGCGCGATGTAGGCGGCGACCACGGCGGAGAGCCGCCAGCCGCCGGCCCAGCCGGCCAGGAGGCCGAGGACGATCAGGACCGTGCCGGTGACGCGCGCGAGCCGTACGGACACGGCGCCGGAGGCGATCGGCCGCAGCCGTTTGCGCGGGTGACGCCGGTCGGCGTCCGCGTCGGCGGCGTCGTTGAACATGTACGTGCCGCTCGCCGTCATGCAGAACGCGGCGAAGGCGATGAGCGAGCCGCGCAGCCCCTCACCCGTCGTGAGCACCCCCGCGGCCGCCGGGGCGGCGAAGACGAGCGCGTTCTTGAGCCACTGGCGGGGACGGCAGGCGCGGAACAGCGCGGCCGCCACCGAGTGGGTGGCGGGTCCGCTCGCCGGTGGTACGTCGTCCACCGGCGAGCGGAGTGCCGGGCCTTCCGTGCTCATGGCTGCCGTCCCGCTCGGGTCACGGCCAGTCTCAGTCCGCGCGTCCGTGTCTCACTCCGCGTCGGCCGCGGACGCCGTCGCCGGCTCGTCCTTGGAGGCCGCGGCGGAGGGAGCGCGCAGGAGCACGAATCCCGCCACGGCGAGGATGAGCCCGATGATGAGCGACAGCAACGGCGCGGTCGTCTTGATGAGCGTGATCTGGTCCATGCTGTCTCTGGCGGTGCGGACCAGTTCGCCGATGGTCTGCGGCGTGAACTGCGCGGTGGCGATCAGGGCGGGCATCCGCTCGACCCCGTCGGCCGTCTTGAGCACCTCGTGACGCTGCTGCTCCTGCTTGACCGGCGCCCCCGTCGTGGGCTCCACCCAGAACGTCACGACGCCGTCGTAGACGCGGTTGACCTGGACGTCGCCCGGGTCGGTCATGCCCAGCACCGACGCGGGCGCGGTGAGCGTCTGGGTGACCGTGGGCGGGATCTTCTGCTGGAACTTGTAGACCTTGAGCCCGTCGACGGTGTCCTCGCCGACGAACGCCGCGTCCCAGGCCTTGCGGGTGGAGGTGTCGAACACCTTGTAGGTCTTCTTCTCCACACCGAAGGGGAACAGGAAGATCTGGCCGTCCAACTGGACCGGCTGCTTGTCCACGCTCACGCCGCAGCAGTTGACCCCGGCGCCGTTGTACTTGTTGAACGCGCTGCGGAACTCCGACAGCGAGATCGACGGCCTGCTGTTGGTCACGTCGTTGACGGCGGTGAACTGGTCCCAGACGACGTGGTCGTCCTTGGACTCCGCCACGTCGCCCCGAGTCGTGACGGTGATGTCGAGGGTGCCGGTGAGGACCTTCAGGTCCTGCTGGCTGAAGTACTGGGCGTTGTCCGCGGAGAGCTTCGAGACGGAGTACTGGTCGGACGGAGCCTCGATGAGCTTGCCCGCCACCTGGAATCTCAACAGCGGAGCCAGAACGACAAGGAACGCCCCGACGGCTAGCAGAACAACTCCGGTGGCGCGGCGCATTCGCTCCTCCTGGGGCATCCCGCAAAGGGGGGTGAGAGACTTTGAAATTGTGAGGTTTTGTACTGAAACATGTTTCTATTCCGCGTTATGTTAGTCGCGCACGTGACCCACGTCACCAGGGATGCGGAAAAGTGACCGAAACAGGTTCTAGCGAGATACCGGCGAGTTCCCCGCGAGCGGAGAACCCCCGCCCCGTCTCCCCCGACCTGCCGGCCACCGGTGGGCGTCAGGCGTCCCTCGACGGACTGCGCGCCATCGCCGCCTTCGGAGTGCTCCTCTTCCACGTGTCGATCGAGACCGGGACCGCGCTCCGCGAGGGTTTCCTCGGCGGTGTCCTCGCCCGCGGCGAGGTGGGAGTGCCGATCTTCTTCACCCTGTCCGGCCTGCTGCTGTACCGGCCGTGGGCGCGGGCGGTGCTGGAGGACTCCCCCGAGCCCGACACCAGGGTCTACCTCTGGAAGCGCCTGCTCCGGATCATGCCGGCGTACTGGCTGGTCGTCGTCGTCGCCCTGCTGTTGTGGGGGGGCGCCCACCGCGGCGACCTGTGGACGTGGACCGAGATGTTGTTCCTGCTGCACAACTACGACATCGACCACTGGTGGTACGGACTGGGACCACAGGGCCTCGGCCAGACGTGGAGCCTGTCGGTCGAGGTCGCGTTCTACCTCACCCTGCCGATCATGGCCGCGGCCCTGCGCGCCTTCGCGACACGGGGCGGCGCGTCGGTCGCCACCCGCGCCAGGCGACTGCTCATCGGCCTCGCCGTGTTCGGCGGCCTGTCCTACATCTACACGATCTTCGAGTTCCACCCCGACTACCGGCCCTGGATGAACATCTGGCTGCCTCGATCGTGGACGTTCTTCGTCCCCGGCATGATGCTCGCGGTCGTCTCCGTCTGGGCGCGGACCGGAGCCGAGGCGCCACGACGCTTCGGCCGGGCCGTCCACGCCTCCACGGGCTCGTTGTGGCTGATCGCGGCCTTGGCGTACGTGATCGCGGCCACGCCGGTGACCGGCGCCCGGTTCGTCGGCATCGACGGGATGTGGACCGGCCTGTTCGAGCAGATCCTCTATACGACCGTGGCGTTCTGCCTCGTGGCCCCCGCCGCCCTCGGGCCGGAGCGGGGCGGCCTCAGCGCGTCGGTGCTGGGCGGCCGCACGATGAGCTACCTGGGCCGGGTGTCCTACAGCGTCTTCCTGTGGCAGTTCGTGGTGCTCTACCTGTGGCGGGACTTCACGGGTCAGGCGACGTGGACGGGCGACCTGATCCTCAACTTCGTGCCGGTGGCCGGGCTCACCCTCCTGATGGCCCACCTGACCTACCGGTACGTCGAGGAGCCCGCACGCCGTCTGATCCGCTACGTGGCCCCCCGGCCGGATCCAGCGAAGGAGGCCGCCCTCCAGCCGGCTCCCTAGCCGATCGGCGTCGGCCGGCGCCCCTCCAGCGGGGCGGACAGCGCGGCCCTGACCGAGCGGGTCACCTCGTCGGCCAGCACCTCCTCACGGTCATCGAGCAGCGCCCGCATGGTCTGCTCCGCGACGTCCTCCGGAGCGATCTTCGGTGCCGTCGTCCACGCGCTGAGGTCGGTGTCGACGTAGCCGGAATGCACGCCGACCACCAGCGTCCCCTGCTCGGTCAGCGCGAGACGCAGCGCGTTGGTCAGCGACCACTGCGCCGACTTCGACGCCGCGTATCCGGGCGCGCCGGGCATCGCCATCCACGAGGCGACGGAGAGCATGTTGACCAGTGCTCCGCCCCCGTTGCGGGCGAGCACCGGGGCGAACGCCCGGGAGACCGCCCAGGTGCCGAGGTAGTTGACCTCCATCTCGTGCCGCGCGCCGTCGAACGATCCGTCGAGCAGTCCCGTGTCGGCGGCGACGCCCGCGTTGTTGATCACGATCCGGGCGTCGCCGGCGATCTCCGCCGCGGCCGCGACCTGGGCCGGGTCGGTGACGTCGAGCCGCATCGGGGTCAGACCCTCGTCCTTCACGGCGCCCGGGTCCCGGGATCCGGCGTAGACCTTCGCCGCGCCGTGCGCGAGCAGGGCCCGGGCGAAGGCCCGGCCGATTCCGCGGTTCGCACCGGTGACCAGGGCGACTGTTCCCTCGATCTGCATGGTCGTTCTCCGTTCGTGGATTCTCAGCAGTAGACCGATCGTTCGATTCACTATAGATAGACCGAGTGGTCTATAGTCAAATCGTGGACACGACGAACAGGACGAAGGCCCCCCGGAGCGAAGGCCCACGCGAGCGGCTGCTGCGCGCGGCCGACGAGCTGACCTACCGCGAGGGGATGCATGTCGGCGTCGACGCCATCCTCACCGCGGCCGACGTCGCCCGCCGCTCGCTCTACCAGCATTTCGGCGGCAAGGAGGGCCTCGTCACGGAGATGCTCGCGAAGACCTCCGAACGCACCGAGCAGCTCTACGCCGACGCCCTGGCCGCCGGCGGAGACGATCCGCGCGAGCGGCTTCGGTCTCTCTTCGCCGTCCTCGAGAAGATCCCGGACGCGCCCGGATACCGAGGTTGCCCCTTCGTCAACGCCGATCTCACGCTCGCCGACCCGGCACACCCGGCGCACGACGTGATCCGCGCTCACAAGCGCCGCCTGCGCGCGCTGCTGGAAGGGGAACTGCGCGCCGCCGGGCACCCGGACCCGGCCATGGCGGGCGTCCAGCTGCAACTGCTGATCGACGGCGCCGCCGCCGTCGCGGCCTCCCGTCCCGATGAACAGCCCGCCGCGGCCGCGCGGTCGCTCGTCGAACTCGTGATCTCCCAGGCGACCCCGGCGGGCTAGAACCCCGGGCTTCGTCAGGGGCCGGGGACGACCGCGCCGAACGCGACGGCCTTCAGGCACAGGCCGTCGGGCGCGGTCACCCGCATCCCCCGCCCCACGCCGGGATGGGGGAAGTACACCAGCCGGTTCTGCGCACTCGCGGGCAGGTCGACGCGCCGGGAGACGGCGCCGAGCGACACCTCGACCGTGACGGGCCGCTCGCTGGTGTACGAGAGCGCCCCTACCGCCTCGGGGCCGCCCTGCGACTCGACGGGGAACGTGACGGCCCCGTCCTTCGGCGGATAACACCCCTCCTTGAGGAAGTCGAAGTAGCCGAAGAGCTTCGCCACCCCCACGAGCCTCCCGTTGTCGTCGATGACGTACGGCTTGTCCGTCGGCCTCGGGTCGCGCATGCTCGCCCGCAGTACGTCGCCGGCGAGTGGCGCGAGCACATGCGAGGTGAGCCGCCGTTCGCCGTTCCACGGCAACACCGCGTAGTCCGGCACCGGCCGCGGATAGATCTGCGCTCCCGCGGGGGCCGACGCGAGCGAGGCCCGAGCGGTGTCCAGGTAGGCGCGGATCCGGTCGCCTGCCACGAGCGTCCTGCCGTACGACGTGATGGACGCGATCGACATGCCGACGACGACGAACGTCGCGAGCGCCGCGGCCAGCGGCATGATCTCGGGGTACGGCCGGCGCAACGCGCGCTCCTCGCCCCGGATCGGCAGGAAGGCCAGCGCGAGGCAGATCGCCACGATGAGGGCCGCGTCGGCGACGTAGCGGGTCTCCGTGCCCACCAGCGCGGTGTACCTGCCGCGTGCGAGCACGGTCGGGGCGGCGTCGGCCACGACGACGAAGGCCGCCGCGATCAGCCAGGCCCGCCAGGCGTGCCTGCGGTAGAGGCACGTGAGCGCGACCACGACGGCGATCGTGAGCCACGCCGAGACGACCATCGGCGAGGACGGGTCGGCGAGCCCGCCGGTCCCGGCCAGACCTCCCCAGTTGAGCGGCCCCCCGACGACGCCGGTGGGGAACGTCTTGCCGAGCATCCATCCCAGCAGCCCGGCCGTGACGTCCGTCTTGGGCACCCCCGCCCCCTCGTCGCCGGCCGTCCCCTGCTGTGCGAGATAGACCACGGCGTAGGCCGCCAGGAGTCCCGCGTAGGCCAGCCAGATCCGTGGGCGCGCCCGCAGTTCCCGCACCATCGACCTCACCCACCCGCCGCCGGGGCCGAGGTAGGCGGTGGTGACGGCGAACGTCACGAACGGCAGGAAGACGCCCTTGGTCGAGAAGGCCATGCCGAACACGGCCCAGGCCAGCCCCCGCCAGGCGAAGCGCATGTCCCCGGTCTGGACGTACCTCGCATGGGCGGCCAGCGAGAAGACGATCGCCACCTGCAGCGGGACGGCGTTGAGCGCCGCCGACCACCAGCTCAGCGCCGGCACGGTGAGCGGAGCGAAGACGTAGACGGCCAGCGGGATCAAGATCCCCGTCCGCCCGCCGAAGAGCCGGCGCAGCAGCACCAGCATCCCGACCGACGCCGCGGCCTGCAGCGCCAGCATGACCGAGCAGACCAGGAACCAGTTATAGGCCGCCGCCCGCGACACCACCC
>Ga0310811_10009542_pt1 | contig 12538 bp, 13 predicted proteins | sample YCmetagenome_FD_207642 | JGI IMG/M metagenome (GOLD analysis project Ga0310811, IMG submission 207642) | Soil microbial communities from experimental microcosm in Duke University, North Carolina, United States - YC | ecosystem: Engineered > Artificial ecosystem > Soil microcosm > Unclassified ... | reverse complement strand
CGAGGTAGTAGTCCCACCGGCGGCCGAAAACCTCCCCCATTCCCCTGGCCCGTAGCGCGGGCAAAGCGGCATGGAAACGCGCGCGCCATTCGGCCAGCGTCTCGGCATAGCTCTGTCCGAAGGTCTCGACCCGTTCGAGCAGGAGCCCGGCGCGCTCGATCTCTTCCCGCATGATGCGAAGGGTGGGCAGCATGCCGCCGGGAAAGACGTAGAGCTGAATGAAATCCGGCGTGCGGCGATAGGCCTCGAACTTTTCCTCGGCAATGGAGATCACCTGCAGCACCGCAGTGCCATCGGGCCTGAGGCGGTCGGCAAGTTTGCGAAAATAGACCGGCCAGAATGCCGCGCCGACGGCTTCCAGCATTTCGATGGAGACGACGCGATCATAGCGGCCGGGGACGTCCCGGTAATCCTGGAGGCGCAGATCGGCGCGCCCTTCAGCGATGGCGGGCGCCAGCTGGGCTTGTGCGTACTCGAGCTGCGCCGGGGACAGGGTGAGGCCAGTGACCTTTGCACCGCGTTCCAGCAAGCGCGCCGCGAGGCCACCCCAGCCGCAGCCGATCTCCAGCACCGCCTCGCCGGGCGCCGGGTCGAGCAGCGTCAGGATGCGATCCTGTTTCGCCGTCTGCGCCGCCTCCAGGCTCATGCCCGGCCGCGTGTAGAGGCCTGACGAGTAGCTCATCCCGGCATCGAGCCAAGCGGCGTAGAAATCATTCCCGACGTCGTAATGCGCCAAAATATTGCGCCGCGCCCGCGCGCGGGTATTGGCGTGCCGGCCATGCGCCAGCCGGTTCATGATGCGCGCAGGCAGAGAGCCATCCAGCGTGGAGCCCAGGGCCGACTGATTGCGGGCGCCGAGTTCGATGAGGCGCGGCAGATCCGGGCTGCTCCAATCGCCCTCCATATAGGATTCGGCAAAACCCACGTCGCCGCGCAGCAGAAGCGCCATCAAAGGACGCCAGTTGTGCAGCACAAGCGTCGCCTCCGGCCCGGCTGCCGGACCCTCGCCAATGAGTTCGGCACCCCCCGGCAGCCGCACGGCCAGCCTGCCGAATGCGAGGTGGCCGAGCAGCCTGCCGAGCACGAAACGGCCAAGCAACGCGCCCGGTGCGAAGGACCTGGAGGAGGCGGCCAGCGACAGCGACATGATCAGCCTTGCACGATGGTAACGGGGTTTTCCGGCACGGCCGGGCGCGGTTGCAGCCGCAACTTCTTGCGCCAGAGCTTCCAGGCCTCCCAATGGATCCCGGCGAGAACCTTGAGCCCCTGCGCCGGTGCGCCGAGCACGGCGCGGAACAGCGCGCCATCGCTCAGTGGCCGCCTGCGTCCGGACAGGCTGGCGGTGATCAGCTTGCCCGTGGCACCGCTGCCCTCGATGACGACGGACACCCGCGCACCCGGCGGAAGAACATGAAAGCGGTAGTCCATCTCCATCGGCATGAAGGGCGAGACATAGAAGCGTTTTTCGACCCTCTGGTGAATGGTGCCGGACGCTCCCGCTGCCACCGCGATGAGATAGCAATGGCGCTGCCCGAAGGTGTTGTTGACCTGGTAGAGAATGGCGCTGAGCGCACCCGCCGCGTCATGACAGAAGAAGACACTCAGCGGGTTGAAGGCGTGGCCCAGCACGCGTGGCATGCAGAGCAGCCGCACCGGTCCTGTCGCCGGAATTCCTGCCCTTTCGCATTGACCACGCACCCAGGCAAGCAGGCCGCCGCCCTCGCCCGCGCCATGGTCGTGCTCATGAAAGCTCACGAGATTGAAACGGTCCGTGGAAAAAAGACGGAGTTGCCGCGCCAGCCTGGGCAGCTCTTCGAGATCGAGAAGGAGCGAGAAGATCCGGTACCGCAAGCGATGCCGCACCGGCTGAAACCGCTGATGCATGACGACGCCGGGATAAAGTCCCGAGCGGAAGCCCTGCCCCGTCATGCTGCCGCGGCCCGCAGCGGCCGGGCGTGGGCCTGCGGCAGGTGAATGCGGCCCGATGGGTTGGCAACCTGCCAGGGACGGCGAACACCGCCCAGAGCCTCAGCCACCGCGAGCCCCGCCTGCAATCCATCCTCATGAAAGCCGGCACCGAACCAGGCCCCACAGAACCAGGTGCGCCGCTGGCCCTGGATTTCCCAGAGCCGCTTTTGCGCCGCGATGCTGGCCGCGTTGAAGAGTGGGTGAGAATAGTGATCCGTGTGGAGCAACGTGCCGGGTGCGGGCGGGCGCGGCGGGTTGATGGTCACGAAATAATTCCGGGCAGAGGGCAGGTTCTGCAGCCGGTTCATCCAATAGGTGAGGAAGGGTGCGCCCTCCCCCCTTCCCGGTTGATCGCAGAAATTCCAGGCGGCCCAGGCCCGCCTGCGGCGCGGCATCAGGCTCTCGTCGGTGTGCAATATGGCGGTGTTGGAGGTCGTGCCGAAGGCTCCGAGCAATGCCGATTCCTGCCCGTCCGTGTCCGCCAGCATCGCCCGCGCCTGGTGCGCATGGGTTGCTATAACAACGTGATCGTGTCTTGCCTCTTCTCCGCTCTCGTCCAGAAGGCGCACCCCGTCTGGGCAGCGTGTGACCCGGCAGATCCGGCGGTCGTTGTGGATGCGCCCCGAAACCTCGCCCAACATGCGGTAAACATAGGTGGAGGATCCGCCCGTAACCGTGCGCCAGACCGGCCGCCCGGTAATCTGCAAAAGCCCATGATTGGTGCAGAAGCGTAGAAAGGCACCAGCCGGATACTCGCCGATTTGCGCGGTCGGGGTGGACCAGATGGCAGAAGCCATGGGCAGGAGGTGATCCTCCCGGAAGGCCGCGCCGTAGCCGCGCTCGGTCAGATAAGAGCCGACGCTGGTGCCCTCTGCCTCCAGCTGTTCCATCTCGCGCGGGGCCTGCGCGTAGAAGCGCAGCAGATCACGCAACATCGACCAGAAGCGCGGGCGCAGCAGATTTTGGGGCTGTGCGAGCAGTCCCTTCAAATCTCCGCCGGAATATTCGAACTTGCCGCCATCCCGCGACACCGAGAACGACATCTCGGATGGCTGTGTCTCGACTTTGAGATGACGGAACAGTGCGGTGAGATTGGGGTAGGTCTTTTCGTTGAAAACGATGAAACCGGTGTCGATGGCCATCCGCCCCGCCACTTCGGGAACGGCCACGGTATTGGAATGGCCGCCAAAGCGGGACGCGCCCTCATAAAGGGTCACACGATGGCCGCGGCTCAACAGCCAGGCCGCCGACAGCCCGGCAATCCCGGAGCCGACCACGGCAATGTCGAGAGGCGGGCGATCAAGGTTCTGCGAGGCGCGTGTCATTCAGCCTTCCCGTAACGGTCTCTCATCACAACCCTACGGTGCACCTGTCGTTTCGGATGCAGGCGGCAGACCCGACGGAAAGGGCCCTGCCCGCTGCCGGGCGGGCGGGCTTAATGACTTTGAACGGAGAGATGGCGAAGCCGAATGCCGAGGGACCTGCCGGACGTGGAGCGCGGGGTGGCGCGCCGTGCGCTGTCGATCGCGAGCCTGGGGCTGTTGAGCCTCACAGTCGCGGCCTGCTCGCCGCTCGGCCTGCTCAACGGCATGGCCCCGCGCCGGCGGGCCGCGCACGACATCGCCTACGGCACCGCACCGCGCCAGCGGCTCGACATCTATGTGCCGGAACGGCTGGCCGCTCCCGCGCCGGTTGTGGTTTTCCTCTACGGCGGCGGCTGGGACAGCGGATCGAAGGAGATGTATCGCTTCGTGGGTGGCGCCCTCGCCGCACAAGGCTTCGTGACCGTCATTCCCGACTACCGGCTGTATCCCGCCGTTCGCTACCCCACTTTCATCGAGGATTGCGCCGCCGCCTTTGCCTGGACCACGGCGCATGCGGCCGCGTGGGGCGGCAGCGACCGCTTCGTCCTTATGGGCCATTCGGCCGGCGCCTATAACGCCGCGATGCTGGCGCTGGAAAGCCGCTATCTCGCCCGGGCCGGCGCGCGTGCGGCGCCGCGCGCCACCATCGGCCTCGCTGGTCCTTACGATTTTCTGCCGGTGGGGACCGCAGAACTGCGCGCCATCTTCGGCTATCCCACATCGCCTGAGACGCAGCCGGTTGACCATGTGGACGGGCGGAACGCGCCCATGCTGCTGTTGGCGGGCACCAGGGATACGACGGTCCTGCCGCGCAATACGGAGCGGCTGGCAGCGCATATCCGCGCGGCTGGTGGACCGGTCACCGCGCGGCTCTATCCCAATATCGACCATCGGGAGATCGTGGGCGCGCTCGGCCAGCCCTTCCGGTTCCTCTGCCCGACACTCGCCGATAGCGCAGACTTCATCCGCGCGCACGCATCCGGCTGAGATCTCCCGGCGTAGGAACCTCATGGTCCCTCTTCTGTTTCTCATCCTGCTGTGCTGCAGCCTTCTCATGCTGCTCGCCTGGAAGGTGCAGCAATCAACCGGCAACAGCAGCTGGGTTGACGTCGCCTGGACGTTCGGCACGGGTGCCGCCGGCATCGCACTCATCCTCGCCCCGCCGCATGCGGCGCATCACGGAGCGCGCGCGGCGGTGGTGGCGATCGTGGCCGCAATCTGGAGCCTGCGCCTCGGCATCCACATCCTGCGCCGCGCGCTCGCCGGGCGGGACGACCCCCGCTATGCCGCGCTGAAGGAGCAATGGGGCGCGGCCTACCGGTGGAAGATGCCGGCCTTCCTGCAGCTCCAGGCGCTCAGCATCTTCCTGCTGGCCAGCGTTGTCATGCTGGCGGGCCGCAACCCGGCGCCCGGTTTTGGCGTGCTCGACAGTCTCGCCGTGCTGGTCGCCGTGCTTTCCATTGCCGGTGAGGCGATCGCCGACCGCGAAGTCGCGCGTTTTGCAAGTGATCCGGCCAATCGCGGGAAGATCTGCGAGACCGGGCTGTGGTCCTGGTCGCGTCATCCCAACTACTTCTGCGAATGGCTGATCTGGATCGCCTTCGCGCTTTTTGCCACCACGGGCGGCGGCTGGTTCCTGCTGGCCTGGGCCGGACCCGTGCTGATGTATCTGGTGCTCGTCCATGGCTCCGGCATTCCCCCGACGGAAACACATATGTTGGAGAGCCGGGGCGACGCCTTTCGTGATTATCAGCGACGCGTGTCGCCTTTCTTCCCCCGCCCCCCGAAGGACGTTGCCCGATGACGGACCTCGCCGTGCTTGCCGCCCGTGCCGCCGAGCGCCTGCCGGTGCCGGATGCACTCTCCCGCCTCGGCATCGCGATGATGGTGGGGCGCACGCGGCAGAGGCTCGCGGATCAGGGCGAGGCTGCGCAGGATTTTGCCGCGGCCATGGCGGGCTTCCCGATCGCCGAGCATACGGAGGAAGCCAATGCGCAGCACTACGAAGTTCCGGCGGAATTTTTTCGCCTCGTCCTCGGCCCCCGGCGCAAATATTCCTGCTGTCTTTACGAGGGAACGGCCACCCGTCTTGACCAGGCGGAACTGCACGCGCTCGAAGAGACGGCCAGCCATGCTTTGCTTGCGGACGGCCAGGAGATTCTGGAGCTCGGCTGCGGCTGGGGTTCGCTCAGTCTTTTCATGGCCGAGCGATTTCCCGCGGCGCGGATTACGGCGGTGTCCAACTCAACCTCGCAGCGCGCCCATATCGAGGCCGAGGCGCAGCGGCGCAGTCTGCCGAATATCCGTGTGATCACCGCCGACATGAACGCGTTCGATCCGGCTGCGACGTTCGACCGCATCGTCTCGGTCGAGATGTTCGAGCATATGGCGAATTGGCGGCCGCTGCTCGCCCGGATGCGGTTCTGGCTGAAGCCCGAAGGCCGCGCCCTCATCCATATCTTTACCCATCGCGGCGCGCCCTATCGCTTCGACCGACATGACCGCGCGGACTGGATCGCTCAGCATTTCTTCACAGGCGGCATCATGCCGAGCCGGGGGCTGATGCACTGCTTCCCCGATCTCTTCACGGTTGAGCAGGAATGGCAGTGGCAGGGCGGGCACTATGCCCGCACGGCGGAGGACTGGCTGCGCAATTTCGATGTGAACCGCGCGGCCATCCGCCGCGTACTCGCACCAGTTTATGGCGCTGAAACCCGAATCTGGGAACGGCGCTGGCGTCTGTTCTTCCTAGCGACCGCAGGCCTCTTCGGCCATGAAGCCGGAGCGGAATGGGGCGTCACGCATTACCGGCTCACGCCAGCGTAACGCCCTTGCCGGCGCAACGCTCAGAAATGAGCGTGGGACAGTAGATCGAACAGCGCGAGGAGCGCGACGGTGACCGCGACCGCGACCACCATCGCGGTTGGTCGGAAGCCGGCTCCGTTGCGTGAAGGCACCAGTTTTGCCTGCTCAGCCATCCTCGCCTCCTTCTCTCCTCTAGTCTTGGGGCACTACCCGCGGGAAGCGCGCCATCGCCTCCAGATCATCAAGCTTCATATGATTTCGCATATAGAGCTGGCTGGCATCCCGCACAGGCTGAAAATCCCAAGACGTCCGTTGTCCTTTCTGCAAGGCTTGCCAAACGAGGCGACGCCTCTTCTGGCTCGCCAGCACATCCGCGTGAAGCCGCGGCATGTCCCAGCGCGCGGCCGCCTCGGCCCGAAAGGCCTGAAGCCGCGGGTCTTCCGGATGGCGCGCGGCGATATTGTCGCGCTCCTCCGGATCGACCGAGAGATCGTAAAACTGGTCCGGATCCGTCGGGCAGTGGATGAACTTCAGACTGCCGCGCCGGATCATGACCATCGGTGCCACAACACCCTCGGCACAGTATTCGCCGATCACGGTTCCGTGATTTCCTGCGCCCAGCGCATAGGGGATCAGACTCTGCCCGTCATGTTCGGTCGCATAGTCGGGTTCCTGCCCATTGCCCGCGATGTCGGCGAGCGTCGGCAGGATATCCACGAGGGAAACCGGCTCGGCCACGCGATGCGGCGCAAAGTGCCCCGGCGCATGCATGATGAGCGGGATGCGCGATGCGCCCTCATGGAAACTCATCTTGAACCAAAGCCCGCGTTCGCCAAGCATTTCACCGTGATCGGCAATCACCATCACGACGGTATTGTCGGCGAAGTCGCTCTCCTCCACAGCTTTCAGCAGCCCGCCGACATGATCGTCAAAATAGGAGATCGCCGCGTAATAGGCGTGGCGCGCGTCGCGCACCTGGGCGTCGGTGATCTCCTGCGCGTCCTGCCCGCAGACATGGCGGAGGCGCGCGGCATGCGGGTCATTTTCGGAAATCTCCGCACCCACCCGCGGCATGTCGATCTCCTGATCCGCGTAGCGGGACCAGTAGGGATCGGCCATCGTGAAAGGGTCATGCGGGTGTGTCATGGAGACGATCATGCAAAAAGGGCGATCATCACTATCACGCGCCATGTCATAGATCTTTTGACGCGCCGCGAAGCCCACCTCTTCGTCGTAATCCATCTGGTTGGTGCGTACGCAGCGGCCAGCCTGGGTCACGCTATCCATATTGTGGTACCAGTCGGCGCGCGTCTCAGGCTTCGTCCAGTCCGGCGTCCAGCCGAAATCGGCGGGATAGATGTCGGTCGTCAGCCGCTCCTCGAAGCCGTGCAACTGGTCCGGGCCGCAGAAATGCATCTTCCCGGCAAGGATGGTGCGGTACCCGGCGTCCCTCAGGTAATGCGCAAAGGTCGGTGACTGGGATGGGAACTCCACCGCATTGTCATAAGCGCCGGTGGAGGACGGGAGCCGTCCGGTCATGAGAATGGCGCGCGAGGGCGCGCAAAGCGGGCTGTTGCAGTAAGCGGCATCGAAAACCACACCCTCCCGCGCCAGCCGGTCGAGATGCGGCGTCTTGGCGACGCGATTGCCGTAAGCCGGCAGCGCACCTGCCGTCAGCTGGTCCGCCATGAGGATGAGAATGTTCGGCCGGGATGCCACGTTCCACCAACTCCTGTGATCGAGGAGTTAGTCGCGCTTCGTGGCAAAAGCGTGAAGCATTTCCGTCCTTATGTTGCTATCACGCTGACTTATGACACGTCTGCGTCATCTCCCGGCCTTGCCCGCTCTCCTCGCCTTCGAGGCGGCAGCCGCGCATGAAAACTTCTCCGCGGCCGGCCGGCACATCGGCATGTCGCAATCGGCGGTCAGCCAGCACGTTCAGCAGATCGAACAGGAGATCGGACAAAAGCTGTTCCGCCGGCTGCATCGCGGGGTCGCGCTGACGGAAGCGGGCCGCACTCTCGCCACCGCCCTGACAATGGGGCTTGACCGGATTGAGGAGGCTCTCGCCACGCTCAGGCAGGAGGCTGAGGCGCCATCACTCAGCATCGCGACCGATTTCGGTTTCGCAAGCTTCTGGCTGATGCCGCACCTGTCCGATCTGGCAGGGGCCCTGCCAGGGGTGGAGGTGCGAATCGTCACCTCCCAGCACAGGCGGATCTCTCCTGCACCCGACGCAGATGTGACCATCGCCTTCGGTCCGGCCGAGCCGGGAGCGCAGCTGCTTTTCGCGGAACGGGTGATGCCGGTCTGCAGTCCTGCCTTCCGGGAACGCTGTCGGCTGCAGGATGGCGCCTTCGACTGGGCGCGATTGCCGCTGCTCGATCTCGATGCGGCCGAGCCGGGGCGCTGGCTCGACTGGCGGGACTGGTTCACCCAGGCAGGCCTGCCCAAGCGCCGCGGCCAGGCGCCCATGCTGCACTTCAATACGTATCCGCTGGTGGTGGAGGCCGCGATGCAGGGCCAGGGCGCGGCGCTCGGCTGGCGTCCGCTGGTCGATCGGCAGCTTGCCGCCGGGCTGCTGGTGCCGATGGCCGCGGAGGTGGCGACCACCACCCGGGGCTATGCGCTCGCCATCCCCGAGCGAGCGGCGGCGCGGCCAGCGGTGGAAGCTTTCCGCCGCTGGCTGCTGGCGGAATGCGGCGTGAGCTAGAGCGCGTTCACCGCCGCGACCAGCGCGCGGGCCTTCTTCTCCACGATCTCAGGCGTGTCACCCGGCTTGTAGATGGAGGAGCCGATGCCGAATCCGGCCGCCCCCGCTTCCGTCCAGGCGGGAATGTTTTCCACCGAGACGCCGCCCACCGGCACGACGAGCGTGCCCGGCGGCAGAATGGCGCGCACTGCCTTGATCGTCGCCGGATTGGCGGCTTCCGCCGGGAACAGCTTGATGGCGTCCGCCCCGGCGCGGAGCAGGCTGAAGGCTTCGGCCGGGGTGAAGAAACCGGGGGCCGCCATCATGCCGAGCCCCTTGGCGGTGCGGACGAGTTCCGGATCGGCATGCGGGGTGACGAGCAGCTGGCCCCCGACCCCCGCGACCTCGCGCACCTGATCCGGCGTCATCACCGTGCCGGCGCCGATCAGCAACCGGTCGCCGAAGGTCGCGGCAAGCTTGCCGATGCTGACCAGTGGCTCGGGTGAGTTCATCGGCACTTCGACGATGGCGACACCGGCCCGCTCCAACGCGGCGCAGACCTCCACCACCTCATCAGGGCGGACGCCGCGCAGGATCGCGATAAGCGGGCAGCGGGCGAACCATTCCTTCATGGTCATGGCATTCTCCTTCAAACGCTCGTCCATTGGACGGAGGCGCCGATGCGATGGAGCCCCGCCGGCGCGGCTTCATAATTCACGAGGCGCGAAACACCGCCGCAGACCGCGATTGCCTGCGCATAGAGATCGCAAAGTTTCGGGTCGCCGATCAGCACCACTGGGCCGCGGTCGGGATGGGCCGCGAGTGCGGCGCGCACCTCATGCCCCAGCAGCAGGCCGGAGAGATAGGAAGCGGACCCGCTTTCGGACAGTTTGCCGAAAAGCCCGAGCGCGCGGACGCCGAAGAGATGCCGCAGCAAGCCACCCGGATCACCGCTGCGCGCGAGGCCGCGGCGCAGCGCTTCCGGATCGGCCGGGGCGTCAGCCTTCATCATGCGACCGAGGATCGTGTGGCCGCTAAACGCCGCGAAGGCCTCGCCCGTCATATAGGTGGAGAAGCTGACGATCCGGCCGCCCTCCACGCTCACCCATTTGGAATGGCTGCCCGGCATGCAGGCGAGGCCGGCCTCTCCGAACTCGGCGAGCGCGCCGATGATCTGCGTCTCCTCCCCGCGCATGACTTCGGGGACCCCCGCTTCCTCGGCCGTGACGCCGGGGACGATGCGGACTTCAGCCCCGTCGTAGGCGACGGGAATGGTGGCGGAGGCGAGATCCGCCGCGCCCGCCGGACAGGGCTTGTAGGGTGCTTCCACCCAGCCCTGGCGGCTGCCGATCATGCCGGAGAGCAGCACATGCCGCTCGCCCGCATTCACCCAGGGCTGGATCGTCCGGCGCAGCATGTCCGCAAAGCGCCCGTTTTCCACGAACATGATGCCCGCATGGGCGGATGCCCGGTCCAGCACCTGGCCGTCCGGCCCCAGCCGGTAGGCACGAAAGCTGCTGGTGCCCCAGTCAACGCCGATCATAGGTCACCTTTTTCATGGGCTCGGTTCCGTTTCAGGAAAGGGAAAGTCCAGTATCGAAACATGGGCGGCGACGACGCGCCAATCACCGTCGAGCCTCACCCAGGTCTGCATCTGCCGGCCCGTCTTGCCGGTCGATCGGCGGCGGAACAGCGTGCTCGCGGTGCCGAAATCCTCCCCGAAGGTCGTGATGACGGTGCGCGCGAGATCGCGGTCGAGATCGCCCGTGCCACGGCCCTGGCGGAAGGCGGCGATCTCCTCCGCGCCGTGCAGGTTTTCTCCGCCACCGTAGCGAATCGTGTGCGGGCTCGCCCAGAACAGCTCGGTCAGCAGGTCCACGTCGTTGGTCACAAGGGCGGTCTCGTAACGCGCGAAAGCGGCGGTGAGTTCGGCGAGAACCGCCGGCTTGTTGATCTCCAAAACGCTCTCCTATCCTCAGGCCTGGAAGGCCGGCGCCACCGGCGCCCGGCAGATGCCGGCGGCCTCCAGCGCGGCCGCGGCACGAATGAGCAGGTCTTCGCGCCAAGGGGCGGCGATGAGCTGTACGCCAATGGGAAGCGGTCCTTCGGCATTCTGTACCGGCACGGCAAGCACCGGCAGGCCGATGCACGTGATGGGCTGGGTGAAGAGGCCGAAGGAGGGGCGCAGCGGCATGGTGCGGCCGGCAATCGTCAGCATCTCCTGCCCGATCGGCTGCGCGGGCACGGCGGTCGCGGGTGCCACCAGCACGTCGAATTCCCGGAACACCTCAGCCATGGCGGCGCGCCACAGCGCGCGGACCTTCTGGGCGTGCAGATACCACCCGGCCGGCACCAGGGCGCCCGCCAGCAAACGGTCCCGCGACAGCGGTTCCATGTCGGCGCGGCGATGGCGGAGGTGTGCGCTATGTTGCCCCGCACCCTCGACGGCGGTGATGACGAAGGCCGCCGAGCGGCCGGCCGCAGCACTCTCGGGCGCTGCGACCGGCGCGGCTTTGAGCGCCTCCGCGATACGGGAGACGGCGGCCTGCGCGGCCTCCCCCATCGGCCCGTCGAAATAACCCGCAAGACGGCCGAAGCGCAGCCCGTCGGTGCCCTTTGCAAGCAGCGGGGCCACCGGCTCCAGCGGCCGCGGTGTCTGGCCGGCATCCGCCGCGTCCCGCCCCTGCATCGCGTCATAGGCCAATGCGAGGTCGGCCACGCTGCGGGCGAAGGGCCCGATATGGTCGAGGCTCGGCACGAAGGCGATGGAGCCCGCGCGCGACAGCCTGCCGTAGGTCGGCTTGAGGCCGAAAATGCCGTTGAGACTGGCCGGCACGCGGATGGAGCCGTTCGTGTCCGTCCCGAGCGTCAGCGGCACAAGACCGGCAGCGACCGCCGCGCCTGACCCGCCGGAAGAGCCGCCGGCACTCCGCGCCGTGTCATGCGGATTGCGCGCCGGGCCGTAATGCGTGTTCTCGGTCGTGAAGCCGTAGGCGTATTCGTCCATGTTGAGCGCGCCGATGCAGACGCCGCCAGCGTCGCGCAGCCGGGCGACCGCGAAACTGTCCGCCGTGGCAGGCGGGTTGTCCGCCTCGATCTTGGAGCCCGCGAGGGTCACCACCCCCTGAATGTCGAAGAGGTTTTTTACCGCATAGGGCACGCCGGCGAGCGGCCCCGGATCCTCGCCTCGGGCCAAGGCCGCGTCCACCGCGGCGGCATCCGCCAATGCGCGTTCCTCCGTCACCGCGGTGAAGGCGTTCACCTTCGCGTCCTCCGCACGGACGCGCGCGAGGGTCGCCCGCGCCACCTCGGTCGCCGTTGCCTCGCCGCTGCGGATCGCGGCCGTGATCTCCGTGGCCGACAGGGTATGAAGGGTCATCATCGCACCTCAGGGCTGGAAGACGGGTGCAGGCTCGACCTCCGGCCCCACCGGCCAGGTGAGCGCGGGCTCGGCGAAGCGCCTCACGAGATCGAACGCCGCCGTCACCCGGGCAAGCTCGGCCTCGTCGAGGCCGAGGTCCTGCATGGCGGCCGCCATCCGCACATAGGTCGCCGTATCGAAGCCCTCATCCATGTCCCAGTTCTCCTCGCACCTGCAACAGCGGCAGCTTGCCTCAGCCGGCGCCGGGCCGCCAGCGGCTAAGGCACCCGCAGGTCCGACAAGGCGTTAAAGCGAGAAGCAGCGCGTCTCTCCAAAGCCCAGCGTCAC
>Ga0310811_10009541_pt1 | contig 12539 bp, 12 predicted proteins | sample YCmetagenome_FD_207642 | JGI IMG/M metagenome (GOLD analysis project Ga0310811, IMG submission 207642) | Soil microbial communities from experimental microcosm in Duke University, North Carolina, United States - YC | ecosystem: Engineered > Artificial ecosystem > Soil microcosm > Unclassified ... | reverse complement strand
GGCGCGGCCGGCCTCGGTGAGCCGCGCGGGCACCCGGCGCCGCTCCCGCGCGGGGGCGGCGACGAGCCCGGCCAGCACGAGGCGCTGCGCGGCGGCGGTATCGCAGAAGATGCGCCCGTCGACGTAGAGGACCGGCATCGGTCCCGGTTCCAGTTCGCAGCGCCCGTTGGCCACCGCCCGTAACAGCGCGGCGTCACGTCCGCTCAGCATGTCGATCACCTTGACCCTCCCGATTACTTCTACCGGGTAGATCGACGTGGAGATCGCAAGTGTTTCAACTCACGCGCGTGTCTGGGCTGAGTGGACGCTCAGCTGAGCCGAACGGACGCTACGAACCCCGCTACGACAGTCGCTCGAAGATGGCCGTGAGTCCCTGACCTCCACCGATGCACATGGTCTCCAGCGCGTACCGGCCCTGGCGGCGGTCCAGCTCGCGCAGCATGGTGGCCAGGATCCGACCGCCCGTCGCGCCGACCGGGTGTCCCAGCGAGATGCCGGAGCCGTTGACGTTGAACCGCTCGTCATTGAGCGCGTCGAGCTTCCACTCACGGGTACAGGCCAGCACCTGGGCGGCGAACGCCTCGTTCAGCTCGATCAGGTCCATGTCGTTCATCGTCAGCCCGGCCCGCTCCAGGGCCTTCGCGCTGGAGGGCACCGGGCCGATGCCCATGGTCTTCGGCGGGACGCCGGCCACCGCCCACGAGACCAGCCGGGCGATCGGGCGCAGGCCGTGCTCGGCGGCCTTCTCCGGTGAGGTGACCACACACAGCGAGGCGCCGTCGTTCTGCCCGGACGCGTTGCCGGCGGTGACCGTCGACTCCGGGTCGGACTTGCCCATGATGGGCTTGAGCTTGGTGAGCGTCTCCATGGACGTGTCGGGCCGGATGTGCTCGTCGGCCTCGACGATCGTGTCGCCCTTGCGGCCGGGGACGGTGATCGGCACGAGCTCGTCGTCGAAGCGGCCCTCCTTGGCCGCGGTGGCGGCCTTGCGGTGGCTGGCCACCGCGAACTCGTCCTGCTCCTCGCGCGGGATCGAGTACTCCCTGCGCAGGTTCTCGGCGGTCTCGATCATCCCGCCGGGCACCGGGAAGTTGACACCACCGGCGGTGACCCGGCCGCGGGCCAGGCTGTCGTGCAGCTGCACCGACGGCGCGCCCTTGATCCCCCAGCGCATGCTGGTGGAGTAGAACGCGGCGTTGCTCATCGACTCGGCGCCACCGGCGAAGACGACGTCGGCGACCCCGGTCTGGACCTGCATGGCGCCCATCAGGATGGCCTGCAGTCCCGAGCCGCAGCGGCGGTCGAGCTGCAGCCCGGTGACCGTCACGGGCATGCCGGCGTCCAGGGCCACCATCCGCCCGAACGCCGGTGCGTCCATGGTCGGGTAGCAGTTGCCCATCAGCACGTCGTCGACCGCGTCGGCGGGCAGCTTGGTGCGATTGAGCAGCTCACGGGCCACAGCGGCGGCCAGCACGTGCGCCGGGAGGTCCTTATAGGCCCCGCCGAAGCCGCCGACCGGGGTCCGGATCGGCTCGCAGATGACCGCTTCGCGCATGCCCGTCATCAGAAGAAGTACCTCACCAGGGTCTCGGCGACCGCGGCCGGACGCTCGCTGCCCTCGATCTCGATGGTCGCCTTGACGACCAGCTGCACGCCACCGCCGGCCACGTCGATGACCTCAACGAGCTCATAGCTGCCGCGCACCTTGCTGTTCACCGGCACGGGCGAGGTGAAGCGGACCTTGTTCAGGCCGTAGTTCACGCCCATCTTGACGTTGTCGACCTGGTAGGCGGTCTTGCTCAGGACCGGGTTCAGCGACAGAGTGAGGAAGCCGTGCGCGATCGTGGTCTTGAACGGGCCTTCCTTGGCCTTCTCCGGGTCGACATGGATCCACTGATGGTCCCCGGTGGCCTCGGCGAAGGTGTCGATCTGCTTCTGGTCGACCGTCCACCAGTCGCCGGTACCGATGTGGGTGCCGACGGCCGCCTTGAGGTCCTCGACGCTGCTGAAGACGCGCATGTGTAGTTCTCCTCGTTGCATGTGTCGAACTCTGGAAAGTGTGCGGGGGCTACATGCCCCGGCCGCCGCCTACCTCGATCACGCCGCCGGTCACGTAGCTGGAGAGGTCGCTGGCCAGGAACAGCGCCACCTTGGCGACCTCGGCCGGCTCACCGGCCCGGCCCATCGGGATCTCGGTCATCTTCTCGTCCCAGGCCTTCTGCGGCATGGCCTCGGTCATCGCGGTGCGGATGAGGCCGGGCTGGATCGCGTTGACCCGGATGCCCAGGTAGGCCAGTTCCTTGGCGCTGGACTTGGTCAGGCCGATCATGGCGGCCTTGGCGGAGCTGTAGTTGGTCTGGCCGACGTTGCCGTACTTGCCCGACATCGACGACATGTTGATGATCGCCCCGGACTTCTGCTCGCGCATGATCGCGGCGGCGGCCTTGGTACCCAGCCAGGCGCCGACCACGTGCACGTCGAGCACCGCGCGGAAGTCCTCCAGCGGCATCTTGCGCATCGTCGCGTCGCGGGTGATCCCGGCGTTGTTGACCATCACGTCGAGCGACCCGAACTCGTCGACCGCGCGCTGCGTCAGCGCGTTGACCTCCTCCTCGGAGGTGACGTCGCAGCGGACGCCGATCGCGCGGCCGCCCCCGCTGGAGAGCTCGGCGGCGGACTTCTCAGCCGCCTCCGCGTTCACATCGGCCAGGACGACCGCAGCGCCCTCGCTGAGAAACCTCCGGGCGATCTCGAGCCCGATACCCTGTGCCGCCCCGGTGACCACGGCGACCTTGCCGTCCAACATGCCCATACCCGACAGCCAATCATGGACGTGCGGGAAAGCGAACGCCATGTGCCGTTTCGGTGGGCGTTTTCACTCACGACCGCGACGTCCGCTCGCAGACCGTCCGCTCACAGACGTCCGCTCACAGACCGTCCGCTCACGCACTGCGGCGGAGCACGTCGTCCAGCCGCATCGCCAGCCGTCCGGCGTCCACCGGGAACACCGACACCACGGTGCCGCTGGGGGCCGCCCCGCGAACGGTGGCCACCCAACCGGTGTCGATGCGGTGGAAACCGCAGCACCACGGCGCGCGACGGCGGCGACCCTCAACGACCCCGGTCACGCTGAGCTGCCCCAGGTCGTGGACCTCGGTGAACGCTCGCGCCAGCGACGCCGCGTCCGCCCGGGGCACCCCGCGTTGGGCGAGTTCGTCGGCCACCGCCCACACCGACCGGCGTGGGGCGGCAACCTCCAGGGCCTCGTCCAGGTCCTCGGCCGGGATGTTCACCGGGCGCATCGCGGCGGGGCGCATGGGTCCGGCGAACCCCACCAGCCTGGGCACCACCGCGGCCGCACGCAGGCCGGCCATCCACACCTGCTCACCCTGACGGGCCACCACCACACCCCGGTTGCCGGCGATCACCCCGAGCGCGGAGCGGCCACCGCCCAGGCTCAGGTCGATCTCGAAGCGCGGACGGGAGAGGGTGGTGAGCAGCGCGGAGATCACGGGATGGGGCCGGTCGGAGGCCAGCCCGCGGCGGCGTAGACCCTCGAGCACCCCGGTCAGCACCCGGCGGCGTTCGGTGTGGGTGCGGCCGGGGCTGGGCAGATTCAGCGACGGGGGCCGTTCTCCCAGCTCGAGCAGCTCCCAGCAGGCGTCGAACTCGACGGCGGAGAGACTCAGTTCGGGCGGGGCCGGGGCGGTCACCATGCCTCCTCGGGACGGACGCCGAGCACCGGCGGGGTGACGTCGAAGAACTCGACCCGGAACGGCTCGTCGCTGGGGATGAAGGTCTGGTTGCGGTGGTTGCGCTCTTCGCCGCCGCGGGCTCCGCCGCCCATCCCCATCGGCGCGGCGCCGGTCGGACCGCCGCCCCGGCCGGGAGTGTTCTGCGGAACACCGAAGTCACCGCCGTGGTTTCCCCCGGATCGTGGGCCCGGCGCGCCGGTCCTGGGCGGCAGCGGGCCCTCGTAACGACCCGGGCCGCCCTGCCCCGCGGGGCCTCCGCTGTCCGGCCCGAACCGGTCCAGGCCCGTCGGGCCTCCAACGCCCGAGCCGGACCGGTACTGCGGCGGGATCGACGCAGGCACCAGCCCCCCGTTCGGGCCGGTCACCAGGCCACCGGAGCCGCCGCCCGGCGCGGCGGGGCTCAACGGCGTCCAGCCGCCGTCGATGGCCGGGGCCGGCGCCCCGGCCCCGGCCCCGGCCGAGGTGGTGCTGCCCGACGGTCCCGCCCCCTGGTGTCCCGCCCCGTGCTGTCCCGCATCCTGCTGTCCCGCCGGGCCACCCGAGGCTCCTCCGGTGGCCGATCCGGGCCCCGAGGTTCCACCGGTGGGCACCCCACCTCCGGCTGCTTTCCCCGCTTGCGGGGCTCCGGCACCGCCGGACCGGGGCCCGAGTGCGCCACCGCCGGGGGCGGGCACCGTCCGACCACCCGCGGCGTCGGCCGGCGTCGAGGACCCCACGCCCGCCACGACGTCGGGCGGCGGCTCGACCAGCGGGAACGAGCTGAGCGCCGCACGCGTGGCCTGCTGGTGGGCGCGCAGTGCGGCGTTGGCCTGGGCGTCGGCGGCCGCGGTCGCGTCGGCCTGCTGGCGGATGGCCCACTGGAGCCCGGCCAGGACGCCCACCCCGTCGGCGGGCTGGTAGCGCGGACCGACCGGAGGCACCGCCGGGATCGGCGCCGGGGGGTTGATCCGCGGCCTCATCGCGTCGAAGGACGCCCCGTAGGTGCCCATGCTCCCGCCGCCACCGGAGACCGTCTGGCCGGCGCCGCCCACCCAGTCGGCCAGCCTGGTGACCGCCTGGCCGGCGGCCTCCGCCGACTGCCCCTGCCAGCTGATACCCAATCTCGCCAACCCCGCCTGAACGGTGCGGTGAGACTCGGCGTAGCGCGCGCTGAGACCGCGAAGGGCCTCGACTCCGGGCTGGACCGCGGCCGAGCCCTGCGCATTGCGCATCCAGGCGATCTTCTGCTCCAGCGGGAAGCCCTCCCACCGGTAGTCGCCGATATCGTCGGCGTAGCAGGCCTCCTCGGACACCGTGGTCGCCTACTTGGTCCTGGCCAGCAGGTCGCGCATGATCGTCTCGGCCGCCGCGTGCGCCCGTTGACACATCAGCTCGTGAGTAGCGCCGGGCTCGTCCCCGAGTTCCACCGCATAGGCGACCCAGAGGCCCTGGTCGGGTGCGACGTCCACCCGCACATCGCAAGTGAATTGAGCGCCGAACCGCTCGTCGGGTATCTCGACCGCGCCGAAGCCCGCAACCGAGGTGACCTGAGCGCCCCGCACGTACAACACATTCCGAACGTCCTGGTTCGTTGCCGTGAACACGCCGAGCGATCCGCTTGGGCGATTCAGGACGTTCCGACCAGCAGAGCAGACGCGAATGCCGGGCATCGGGCCCGGCAGCTCATGAGGCTCCTTCACACCGGTTGGGTTCAGCACCTCCGGAGTGGCCAACGCACATGGGTCCAACCCGTCTACACGGATCTCCCGAGGACGCGGTGGCAATGGATCGGCCGATTCGTTGGCTGACGGTCGCTGCGGAGCCGACCGGGCTGGCCCGGTGGCACAGCCAGTGACCCCGGTAAGAAGACCGATCACCGAGATTGCGATGCCGAGACGTCGGCTCATGCTCGGCTCGCTGTGTCGATGCCCGGCTTGAACGAATCGGCGATCCGCTCTTCGGTGAAGCCGTATGCCTTCGCGGTCTCGGTAAGTTGCTCGGCCACGTCCTGTAGACGCCGGACGTACAGCTGAGCCGGCGCCACGGTGTTCTCCCGGATCTTCTGGGTGAACAGCTCTTGGGCGTCGCGGGAGATCGGGTCGCCTCCGCACAGCCCGACCAACGGAATTCCAGGCATGAGCAAACCATTCCGCAGGTACTCCAGAAAGCTCTGGGCCTCGGCGAGGACCACGGCCCGCGCTTGCAGGACGTTCTCCGGCGTCACGTTCATGAGCTGGCTGGGCATGAGCGAGACGATAGATCCCGGAACGATCTCCGTGGGGCGGAACGGGCGACTTCGGACCAGAACGGACCGCCTACCTCTTGGCCAGCAACCCGGCCATGATGCTCTCGGCCACCGTGTGCGCCTTCTGGCACATCTGCGCGTGGGTGGAGGCCGTGTCGTCGCCGAGGGTGTTGTAGAGCGAGACCCACAGGCCCTGGTTGTCGGCCACGTCGACGCGCACCACGCAGGAGTGATCGGCACCGGCGGCGGAGTCGGGCGAGTCGACGGCGCCGAATCCCGCGACGGTGGTGGGCACGGCGTCGGGGAAGAACAGGAACCCGGCGGTGTCCTGGTTGGTCGCCAGGTTGACGTCGAGCGCGGCGGTGGGGTGCTGCGGGAAGTTGTCGTAACCGCAGCCCTTGAGGGCGTTGTCGGTGCTCGAGGCGTCGGCCTGGCCCTGCGAGGTCACCCCCGCCTGCGCCCGGATCTCCGGTGTGACCAGCGTGCAGGGGTCGATCCCGTCCACCTTGAGCTCGCGCGGACGCGGGGGCAGCTTCTGCTCCGGCTGGGCGGGCGCCGCGGCCTGGGGCTGCGGCGTGGCCGCGTCCGAACCACCGCATCCGGACAGCACACCCACCGCTGCCATTACGACCAGGACGGAGAAGGCAGTGCGGAGTCGGCGTTGTGGCCCGACGACCTGACTGGACATGGCGCCACCATAGAGGTATCGCTGATAAGGGCTCACCCGGGCGAGTTCTCGGCGAGAAGTCGTCGGCGGTCGCGAATACGCTCGGGACATGCCCGGTTCTCTGCTCGGTACCGAAGTACGGCGGCTCGAAGACCCCCAGCTGATGCGGGGGGAGGGCACGTTCGTCGACAACCTCGACCTCGGTGACGGCGTCCTGCACCTCGCGTTCGTCCGCTCGCCGCTGGCCCACGCCACGATCACCGGAATCGACGCCGAGGCCGCCCGCTCCTCGCCCGGGGTCGTCGCGGTCTACACCGCCGAGGACCTCAACATCCCGCCGCACCACTCCTTCATGGCGGTCAACGAGGCCTGCGCCCGGCCGCCGCTCGCGGTGGGCAAGGTCCGTTTCGTGGGCGACATCGTGGCGGCGGTGGTCGGCGAGTCGCGCGCGGCGGCGGTGGACGCGGTCGAGCAGGTCTTCGTCGACTACGACCCGCTCCCGGCGGTGGCCGACATGGAGGACGCGCTGGCCGAGGGCGCCCCGGTGCAGTTCGACGGCCTGGAACTGGGCGGGAACACCGCCGCCGGAGCCCGCTCCGACCCCGACGGTGAGGATCCGCTGGCCGACGCCGAGGTGGTCGTGCGGGCCCGGATCGAGAACCAGCGGCTGGCCGTCGTGCCCATGGAGGGCAACGCGATCGCGGTCATCCCCCGCGCGTCAGGGAGCGACGGCTCGGACAGCAAGAACGGCGACGGCCACGATCTGACCGTCTATGTCTCCACCCAGATGCCGCACGCCTGGCGGGGGCTGATGGCGCAGCTGTTCGGCCTGGACCCGGCGTCGATCCGGGTGGTGGCACCGCACGTCGGGGGCGGGTTCGGCGGCAAGGCCGGCATCGTCTCCGAGCACAGTGTCGCGGTGGCCGCCGCCCGCACCCTGGGCCGGCCGGTCAAGTGGTCGGAGACCCGTTCGGAGAACCTGATCGGGATGCCGCACGGGCGCGGCCAGGTGCAGTACGCCGAGCTTGGGCTGCGCCGCGACGGCACCATCACCGGCCTGCGGATCCGGGTGATCGGGGACGCCGGGGCGTACGCCGGGTTCGGCGGGGCGCTCCCGATGGGCCCCGGGTACTCGATGGCGCAGGGCGTGTACCGGATCCCGAAGATCGGGTACGACGTGGCGGTCGCGCTGACCAACACCACGCCGGTCGGAGCGTTCCGGGGAGCCGGGCGGCCGGAGGCCTCCGCGCTGCTGGAGCGGGTGATGGACCTGGCCGCCGTCGAGCTGGACATCGACCCGGCCGAGCTTCGGCGACGTAACTTCCTCACCCCCGACGAGTTCCCGTACGAGACCGTCGTGGGCACCATCTACGACTGCGGCGACTACGAGAAGCCGCTGGACAAGGCCCTGGAGCTGGCCGACTACGCGGGCCTGCGCGCCGAGCAGGCCCGCCGACGCGACGCCGGTGACCGGGTGGCTCTGGGTATCGGGCTCGCGTCCTACGTCGAGGTCACCGCCGGTGGGGGCGCCGAGGAGTGGGGCTCGGTGACCGTGCATGAGGACGGCACCGCGACCGCGTCGGTGGGCACCTCCGGGCACGGCCAGGGCCATCCCACGTCGTTCGCCATGCTGGTGTCGGACAAGCTCGGCATCCCGATGGAGTCGATCAAGTTCGTGCAGGCCGACACCGCCGTCGTCCCCCGGGGCGGCGGCACCGGCGGCTCGCGTTCCCTGCAGCTCGGCGGAACCGCCGTGTACGCGGCAGCCGACAAGGTCCTGCAGCAGGCCCGTGAGCTGGCGGCGGAGCTGCTGGAGGCCAGTGTCGACGACATCGCGGTGGTCGTGGACGACGCCAACGGCGCCGGGCTCGGGGTCACCGGGGTTCCGGACCGCGTTCTGAGCTGGTCGAGGCTGGCGGCGGCCGCCAAGGAGAAGGGCGATCCGCTGGAGCACGCGCTGGACGTCAACCAGGGCGGGGCCACGTTCCCCTTCGGCAGCCATATCGCGGTCGTGGAGGTGGACCTCGACACCGGGCACGTGCGGCCGGTCAACCACGTCGCGGTCGACGACTGCGGGCGGGTGCTCAACCCGCTGATCGTGCGCGGCCAGCAGCACGGCGGCATCGCCCAGGGCATCGCGCAGGCGTTGTGGGAGCACTACCGCTACGACTCCGACGGCAACCCCATCACCGGAACGCTGGCCGACTACACGATCCCGACCGCCGCCGAGCTGCCGCCGTACCTGGTGGCCAGCACCGAGACCCCGACCCCGCTGAACGTGCTGGGCGCGAAGGGCATCGGTGAGGCGGCCACCATCGGCGCCACCCCGGCCGTGCAGAACGCGGTGGTGGACGCGCTGAGCCACCTCGGGGTGCGGCACGTCGACATGCCGTGCACGCCTGAGCGGGTGTGGCGGGCCATCCAGGCGGCGGGCAACGGCGGACCGGTCGATCCGTGGCGGGAGCCGCCGGCGGTGTTCGGCTCGCTGCCGATCCGCGGCCAGACCGAGGACCTGGAGGTCGCCGACATCTGAGCGCCCGCTCCCTGCCTGCCCAACGCCGGGAGCGCCTTCAGAGCCGGAGAGCCCGCAGCACCTGAGGCAACGGGTAGCTGGGAGAGCCGGCAGCACCTGGAAACAGCGGAAACCGTGTCGATCTCCGGGTCGGCACGGTTTCCGCGTTGTAACGCCGGCGGAACATGTTGATCTATGACCTGAGACACACACCGGTTGACGAAGCTTTACGCATTGCGTAACTTACGCATTGCGTAAGTGAATGAAGTCAGCGCGAACCGCACTCGCACAGACCGACACTCACGCCGACCACGTACACAACTTTCGGGGAGTGAAATTCCATGGGCCGTCGTAACAGCTCCAGCGTGACCAACCTGCTGTCGAACATCATCGACGACGTCAAGGACTTCGTGGATGACGAGATCATCGACCGTGGCCGCGACACCGAGCGCGACCTGCGCAAGGCCGGCCGCAACTGGACCGACTCGGACGACGACGACCGTCGCAGCTCGCGCCGCAACAGCGACGTCGACGACCTGCACGAGGCCGTCGCCGCGCTGAGCGCCAAGGTCGACGCGCTCGCCAACAAGAAGTGAGCTGACCCCAGCCCCTCCCGCCCCCCGGACGTCCGCACCACGCGGCGCGTCCGGGGGCCGAGGCATGTCCGGGCCGTGAATGCCTAGTGCAGTAGTGGGCTTCTCCGCCACGGGGGTTGTGACCATCGGTGAGCACTGCTTGGCTGGAGTGGTGACCGTCACCGACCCCACCTTCTACCGCACCGCCACCGACGCCGCCGAGGCTCCGGCCGAGAAGCTGGCCTACATCGTGGCGTTCGACCGCGCCGGCGAGAAACACGACGCCCTCACGGTCATCGACACCGACCCGGCCTCGGACAGCTACGGCAAAGTCGTCGGCTGGTCGGACCTGACCACCAAGGGCGACGAGCTGCACCACTTCGGCTGGAACGCCTGCTCCAGCGCGTTCATGCACGAGGGCCACGACATGAGCGGCCTGGCCCGGCGCTACCTGCTGCTACCCGGGCTGCGCAGCTCCAACGTGCACGTCTACGACACCCAGCCCGACCCGGCCAACCCGACGCTGGTCAAGACCATCACCCCGGAGGAGCTGGCGGAGAAGGCCGGCTACTCCCGCCCGCACACCCTGCATTGCGGCCCGGACGGCATCTTCCTGTCCTGCCTGGGTGGGGCGAACGGTGAGGAGGGCCCGGGCGGCATCGCGCTGCTCGACCACACCACCTTCGACGTGCTGCGCGCCTGGGAGACCGACCGCGGCCCGCAGTTCCTGGCCTACGACGCCTGGTGGCACCTGCGCCAGAACACGCTGATCACCAGTGAGTGGGGTACCCCGTCGATGATCGAGGACGGGGTCAATCCGGAGCTGCTGCTGTCCAACCAGTACGGCCACAAGATCCATTTCTGGGACCTCGAGAAGGGTGTGCACCAGCAGGAGGTCGACCTCGGCGCCCAGCACCAGATGGCCCTCGAGCTGCGGCCGGCGCACGACCCGGAAGCCACCTGGGGCTTCGTCGGTGTGGTGATCTCGACCGAGGACCTGTCGGCGTCGGTCTGGCGCTGGCACCGTGACGAGGCGACCGGCCAGTGGGCGGCCGAGAAGGTCATCACGATTCCGGCCGAACCCGCCGAGGAGGATGACCTGCCGCCGGCGCTCAAGCCGTTCAAGGCGGTCCCGCCGCTGGTCACCGACATCGGCCTGTCCGTCGACGACCAGCGGCTGTACGTGTCGTGCTGGGGCACCGGCGAGCTCAAGCAGTACGACGTGTCCGACCCCTCCGCGCCGCGGGAGATCGGCTCGGTACACCTGGGCGGGATCGTGCGGCGGGCCGCGCACCCGTCGGACCCGGGGACCCCGCTGGCCGGCGGGCCGCAGATGGTGGAGGTCAGCCGCGACGGCAAGCGCGTGTACCTGACGAACTCGCTCTACGGGTCCTGGGACGACCAGTTCTACCCCGACGGCGTGGGGGCGTGGGCGGTCAAGCTGGACGTCGCACCGGGCGGCGGGTTGAGCGTGGACGAGCGTTTCTTCCCGCATGGTGACGACTTCCGGGGGCTGCGCGCGCACCAGGTGCGACTGCAGGGCGGGGACGCCTCGTCGGACTCCTACTGCTGGAGCCGCTGACACCCGTCCCCCAGTTGGCAGGGTCACGTAGCCGGCACACCCGCTTCGTGCCCCGCACACCCGCTGCAGCGCGTGTGCCGGGGACGAAGTGGGTGTGCAGCGGGAAACGCAGCGCGTGTGCCGGGGACGAAGTGGGTGTGCGGCGGGAAAACACGGCGGGTTTGTCGGTGCTCGACCGTACGATTGGCGGTCATGGATACAGCTGCCCCGGGCCTGGGTAACGCTCCAGGCCTGACGAACGTCGCGGTCGAGGACGAGCAGCGGTACCGGCGCGAGTTGATCGCGTACTGCTATCGGATGCTGGGTTCGGCGTCCGAGGCGGAGGACGCCGCGCAGGAGACGCTGGTGCGTGCCTGGAAGAAGGGCGACGACTTCGAGGGTCGGTCGGCGCGGCGCACGTGGCTGTACCGGATCGCCACCAACGTGTGCATCGACATGCAGCGGGCGCCCCAGCGTCGGGCGATGCCGATGGACCTGACCGGCCCGTCCACGGTCAGCCCCGGCGCCGGGCTCGCGGCCATCGGCGCGCCCTTGGAGGAGACCGTCTGGATCGAGCCGATCCACGACTCCCGGGTGCTGCCCGACTCCGGCGATCCGGCCGAGGGCGCGGTGCTGCGTGAGTCGGTTCGGCTGGCGTTCGTGGCCGCCCTGCAGCACCTGCCGCCCAAGCAGCGGGCCGTCCTGGTGCTGCGTGAGGTGCTGGGCTGGTCGGCCGCCGAGGTGGCCGAGCTGCTGGAGAGCTCTGTCGACTCGGTGACCAGCGCCCTGGCCCGGGCCCGCTCCACGATGGCCGGGATCGAGCCGTCGACCCGGGGTCGGGCCCTCGACGACGGCGACCGTTCGCTGCTCGACCGGTACGTCGCCGCGTTCGAGGCCTACGACGTGCAGGCGCTGGTCGCTCTGCTCGCCGAGGACGCGGTGTTCTCGATGCCGCCGTACTCGTTCTGGCTTCGCGGGAGCGAGGACATCGAGCGCTGGTACCGAGGCCCCGGTGAGGTGTGCAAGGGCTCCCGGATGGTCATGACCAGGGCGAACGGTGGGCCGGCGGTGGCCGCGTACCACCTGGCGGGCGACGGGCGGTGGGAGCCGTTCGCGCTGCACCTGCTCCAGGTGCGCGACGGGCGGGTGGCCGGCATCTGCCACTTCCTGGACACATCGTCATTCGCCGACTTCGGCCTACCCGCCGAGCTCACCGACTGACACGTCGTCGGCGCGCGGCGGGGC
>Ga0310811_10009540_pt1 | contig 12540 bp, 11 predicted proteins | sample YCmetagenome_FD_207642 | JGI IMG/M metagenome (GOLD analysis project Ga0310811, IMG submission 207642) | Soil microbial communities from experimental microcosm in Duke University, North Carolina, United States - YC | ecosystem: Engineered > Artificial ecosystem > Soil microcosm > Unclassified ... | reverse complement strand
CCACAAGGGCGCCCGCCTGACCAGCCAGATCTCGCTGCCCGGCCGCTTCCTGGTGTACATCCCGGGCGGCTCGATGATGGGCATCAGCCGCAAGCTGCCGGACACCGAGCGCGCGCGGCTGAAGCAGATCCTGAAGAAGGTCGTCCCCGAGGACGGCGGCGTGATCGTGCGCACCGCCGCGGAGGGCGCCAGCGAGCAGGAGCTGTCCCAGGACGTGGCCCGGCTGGTCGCGCAGTGGGAGGAGATCGAGCGCAAGGCGAAGACCGCCTCGGCCCCGGCGCTGCTGTCCGGCGAGCCGGACCTGACGGTGCGCGTGGTGCGCGACATCTTCAACGAGGACTTCAGCAGGCTGATCGTCTCGGGCGACACCGCGTACAAGACGGTGCACGAGTACCTCAGCGGCGTCGCCCCGGAGCTGGCCGAGCGGGTCGAGCACTGGACGAGCGAGACCGACGTGTTCTCGACCTACCGGATCGAGGAGCAGCTGGCGAAGGCGCTGGACCGCAAGGTCTGGCTGCCCAGCGGCGGCTCGCTGGTGATCGACCGCACCGAGGCCATGGTCGTCATCGACGTCAACACCGGGAAGTTCACCGGCCAGGGCTCCTCCTCGCTGGAGGAGACCGTGACCAGGAACAACCTGGAGGCGGCCGAAGAGATCGTCCGGCAGCTGCGGCTGCGCGACCTCGGCGGCATCGTGGTGATCGACTTCATCGACATGGTGCTCGAGTCCAACCGGGACCTGGTGCTGCGCCGGCTGCTGGAGTGCCTGGGCCGGGACCGGACCAAGCACCAGGTGGCCGAGGTCACCTCGCTGGGCCTGGTGCAGATGACCCGCAAGCGGGTCGGCCAGGGCCTGCTGGAGGCCTTCTCCGAGCCCTGCGAGCACTGCAACGGCCGCGGCGTGATCGTGCACACCGAGCCGATCGAGCACAACGGCCGCAAGCCGGAGCAGCAGGGCTCGTCCAAGCAGAAGCAGCAGCAACAGCAGCACGCGCACGGCGAGTCGGCGGCGACCGCGGACGAGGGCGCCGAGCGGACCGAGGAGCCCGGCGAGGGCCGCCGCGGACGCCGGCGCCGCAAGGCCGGGCGCGCCGCGACGAACGAGGCGTCCCAGGAGGCCGTGGACGGCGCCGAGGAGACGGAGGGCCCGGCCGAGCCGGAGGCCTCGCCCGTCGCCGAGGCGGAGCCGGTCGAGGCCGCGACGTCCGACGAGGGCGTGGAGAAGGCGGAAGCCGTCAGGACTCAGCCGGCCGAGCCCGCGGAGGCGCCGCAGGAGGCTGTGGACGCCGAGTCTGCCAAGCCCGCCGAACCGCTGAACCTCAAGGCGCACGCCGACGACCCGGACGCGCTCGAGGACGCGCTCGCCGACTCCGGCCGCCCGCGCCGCCGGGCCCGCCGCGCCGCGTCCCGGCCGGCCGGGACGCCGTCCGCCTGACCTGCGCAGCAGTACGCAGTTGCGCCCCGCATGCTCGTTTTGACTCGCATGCGGGGCGGAACGTAACCTAGAGCTTCGGTGTGTCCCGGCCTTCGGCCCGCGATCACACCTCTTGTTGACCAGCCTCGCGTTGGCAGACTCCGTGCGATGACCCCATCCGCAGTCGGGAGATAGCTGCGCGCTGGCCAGAGTGAGCCCCGCGGCCGAAACCGCGGGCGGGAAGTGGCAAATCGTGTACGCGATCGTCAAGAGCGGCGGACGGCAGCACAAGGTGGCCGTCGGCGACGTCGTCGAGGTCGACCGGATCGTCGGCAAGCCCGGCGCCCCCGTCGAGTTCAAGACCCTGCTCGTGGTGGACGGTGACCAGGTCACCTCCGACCCGTGGATCCTCGAGGGTGTCAAGGTCTCCGGCGAGATCGTCGCCGAGGTCAAGGCCGCGAAGATCGACATCCTGAAGTACAAGAACAAGACCGGCTACCGGGTGCGGCAGGGTCACCGCCAGAAGTACACCCAGGTCAAGGTCACGTCCATCGAGACCGGGAAGAAGTAACCGACATGGCACACAAGAAGGGCGCCTCGTCCACCCGGAACGGGCGCGACTCCAACGCTCAGCGGCTCGGCGTCAAGCGCTTCGGCGGCCAGACGGTGAACGCCGGCGAGATCATCCTGCGCCAGCGCGGCACGCACTTCCACCCCGGCGTGAACGTCGGCCGCGGCAAGGACGACACGCTGTTCGCGCTGAGCGCTGGCGCGGTCCAGTTCGGCGTGTACCGGGACCGCAAGGTCATCAACATCGTGCCGGTCGCCTGATCCGCGTCCGCAGCACACAGCTTCAACGGTGAGCCGGGTCCACTGGGCCCGGCTTATCGTTTTCCCGCAGTCCCCGTAGTTCTTCCAAGGAGTGTTTCCGATGGCCAGCTTCGTCGACCGGGTGGTGCTCAGCGTCGCCGCGGGCAAGGGCGGCCACGGCTGCACCTCCGTGCACCGGGAGAAGTTCAAGCCGCTCGGCGGCCCGGACGGCGGCAACGGCGGCCGCGGCGGCGACGTGGTGCTGGTGGTCGACGCCGGCGTCACCTCGCTGCTCGACTTCCACTTCTCGCCGCACCGCACCGCGGGCAACGGCCGTCCCGGCGCGGGCGGCCACCGGCAGGGCGCGAACGGCGCCGACGTGGTGCTGCCCGTGCCCAGCGGCACGGTCGTCAAGACGCGCGACGGCGAGCTGGTCGCGGACCTCGTCGGCGCCGGCACGCAGCTGGTGCTCGCGCAGGGCGGCACCGGCGGCCTGGGCAACGCCGCGCTGGCCTCGACCAAGCGCAAGGCCCCCGGCTTCTCGCTGCTCGGCGAGGAGGGCGAGGACGGCGAGTACGTGCTCGAACTCAAGTCGGTCGCGGACGTGGCCCTGATCGGCTACCCGAGCGCCGGCAAGAGCTCGCTGATCGCCGCGATGAGCGCGGCCAAGCCGAAGATCGCGGACTACCCGTTCACCACGCTGGTGCCGAACCTGGGCGTGGTGCAGTCCGCGGGCCACGTGTTCACCATCGCCGACGTGCCCGGCCTGATCCCCGGCGCCAGCGAGGGCAAGGGCCTTGGCCACGAGTTCCTGCGGCACATCGAGCGCTGCGCCGTGCTCGTGCACGTCCTCGACTGCGCGACGCTGGAGTCCGAGCGCGACCCGATCAGCGACCTCGACACGATCGAAGCCGAGCTGGCCGCGTACGAGGCGAAGATCCCGGAGGACCAGCACGGCGAGTACGGCAGGCTGACGGAGCGTCCGCGGCTGGTCGTGCTCAACAAGACGGACATCCCCGACGGCAAGGAGCTGGCCGACATGGTCCGCGCCGAGCTCGAGGGGCGCGGCCTGCGCGTGTTCGAGGTCTCCGCGGTGAGCCACGCGGGCCTGAAGGAGCTGGGCTACGCGCTCGCCGAGATCGTGGAGCAGGCCCGCGCCGAGCGCCCCGAGGCCGTCCAGGAGCGGATCATCCTGCGCCCGAAGGCCGTGGACGAGGTGCCCTTCACCCTCGCCTTCGAGGATGAGCACTACGTCGTGCACAGCAAGAAGGCCGAGCGCTGGATCAAGCAGACGGACTTCCAGAACGACGAGGCCGTGGGCTACCTGGCCGAGCGCCTGTACAAGCTCGGCGTCGAGCAGGCGCTGCTCGAGATGGGCGCGCACGAGGGCGACGAGGTCGTCATCGGCGACGGGGACGACGCGGTCGTCTTCGACTGGCGCCCGACCCTGTCCGGCGGCGCCGAGCACCTCGGCCCGCGCGGTTCGGACGACCGGCTGTACGGCTGAGGCGGACCGCGGCGTGGTGCGCCGCGGCGCGGGTGAACCCGGCCGGGATGCGGCGCGGCGCCGGTGCACCGCCCGGCTCAGAGTGTGAAACGGCTTGGTCCGCAGATCGGACGCCGGGCAGAATAGGCGGGTGAGCTCGTTGCGTGAGGTGGCCGGTGCGCGCCGGATCGTCGTCAAGGTCGGCTCGTCGTCGCTGACCACGACGGCCGGCGGCCTCGACGGCAGCCGCGTGGACGCGCTGGTGGACGCGATTGTCGAGAACGCGCCGAACGCGGAGGTCGTGCTCGTCTCCTCGGGCGCCATCGCGGCCGGCCTGGCGCCGCTGGGCTTCGGCAAGCGTCCGCGGGACCTGGCCAAGCAGCAGGCGGCGGCGAGCGTCGGCCAGGGCCTGCTGATCGCGCGGTACACGGCGTCGTTCGCGCGCTACGGCCGCCGCGTCGGGCAGGTGCTGCTGACCGCGGACGACGTCACCCGCCGCTCGCACTACCGCAACGCCGTCAGCACGCTGAACAAGCTGCTGGAGCTCGGCGTCGTGCCGGTCGTGAACGAGAACGACACGGTCGCCACGCAGGAGATCCGCTTCGGCGACAACGACCGGCTGGCCGCACTCGTTGCGCACCTCGTCGACGCCGACCTGCTGCTGCTCCTCTCGGACGTCACCGCGCTCTACGACGGGGACCCGAAGACGCCGGGCACCGCGCCGATCCGCGAGGTGCGCGGCCCGCAGGACCTCGAGGGCGTGTCGATCGGCTCCGTCGGCAAGGCGGGCGTCGGGACCGGCGGCATGGTGACGAAGGTCGAGGCCGCGCGCATCGCGACCGGCGCCGGCATCCCGGTGATACTGACCACCGCCGCCTACGCCGCGCGTGCGCTGCGCGGCGAGGATGTCGGCACGTACTTCCACCGCACCGGCGAACGCGGCGGCGCCCGCAGGCTGTGGCTCGCGCACGCGACGACGGCGCGCGGTGTGCTGACGCTCGATCAGGGAGCCGTGCGCGCGGTGACCGAGCGTGGCTCCTCGTTGCTGGCGGCCGGTATCACGGGCGTGTCCGGCAGCTTCACTGCCGGCGAGCCGGTGGACCTGTGCGGACCGGACGGCGCGCTCATCGGCCGCGGCCTGGTGAACTACGACGCCGCCGAGCTGCCCGCGCTGCTCGGCCGCTCGACCCGTGACCTGGCCGCGCAGTTCGGCGCGCAGTACGAGCGCGAGGTGGTCCACCGGGACGACCTCGTGGCCTTCCACAAGTAGTCCGAATCGGAACCTGTCGATGGCTCAGACGGTGACGGAGGCGGCCGCGGCCGCCCGTATCGCGGCCGAGACCGTGCTCGTGCACCGGGAGGTCGCGGACGGGTTCAATCCGCGTGCACTCGAGGCGCTGGCCGCCAAGGGCGTCATTGTGCACGCGACGCAAGGATCGCGGCACACGCGGCCGACTTCGAGGACGAATACCTCTCACTCGATATCGCGGCCGCGATCATCGACTCCTTGGATGACGCCGTGGCACATATCCGGCGCTATTCGACCTCGCACACCGAATCGATCATCACCCGCTCCCAGGCGGCGGCCCGCTCATTCACCATGCGCGTGGACGCCGCAGCCGTGATCCAGAAACTGCACGCCAGAGGCCCGATGGTGATCGGCGAAGGCCGAACCCGCACGAAGAACGCGAATACCTGATCAAGAAACAGGGAATGTGATCAGACTGGCCGACGTCCAACGGTTCGACCTGGTTGCGGAAACACGCCAGAGGCGCGCGGGACCCTACTGATCTAGCAACAATTCGGTTACAGTGCGGCAATGGCCGATAGCGAGCTTTCAGGCAACGGCGCCTCGGAGCCAGGCCGCATTCCCGGGCAGCGCAGCCGACACTGCGGAGCCCCCGAAAGCGACTTCGTATGGGCGGCTCCGGCGCCTGCCGCCACGGTGAACCCGTGGTCCGAAGAGATCGATCATGTCCCGCTGGACGAGTCCTTCGTCCGCGCCGCCCACGTGCACGAGGCGACCGCGCAGACCCGCCTGCTCGAGGCGACCTGGCGCCGCCACGAGGCGCAGTCCGCCCCACGCGCCCCCGCGCCCGGCGTGTCCTGGACCGTGCGCCCCTCCCGACATCTCAGATCCCTGCGACCGAGCTCGGTCTGGGTCCTCGGCGGCCTGCTCACCCTCGCCGCCGCCCTCCCGGTCTCCCTCGGCCTGTTCCACTGAGCAGTCCGTCCTCCCGGGACGCCGGGATTCCGCCTTCCGCCGGAACGCTATCCGGCTGCTGGACTATCCGTTCACGGTGATTCCGGTGCGGGACCGACGCTCGTCGCCGCGGCCACTGCGGCCATGGCTTCTTCGTCGCTGGGCTGGTCCTGGGCGGCGCGCTCGGCGGCGATGCGGGCCTCGTAGGAGGCGATCTCGGATTCGGTGCGGTCCTCGTCCCAGGCCAGGGCGGTGGCGAGGAGTCCGGCGGCGGGGCGGGCGGCTCGGACGCCGCGGTCGAAGGTTTCGAAGCAGATGCGGGTGCGGCGGATGAGGACGTCTTCGAGGTCCAGGGCGCCCTCGTGGGTGGCGGCGTAGACGACTTCCGCGCGGAGATAGTCTTCGGCACCGTCGAGAGGCTGGGCGAGGTCGGGGTTCTGCTGGACCAGGTCGACCAGTTCGACGGCGAGGGTGCCGTAGCGGCGCAGGAGGTGCTCGATCCACGCGACGTGCAGGCCGCTGCCGTTGGCGAGCCTGGCGCGGGAGTTCCACTGAGCCGCGTAGCCGCTGGCGCCGGCCAGCGGGACGTTGTCCGTGCACGAGGCGGGGACGCGCTGGTCCAGGCCGTGGACGGCGGCGTTGACGGCGTCCTCCGCCATGACGCGGTACGTCGTGTACTTGCCGCCCGCGACGACGACCAGGCCGGGGACTACGTGCGCCACGACGTGTTCGCGGGAGAGCTTCGAGGTCTCCTCGGACTCGCCGGCGAGCAGGGGGCGCAGGCCCGCGTAGACGCCCTCGACGTCTTCGCGGGAGAGCGGCGTGTTCAGGACCTTGTTGACGTGGGCGAGGACGTAGTCGATGTCCGCTGCGGTCGCGGCCGGATTCTCCTTGTCCAGCTTCCAGTCCGTGTCCGTGGTGCCGATGATCCAGTGCCGGCCCCACGGGATGATGAAGAGCACCGACTTCTCGGTGCGCAGGATGATGCCGGACTCTGACTGGATCCGGTCCCGCGGCACGACGAGGTGCACTCCCTTGGACGCGCGCACGTGGAACTTGCCGCGCTCGCCGACCATCTCCTGCACGTCGTCGGTCCACACGCCGGTGGCGTTGATGACCTGCGAGGCGCGGATCCGGTACTCCTTGCCCGACATCTCGTCGCGCACCACGGCGCCGACGACGCGTTCGCCCTCGCGCAGGAAGGCCACGACGCGGGCCCGGTTCGCCGCGTGGGCGCCGTAATTCGCGGCGGTGCGCACGAGGGTGGCGACGAAGCGGGCGTCATCGACCTGCGCGTCATAGTACTGAATCGCTCCGACCAGCGAGTCCTTGCGCAGCGAGGGAGCGATGCGCAGCGCGTGCCGCCGGGTGAGGTGCCGATGCGCGGGAAGGCCGCGCCCGTGCCCGGAGGAGACGCTCATGCCGTCGTAGAGCGCGACGCCCGAGCCCGCGTAGGCGCGCTCCCAGACGTGGCCGTTGAGCGGGTAGAGGAACGGGACCGGGCGCACCAGGTGCGGCGCCAGCCGGTCGAGCAGCAGGCCGCGCTCCTTCAGGGCCTCGCGCACCAGCCGGAAGTCCAGCATCTCGAGGTAGCGCAGGCCGCCGTGGATCAGCTTCGAAGAGCGGCTCGAGGTCCCCGAGGCCCAGTCGTGCGCCTCGACGATCCCGACGGTCAGGCCGCGGGTGGCGGCGTCGAGCGCGCAGCCCGCGCCGACCACTCCCCCGCCCACCACCAGCACGTCGAGGTTCTGCTGTGCCATCGCTTCCAGCGCTTCGAGCCGCTGGTCGGGACCTAGCTTCGCGCTCAGCTGCATGGCACGAGTTTAGGTCCCAACCCTCTGCGGCGCAGGACGACCCGATCAGGCCGGCCCGAAGGCGGCGCTAGCGGACGGTCAGTTCGCAGCGCTGGAATTCCTTGAGGTCCGAGTAGCCGGTGGTGGCCATCGCCCGGCGCAGCGCGCCGAAGAGGTTCATCGTGCCGTCCGCGGTGTTCGAGGGCCCGACGAGGATGCTCTCGAGCGTGCCGACGGTGCCGAGGTGGGTGCGCGTGCCGCGCGGAACCTCGCCGTGGAAGGCCTCGTGGCCCCAGTGGTAGCCGAGACCGGGGGCCTCGACCGCGCGGGCCAGCGGGGAGCCGATCATCACGCCGTCGGCGCCGCAGGCGATGGCCTTGGCGATCTCGCCGCTGCCGCCCATCGAGCCGTCCGCGATGACGTGCACGTAGCGGCCGCCGGACTCGTCCATGTAGTCCCGACGGGCCGCGGCCACGTCCGAGATCGCCGTCGCCAGCGGGACCGCGATGCCGAGCACGTTCTTCGTGGTCAGCGAGGAGCCGCCGCCGAAGCCGACCAGCACGCCGGCCGCGCCGGAGCGCATCAGGTGCAGTGCGGCCTTGTAGGTGGCCACGCCGCCGGCCACCACCGGGACGTCGAGCTCGTAGATGAACTGCTTGAGGTTGAGCGGCTCGGCCCGCTGCGAGACGTGCTCGGCGGAGACCGTGGTGCCGCGGATCACGAACAGGTCGGCGCCGGCGGCCACGACCGCCTTCGCGTACTGCGCGGTGTGCTGCGGGGTCAGCGAGCCGGCGGCGATCACGCCCGCGGCCCGGATCTCCTTGATCCGCTGGACGATCAGCTCCTCCTGGATCGGCTGCGCGTACATCTCGCGCAGCCGCGCCACCACCCGCTCGGCGGGCAGCTCGGCGATCTCCCGCAGCAGCGGCGCCGGGTCGGCGTACCGGGTCCACAGGCCCTCGAGGTCCAGCACGCCGACGCCGCCGAGCCGGCCGATGGCGACCGCGGTGGCCGGGGAGACCACCGAGTCCATCGGCGCGGCCAGGAAGGGCAGCTCGAGCTCGTAGGCGTCGATCTGCCAGGTGATCGAGCTGCCTTCGGGATCGCGGGTGCGCCGCGCGGGCACCAGCGCCACGTCCTCCAGACCGTACGCCTGTCGGGCCCGCTTGGCCCGGCCGATCTCCACCTCAGTCAACGCTTCGTCCTCTCGCCTTGGTACGGCCTACACCTCAGCGTACCGAGCCCGACGGTGACGGCCAGTCAGCGCGAGTGGTAGTTGGGCGCCTCGACCGTCATCTGGATGTCGTGCGGGTGGCTCTCCTTGAGCCCGGCCGAGGTGATCCGCACGAACTGCGCCCTCTGCAGGTCCCCGATGGTGCGCGCGCCGACGTAGAACATCGCCTGGCGCACGCCGCCGATCAGCTGGTGCGCGACCGCGGAGAGCGGGCCGCGGTAGGGCACCTGGCCCTCGACGCCCTCGGGGATCAGCTTGTCGTCGGAGCTGACGTCCTGCTGCGCGTAGCGGTCGCGCGAGTAGGAGACGCCGTCCGCCTTGCCGCGGGAGGACATCGCGCCGAGCGAGCCCATGCCGCGGTACTGCTTGTACTGCTTGCCGTTGATGAAGATCAGGTCGCCGGGCGACTCCTCGCAGCCGGCCAGCAGCGAGCCGAGCATGACGGTGTCGGCGCCGGCCGCGAGGGCCTTGGCGATGTCGCCTGAGTACTGCAGGCCGCCGTCGCCGATCACCGGCACGCCCGCGGGCTGGGCCGCCTTGGTCACCTCGAAGATCGCGGTGATCTGCGGCATTCCGACGCCCGCGACCACGCGCGTGGTGCAGATCGAGCCCGGGCCGACGCCGACCTTGACCGCGTCCGCGCCCGCGTCGATCAGCGCCTGGGCGCCGGCTGCGGTGACCACGTTGCCGGCGATGACGTCGATGCCCGCGTTGGCCTTGACCTTGGCGACGGTCTCGCACAGCGCGCGCGAGTGGCCGTGCGCCACGTCCACCACGACGAAGTCCACGCCCGCCTCGACCAGGCCCATCGCGCGCCGGTAGGCGTCCTCGCCGACGCCGACCGCGGCGCCGACCACGAGGCGGCCGTCCGCGTCCTTGGTGGCCAGCGGGTACTGCTCGGTCTTGGTGAAGTCCTTGACGGTGATCAGGCCGTGCAGCCGGCCCTCGTCGTCGACCAGCGGCAGCTTCTCGATCTTGTGCGCCGCCATCAGCCGCATCGCCTCGGCCCCGGTGGTACCGACCTTGCCGGTCACCAGCGGGGACTTGGTCATGACCTCGTGCACGCGCCGGCTCATGTCGCTCTCGAAGCGCAGGTCGCGGTTCGTCACGATGCCGATGAGCAGCCCGGCGGCGTCGATCACCGGCAGGCCGCTGATCCGGTACTTCGCGCACAGCTCGTCGACCTCGGCGAGGGTGGCGTCCGGGGAGACCGTGACCGGCTGGGTGATCATGCCGGACTCGGAGCGCTTGACCAGGTCGACCTGCGCGGCCTGGGCGGCCGGCGGGAGGTTGCGGTGCAGCACGCCCGCGCCGCCCTGCCGCGCCATCGCGATCGCCATCCGGGCCTCGGTCACCGTGTCCATCGCCGCCGAGACCAGCGGGGTGCGCACGGAGATGTTCCGGGTCAGCCGGGACGTGGTGTCGGAGTCACCCGGCGCCAGATCGGATACCGCTGGGACGAGCAGGACGTCGTCGAAGGTCAGACCCTCGAGTGCGAACTTCGCGGTGAAAGCGTCGGATGCGGACACGGTACGGCCTCCCGGCGGCGACGTAATGGGATGCACTCCAGTTTAACGTCGCCGCGCGGTACCCCTTACCGCTTCCCGCGAATCCGTCAGCGCACCAGTCCCCGGCGGAACCCGCGGGCCGCGGAGCGCTGCCCCACCGGCACAGTGGTCGCGGTCACCTGACCAGTCCCCAGCGGAACCCCCGGGCCGCGGAGCGCTGCCCCACCGGCACAGTGGTCGCGGTCACCTGACCAGTCCCCAGCGGAACCCCAGAGCGACGGCGTGGGCGCGATCCGACGCCCCCAGCTTCTTGAACAGCCGGCGCGCGTGGGTCTTCACGGTGTCCTCGGACAGGAACAGGTCGCGGCCGATCTCCGCGTTGGAGCGGCCGTGGCTCATGCCCTCGAGCACCTGGATCTCGCGCGCGGTGAGGGTCGGCGCGGACCCCACCTCGGCGGGGCGCAGCCGGCGCGGGGCCAGCCGCCAGGTGGGGTCGGCCAGGGCCTGCGAGACGGTCGCGCGCAACTCGGCGCGGGACGCGTCCTTGTGCAGGTAGCCGCGGGCACCGGAGGCCACGGCGAGGGCGACCCCGTCGAGGTCCTCGGCCATCGTCAGCATCACGACGCGGGCGGTCGGGTCGCTGGAGACCAGCCGCCGCACCGTCTCGACACCGCCGAGTCCGGGCATTCGCACGTCCATCAGGACGAGGTCGGCCCGGTCGGCCGTCCAGCGGCGCAGCACCTCCTCCCCGCTGCTCGCGGTGGTGACCCGGTCGACGCCGGGCACGGTGGCTACCGCGCGGCGCAGGGTCTCACGGGCCAGGGGTGAGTCGTCACAGACCAAGATGGACGTCATAAGGGGTTGCCTCCACGCACTGCGGACCAGGATCCGTCAGACTCAACGAGCGTCACCCGAAAGCGTTACGCACCGGCTCACCGATTTTTTCGACGCGCCGCTGCTCATGATCGATTTACGCGCGTACCGGTGATCACCTTTTCGAGCGATCGGGCCCGAGCGGCCACTACGCCATGCGAGTGAGCGATCACCGAGTGCTGTAGCCAACATAGTCCCCGACAGGGCGATTCGGGGAGGGTAGGACCGGATTGGTCCGGGATCATCCCGCAGTGCGCCCCCGGCCGGCGGCGAGTTCGTCCAGCCGCCGCGCGGCCGCGGCCGCCGGCAGACCGGCGCGCACCAGCCGGGAGAGCGCCTCCAGCCGGACGATGTCGTACGGCGTGTAACCGCCGGCGCCGCTCGGGCCGACGAGCCGCCGCGCCTCCCAGCCGCGCAGCGTGCTGGGCGCGATCCCGGCCCTTCCGGCGGCCTCCGTGCGGCCGCATCCGGTGGTAGGGCGGCGCTCGCGGGGGGATGGAAACACCTGGTCAGCACAGCGGGGGGCGGGTACCCGGCAGGCGTGCGCCGGGTGGTCGGCTGCGCCATTCGGAGGGTCGGGACTGAGCCGTTCGAACTGCGTCGCCATAGCGGGTTCATACCGAAGCAAGGGGTGGGTATAGAGCCCATACCGACAAATCCACTCGATCCAGGGAACCTCTGTTCACTGGTCGTCCAATCACTGGATCACTCAAGGAGCACTCATGGCGGACTACTCCCGGCTGCCGGGGCCGAACGCCGATGTGTGGGACTGGCAGTTGCGCGGCCTGTGCCGCGGAAAGGACAGCTCGCTCTTCTTCCATCCCGAGGGCGAGCGCGGCGCGGCGCGGGCCGCGCGGGAGCAGTCGGCCAAGGAGATCTGCCTCAACTGCCCGGTCCAGAAGCAGTGCTCGGAGCACGCGCTGCGGGTGCGCGAGCCGTACGGCGTCTGGGGCGGGATGACCGAGGAGGAGCGGGAGCTGCACTACCAGCGGCAGAAGGCGCTGGCCCGGGCCCGCGCGGTGCGGGAGAAGGCGGCGCTGGCCGAGAAGGCGGTCCTCAAGGAGAAGATGCTGCGCGAGCACGAACTGGCCAGGGTAGCCGCCGAGAAGCGGCTGCGCGAGGCCGAGCCCGAACCGTCCGTCGCGGCCGTGGCGGCGGACGACGTGCTGCCTCCGAAGCTGTCCGGGCCGAAGAAGTCCCCCGTCGCGAAGCCGAACCT
>Ga0310811_10009539_pt1 | contig 12540 bp, 9 predicted proteins | sample YCmetagenome_FD_207642 | JGI IMG/M metagenome (GOLD analysis project Ga0310811, IMG submission 207642) | Soil microbial communities from experimental microcosm in Duke University, North Carolina, United States - YC | ecosystem: Engineered > Artificial ecosystem > Soil microcosm > Unclassified ... | reverse complement strand
TTGCCCAACGTTCTCTCTTAGACCTTCAGTTTCGCCTGACCCGGCAGAAACTTCAATTTGCCACGAAAAGTGGCGGCCTGCGACACCGTAACCCCAGATACGACCTCGCTCTTGTAAGGTAGCGGGGTAACGGGCCCGGCTTGGGCGTATTGCCCCCTAACGTTGCGCATGCGAAAGACTAGGCCGAATTCCCAGCCTTCGTGCGGGAGCCCTTGATGTCGCAGCTTTCCCTGCCGAGACCTGATCCCGTGATTCTCTCGCGCCGGGCCGATTTTGTGCGGCAGCTCAAGAAGCTCGTCCCCGACGCGGTCTTAATCGCCGACCAGGAGGGCCGCCGCACCTTTGAGACGGATGCGCTGACTGCCTATCGTTGCCTGCCAATGGCTGTGGTACTGCCGGGAACCACTGAGGAGGTCAGCAAGATCCTCCGCTTCTGCCATGACAATCACATCAAGGTGGTGCCGCGCGGGGCGGGCACCTCGCTCTCGGGAGGCGCCTTGCCGCTCGAAGATTCGATCGTGCTTTGCCTCTCGCGCATGAACAAGGTGCTGTCCATCGATTTGCCCAACCGAGTGGCCCGGGTCGAGGCGGGCATCACCAACAGCGGTATTACTCAGGCCGTCGCAGGACATGGCTTCTTCTACGCGCCGGACCCCTCGAGCCAGATCGCCTGCACTGTCGGCGGCAATGTCGCCACCAACTCCGGCGGCGCGCATTGCCTGAAATACGGTGTCACCACCAACCATATCCTCGGCGTCCGCATAGTGATGATGAATGGCGAGGTCATCGATATCGGCGGCGACTATCTCGATGCGCCCGGCTACGACTTCCTCGCGCTCATCATCGGCTCCGAAGGACAGCTCGGCGTGGTCACCGAGGTGACGGTGCGCCTGCTCAAGGTTGCCGAAGGCGCGCGCCCGATGTTGCTCGGCTTCGATTCCAGCGACGCGGCGGGAGGTTGTGTCGCCGGCATTATCGCCGCCGGCATCATTCCCGTGGCGCTCGAATTCATGGACCGCCCGGCGATCCATGTCTGCGAGCACTTCGTGGCCGCTGGCTACCCGCTCGATGTCGAGGCGTTGCTGATCGTTGAGGTGCAGGGTTCGGAGGACGAGATCGACACGCTGCTCGAGAAGATCAGCGAGATCGCCATGGACTACAACCCGGCGGTCATGCATCGCAGCCAAAGCCCGGAGGAGAGCGCCAAGATCTGGAAAGGCCGCAAGGCCGCGTTCGGCGCCATCGGCCAACTTTCCGACTATTACTGCATGGACGGCGTGATCCCCTTGTCCAAGCTCACCAAGGCGCTCGACGAGATCGGCTGGATTTGCCGCAAATATCGTTTCGACGTGGCCAACATTTTTCACGCCGGCGACGGCAATTTGCATCCTCTCATTCTCTACAACTCCAACGACCCGCTTCAGCTCGAGCGGGTCGAGATGTGCGGCGCCGAGATCCTGAAGCTGTGCGTCGAGCTTGGCGGCTGCCTTACCGGCGAGCATGGCGTCGGCATCGAGAAGCGCGAGCTCATGCGCGTGCAGTTCTCCGAAGCCGACATCGCCCAGCAAATGCATGTCAAGGCCGCCTTCGATCCCGATTGGTTGCTCAATCCCGGCAAGGTGTTTCCGCTGGAAGGAAATAGAGTTCAGTGACCGGGCATATGCGCGTTGGCTTCCACGCTCCCGACACGGTGGAGGAGCTTGCCTATCTCGTCGCTGAGGCGGCAGACACGCGCACTCCGCTCGAAGTCATGGGACGCGGCACGAAGCGCGAGGTGGGACGCCTGGTGCAATATGGCGCGGTGCTCAGCACCGAGAGCCTGGTCGGCGTCCCTTTGTATGAGCCGACCGAGCTCGTGCTCGTTGCCCTTGCCGGGACACCGGTCGCGCAGATCGAGCAGATGCTCGCCGAAAACGACCAGGAGCTTCCCTTCGAGCCGGTCGATCTTGGGCCAGTGCTCGGCTTCGGTCCCGGCCACGCCACGATCGGCGGCGTGCTTGCCACCAACATCTCAGGCAGCCGGCGCATCCTCTTGGGCTCCGCGCGCGACCATGTGCTCGGCGTTCAGGCGGTGAATGGCCGCGGGGAGACGATCAGGTCGGGCGGCAGGGTCATGAAGAACGTCACCGGCTACGATCTCAGCAGGGCGCTTGCCGGTTCGTGGGGCACGCTCGCGGTGTTGACCGAGGTTGCTATCAAAGTGCTTCCGGCCCAGCGCGAGGTCCGCACTTTGCTCTGCTTCGGACTTGCCGATCCTACCGGCGTCGAGGTCCTTGGCCTTGCGCTTGGTACACCCTTCGAGGTGTCCGGCACAGTGCATGTCAACGGCGAGCTTGCCCGGCGCTTCTCAGATGAGGAGATCAGCGGCCCTGGCCAGTCGGTAACCGCCATTAGAGTGGAGAACTTCCCGGCCTCGGCCCGGTATCGCGCAAGTAGGCTGAAGCAGATGCTGCAGGCCTATGCGCCTGCGCTCGAGCTCGACACGGCGCGGAGCCGCTTGTTCTGGGAAGACGTGAAGTCGCTCAGGATGTTCCAGAAGACGGGGAGACCGCTCTGGCGCATCTCCATGGCCCCGACCAGCGGACCCAAGCTCGTGCACAGCCTCGCACGCAAGATCGATGTGCGGGCGCTCTACGACTGGTCAGGCGGCCTGATCTGGCTCGAGACCCCGCCCATCTCGGACGCCGGAGCGGTCGAGATCCGCCGCACCCTTGCCGAATTTGGCGGTCATGCCACACTGATCCGTGCCGAGCCGCAGGCGCGGGCGGTCATCGACGTGTTCCAGCCGCTCGACTCGCCGCTCATGGCGCTCACAGCCAAGCTCAAGCGGGCCTTCGATCCGGTCGGAATTCTGAACCCGGGCCGGATGTATTCAGGGATATAGGCGAGACCATGCAGACCAAATTCAACGCGGTTCAGCTCGCCGACCCGACCATCGCCCGCGCCGACGCGATCCTCAGGCGCTGCGTGCATTGCGGGCTGTGCACCGCGACCTGCCCGACCTATGTGCTGACCGGCGATGAGCGCGACAGCCCGCGCGGCCGCATCTACCTCATGAAGCAGATGTTCGAGGAGCGTGAGGTCACGCCGACCATGACCTACCACATCGATCGCTGCCTCTCCTGCTTCTCCTGCATGACTACGTGCCCGTCCGGCGTCGACTACATGCATCTCGTCGACATGGCGCGCGTGCGCATCGAGGCGAAGGGCCATCGCACGCCGCGCCAGCACACCAATCGTTGGATACTCAGCAAGATCTTGCCCAATCCGCGCCGCTTCCGCTTGGCCCTCATGGCCGCTTCGTTCATGCGGCCGTTCCGCCGCTTGCTCATTAAGATGGGCTTCGAGCATATCGCAGCCGGCGTCGCCCTCGTCCCGCCTGGCGCGCTCAAGGTCAAGCTCACCAAGCCGAAATCGGCGATCGGCACCGAGCCTAAGGCTAAGCGCGTGGCGCTGATGCTCGGCTGCGTGCAGGAGGTGCTGGCGCCTCAGATCAACCTCGCCGCCATCAGGCTGCTCAGGCGGCACGGCGTCGATGTGGTGGTGGTCAAGGACGAGACTTGCTGCGGCGCTCTCGTGCATCATCTCGGTAAGGAAGAGGAGGCACGCGGCTACGCACGCCGCAATATCGACGCCTGGACCGCGGTGATGCGGGAGAAGATGGTCGACGCCATCGTCATCACCACCTCGGGCTGCGGCACCATGGTCAAGGACTACGGCAATCTGCTTGCCCGCGACCGCGGCTATGCCGAGCGCGCCGCCTATGTGGCGGGGCTTGCCCGCGACATCACCGAGTATATCGATCACATAGGACTGATGCCGCCCATGATGTGGACTGGCCTCAGGATCGCCTATCACGCCGCCTGCTCGCTCCAGCATGGGCAGAAGCTCGATACGCTGCCGCTTAACCTGCTCAACCAGGCCGGCTTCAACATCGTCGACATCCCCGAGGGGCATCTCTGTTGCGGCTCGGCCGGGACCTACAATCTGCTCGAGCCCGAGCTCTCCGCGCAGCTGCGCGATCGCAAGCTGCGCAATATCGCAAGCGTCAGGCCTGATGCGATCGCGACCGCCAATATCGGTTGCATGGTGCAGCTGCAAGGCGCCGGAGTACCCTTCGTGCACACCGTCGAGCTGCTCGATTGGGCGACCGGCGGCCCATGCCCGCCGTCGCTCGAGAAGCTCGAGTCGATGGCGCATCCGGTTGAGGCGCTGGTCGAGATGGCGCGCGAAGGCCTCCTGGTGGACACCGACTAACCTTTCCTCCAAACGCTCGTCATGCCCGGACTTGATCCGGGCATCCACGCCTTACGTTCCCCCAGGCTGAATCGCCAGTGGAATAGATTGCCGGAGCTTGTCCCCAGACTTGATCCAGGGATCAAGCCCGGCAATGACTAGGCAAAGGGCTAGGCGATGGGCTAGAAGCGGGCGGCTGGAGCCCTTCAGAATCAGCCGCTAATCCATGAGCAAGAAGACCGAGCCCGCTCGCCCCGAGGCCCGCCTGCCCAAGGGCTTTTCCGACATTTCCGCGAGCGAGATCCGCGCGAGCGAAGAGATGCTCGGTACGATCCGGGGCGTGTTCGAGTCCTACGGCTTCGAGCCACTCGAAACGCCGGCCATCGAATATTCCGACGCGCTCGGCAAGTTCCTGCCTGACCAGGACCGGCCCAACGAGGGCGTGTTCTCCTTTCAGGACGACGACGATCAGTGGCTCTCGCTCCGCTACGATTTGACCGCGCCGCTCGCCCGCTACGTCGCCGAGAATTATCAGAACTTGCCGAAGCCCTTCCGCCGCTATCAGGTTGGCCCGGTGTGGCGGAACGAGAAGCCGGGGCCTGGACGCTTCCGCCAATTCACTCAGTTCGACGCCGATACGGTCGGAGCTTTGTCAGTTGCTGCCGACGCCGAGCTTTGTATGCTCGCCGCCGATACTCTGGAGGCTCTTGGCATTCCACGCGGGCAGTACATCATCAAGGTCAACAACCGCAAAGTCCTGGACGGCGTGCTTGAATCAATCGGCCTCGGCGGTAATGAAAATGTTGCGAAGCGTCTGAGCGTCCTCCGCACGATCGACAAGCTGGATCGATTGGGCATCGAAGGCGTGCGAGCACTGCTCGGCAAAGGCCGCAAGGATGAATCGGGCGACTACACCCAAGGTGCTCAGCTTGAGGCGAAGCAGATCACATCGATTGTAGAGATGTTGGAGCCCAAACAAATCGAGGCTGGGGATCTTGGCGCTGCGGCGACCGGGATTGGCGGCGAAGGACTCAGGGAAGTCGCCGATATAGCCTCACTAGTTGATAGCGCAGGCCATGGCGATCGGATCAGGGTGGATCCCTCCGTCGTGCGCGGACTGGAATATTACACCGGCCCCGTATTCGAGGCTGAGCTGGCCGCGCCAATCACCGACGACAAAGGCCAGCCCATCAGGCTCGGCTCGGTGGTGAGCGGTGGTCGCTATGACGGCCTCGTCGAGCGCTTCACCGGCGAGAAGGTTCCTGCCACCGGCATTTCAATCGGCGTCTCCCGCCTCCTGTTCGGCCTTCAGCGCCTCGGCAAATATAAAGACAGCGCTTCGCAAGGGCCGGTCGTGGTGCTCGTGCTCGATCGCGACCGCATCGCCGACTACCAGAAGATGGCGCAAGAGCTGCGCAAGGCCGGGATTCGCGCCGAGGTTTATCTCGGCGAGTCGGGCATGAAGGCGCAGATGAAATATGCCGACCGCCGAGGCAGCCCTTGCGTGGTCATCCAGGGCGGCGACGAGAAGGCCAAAGGCGAAGTGCAGATCAAGGATTTGATTCTCGGTGCCACGCTCACCTCAATCGAGAACCGCGACGAGTATCTGAAGAAGCAGGCAGAGGCGCAGTTCGCGGTTCCCGAGGACAAGCTCGTCGAGGGCATCCGCAAAGTCCTTGCCCGCCATAAATCCTAAAGAAGTTTGTTGCAATGGATGCCCAGCACACTCGTCATGGCCGGGCTTGTCCCGGCCATCCACGTCTTCGATCTTGGAATCGAAAATTCGTGGATGCCCGGCACTTCGGCCGGGCATGACGAGGAATTGGTGAAGTCGAGATCTAAGCAATGGCCGCTGAATCGGCTAGGAAGTTCGAGGCTCTCGAAGCCCAGGCCAAGACCCTGCTCGACGTGTTCAAGCGGGCCGGATACGAGCAGGTTGCGCCCTCCATCATCCAGCCGGCAGACATTTTCCTCGACCAGATCGGGGAGTCGATCAGGAGCCGCACTTATGTCTTCACCGACCTCGCCGGCGACGAGCTTTGTCTTAGGCCTGATCTGACCGTGCCGGTGTCGCGGCTCTATCTCGAGCGCCACCCCGAGGCCGATACGCCAGCCCGCTATTGCTACAACGGCCCGGCCTTCCGCTTTCAGTCCGACCGCAACAATCAGGCCCATCCGCGCGAGTTCCGCCAGGCCGGCATCGAAAGCTTCGGCCAGACGGACCGCGAAAGCGCCGACGTCGAGGTGGTTCTCCTCGCCGTCGAAGCCGTGCGCAGGGCCGGTCTCAGAAATTTTCGCCTCCGCTTCGGTGACATCGCGCTGTTCTACGCCTTCATCGATGCGCTTGCCTTGCCTGAGCGTTGGCGCCTCAAGCTTCGGCATTATTTCTGGCGTCCGCCGGTGTTCCACGCGCTGCTCTCGCGCTTGGCACGCGGCAAGCGGCCTGACGCCGAGGGACCGGCGGCGGCGCTTGCTCGCACGCTTGACCGCGACAACCCGGAGAAGTCCGAGGAGCTTGTGGCGCGCTATCTCGACGAGACGGGTCTGCCGCTTGCCGGCAACCGCACCCTGAGCGAGATCACGGCGCGGCTGCTCGACCTGTTGGGCGACCTGCGCGCCGAGCCGCTCAGAAAAGAAGTCACGACCGTCATCGACTATTTCCTTGCCGTCTCGGCACCACCGAAGGAGGCCGCAGATAGTGTCGCCATGATCGCCAAGGGTGCGGGCATCGATGTCGGGCCTGCACTTCAGGCTCTCGTCAGTCACTTCGAGCGCCTCGAAAAAAACGGAATCGATCTTGGAAAGTGCATCTTCGCCACCGAGTTTGGACGCAGCTTTGAATATTACTCAGGCCTCGTGTTCCAGATCGAAGTCGAGGGCGAGTGCGACGCTGGCCAGATTGCCGGCGGCGGGCGCTACGATGGGCTTCTCGCCCATATCGGCGCGTCGCGCGATGTTCCGGCCATCGGCTCGGCCATCCACACCGAGCGTCTGCTCGCTGCAGTCGAGAGGGGTGCGTGATGGCCAGCCCGAAACTCTCGATCGCCGTCCCCTCTAAGGGCAGGCTCAAGGATCAGGCCGCAGATCTGTTCGAGCGGGCAGGCCTCGCCTTGCGCAAAACAGGCCACGACCGCTTTTACCGAGGCGGGCTCGAAGGCCTCGATGGCGTCGAGGTGGTCTATCTCTCGGCGGCAGAGATCGTGCACCAGCTGAAAGCAGGCCGCATACAGCTCGGCATTACCGGCGAGGACCTAATCCGCGAGACGCTCGCCGATGTCGATGGCTCGGTCGAGTTTCTTGCCCCCCTCGGCTTTGGTCGCGCCGACGTAGTGGTGGCGGTCCCGGACTGCTGGGTCGACGTCGCGCGGATGACTGATCTCGAGGATGTTGCCGCGCAATTCGCCCGTGCGCACGGCCGCCGCCTCCGCGTCGCCACCAAATATATGAATCTGACGCGTCGCTTCTTTGCCGCGAGCGGCGTCGCCGGCTATCGCATCGTGGAAAGCGTTGGCGCCACTGAAGCCACGCCAGCAGCAGGCACCGCAGAGTTGATCGTCGACATCACCACGACCGGTACGACGCTTCGCGCCAATCATCTCAAGGTATTGGAGGACGGCCTGATCCTGAAGTCGCAGGCTCATCTCTTCGCCTCACGCGCCGCGTCGTGGGACGGGAGCGCCGAGAAGCTCTGTGCCACCATCGTCAACCGGCTCAACACTTCATGAGGTCTGCTTTGATGCTCGCCCGTCTCGTTCTTGCGACAGTTCTCGCTACGCTGTTGACAGCACCTGCATTCGCGGCGCCGGCCCGCATCATCATCCTGCGTCATGGCGAGAAGGCGAACCCATGGAGGTTGTGCGAGGTTGGCACGCAGCGCGCAAACGCTCTCGCCGTCACCTATCTCGGCCAGAAAGCGAGCAAGTCGCTATTCGCAAATGGCGAGGAGCCGGCCTTCTTCTTCGCCATCACGCTGCACACGCTCGAACTTGCCGCGCCGTCGGTGGCAACCTGGGCGAAGCCGATCATCCTCTATTCGGCGGTGCCCGATGAATCCGATGACGACGAATTGCACGTGAAAGCCCTGAACCGCCGCACGCAGGAAGCCGCGGCCAACATCATGCAGAACCCCGCACTCAACGGCAAAACCGTCGTCATGGTGTGGGAGCACAAGCACATCGCGAATGCGAAGCTCGAGGCCAAGTTCGAAGGCGAGGCGGTCACGCTGCGCAAGCTGCTCAAGCTCGATGTGCTGCCTGGCGTGCCAGCGACCTGGCCCGGCGACAATTACGACTACTTCTGGATCATCGATTATCCGCCGAACTCCAACGTCCCATCTCACTTCTCCATGATGAAGCAGGAGTTCGGTGTTCCCTATAAGTCCGTGCCGGCCAATGATTGGGACGAGCCGAACGAGCTCGAGGCCTCAAGCGGCTGCAAGATCAAGTCCGATTAACCGAGGCTCTGGCTCGCCGGCGCACCGAGGCATTCGCCATCACCGCCTCGGCGAGGCTATGGCGCCCCGATGCTTCCGGCGACAGCTCGAAGAAGCGGTCGTGGAACTGAATGAGACTCGAGCGGTGGCCGATGGAGACGATCGCCGCGTTGGGCAGCCGCTTGAGGAGTAGGCGATAAAGCTCGGATTCGGCCGGCTCGTCCAAGGCGGATGTTGCCTCGTCGAGGAACAGCCAATCGGGCTTTTGCAAAAGCGCGCGGGCGATCGACAGCCTCTGCTGCTCGCCTCCCGAGAGCTTGTCGGCCCAATAGGCGGTCACGTCGAGCTCACCGCGCAGGTCTGACAGCCCGACCGCATCGATCACCTCGTCGATCTCCTTCGGCGTGAAGGAATTCTCAGGCCCCGGATAGGCAAGCGCGCCGCGCAAGGTGCCAAGCGGCAAATAGGGCCGCTGCGGCAAGACCAGTACGTTAGCGCCCTTGGGGATGCGTATCGAGCCCTCGCCGAACGGCCACACGCCGCCAAGAGCGCGGAACAGGCTCGTCTTGCCAGAGCCTGATGGGCCGGTCACCAGCACCCTCTCGCCAAGCTCGATCGAGAGATTTTTGACGCGAACGATCTCCTCGCCGCTCGGCACGTTCACGGCAAGATCCTCGACATGCAGCGCGTCGCCGCCGTCGCTGATCAGCTCGACGCGCGGCGCCGTCTGGTCGAGCCCACGCGCCCAATCGATCGACGCCTCGAACCCGGCAAGCCGGTCGAGCACCGCCTTCCAGTCGGCGATGTTGGTATACGCGGTGACGAAGAAGGACAGCGAGCTTTGCACCTGCCCGAAGGCAGAAGCGACCTGCATCAGCCCGCCAAGCGTCATGGCGCCAAAGAAATAGACCGGGCTCACCACGAGGAAGGGGAAGATAATCGCGACCTGGTTGTAGCCGGCGGTGAGAAAGGTCAGCCGCTTGGTCCGCTGCATGATGCCGTACCAATTGCGCACCACATTGGCGAAGCGGTCACGCAGACGACCCTCCTCGGCCTCTTCGCCTGATAGCAGCGTGACCTGCTCGGCATTTTCCCTGAGGCGAACGAGCGAGAAGCGAAAATCCGCCTCGTAGCGCTGCTGATCGAAATTGAGCTTGACCAGCGGCCGGCCCACGAGATGCGTTACCCAGGTGCCAATGATGGCATAGATGAGCGCCGCCCAGACGAGATAGCCCGGGACCTCGAAGGACTTCGAGCCGATCATAAGCGGAGTGGCCGCGGACAGATTCCACAGGATCACCACGAACGAGACCAGCGTGACGATCGAGCCGAGTAGCGCGATGCCGATGTCGAGCGAGCTACTGATAAACTGGCGGATGTCGTCGGCAATACGTTGGTCGGGGTTGTCGGCCTGATCGCCCTTGAGCCGCATGCGGTAGTGCGTGCCTTGCTCGAGCCAGCGGCCGAGATAGCGCTTGGTCAGCCAGCGCCGCCATCTGATCTGCAGCCATTGCTGGAGATAGAGCTGATAGACAGCGGTGACGATGAAGGCAGCGGCAAGGATGCTGAACACGCCAAGCTGATAGATGAAGACGTTCCAGTCCTTGTTCTGCAGCGCGTTGTAGAAGGTGTTGTACCAGCTGTTGAATTTGACATTCAACCAGACCTGGAACAGCTGCAGGGCGATGACCGAGATGAGCAGGATACGACCTGGCCATCGATCGTCCCCGCGGAAATAGGGAGTGGCAATACGTGTGAAATTTCTCGCCGAACTGCGGAAATTCGCCATTAAGGGGCTGCTCCAAGGCTCCCGGCTTTTCGGGAGCGACAAACCTGCCGGGACGTATAGGGCGACGGCAGGGCTCTAGGAAATTACGATTGCGTAAGGCTTAAGTGAATGCATGGCGTGCGTCCTGCGGCAAAAAAGGACGAGTCGGCCTTTTCCTTTGAAACGCAGGAATTAGCTGGCTGTCCGATCTGCTTCTTCGGGCACGATTTGCCCTGAGGCGCCGCAAGGCAGGAAGGGATGCCAAAAAGTGAAAGCGCCGCCTTTCCAGGCGGCGCTTTCGTCCGTCCCTAATCCCGGCCTACATCATGTCCATGCCGCCCATGCCGCCGCCCGGCATATGGACATGCTCGTCCTTCTTCTTCGGCGCCTCAGCCACGCCCACTTCGGTCGTGACGAGGAGGCCGGCCACCGACGCAGCATCCTGTAGTGCCGTGCGCACGACCTTGGCTGGGTCGATGATGCCCTTTTCGATCAGATCGCCATACTCGTTGTTTTGGGCGTCGTAACCGAACGAGGCAGACTTCTGGTCCGTCACCTTGCCGACCACGATCGAACCCTCGACGCCCGCATTCTCGGCAATCTGCCGAATCGGCGCCTGGAGCGCGCGGCGCACGATATTGACGCCGGCCTCCTGGTCCTCGTTGTCGCCCTTGGTTTTAAGCGACTTCGCGGCCCACAGCAGCGCCACGCCGCCGCCCGGGACGATGCCTTCCTCGACCGCAGCGCGGGTCGCATTCAGCGCATCATCGACACGGTCTTTCTTCTCCTTCACTTCGACCTCGGTGGCACCGCCGACCTTGATCACGGCAACGCCGCCGGCAAGCTTCGCCAGCCGCTCCTGCAGCTTCTCCTTGTCGTAGTCCGAGGTGGTGTCCTCGATCTGCTGCTTGATCTGGGCGATGCGCGCCTGGATGTCGGCCTTCTTGCCGGCGCCGTCGACGATCGTGGTGTCGTCCTTGGTGATCGACCCCTTCTTCGCCTTGCCGAGCATGTTGATGGTGACATTCTCGAGCTTGATACCGAGATCCTCGGAGATCAGCTCACCGCCGGTGAGCACGGCGATGTCCTGCAGCATGGCCTTTCGGCGATCGCCGAAGCCTGGCGCCTTGACGGCAGCGACCTTCAAGCCGCCGCGCAGCTTGTTGACCACGAGGGTAGCAAGCGCCTCACCCTCGACGTCCTCGGCGATCACGAGCAGCGGACGACCCGACTGCACCACCGCCTCGAGCAGCGGAAGCAGCGACTGAAGCCCTGACAGCTTCTTCTCGTAGATGAGGATGTACGGGTTCTCGAGCTCAGCCACCATCTTCTCGGCGTTGGTAATGAAATAGGGCGAGATGTAGCCACGGTCGAACTGCATGCCCTCGACCACGTCGAGCTCGCTGTCGAGGCTCTTCGCCTCCTCGACCGTGATCACGCCCTCATTGCCGACCTTCTGCATGGCCTCGGCAATCATGTCACCGATCGCCTTCTCGCCATTGGCAGAGATGGTGCCCACCTGGGCGATCTCGGCCGAACCGCTGACCTTCTTGGAGCGCTTCTTGATCTCCTCGACCACGTCGATAACGGCTTTGTCGATGCCGCGCTTGAGATCCATCGGATTCATGCCGGCGGCGACTGCCTTCAGGCCTTCGCGTACGATGGCTTGAGCGAGCACCGTCGCGGTGGTGGTGCCGTCGCCCGCGGTGTCGTTGGTCTTGGACGCGACTTCCTTCAGCATCTGCGCGCCCATATTCTCGAACTTGTCTTCGAGCTCGATCTCCTTGGCTACGGTGACGCCGTCCTTGGTCGAGCGCGGTGCGCCGAACGATTTCTCGAGGATGACGTTGCGCCCCTTGGGCCCAAGCGTGATCTTGACCGCGTTGGCCAACACATCGACGCCGCGCATCATCCGCTCACGCGCGTCGGCGGAAAACTTCACATCTTTAGCTGCCATTTGAATTCGCTCCGGTGTTCTATCTTTGGAGGGAGGGACTTCGGCTCAGCCGAGGATTCCCATGATGTCGGACTCCTTCATGATGAGGAGTTCGTCGCCATCGATCTTGACTTCGGTGCCCGACCATTTACCGAACAGCACCTTGTC
>Ga0310811_10009538_pt1 | contig 12541 bp, 9 predicted proteins | sample YCmetagenome_FD_207642 | JGI IMG/M metagenome (GOLD analysis project Ga0310811, IMG submission 207642) | Soil microbial communities from experimental microcosm in Duke University, North Carolina, United States - YC | ecosystem: Engineered > Artificial ecosystem > Soil microcosm > Unclassified ... | reverse complement strand
TCTTTTCATGATAGGAATCCCGGGTCGCCACGAACACCACGGGCAGCTGTTCGTCGACCAATGCTATCGGCCCATGCTTCATCTCCGCGGCAGGATAACCTTCGGCGTGTATATAAGAGATCTCCTTTAGCTTCAGCGCCCCTTCAAGCGCAACGGCAAAATTGTAACCCCGCCCAAGATACAATGCGTCTTTGGCATCCTTGTATTTCTCCGCCAGCGCGCGGATGTCGTCGTTCAGCTGGAGCACCTCCCGCACTTTTTCCGGAACGGCATGCAGCTCGCTCAACAATTGCATGTAGCGCGTCGCATCGATCGTCCCCTTTTCCCGGGCGATCTTCAGCGCGATCATCGTCAGTACCGTCAGCTGCGCGGTAAAGGCCTTGGTCGAGGCGACACCGATCTCCGGACCCGCGTGCGTGTAGGCGCCCGCATGCGAGATCCGCGCGATGGAGCTCCCTACGACATTCACCACGCCAAGGATAATCGCCCCGCACTCCTTCGCCTTTTCGATCGCGACGATCGTGTCGGCCGTCTCCCCGCTTTGCGAGATCGCGATGATCACATCCCCCGGATGGATAACGGGATTCCGGTACCGGAACTCCGAGGCATACTCTACTTCCACCGGGATACGGCACAACTCTTCAAAGACATATTCCGCCACCAATCCCGCATGCCAGCTCGTGCCACAGGCGATCATGATGATCCGGTTCGCCTGCGTCAGCTTGTCGATATTCTGTTGGATCCCGGCCATCGTGATCGTTCCCTTCACCGCATCGAGCCGTCCCCGTAAACAGTCGAAGATGGTGTCGGGCTGCTCGAAGATTTCCTTCAACATAAAATGGTCATACCCCCCCTTCTCGATAGCCGCCATCTCCAGGTCCAGCTTCTGAATAAACGGCGTGATCTTCTCGTTCCCGAGGTTCTTCAGGATCAGCTCGTCTGCCTTCAATATTGCCAGCTCGTAGTCGTTGACATAAACGACCTCCTTCGTGTATTCTATGATCGGCGAAGCATCCGAGGCCAGGAAATGCTCTCCCTTCCCGATGCCGATCACCAGCGGACTGCCCTTTCGCGCCGCGATCACCGTATCGGGATTGTCCTTATCCAGCAGCACGATCACATAGGCCCCGACCACCCGTTTCAGGGCGATCCGGACCGCCTCCTCCAACCCGCACTGGTTGTTCTTTTGGATGTCTTCGATAAAATTCAATAGCACTTCGGTATCGGTATCGCTGTGGAAATGATATCCCTTCCGCACCAGCTCCTGCTTCAGCTGGGTAAAATTCTCGATGATCCCATTGTGGATCATCGCCAGCCGCCCGCTGGCCGACTGATGGGGGTGCGCATTCCGGTCACTCGGCTCACCATGCGTCGCCCACCGGGTATGGCCAATGCCCGCATGGGCATGCAGATCCTTGCCGACCAGGCTGTCTTCCAGCTCGGCCACCTTGCCCTTCTTCTTGTACACTCGCAGATCATGATTGAGCAGAGCCACGCCGCTACTGTCATAACCCCGGTATTCAAGCCGTTTCAAACCTTTCAGTATAATGGGATAAGCCTCTCGTGGACCGATATAAGCAACAATGCCGCACATGGTTTGCAAAATTTTAGCAATACTACTTAAAAAAAGAACCCCGTCCAAAGGACGGGGCGCCTGTTCATTGGTCCGCAGGACCATTATTATTATTTATTCTTCCAATATCCTTCGATCCAAACCCAGTTATCATTGACATACTTCCAATGCGGCTTCACCCAAACCCGGTCACCCGAATTGGAAGCCGTCGAGCCGTACTCATACGATGAAGGGTGCGTATCGGTCCCCGGCCGATTCTGCAAAGAGTCCGGATGGGGATAATTGTATTGGTTGTCGTTGTAATTATCGTTGTTCTGCCGGGGTGCTTGCTGCCTTGGCGGTGCCCCCTGGTCCGAACCGTCGCCATAAGGATCATCCGGCGCATCCTCGGGGTCATAATAATACCCTTGGGGCGCATAGCTCGGAGAATAAAAATAAGGATTCCCATAGCCATAATAGGGATACCCATAATACCCATAAGGATAGCCGTAATAATAAGGCCAACCCCAGCCAAGACCGATGCCGAGACCAAGGCCCCAGCCCCAGCCGCCGCCCCAGCCATAATATCCGCGGTAGCCGCCATAATATCCCCGGTAACCACGGCCATAACCATAACCATGACCATAGTATCCCCGGCCACCGGCATAGCCCCGGCCGCCGGCATAGCCGCCGCGATAACCGGCGCCATAGCGAACATTGGCCCCACTATATCCACGAACACCGGCGCCGCCAACCCCCGGTCGCGAAAAACCGCTCACACCCCGGGCGCCGCCGCCGACAGAACCCCGCGAAAAACCACCGGAAAAGCTTCGGCCGCCGCCTGAGAAGCTTCGGCCACCACCGGAAAAACCTCGGCCGCCACCACCAGAGAAACTGTGACCGCCGCCACCGGAAAATCCGCGACCTCCGCCGCCAAAGCCTCCCCGGCCACCCCCACGTTGGGAATAACCGGGCAACCCGGCTACGAGCAGGAGCGCTGCAAGAATGAGTATTTTAACCTGTTTCATAAACTACGTTTGATCCTGCTTTAGACCCCAAAGCAGATGCATAGTTTAATTTACGACAAAAAAACAGGTGGAAAAAGTCCTTTAACCAATGCGCGCACTTCATTAACAATGAGGGAGTTCGGCGAAGCCGCGCCAGCGCTTAAAGCAAAATGCCCCGCATGATCACAAAAGCCACCGAAAAGTAGATCACCAGGCCCGTCACATCCACCAGCGTGGCGACGAACGGCGCCGAAGACGTAGCCGGGTCGGCGCCGAATTTCTTCAGGACGATCGGCAGCATACTCCCCGCGATCGTCCCCCAAAGCACCACCCCAACAAGGGAAAACCCAACCGTACTGGCGATCAGGAAAGAGTGTTCGCCGTACGTATGAAATATCTGGTTCCAAAGCATGACCCGGGTAAAACCGATGATCCCAAGCACGGCGCCCAACATCATCCCCGACAACAGCTCCCGCCGTATCACCCGCCACCAATCGTTGATCGATATTTCTCCCAACGCCATCGCCTGGATGATCAGGGTAGAGGCCTGGCTTCCACTATTGCCCCCACTGGAAATGATCAGCGGCACAAACAACGCCAACACCACCGCCTTCGCGATCTCGTCCTCGAAATAACCCATCGCCGTGGCCGTAAGCATCTCACTCAGGAAGAGCACCACCAGCCAGACGACCCGCTTCTTGAAAAGCTTCACCAGCGGGATCTCCAGGTAGGGTTCATCCAACGCTTCGGTACCCCCGATCTTGGTAATGTCTTCCGCGGATTCCTCCTGCGTGATCCACAGCACATCGTCGATGGTCACGATCCCCAACAGGACGCTGTTGTTGTCCAGCACGGGTAATGCCACCCGGTTGTTCATCTTGAAGGCCTCGCTGGCCGTCTCCTGCGGATCGTTGACATTCAGTGCGATATAGCGATTGTCAATAACGTCCCTGATCTCTTTTTCCGGGTTGGCCAGGATGATCTCCCGGATACGGATATCGTCGATGAATACTCCCTTGTCATCCACGACATAGATCACATCGATGGTTTCACTGTCCTTACCCACCTCCCGGATATGATCGATCACCTCCCTCACCGTCCAATCCTCCTGGACGGCGATATAATCCGGCGTCATCAACCTGCCTACACTGCCCTCGGGATAGCCCAGTAGCGAAAGCGTGATCTTGCGTTCTTCCGGGTCGAGGGTCTTGATCAGCTCCTTCACCACCTCGCTCGGCAGCTCTTCCAGAAAAGAGGTTCGGTCATCCGCGGAAAGATCGTTCAATAATTCGGCGGTTTTAAAGGCAGGCAGGTCCTGGATGATCCGCTTCTGCGTCGGCACATCCAGGATCTTGAAGACACTGGACGCCCGGTGGATGCTCAAATGACCGATGATCTGGGCCTCGTAATCGGGAAACTCATAGATCAGATCGGCCACTTCGCTAATATTCTGATTATTCAGGAAATCTTTTATACGAAGCACGTCCTCCGACTGGATCACCTCCGTGAATTGGTCCTTTAGATCAATATTTTCCGCTTCCGTCGACATGGCTCCAAACCTACGTCAAAATTGTTAAATTGCCCGCCAAAATCAGACCACCGGGATGATCTTACCGTCGCTGTTCATTGCTCCGACATCGGAAATGGGAAGAGGGGTCTTTGCCTCCGCAGATATCGCTAAAGACACCGTTATCGAGATCTCCCCCGTTATCGTTATGACCCGGGAAGAACGCCGGCTCCTGGACCAGACCCTATTGCATGACTATATCTTCGAATGGGGAGATCGCCGCGAAAGCTGTTGCATGGCTCTCGGCTATGTCCCCCTCTACAATCATTCCTACAAATCCAACTGTGAATACGAAATGGATTTTGATCAGCAGCTGATCACGATCCGGTCGGTCCGCTTCATCAAGGCCGGCGAAGAGATCTTCATCAACTATAATGGCGACTGGAACAACAGGACGCCGGTATGGTTTGACAAGGCCTAGCGTCTCTTGCGACTCGTCACCGGCGCCCACTTCAACGTGAAATCGATCCCCACGCTGTTCATCTCCACCTGTCCAAGCCCCAACTTCTTCGTCGGCAGCTTCATATAAGGCGCGACCAGCAGCGACAGGCTATTGCTCAGCCCCGTCTCCACACCCGCGGAAAGATTCACCGTCGAGAAAAGATTGGTGCCATGACTCGGAAGATGATCCAACGAGCTGCATTCATCGCGGGAAAGATGACGCCAGTATAGATTGGCATTCTCCGTCGTCATGAAATAGGAGGAGGACCCGGCGCTGATAAAGAACAACGTATTGCCCGTGACGCTGAAATCATACCGCAGATTGAGCGGTATCTCCAACATATAGAACGATCCTTTTACAATGGTCACCCCGCCGCTATAGATATTATTTTGCTGATAGAACCCCGGCGGCGCATGGTAATCCTGGTTGCGTGCCGCATAGTTCTTGCGCGTGGCCAGAAGACCGGTACTGACATACCAATGGGGAGCAAACAGGTAATCCACCGTCAGCCCGATGCTGCTACCCGCCTTGTCGCCGGCCAGTGAATTGACCGAGGCAAAATCCGGTGCGATCATCAACCCGAATTGCCATTTGCGGTTGATCTCGTAGATACCCTTTCTCTTGATCGGTGGCGCAACACCCGCTTTCGGGTTGAACGCCCTCAACGCCGAATCCCCGATCACCCCGCGTTTCGCCAGTGATCGCGGCCGTTGCACATACGCCAGGCTCAGCTCCCGCTCCGCTCTTGTAGTAGCCGTAGAAGACGTACCAGCCGCAGTACCAGGCGACCCATTCACACTACCCTGGTCATCGTCCCCACCGGCTGCTTTATTATTGTTAGGGTTACGCCCATTAGGTTTGCCGCCATTGCCGCGTGACGGGGTTCTCGTTCCAACCGCCTTTCCGCTGGCCCTTACTCCACTCGCCACGGCCTTATCAGCCCGCGCCCCGCCAGGGACGGCAGCCGGAGCCACACTCGCCCCGCCAGGGGCGGCCGAAGGAGCACTCGCCCCGCCAGGAGCGGCAGCACTCGTCCCATCCCCCCGGGATACAGAAGATGAAGAAGAAGACGTTGCAGGTGTAGAAGTAGTCTTATCGGTATTGGCAGATTTTTGAAGAGATGTCGTCGCTTGGGCAGGTGCCGTTCTTTGGGCAGCCGCCGCCTTTGCCGTCGTCGTACCGGGACTGCTTCCGGAAGAAACCCCCGGCCGCACCAGGTAATACCCGACGCCAAGCAGCAACAGCAGGGCAGGCGCATAGTAGAAGGGAAAGCGACGGATATGACGGATCGGATTCCAGCCCGGACGGCCGAATTCCTGCGTCATCCGCACTTCCAGCCTCTCCCAGGAACGCGGACCCAGCACATCGCCGGGCTCATATTCCTGGGCTGCCTCCTGGCTGAAGCGGTCCAGCTCCTTATCGGATAGGTTCAACATAAGCTTTCTGGTCAGTTTTTTTTGTTAGGATCTTTCGTAGGTTCTCTCTTGCTTTCGATAAATTGGATTTGGATGAGCCAATGGATATATCGAGATGCTGCGCGATCTCCTCATGCGTTAAACCCTCGATAACAAATAGATTGAAAACGGTGCGATAGGCGGGCGACAGCTGCCGGATCGCTTCAATGATCTCTTTATAGGATAAAATATCGATCCCCGTCTCCTGCTTGTCGGCAATATTCTCCGCATCCTCCGACAGCATCTGCCCATTGATATAAGATGCATTCTTGCGATAATGATCGATACACGTATTGACAAGGATCCGCTTGAACCAGCCCTTCAGCGACGCCAGTACGTCCGCATGACGGGACTCTTCGAATTGATGGATGTTTTTGAAAAGCTTTATAAATCCTTCATTCATGATCTCTTCCACTTGTTCAAGGTTATTTTGATAACGGTAACAAATTTTAACAGCATAATCCTTGAGCAGACAGTAAAGTTCTTTCTGGCTTGCACGGTCATTCGAACGACAACCGGCAATTAAAGCGTGTATTTGCGTGTTTCCTGCAATCAATTCGGATGTGCGGTATTTAAAGTGGTAGATAAATTAAGAACGCACAACTTAGTTTTCCTAATTGGCATTATACGTAAAAGAAATGTTAATGGTTGCTTTTTTGCGGCCAAATCCACAAATTGGCCGGTGAACCTTCATTCGCCTCAATATGTAATTGATAATCAATTGTTTATGAGCGTAACCCCGCCTATCTCGGCAGCCCGGTACAAGTTACCGCAAGATCCGCCTGCAAATACAACTGGGCCTGGATATTTTTTTCACCCGCCAGTAACCCGATCAGCTTCAGCTGTCTCAGCTCCCCCGTAGTATAAAGATTGGGCATGAGCGTACGGTTCAGCTGGGCATTCAGCGACGGCATATTCGTCTTCAGCAGCGCCGCCAGGTCCAGCACGCTGTTACCCTGCAGGTTCCGCCGGATCTTACCCCGCAATAATGTCCTGGCCATTTTCACGAGAAGATCATGGGTCTCCAGCGAATAGGAGATGTCCGGTACGCTCAACGTCTGACGCGCAGTATCCAGCACGGGCGTTCCCCGCAAAAAGATCCGCCCCGTATAGCTCCCGCCGAAGTCGATCCGCAGCTCGATCTTATGCCGCTCGATCCCCCTCACCGCCACCTCCTTGACAACCACTGCCCGCCCTTTGTACTCAAAGGACTTGTCATGCAGCGAGTCATTCAGCAGCTTGCTGATAAAAGAATATTCATAGTTGGCCGGCAGGTAGAGCGCAACCCCGCTCCGGTTGGCGCCGGGATGCAACGAGGGTAGGGGTGGAGGCGCCGTGCTCCGGGGATCGGAGCTCAGCTCCGGCCGGCAGGAGATGCCAAGGCTCACGGCAAACGTATCGCGGACATAGTTCAACGTTCCGACCCGCACGGCGACTGGATTGATGATAAGATAACCATAAGGGCCGATCGGTGTCTTCTGCCAGGCCCTGGCCGCCGTCTGCCGGAGAAATTTTGCCACATCCGTCTTCCCCGCTGTCATATCAAAGCCCCGGGTAAAATGGAGAACGCTGCTCCGGATGCTGTCCATGATCTCCTGCGTCATATCTACCGAAAAGATGGACATATTGCACGGATCCAGGGCCTTTACCTGGTCGACCACGGAAGCCGTGCGAATATGGTAGTCGGGCTGAAAGCTCAGCTGAGAACTGAATGCAATATCCACGCGCCGCATCGGCTCCCGGTCAAAACCACAATACCCCATCACCCAGGGACTCACGGGCTTGCTCAGGGCACAAAGACATTTGCCGCCGGCCACCTGGTAATTGCCCTGCATGGCAATACTGATGCGGTTGTTGATACAATGCAGGATGAACCCGCTCCGCACGAACCGATATTTATACCTGAGATCGCAGGAAGGCTGTAGATAGTTGGGCCAGCCGGGCGAAACGAATTCCCTGGGGAACATCGAATCGGCTGCCAACAGCAACGGCTGACCTGCTATCTTGATCGGCAGATCGATCTCCGAGGAAGGCAACGCCGGCAGGCTATCGCTCACCAGCACCGTTTCCGCCGGCGCAGTCAGCTTTTTCGAAGGGCCGCAAGCGGTAAGACCCGCTATCGCTAGAAACAAGACAAGACGGTATCGCATCGGCCTAAATTACTTTTTTCTTCCTTTCATCGCCGACATCTTAGTGTTATCAATTACGTCCACCAGCCCGCCCGAAAAGAAGCTGTCCTCCGTCAACTGCCAGAACATCACGCCACCCAGCTTCTTCCGGATCGCATATTCCGTCTTCAGCCGGATCGAGGTCGTATCGTCAAAGCTCGCAAACAACTGCTCCTTCGCATTATATTTATAAGGCGCTTGTGCCACCGGGTCCCAATGATAGGCCCAGCCGCTGTCCGCGGAAAGCCGCGTGGCCTGGTCCCGCCAGGGCATCCCCCGGTAGAAATGACAAGGCCTGTAAAGCCCGTTATTGACGCTGTCCACCCCCTGGAAGATCCGCGCATAAAAGGCCATCCCGATCACCACTTTCTTCAACGGCACACCCGCCGAATCCAGCCAGCGGACGGCATGATCCACCGATTCGACCTGCTGCGGCGTGGAATATAGCCCGGTGTGATGCCCCGTCGTCGTGCTGTAGCCGTTGACCAGGTCATAGGACATCACATTGATATAATCGACCAGTGGCGCCACCGCCTTCCAATCTATCGAGGTCCTGAGATAGTCGGTATACCCGCCCGCCGCAAAGCTGATCTCCGCCTTCCGGTCGAGGGTCTTGCGCAACAGCCTTACCACCGCCGTAAAATTATCCTTGTCTTCCGGCTTGAACGGATAATCCGGAACATTCGTCAGCGCCGGGTATTCCCAGTCCAGGTCGATGCCGTCGGTGTGGAAAAAATCGCTCATCTCCCTGGCGCTTTGGGCAAACTCCCGCCGCCCGCTGTCGCTGGAAAAGACATCCGTGCAGGTCTTGCAACCGCCCCATCCGCCAAGGGACAAGATAACCTTCAACTGGGGATGTTTCTCCTTCAATGCAACCAGCTTTTGGATCGTGGTGGTATCCCGGGCATTGTTGGCGTCAAGCCGGTTGCCCTTCAAATGACAAAAGCTAAAAATGATATGTGTCAGCTTGTCGGTCGGGAAACTGTCGACGCCCGTGGGCCGGCCCGCATAATATCCGAGCACCGCCGGCCGTTGCGCTTCCACGGTAAGGCTCACCATCACTAATAAAAAAGCAAGGTTCAGGAGTCTTTGGATCATAGTCATATTTTGCGAGCCGAATGTAATATATTTAACGAGCTAAAAAACGACTAAATGGATCGCCGTCAATTTATCTCCACCAGCGCAGCCGCGCTCGCCGCAACCTCCCTCCCTTTCACCCCCATAAATGTGATGACCGCCCAACAGATCATTGACGCGCTCCTCGCCGATATCCCCGGCGCCCCCTTTCCCAACACAGTGGACACCATAAAATCCGGCGACCCGTCAACCCCCGTAAAAGGCATCGTCACCACCATGTTCGCCACCAACGAGATCATCGGCAAGACGATCAGCCTCGGGGCGAATTTCATCATTGCCCACGAGCCTACGTTCTATAACCACGCCGACGAAACCGCATGGTTGGGCGATGACCCGGCGCTAAAAAACAAACGGAACCTGCTCAGCCAGCACGGGATCGTCGTATGGCGATTCCATGACGGCATCCACGCCCACAAACCCGACGGCATCCGCATGGGCGTTCTTCAGGCCCTGAGCTGGGACAAATACTATCACCCCGACCAGCCAGCCCTCATCATCTTACCCAAACCGATACCCCTTTCCGATCTCATCGTTCACTGCAAAAAGAGCCTGCAGATCGGTAAACTAAAGTTCATCGGCGATCTCACCCAATCTTGCAAAAAGATCGCTCTTGCGCCCGGCGCAAGCGGTGGGCGAAAACAGATCGGGTTGATCCAGCAATACCAGCCCGATGTTCTCATCTGTGGAGAGCTCAACGAATGGGAGACCAGCGAATACGTCCGCGACCTTAACTACAGCAAAAAGATCGCCCTCATCGTCCTCGGCCACGCCGTCAGCGAAGAACCCGGAATGGAATGGCTCGTTCCCGTCCTGAAACAAAAAGCCCCCGGAATTCCAGTTACTCACCTTCCTTCCGGGGACCCATTCAGTACTATATAAAAAACTGACTATTTCTTCGCAGCTTCAGCGCGGATCACGTTCAACGCCCCACCCGCCTTGAACCAGGCGATCTGCTGCTCATTGTACGTGTGGTTCAGCGTGACCTCATCCTTGCCGCCATTCTTATGGTTCAGCACCATTGTCAGTGGCTTGCCCGGCGCAAAGCTCGTCAGGCCGGCGATATCGATGCTGTCATCCTCCTGTACCTTATCATAGTCTTCCTTGTTCGCAAAGGTCAGCGCAAGCATCCCCTGCTTCTTCAGGTTCGTCTCATGGATCCGGGCAAAGCTCCGGACCACGATCGCGCGAACGCCCAGGTGACGAGGCTCCATCGCCGCGTGCTCACGGGACGAACCTTCACCATAGTTCTCATCGCCAACGACAACGCTGCCGATGCCGGCGGCCTTATAGGCGCGGGCCGTAGCGGGCACCGCTCCATATTCGCCGGTCAGCTCGTTCTTCACAGAGTCCGTCTTATCGTTATAGAAGTTCACCGCACCGATCAGCATATTGTTGGAGATGTTGTCGAGATGACCACGGAATTTCAGCCAGGGACCGGCCATCGAAATATGGTCCGTCGTACACTTGCCCTTGGCTTTGATCAGCAACTTGAGACCCTTCAGATCGGTGCCCTCCCAGGCAGCGAACGGTTCCAGCAACTGCAGGCGCTGGCTGTCTGGCTTCACAACGACCTGTACGTTCTTGCCGTCCCTGGCGGGAGCCTGGTAACCGGCATCTTCCACCGAAAATCCGTGGGGTGGCAATTCCACGCCCTTGGGCTCATCCAGCATTACTTCTTCACCCTTCTCATTCTTCAATTTATCCTTCAGCGGGTTGAAAGAGAGGTGACCGGCGATCGCAAAGGCCGTTACGATCTCGGGGCTGGCGACAAACGCATGCGTGCTGGCCAGACCGTCATTGCGCTTGGCAAAGTTGCGGTTGAAGGAGGTGATGATCGAATTCTTCCGGTTCGGATCATCGATATGCCGGGCCCACTGACCGATACAGGGACCGCAGGCGTTGGCCAGTACCACACCGCCGATGCTGTCAAAGGTCTTCAGGAAACCATCCTTCTCGATCGTATAGCGCACTTGTTCAGAACCCGGAGTGATCGTAAATTCCGCTTTGGTCTTCAGCTTCTTGTCGATCGCCTGTTGAGCCAGCGACGCGCTGCGGCTGATGTCTTCGTATGAAGAGTTGGTACAGCTTCCGATCAGGGCGACCTCCAGCTTCTCGGGCCAGTTGTTGTCCTTCACGGCCTTGGCGAATTCGCTGATCGGCCATGCAAGGTCGGGCGTGAACGGGCCGTTCACATAAGGCTCAAGCGTATTCAGATCGATCTCGATCACCTGGTCATAATATTTTTTCGGATCGGCGTAGACTTCCTTGTCCGGCCGAAGCGTATCGCGGATGCCGTCGGCCAGCGCGGCCACTTCTTCCCGGCCCGTAGCCTTCAGGTAAGCAGCCATCTTTTCGTCGTAGGCAAACAGCGAACACGTTGCCCCGATCTCCGCACCCATATTACAGATCGTACCCTTGCCGGTGGCGCTCAGGCTGTCGGCGCCTTCGCCGAAATATTCCACGATCGCACCCGTACCGCCTTTTACCGTCAGGATACCCGCCACTTTAAGGATAATGTCCTTGGCGCTGGTCCAGCCGCTCATCTTCCCGGTCAGCTTCACGCCGATCAGTTTGGGCATCTTCAATTCCCAGGGAAGACCCGCCATCACGTCTACGGCATCCGCACCGCCGACGCCGATGGCCACCATCCCAAGACCACCCGCATTCGGGGTATGGGAATCCGTTCCGATCATCATCCCGCCGGGGAAAGCATAATTCTCCAACACGACCTGGTGGATGATCCCCGCACCGGGTTTCCAGAAACCGATGCCATATTTATTGGAAATGGAGGCCAGAAAATCATAGACCTCCTTGTTGACGTCTTTCGCCGTGGCCAGATCGGCAGCCGCGCCGGTCTTGGCCTGGATCAGGTGATCGCAATGCACCGTGGAGGGAACCGCAACCTTATCGCGGCCGCAGGTCATGAATTGCAACAGGGCCATCTGCGCCGTAGCATCCTGCATCGCAACGCGGTCCGGTGCAAAGTCTACGTAATCCTTGCCCCGTTCGTAGGCGCGTTTCGGGGTTTCAAAAAGGTGGGAATAAAGGATTTTTTCCGCCAGGGTCAGCGGTTTGCCTACCAACTTCCGCGCAGCGTCCACTTTGGCAGGCATCGCGCCGTACAGCTTCTTAATTAAGTCTAAATCAAAGACCATGATAAATTTATTTTATATGTTATCCGGATGACGACCGCAAATTTAACTCAAAAATTGCT
>Ga0310811_10009537_pt1 | contig 12541 bp, 13 predicted proteins | sample YCmetagenome_FD_207642 | JGI IMG/M metagenome (GOLD analysis project Ga0310811, IMG submission 207642) | Soil microbial communities from experimental microcosm in Duke University, North Carolina, United States - YC | ecosystem: Engineered > Artificial ecosystem > Soil microcosm > Unclassified ... | reverse complement strand
GTGTCGCTTTTTTGTAGCGCGTCACCAAAAAGATCCACACGTCCTGCCTCACACTACTCTGTAGCCTGATGCAGGGGTCAGTGTAGGATCAAGATCCCGATCACCTCCACCTTTGTGTAGGATGTGTAGCACTTTTACAATTTTTATCACGCATTGCCAATGTGCCTGGAACACACATACCGGCATCGCTTCCTCCTCTGGAAACGTTGCCGGGAGGAACGGCGCTTTGTGCCATTGACTCCAACACATTGCCCCCATCACGCGCCGCAATTTGCGTCGATCTCCTTCTCTTTTCCGGCAATGTGTTGGAGTCAATGGGCTTGTCTGCCCCTGAGTTGGGCGGAGATACCCCCCCGCCGCTACACATGTCTTTGGGTGCAGACAAGCCGCGCCTCTTCTATGGATCAGGCTTCCAATTGGAATGGTGGGTAGCGATCGGTGATGAGAAGAAACGCGTAGCCGGTGACGCGATTCTGCCAGCGCATGACACCCTCGACGAAGGTGAAGAGACCGCGCGGGTAATGGCCGGTGAACAGGATCGCGAACCAGACGACAATAATCACGAAAAACGCTGCGATACCCAGGAAAAGCAATGCGATGTAGTGAGGGATCGCGAGGAACCACTTGACCAGCGGAAGCCAACGGTTCAACTCCTCGGCTGCGTTCGGATAGGGAAAATCCAGATGGACGGACTGCTCCTCGTCCGTTGAGGGATAGCGATCATCCATCAGTGCAAGGTAGATGTTTACGCGATTGGTGAAGCGCAACATCTCGCGGTTCCAATCAAACCACCAGCGCGGGTACTTGCGTCGAAAGACGATCATCAACAGCGGGCCAAGGAAAAGCAGCCCACCAGCGCCAGCTGTGGCAACCTGGCCGTTGCTTGACCGATAAACGGTGACTGTTACGGCAGCCAGAACGATGATGATAGGGATTGCGGCGAAGATCCTGAAAAATGTGGTCAAACGATTAAGCGGACGCTCCGGGTAGTCTACGGAGAATTGTACAGGATAGTCGGTTGTCTGTCGCATAGATGTATCCCTCCATTGTTGGGCCGATAGCGCGTGTTGCGCCAGCACTCAAGATCTGTCATCTCGCGAAAGTCAGGAGATGAGAACGGATAAAAACGGATATAACATCTAATAATAATTCCCCTCATCACAATAGACGCTTCAAGCAGTCATAATTTGTTGTGGGCTATTTATTCTTTGTTAAGGTTTCGTCGCCCAGGCCGTGAGGATGTTCCAGTGTACGTGATAATCGCTCCGCTGTATCTCTTCTGTTGCTTGCTGGCAAAGGGCATCGTAGTCGTCTGACAGGCAGCCCCATTTTGCCAGGAAGGGACGCAGGGTGCGCATGGCGTGGACCCAATCAGCCTGGTAGTGCTGCCCCTCGACGGTTCCCCCCTGAAAGGGCAGGGCGTAGGATTTTGTTTGTACGTTCAGCCAGCCATGCAAACCCAGCAAGCGGGCCAGATGCGCGGTGATGCCAGCGGTATCCTCTTCAAAAAGATGCCCTGCGCGGAACAACGTGCGGAGAATCATCGCGTTCACCTGTTGCTGTGCGGGACTACTACTTGGATGCAGGATCTCTGCATCGGTAAGCCGAATGGTTCCCTTTGGACGGGTCACGCGCCGTAATTCCTGGAGCAGCTTGGGCCAGTCCCAGGTACGCATAAAGCTGACGCCCAGACGCACATTGACCAGATCAAAAGATGCATCTGGATACTCAATCATACGCAATGCATCCATGACGCGAAACTCTGTCCGATCGCTGACCTGGTGCGCTTCAGCCTGTGTGCGAGCATAATCGATCATACGGCTGCTTACGTCAATACCACAGAAAGAGGTCGCCGGATAGAGGTGGGCCGCATCGATAATCCAGCCACCAGAGGCGCAACCAACATCGAGGACACGGCGAAATACATTGGGATCTGTCTGTTCAGGAAGGGGACCTCCCATCGACGTCGTGAGAAGATGATCTTGAATCAGTAAACGATTCATTTCATCTACATTTTGTCTATCCTGTACCATATATGTACTCGGATTTTCTTTTTTCTGTGGGTGTGAAGGGTTGGACATCGTTTCCCCTTTTATGTGGTTTTTACTCCGTGACGCATCGATTTTCACTTCATTTTATTTAAATATGAATAAAACGTCACTTGCCTGTATTATAAGGGAAATACCCCCTTTTGTCGAGGTTTTTCTAGCGAAAGCAGGTCAAAGAAACTATGCATCACCTTCAACACTCATGGGAACAGCTACTCCAAACGTTTGGGGTTGAGCAAGGGAAGGCTCAAGCTCCATTTACTGGGCTTGTCAATGCCTATAGCAGTCCAGATCGCGTCTATCACACATTGGAACATGTGCAAACTGTGCTGGAATGGATTGCGAGGTTGCGTGGGCTTGCAACTGATCTGCCTGCGCTGCAACTGGCGGCGTGGTTTCACGATGTCGTCTATGATCCTCGCGCCACTGATAACGAAGAGCAGAGCGCGCTCTATGCCCAGAGCGTATTGTCCGGCTTAGCGGTTCCGGAAAGGACAGTGCAGGCGGTTGCGCGGATGATCTTGAGCACCAAAACGCACTGGATAGAAGAAAGCGAGCGCGATTGCCAGATCCTGCTCGATGCCGATCTGGCGATTCTTGGTGCTACGGTTCAGGATTATGATAGGTATGCCCGGGCCATCAGACAGGAATATGCCTGGGTGCCAGAGGCAGCTTACCGAACTGGAAGGGGGCAGGTGCTGCGAACGTTTTTGCAGAGGGATAGGATTTATTGGACTGAGCCTATGTATGCCGCTTTGGAGGGACAGGCCAGGGAGAATATACAGAGAGAAATTGCCTCGCTTGTTTAGTCTCAGTCCCCTCAAGCGGGTCGTCATTGGAGATACTGTGCATTGTGGGTGTGGATTCCCACGAGAAAGGGAAACCATACCCACAACATCTTTCTTTAAAGATGGATGCCGCCCGAAACTTCTATTCTCTGCCCATTGATCCAGCGGGTCTCTTCGGAGAGTAAAGCGGCGACGACCCCACCAATGTCTTCTGCCTGGCCGACGCGACCAAGAGCAGTCTGCGAGGCAATACGTTGGCTGGCGAATTCATTATCACGCACAAAGCCGCCTCCAAAGTCCGTTGCGATGGCACCGGGGGCGACGACATTGACGGCAATGCCTCGCGGACCAAGCTCGACCGCCATGTAGCGGGTGAGCACCTCTATGGCACCTTTTACCGCGCCATAGACACTATTACCAGGGTAAGAAAAGCGTGCAAGTCCGGATGAGATGTTGACGATACGCCCGCCATTGGCTATCAAGGGAAGAAGCGTTTGCGTGAGGAAGAAGACGCCCTTGAAATGGACGTTGACCAACTGATCAAATTGCTCTTCGGTGGTCTCGGTGAGTGAGGCGTTTATGCCAAATCCAGCATTATTGACGAGAAAGTCAAAATCATTCCGCCCCCATGTCTGTTTGAGTGCAGCCTTTACTGCTTCTCCAAAGGCGGCAAAGGACTTCGTGTCAGACACATTGAGCTGCAACGCCACGGCTTTGCGGCCGCGCTTTTCGAGCAATGCGACGACCGCTTCTGCTTCTTCGCGTTTACTATTGTAGGTCAGAATAATGTCCTGCCCTTTTGCGGCGATGCTCATCGCCATATCTTTGCCAAGTCCACGGCTTCCGCCTGTGATAAGTGCTACGTTCATGAGCATTCCTTTCAAGAATACTACTTATTTTTCTTTGATGATCTGCTTTGCCAGGCCAGAGGCGATTTCACCTATTTCTCTCGCCTTTGCATCGTCGTTACGCTGTACCGCTTGCCAAAACGCAACCTTCTGCTCCAGGTAGCGAAGATGCTCTTGCTTCTGAGCCATCTCTTGCTCCAGCGCTTTTCTCTGCGCTTCGAAGAGCGCAAGCTGTTGATCAGCAGCCGCTTTTCCCTCTTTCAGAAGAGCAAAATACTGCCGCATATCCTCAATCGACATACCAGTGGTGCGTAAGCAAGCCAGAGTCTCAATGTTCTGGACATCTTCAGCGGTATACCGACGATGACCACTACTTCTGTCTCGATTTACTCTGTCGAGTAAGCCAATACGTTCATAGTAGCGGAGGGTATGCTCGCTCAGGCCACTTCTCTGTACTACGTCCTGAAGTGTAAAGTAGGTTAACGGTTTTGTTTCTGTATCACGTAACATGTCTGTATTATCCTCTACCTGGAGCGCTCCAGGTCAAGCTTTTTTTGGTGTATTTTTTATTTCAATGAAAAGAAATCTATATCAATTGTGGCGAACATGCAAGTGGCAATTGCTATAATCGTCAAGCTCAATCGGCCCGCTCGATATTGTGATTGTTTCGTGATCGCGTCTGGCATCTTGCGAGGGAGATACGTGTTATGCTCACGCTATAGAGAAAGGAGAGAATGAAATGAACAGGCAACATGTCACCGTGGCGTTGAAGCGCATCTACGACGAGCCAGCCGAGAGCGACGGGACACGTGTGCTGGTAGAGCGTCTGTGGCCACGCGGGTTCTCTAAAGAGCGCGCACATATTGATCTCTGGCTCAAGGAGATCGCTCCCAGCCACGAACTGCGGACCTGGTTTGGACATGATCCGGCGAAATTTGTGGAGTTTCGTCGTCGCTACGAAGCCGAGCTGGCATCTGAGGCTGGACAGAGAGCCCTCTCCACACTGCAAGACCTTGCCGGGCGGGGACCGCTGACCCTACTATTTGCCGCACACGATGTCGAACATAACAATGCGGTCGTGCTGCATGATCTCCTCAGCAGAAATATGGCAGGCCAATCAGAGTCTTTGTAACCCTGCATGTGAAGCCTTAGAAAACCCCCTGTATGCTTCATCCTTCACAGTGAAGTGAGTTCTCCCTGCCCTCCGCTGCTCAAGAACTTCTTATTGGCTCACTTGCTCACATGAAAAGCAACAAATTCAATAGGTAATCAGTGTATTCGGCGGTGGTAGCTTTCCTGGGGAGAATGGGCGAAGGCGGATCTTCGCCCATCCTCCCACGCAATTTTCATCGCATGTGCTGATGAGCCTGCAAGACGTGCGACCAGAGCCCTTCCTTGATCCCTTCTGGTCCACGCAGGCGCAACCAGATAGGACCACGTTGTGGTTCAAAGGTCAATTCGAAGGTCAAAAAAGGGCAGCATTCTCTCTCAAACAAAATAAATGCCATAAGTCTGGTAGCCCAGGATTCCTCACCGGGAAAACACAGCGCGTAGCCATCGACTATTTCCTGAATACGGGTTGCGCCTTTGAACAGGATAGCAACCTCAGCTTCCCTTTGTCGCAGTTGTTCCTGGTCTTGTATACGACAGGCTATCGATTCTTGTCCAGCCGGTAATTCCATATTATTTCTCCTGGAGTCTTATCTCACCTGCCTCCGCAAGACAGGACAGGTCACGACAGGTACGAAATGACGCTTGCCTATCAAGGGACCAGGAGACAAGTTTATGTTGATAGCCGCTGACCTGATCCCGAAGGTGGTAAAGTTCAGCAATCTCCTGATCAAGTTCCACTAATCGAGCATTTACCAGGGCCAGCAGATCCTGTTGGATCTCAGTGCATCGTGCATCTGAAGCTCCAGTGAGCAATGGTTTGAGCATCGCAAGTGGCACTCCAAGAATCCGGAGACGCCGTAACAACGTCAGGCGATTGAGGTCCGCCTGACTATAACGTCGGTAGCCATTGTTCTCACGCTCTGGATGCGGAAGCAACTCGATGCTTTCGTAGTAACGAATAGCTTTGGCATTGACTCCCGTGAGACGGGCTAGTTGCCCGATAGTGAAGCATGATCTGGAATTCTTCGCAAGGTTTCGCTCTTCCGATATACTATATGCCTGCATTGTGCTCTTTTACCTCCTTATGACAAGTAATGTACACCTTCCCATCACTGGAAGGTCAAGAGCGTGACATGCCGAATTTCAAAGCGGGATTATGGTGCCAACTTCGTATCCTTCACGATATGTTGCAACGACGACGGCTCCTTTTAAACGCGGCTGATGACAGGCGACCCAGAGCTGCGATCTGCTGGCATACAGACGAACGAGAGCGGTCATTAACCATAAAGGCATGCTGCCATCCAGAATAAGACCTTTGTGGGGGGCTATTTCTGGGAATGCGATCTCGGAGGCTTGCAAATAATCCAGGTGCTTCGTCTTGATCGCAATCGAAAGCTTCGTAAAATCGGGGCTGTCACTGGAATGGATATCCACATCATGGGTATTTGCGCGGCCAATCTGGAGGGCAGGCGGCGCAATCCATACGGCCTCTGCCGTCCCCGCGGGTCCGCGTGGGTCAAACTGGTAGAACTCCTGCGATCCTGCGTGGACAATCAAAGCACTGTACAGCCAGTGTGGTCCCTGCCCATAGACGGAAATGGGGGTATCGCCAGGCACATAGGCCAGCAGGTCTGGTAAAAGTTGTGGACTCCATTCGTGGGCACCAGGGGCTAGGATCTGGAGCAGCTGAGGTAAATGAAGAACGAGTTCTGTGGGGGCCTGTTCCAGATAACTGCGCTCCAGATCTGCCAGCGAATAGGAGCTAAAGAGCGTTGCCAGCCGCTCGACAAGCAGCTCGAAGAGAGGACCCTGAATGTTCATACCGCGCTCGATCCTGACCAGTGTCCCTTCTATCACTGCATCGCCCTGCCTGATCTCCGAGACTCCTGTGAGAGAGGAGGAAATTCGCGCCAGCGGCAACAAACCATTCTTTTCCACAAGATCGAGCCAGAACGTTGTACTCGCCGCTTCATCCTGACGCAAGAGGAGAAGTACATGCGTGCAATGGCGCAAAATATCTATCTGCCGATCCTGTGGACGTCCGCCAACGTCGATTAGCATAGGTAACAGACGACGCGAGAGATCTCGACAAATACGCTCCACAAACTCGTCACTCCATTCGCCCTTCAGGCGGAGCAGCCGTACCTCCTCTTGCTCGATCTCCTGCGACCAGTTCCCCTCTCCATCGGGACAGGCGCGAACCGCATGATGGGCAATGCCACGCTGACGCAACGCCCGCGTCAGGCTATAAAAAAGGACCGATTTCCCGGCATGTGGGGGGCCGCCAATCAACACCGCTGGCAACAAATTTACCATAACATGTACGCTTCTTTCTATGTAATCAAGCAGTATGCTTGAAAAAAAGTCTCTTCATTACACATAGCATATATTACCTATTTCGTAGACGAAAAAGATTTTCTCAGAGTAGTATGAATATACTAATCAGATATGCTACTACAGGTATTACTCGTCGATAAAAAATAGAAATGTGAGACACTATGCCCGGTATGGAAACCAGCCATATACTCCTGGCAACGCTTGGTGGGCAACCACAGGTCGTCACGTTTACGCTTGATCTCCTTCTACAACGTGGCATTCCCATTCGAGATGTCATTGTAGTCCATCCGGCAGAATATCCCGATATAGGGTCATCGATTGATCGTCTCAGCGCCGAATTTCCCGGGGACATCTACAAACAGACCGGTCGTCCCATCCGCCTGCGTCGCCACGTGCTACGCATCTATGATCATCCCCTCGCCGATATCACCGATGAGCAGAGTGCGAATGGCGCGCTCAACGCGATGGACGAATTGATCTACGATCTCAAGCAGCAACAACATAGTATTCACTTCTCTATCACTGGTGGTCGTCGCTTGATGGGTTTTCTCTCCTTCTCTGCGGCCCTCCTCAACTTTGGTCCAGCTGATCATCTCTGGCATATCCACACACCCAGAGAAGTAAAGCAACGAGCCAGAAATGGTACGCAGATGCATGCTCTGCCGGAGGACAATGTTCGTCTGATCGAGGTACCATTTGCGCGTCTGGCCCAACCAATTCTCCTGCGCATCTTGAGTTCCGACCCCACAAATGCCCGCAATGTCATGAGCGAGCAGGAGAAGCGCGAACGTGCTGAACAACAGCAACATTGCCGCAACGTCGTCGAACGCATCTCGCCAACCCAGCATAAAGTCCTTCGCGCATTTGCACGCGGCCTGCATCCGCAAGACGTGGCTTCGGAATTGCAGAGAGAGATAACCACGATCAACTCCCATACCCACATCTTGCTTCGCGAATGCCGCAACGTCTGGGATATACCCGAGCGAAAACGGCTCGATTTCCATTTCCTGCATGACATGTTTGCCGACTACTTTACTGATCATGAGTAACAAAATAACGTTTTAGCGAAAGGAATACATCCAAAGAGACTATGAATTTTTTCCATAGTGTTTTGGATCTCTATGAATGCGAATTCTGGCATACTTCTAAAAACACAACTCTAGTAGAGATGGGGAGATGAAATTTCGTGCAGAGAATGCTTGTATCCTTTGATACCGATCGCATTAAGGGATATGTCTTTGGCACCGATACGCTCAAAGAGATTCGGGGAGCCAGTTCTATTCTTGATCGCCTGAACCGGGAAGGGATGCGTAATATCGCCGATGACATGAAAACGAAAGGCGTGATACTGGAATGCAAAACGATCTACGCCAATGGCGGCTCAGGCCTGTTCCTCGTTGACGCTGACCAGGAGGAGCAGATCGAAGCGTTTGCGCGGCGCGTTCAACAGACTTATACAGACGACACGCAGGGAGGTGCGTCCGTTACCTATGTTATACAGGAACTTCCCAAAGATGCGCCACAAGATAAAGAAGTGCTCAAGGGGCACAATCTCGAAGAAACGCTGAATCTCCTGCGCAATCGGATGCGCCTGCATAAGGATTGTCCTCCAGAGGTTATCACACTTCCCTCCCATCCCTTCATGCGCCCATGCGATTCCTGTGGCATCAATTATGCAGAGGAAGTTATTGAGAAAAAGAAAAAGGATCGAGACCCGACTGACGATCCTCTCAAGCGTTATTGCGCCAGTTGCCAGACTAAACAATACGAAGACTACAATATCAAGAAAAACATCCTGCCCGCCACTCTGCGCTATCAAAAAGGAACATATAAGCATCCAGAAGAAGCAATTATGAAAGAGGAACTCTGGAAGCGGATCATTTATCGGCTTATAGAAGACGGTTATGTTATTCCGCAGCCCAAAGTGCCTGAGCGTCCGCCCGATTTCAATATCTTTCGTCAATTCTCAAAATCGAAAGAGTATATCGGCCTGATTTACGCCGACGCCAACAATATGGGTACGGAAGTGGAAAAGCAAGAAACACTTACACAGCTCCAAGAATTTTCACTGAATATTGATAGTGCCATTCATCGCGCCATGAGCGCTGCAATTATAGAGCACCTTCCCGTCGAACCAGGCAATCCGCCACTGTTCCCTTTCGACATTCTACTGCTCGGAGGCGACGATATCGTCATGGTGACCGATGCCTCCAGAGCGATGGATGTCGCCCTGACGATTGCAACCAAATTTCGCGAATTTACCAATAAGAAATACTCTCTCTCCGTGGGGGTCATCCTCGCCCCGGTGAAATATCCGTTCTCGCTGCTGGAGGATCTGGCGGAGGAGACATTAAAAGCGGCCAAGAAAGCCAGTGCTGAAGCGCGCACAAAGGCACGAGCGAACGCAAAAAAAACAGGCAACGAACAGAATGTTGACGATACACGCATCAGTTTCCTGGTCATTGCTGGTGGAAGCGTGCATAGCTACAAGAAAACTATCAATCTTCTGGAAAAAGGAACTGACCATAAGGAAAAGGACGAGAAGGAATTTCATGCCACGCTGCGTCCTTATGATCCCGCAATGTTGAAGCAGCTTCTTGATGCCATCCATCGTGCCAACACGTCCGGGATGAATCGCTCCAAGTTGCACCAGATGCGCGAGGCGATCCTCAAAATGAACGTGACCACCTCCGTGAGTGAAAGCCTGGCTACGCTGCGAAACTGGCAACCCAGACAACGTGACGCTGTGGTGAATTCTCTTTATGAAATTGGCATGTCCGAGACCATACGCCAGACTAACCAGCATCCAACAATCGATTTCCCTCGCGTCACCTTTCCCTGGTTCCGCGACGATGATACAGACAAGCAAGCCTATGAAATCTATCGTACGTCTATTCTCGACTTCATCGAACTATATGATTTTGTTTATAGAGAGGACCGCCATGGCAACCATGCAAACTGATCATATTGCGCTGGACTATGATCTGCTCTTCACCATGCCGTTCCATTTTGGCACCGGGCTCCGCGCGGGCCTGCTGGACCGCACCGTCGTCCGCGATCGCAATGGCGTTCTCTATGTGCCCGCATCTACGCTGAAAGGCGTGTGGCGCGAGAAATGCGAACAGCTTGAACGCCTCTATAAACCCGACAATGTGGATCGTGTCGATACGCCTCACAATCTCAATAAAGCGCTCTGGGGCCTGGGCGGTTATGTCTCCATGAGCACACGCATCTTCGGTTCGCCGCAATATCCCGGTCCTATCTTCTTTGAGGATGCCTATCTGACAAAAGATGAGAGGGATTTGCTTGATAAAGATCTGACAAAAAATTCCGCTTCTGACTTGCAGACGAGCAGTTATACGCAGGTTCACCTGGAACGGCCCGCGCGCACCTCTGTTCAGGGAGCACTCTATACCAGCGAGTTCGGCCTGCGCAACTTTCTTTTCCAGGGTAAAATCGAAGGCTCGCTGAATTGCATGCCTGCTCCTGGTTTTGCGTCACCCGGGCCAACCTGCTCTCTTCTGCTCCTGCTGGCAGGATTGCATATGATTGAGCGGCTGGGTGGCAATAAATCAACGGGCAAGGGGGCCTGCACCTTCGAGATCAAAAAACTCGCCCTCAATAACGAGGCTGTAGAAACCACGCAGTGGCAGGGCTGGCTGGAACATCTGGATGCGCTCTCAAAGTACGACTATACGTTGCAGGAGGAGGAAGCATGAGAGCTTTTTCTGTTCGCCTGAGTACGATATCGCCGCTGGCTATTCGCGCCGATCATGCGCTGATCGGTGCAAATATGACCAGTTATATCCCTGGCAGCTCTTTTGTGGGAGGTCTTGCGGCTGTCCATCGTTCTTTGTATAAAGGAAAAGAGCAAGAGTTTGCTCGCTTCTTCCTCAACACAAAAGTGCTCTACCCCGACCTCTATCCCGCCAATTTCGATGAGCTGGCCAATTCGCCCGAAGAGCCTGTCTATCCATTACCGCGCACGGCCATCAGTTGCAAACGCCATCCAGGTTTTCTCACGACCAGAAAGAAAACAACCGAGCAACACGGCGCACAGGATACGCTGTGTAGTTGGGTACTCTTCAGCCTGAGCGATATGAAGAGGTTGGAGGCGTTGGATCAGCAGAAAAAATGCCCACACTGTAAGGAAAGTATGGATCGTTTCGCTGGCTATTACCGACGCGCCTTGCGACCATCGCCGGAACGTAAATCATCTCAAGAGCTAATGCACGAACGAGCAACTGATAATTACACACGGCTCCAGACACGCACAGGCATTAATCGCGAGACGGGGACAGTTGAGGAGGGCATCTTATATAACCGCATGGTCTTTGAAGAAGATGCCCAATTCTGGGGACAGATTATGCTTCCCGACGATGATGAACTTTATAACAACTTTTCTCTATTCGTTGAAAAAATTGGCGACAGCCAGATGGTCCGTCTTGGCACCGGACGTACACGTGGCCTGGGCAAGGTAGCCCTGACGATTGAACGACTGTACGATGAGAGCAATGAGCAGGAGCGCTTTGCGCAATTTCGGCAACGCCTGGCAGCGCTCAATCAGCTCATTCATAAGCAGGCAAAGAACATCCTGAAACATGAGCATGACTTTTTCTTTGCGGTCACGCTGCACGCTCCGCTCATCCTTCGCGACGAGCTTCTGCGCTATCGTGGTAGCCTCGACGAGAAGGCGCTCAAGGGCATTCTCGGACAAGGAATCCCTGGCCTGAAGCTGATCTATCAGTCGGCAGGCACCAAACGTGTAACGGGCTGGTACGAACTCTGGGGCACACCGCGCATCAATGAATATGCGATTGAGACTGGCTCGGTTTTTCTTTTTCGCTGTGCGGGCGAACCCGACGAAAAGCTGGAAAAAACGCTCTTTCAGTTGGAGGAGCAGGGCATAGGACAACGACGAGCCGAGGGCTTTGGTCGCATCTGCATCTCAGACGCATTTCATAGTGAAGGACAACGATAATGGTTGAACAAGAGGCAAACACCAGGCTGCGCGAGATCAAAATCATTCGCGAGGTCAATATCCAGGCCGAAAACTTTTACGACGATGCGGTGAGTCTCGGCGATCATGCAGCGCAGGCCTTTCAAGAGCGACATCGCTCACAAATGACTAATCTGGAAACGCTGGCCGAAAGCGCTTTTAAAAAGACCGACATTTTCGATTACATTAAGCGTCAGACCGCGCGACAACCATTGTGGCGTCATTCGCGCAACCCCGCAGAAGGAGCATTCGGAGAACGCCTGCGCGCTTATCTGGAAACGAATTTGAAGGCCCCCCATGAAAATATCTGCACAAAATTGCAGCTTGACAAGCAAGCAGAAGAAGATGAGCAGGTTCGCCGCCATATCTATCTTCAACTCATGCGGCAATTTATCCGACAGATGGTCG
>Ga0310811_10009536_pt1 | contig 12541 bp, 12 predicted proteins | sample YCmetagenome_FD_207642 | JGI IMG/M metagenome (GOLD analysis project Ga0310811, IMG submission 207642) | Soil microbial communities from experimental microcosm in Duke University, North Carolina, United States - YC | ecosystem: Engineered > Artificial ecosystem > Soil microcosm > Unclassified ... | reverse complement strand
GGCAAGGTCGAGTCCATAGCCCGATTTGATCTCGAGCGTCGTGACCCCTTCGGCGACGAGCGCGTCAACCCGCGGCAGTGCGCTCGCGACAAGCTCATCTTCGGTCGCCTCGCGCGTCGCGCGCATTGTCGACACGATGCCGCCGCCGGCTCGCGCAATCTCCTCGTAGCTGGCGCCTGCCAGCCGCAGCTCGAACTCGCGGGCCCTGTTGCCGCCATAGACGATGTGGGTATGGCAATCGACCAGGCCGGGAGTGATCCACCGCCCCTCGCAGTCGACTTCATCCGCCGCTGTGAACACCGGCGCGGCACTGGCAGGGCCAGCATAAACGATGCGCCCCTCTCGCGCGGCAATCAGACCGTCCTCGACGATCCCCAGGCCAGGGCTGCCCTCGGCAACGGTGGCGAGACGAGCCCCTCTCCAGATCCGATCGCACTGCATATGCCTTGTCCGCCCTCTTGATCGGCCTCGTAGCTGATCATCGGTGAAGCTTGCGGTGGCTCTCATTATGACTATACATAATATGACCTGTCCAGACGTGATATCCAAGGCTCGGATGGCCGATCTCTGGTTTCGCTCGCTGCTGCTGCCCGATGGATGGGCGGATGACGTATGCCTCACGCTTGCAGGCGGCCGGATCAGCCATGTCGCCGCCGGCGTGCCTGCGGAGGTCAGCGACGAGCGCCACGATATCGGTCTGCCGGGACTGCCCAATCTGCACAGTCATGCCTTCCAGCGCGGTATGGCGGGCCTCACGGAGCGTCGCGGCACGACGGAAGACAGCTTCTGGACGTGGCGGGAGGCAATGTATCACTTCGTCGACCGCATGAGTCCCAACGATGTCGAGGCAATTGCAGCGCAAGCCTATGCCGAAATGCTCGAAAGCGGATTCACGCGCGTCGGCGAATTCCATTACTTGCACCACGACGTCTACGGCACCGCCTACAGCAACATCGCCGAAATGGCCGAGAGAATTGCAGCTGCCGCAACGGAAACCGGTATCGCCCTCACCCTGCTTCCGGTCTTTTATGCCCATGCGGGATTTGGCGGGCAGCCTGCCGCGGAAGGCCAACGGCGCTTCGTGAATACCATCGACCGCTACACGCGCCTGATGGAGGCCAGCCGCCGCGCCGTGTCGCCGTTAGAACATGCGGTTGTCGGCATCGCGCCACATAGCTTGCGGGCCGCTACAATCGAAGAGATCGTGGCCATCCTGCCCCTTGCCGCCGGTGGACCTGTCCACATTCACGTCGCCGAACAAACCAAAGAGGTCGAGGACTGCCTTACATGGAGTGGCAAGCGACCGGTCGCCCTTCTCCTCGATCGCCTGCCCGTCGATGAGCGCTGGTGCCTCATCCATGGGACACACATCATCGAAGCAGAGCTTATGGGCATCATTGAACGCGGCGCCGTGGCGGGGCTCTGTCCGATCACCGAGGCCAATCTCGGCGATGGGCTGTTTCCGGCGCGAAGCTTCATCGATCGAGGCGGTCATTTCGGCGTGGGTTCGGACTCCAATGTCCAGATCGATGCCGCCGCCGAGCTCCGCCTGCTGGAGTATGGACAGCGTCTCATCCTTCGCTCGCGCAACGCGCTTGTCCGGCCATCCACATTGTCCACGGGACGCAGCCTCTTCGATGGCGCGCACGACGGCGGAATGCGCGCCCTGGGCGTTTCCGGCGGCATCGCCGTTGGCAAGTCGGCCGATCTCGTCAGCCTGAATGCCGGCGATACTGCACTGGTGCATCGCCGCCACGACCAATGGCTCGATGGATGGATCTTCAGCGGCAGCCGGAACACCGTCGACTGCGTGTGGCGCGCGGGCCGAAAGCTGGTGAGCGGCGGCCGACATCATCGAACCGAAGCGATCGGCCAGCGCTACCGCCAAACGCTCGCCCGCCTCTTGCAGGACTCGTGACCACTATGTCGACAAAGGCTGCGTCCCAGACATCGCTTCATCAGAAGATTCTCGGCGACCTCGAGAGCCAGATCCTTTCCGGTGTCCTGCCGCCCGGCGCCCGAATCGCCACGGAACTCGAGCTGGCGACGGTTTATGATTGCTCACGCATGACCGTGAGCAAGGTGCTCACCAAGCTCGCTGGTGCTGGCCTGATCGAACGCCGTCGCAAGGCGGGAACCTTTGTCAGGCGGCCGCAGTCCCAGGCCGCGGTCCTGGAGATCCACGACATCCGGGCCGAGGTCCTCGCCCTTGGCCAGCCCTATCGTTTCGAGTTGATCCAGAGGAAAGGACGACGCGCCAACCGCGGCGACCGCGAATTCCTGGGAGCTCAAGCGTCCGGGCGAGTGCTCGAGGTCTCCGGCCGTCACTTTGCAGGTCGGAAGGTCTTCTGCCTCGAAGAGCGCGTGATCAATCTGACCGCCGTTCCAGACGCCGAGAAGGTGAGCTTTGCCGAAATATCGCCCGGCCGATGGCTGCTGGACACGGTGCCGTGGACAGTTGCGGAGCATCGCATTCGCGCCATGGCCGCAGATCGTGCTGCAGCCCGGGACCTCGCTATTCCAGCAGGCTCACCATGTCTGCTCATCGAACGGCGAACCTGGCGCAATGAAGTGCCCATTACGCACGTGCGTCTCCTTTATCCCGGCGACGCCCATCAGCTCGTCGCCCACTTCACGCCCTCGGGTCGCTGATGCTAAGCCCAAACGACAAGGCCGCCCAATTGGGCGGCCTTGCACAAAAACTGCCGGAAGCAGTGGCTACTTCGCCGCCTGGATCATGATCTCGACCTTGAGCGCCGGATTGGCGAGCTTGGCCTCGACCGTGGCGCGCGCCGGCGTCTGACCCGGAGCGACCCACTTGTCCCACACCTCGTTCATCTGGCTCCAGGTCGCGATGTCGGTCAGCCAGATGTTGGCGGACAGGATCTTCGACTTGTCGGTGCCCGCCTCGGCCAGGAACTTGTCGACCTTGGCCAGGATCTGGGCGGTCTGGCCCTTCACGTCGGCCTTGGTGTCATCGGCGGTGAGGCCCGCCAGATAGACCGTGTCGCCATGGACAACGGCGCTCGACATGCGCGCGCCGGCGTTGATGCGTTTGACGCTCATCGTACTCCTCCTCGTTTAAGGCGGCGGACCTTAGCACGCCGGCCCGCGCCGCCGTCAAAGCGGATTGGGTCCAGCAGTTCACGGCTTTGTTGTCCGCTACAGGGCCGCAACCACCATGATCTCGACCTTCATGTCGGGATCGCTCAATCTCGCCTGCACCGTCGCTCGCGCAGGCGTTTGACCCGGTGCGACCCAGACGTCCCATACCGCATTCATCGCAGCGAAATCGTTGATGTCGGATAGCCAGATCACGGCCGAGAGAATCTTCGTCTTGTTGCTGCCGCCCTTGGCGAGCAAGGACTCGATCTCGCCAAGGGCCTGCTTTACCTGACCGGTGATGTCGGCTGACAGATCCTCCGGAATCATGCCCGAACAGTAGATACGGCCATCGTGGATCGTGGCTTCGCTCAGCCGTTCACCGGGATCGATACGCTTGATCTTGCTCATGCGCGCTCGCGGATGTCGGAGAATTTGATCTTCGGGCTCTTCTCGGCGATGTAGCCCAATTCCCAGGCGTTGCGCGCCAGGAAGACCGGCGAACCATCGCGATCCTCCGACATGCCGCCGCGATTGGCGGCCATAAAGGCTTCGAGGTCGGCCTTGCTGTCGGCCGAGATCCAGCGCGCTGTTTCGAACGGCGCCGGTTCGAGGTCGATCTTCACCGAATACTCCGCCTCGACGCGAGTCTTGAGCACATCGAGCTGCAATTCGCCCACGACGCCCACGATGTTGTCACCGCCGATCACACGGCGGAACACCTGGGTCACGCCCTCCTCGGCCAGATCGTCCAAAGCGCGCTTCAGCTGCTTGGACTTCATCGGATCCTCGAGCCGCACGCGGCGCAGGATTTCCGGCGCGAAGTTCGGGATTCCGATGATCTTGATCGCCTCACCCTCGGTCAGCGTGTCGCCGACACGCAGCACACCGTGATTGGGCACGCCAATGATGTCGCCCGGCCAGGCCTCGTCGACGATCTCGCGCTCGCGAGCAAAGAACAGGATCGGTGAATTGACTGACAGCGTCTTGCCCGTGCCCACCTGCGTTAGCTTCATGCCGCGACGGAACCTGCCGCTACAGAGCCGCAGGAAAGCGATGCGGTCGCGGTGGTTGGGGTCCATGTTGGCCTGGACCTTGAACACGAAGCCCGCGACCTTGGGCTCGGTGGGTTCGATGGGACGCGGCTCGGCCGGCTGCGGGCGCGGTGGCGGCGCCCAGGCAGCGAGCGCGTCCAGAAGCTCACGCACGCCAAAATTGTTGTAGGCACTGCCAAAGAAGACCGGCGTGAGATGACCCGAGCGATAGGATTCGAGATCGAAGGTCGGATAGCCCGCGCGAACGAGCTCGACCTCGTCGGCGAGACCTGGATCGGTGATGGTGTAGTTCTCGATCAGCTCGCCGATCCGGCTGCGGTCGGCGGTGTCGAACACCAGCATGCGGTTGTGCGCGAGATCGTACGTGCCCTTGAAATTCTGGCCCGAACCCTGCGGCCAGCTCATCGGCGCTACGTCGAGCGCCAAGGTCGAGGCAATCTCATCCAAGAGCTCGATCGGGTCGCGGCTCTCACGGTCCATCTTGTTGATGAAAGTGACGATCGGCACGTCGCGCAAACGGCAGATCTCGAACAGCTTGCGTGTGCGCGCCTCAATGCCCTTGGCCGCGTCGATCACCATCACCGCCGAATCGACGGCCGTCAGCGTGCGATAGGTGTCCTCGCTGAAATCCTCGTGGCCCGGCGTGTCGAGGAGATTGAACACCGCCCCGCCATACTCGAAATGCATTACAGAGGTGGTGACCGAGATGCCGCGCTGCTGCTCGATCTTCATCCAGTCCGAGCGCGCCCGCCGCGCCTCGCCGCGCGCCTTCACCGCGCCCGCGACATGGATCGCGCCACCAAACAGCAGCAGCTTTTCGGTCAGCGTGGTTTTGCCCGCGTCCGGATGCGAGATGATGGCGAACGTCCGCCTCAGCCCGGCGGGATGGCCGGCCAGGGCAGGATCGGACGCAGCAGAAACAACGGTATCGGGCACTTTTCGGAACCTGTAGGGGGCGGCGTGGGCGTAGCGGAGCGTGCCCGCGGCGTCAACCGCCGCCAAGCTCCTCGCGCAGCATCTCCAGCTCCAGCCATTCGGTTTCGGCTGAATCGAGCTCGGTTTGGGCGGCCGCCAACCGCGCCGTCTTGGCCTGGAAACCGGTCGCATCGCGGCGATAGAGATCGGGATCGGCGAGTGCCGCCTGCAGGGCTGCAATCTCGGCTTGAAGCGATTCGATCTTCTTGGGCAACTCCGCCAGTGCGCGTTCGCGCTTGTATCCCAAGCGCATCGCGGGTGTGCTTTCGCGCACCTGAATCGCCTTTTCCTTGCGTACCGCAGCAGGTGCCGGCGCCCCACGCGGTCCGCGCTGGGCGAGATAGTCGCTGTATCCACCGGCATATTCGATCGCCGACCCGTCGCCCTCAAGCGCGATAGTCGAGGTCACGAGCCGATCGAGGAAATCGCGGTCGTGGCTCACCAGCAGGACCGCGCCGTCATAGTCGCCGAGGGCGTCCTGCAACAAGTCGAGTGTGTCGGCATCGAGGTCGTTGGTCGGCTCGTCCAGCACCAGCATGTTGGAGGGCGCAGCCAGCGCCTTGGCGAGCAGCAACCGGTTGCGCTCGCCGCCCGACAGCGTGCGCACTGGCTGGCGCGCCTGCTCGTCGCGGAAGAGGTATTCGCGCAGATAGGTCATGACGTGCCGCGGGCGCCCCTGCACCGACACATGGTCGTTGCGGTCGGCAAGGATCTCCCATGGCGTCTTGTCGGGATCGAGAGCGACGCGGCGCTGGTCGATCACCACCGGCATCAGGTTGGCGCCCAGCTTCACCGAACCGCTGTCAGGCTCGATCTCGCCGATCAGCATCCGCAACAGCGTCGTCTTGCCGGCGCCATTGGGGCCGATCAGGCCGATGCGGTCGCGCCGGAAAATGCGGGTCGAGAAGTTCTCGACGATCACCTTGTCGCCCCAGCGCTTGCCGATGTTGCGCGCCGTGATTGCGAGCGCGCCCGATTGCTCGGCCGAACCGGCCTCGATGACCGCGCGGCCGACCGGGCCGATCTGCTGGCGGCGTTGCTTGCGCAGCTCGGCAAGCGCACGCAGGCGGCCTTCGTTACGCGTACGCCGGGCGCGGATGCTCTTGCCGGCCCATTCGGTCTCGCGCTCGATCAGCCGGTCGAGCTTGTGCCGCTCGGTCGCCTCGCGCTCCAGGATCTCGGTCGACCAGCCCTCGAATGCGGCATAGCTCTTGTCGAGGCGGCGCACGATGCCGCGGTCGAGCCACAGCACGGCGCGCGCGAGATTGGCGAGAAAGCGCCGATCATGGCTCACCAGCACATAGGCACCCTTCCAGCCGAGGAGCTTTTCCTCCAGCCATTCGATGGTTGGCAGGTCGAGATGGTTGGTGGGCTCGTCGAGCAGCATCACATCGGGCTCTGATACCAGAACGCGCGCCAGTGCCGCCCGCCGCGCCTCGCCACCAGACAGGCTGGCCGGCGCACGCGCACCTTCGAGCTTCATCTCGGCGAGCAGTGCCTCGACACGGTAGTCGGAGACACCCTGCAATTGCGGCAAGGCTGACGCAACATAGTGCGTCACACTGTCGTGGCCCGCGAAATCCGGCTCCTGCGGCAGGGTGGCGACGGTCGTCCCCGGCTGGAGGAAGCGCGTGCCGCCGTCGGCGATCGGCTCTCCCGCCAGGATCCGCAGCAAGGTCGATTTTCCCGCGCCATTGCGGCCGACGAGCGACAGCCGCTCGCCGGGCGCAATCGCGAGATCGACGCCATCGAGAATGGGCTGGCCGCCGAGATGGTATTTGATACCGGCCAGGGTCAGGAGGGGTGCGGGTGCCATGAGCAGGAGCGGCGTGTCATGGCCGAACCTTTCCCCATCGGCAAGGGCTGTGATGCGCTAGGATCGCCGCATGGTGATGGGTTTGACGACCGGGCTCTGGGTCATGGCGCAAGTACGCCTGTGCGACCTTGCCTTCATTCCGGCGGCGGTGGTGCGGCGCGGCGATCCGGATGTCGGCACGGTGCTGGTGAAGCTGAACCGCTTCGAGGCGGGCGTGACGGTCTATACGCAAGCCAGCAGCATGGACGACTCGCCAGCCTGGAGCCGCGGCACGGGCCCCACGCCCGTCACGGAAGCCGAGGCTGACGCCTACATCGCCCGCCAGGTGCAGCGCGATCCCGACGTCTGGGTCCTCGAAATCGAAGACCGCAAGGGTCAGTACAAGCTCGACGGGCGGGTCGTCTAAGTCGTCACTGGCCGGGCAGCACCGTCGCCGGATCGAGGGTCTTGTTGCCGCGGCGGACTTCGAAGTGCAGACGAGGGTCAGAAGCGCTGCCGGTCGTGCCAACCTTGGCGATCGCCTGGCCCTTCTTGATGGTATCGCCCTTCTTCACCAGCAGCGAGTCGTTGTAGCCGTATGCGGTGATGTAACCGCCGCCATGGCTCACCAGGAGCAGATTGCCCATGCCGCGCACCTCATTGCCGGCGTAGACCACAGTACCCGAATCGGCCGCGTGCACGACCGTGTCCTTCGGCGCCTCGATATCGATCCCGTCGTTCCTCTGGCCGTCATGCGAGCCATAGCTCGACACGACCTTGCCGCGAACGGGCCATTCAAAGCGCGGCGTTGGACCAGCTGGAGCGGCATGTGAGGCCGCGGGGCTAAGCGGTGTTGGTTGGCCGGGCGGCGGTGTCGCAGGAGCAGGAGTGGCCGCAGTAGGCGAGGCCGAATGCGCCGCCTCACCCTGGCCTGGCGGGGCCAGCGTCTCGCGCTTCACGGCAGCCGGCGGATTGGGGGCCGCGGCAGCAGTCGCCGTCGAGGACGACGCTCCAGACGATGGTTCGATCACCCGCGCACCGGGGATTGCGATCGTCTGTCCTGCCTTCAGCGCATAGGGCGGTTTGAGGTTGTTGCGGTCGATGATGGTTTGCGGACTGACGCCGAAGCGCTGCGCAACACCGTCAACCGTGTCTTTGTTTTTCACGACATAGCTCGGAACGGCATTCGTGCCCGCCGCCGAGCCGGGATATTCGATGGTGCCCTCGCGGGCGCCATACATGACGTTCTCCACCGAGGAGCAGGCGCCGAGCGCAGCCGACAGCACCACCGCTATGCCAAGCGTGCGCCACGGGCCGGCCCATCGCGAGGGGAAGCGAGGGGCTTTCTTCATGAGCCTATTCTACTGCATTGCGATTCCGGCGGGAATCAGGCGGATGCGGCTTTTCCCCCGCTTTAGCCTTGGCCCAGAACGGGCAACGGACCGCTCACCAGCGGCACGAAACGCACCGGCATCAACGTGTCGCGCTGCAGCCCGCTCTCGCTTTTCACGATGCGCTCCACGACTTGCGCGGTGGGGTCGCGACCAACGGGAACGATCAGGATGCCGCCGATGCCGAGCTGGTCGATCAAGGCCTGCGGCCGCTCCTCGGCCGCGGCCGTCACGATGATCCGGTCGAACGGCGCCTGCCCTGGCCAGCCCTTGCTGCCATCACCCACATCGCAGACGACGTTGTAGATGCCGAGACTGATCAGCAGCCGCTCAGCCTCCTTCGACAAAGGCTTGAAACGCTCGATCGAGTAGACGCGGCGCGCAAGCTTGGCCAGTACGGCGGCCTGGTAACCCGAGCCTGTGCCGATCTCGAGCACCTTCATGCGCGGGCCGACCCGCAGCGCCTCGGTCATGGCCGCGACGACCAGCGGCTGGCTGATGGTCTGCCCAAAGGCGATCGGGAGCGCCGTGTTCTCCCAAGCGCGTTCGGCGAACGGCTGTGATACGAAACGCTCCCGATCAACGGCAGCGATGGCAGCCAGCACGTTCTCGTCCGAAATGCCTGACTGCCGCAACTCGGCGATCAGGCGTTGCATGGCGGGGACGTTCATCGTACCCGCGCCCCGATCAGGCTTTCTCGAACTCGGCCGCGAGCTTGCGGCGTGTGGCCTCATGCGTGAGGTCGAGATGGAGCGGCGTCACCGAGACATAGCCTGCGCGGATAGCAGACACATCGCCCTCCTCGTCGACCTCGTGCTCGCCCGGTTTATAGGCGTTCCAGTAGTAGGCGCCACCGCGGGGATCGATACGCTCGACGATGGAGCTGCCGAAGGCACGGACGCCCTGGCGCGTCACCTTGATGCCCTTCACCGATGCCGCCACGACATCCGGGAAGTTTACATTCACGAATACATTGCGCGGCCAATCCGTCGCCAGCGCTCGCCTCGCCACGTCGGCGCCGTAGTGCGTGGCGGTGCCCCATTTCACGGGGTGGGGATGGGTGAAGGCCTGGCTGAAGGCAATCGAGGGAAGGCCGAGCAGGCAGCCCTCCATGGCGCCGGCGATGGTGCCCGAATAGGTCACGTCGTCTGCGAGGTTGGTGCCGCGGTTGACGCCCGAGAAGACGACCGCGGGCTTGCGGTCCTTCAGGAGATGCTTGACCGCGAACAGCACGCAGTCGGTCGGCGTGCCTTCGATCGCGAACTTGGTCTCGTTGACCTGCCGCGCGCGGATCGGACGGTTGATCGAGAGCGAATGGCCGGCACCGCTTTGATTGAATTCGGGCGCAACGACCCAGACGTCGCTCGAGAGCTCGCTCGCGATCTCGGCCAGCGCGTCCAGACCTGGCGCGTGGATGCCGTCGTCGTTGGTGACGAGGATCCGCGCCTTGGCGAGCTCGGTCGGCGTCACCTTGCGGCAGGCGCGGGGATTGCCGCGAGGCCGCCCATGTAGGGGCGCAGCGCCTCGGGGATCGTCACCGAACCGTCCTCGTTCTGATAGTTTTCCAACACGGCGATGAGCGTACGTCCGACAGCAAGGCCCGAGCCATTCAACGTATGCACGAAGCGCGTCCCTTTGCCTTCCTTGGGCCGATAGCGAGCATTCATGCGGCGGGCCTGGTAATCGCCGCAGTTGGAACAGCTCGAGATCTCGCGGTAGGCATTCTGCCCCGGCAGCCAGACCTCGATATCGTAGGTCTTGCGCGAGGCCGGCCCCATATCGCCGCCGCACAGCACGATGGTGCGGAACGGCAGGCCAAGTCGCTTCAGGACTTCCTCGGCGCGACCCGTCATGCGCTCGTGCTCGGCTGCGGACTGCTCTTGTGTCGTGATGCTGACCAGCTCGACCTTGGGGAACTGGTGCTGGCGAATCATGCCGCGCGTGTCCTTGCCCGCGGCGCCCGCCTCGGACCGGAAACAGGGCGTCCAGGCGGTGTAGCGCAGCGGGAGCTGCCTCTCCTCCAGCACCATGTCGTTCACCAGGTTGGTGAGCGGTACCTCGGCAGTCGGGATCAGCCACCACCGATGCTGCCCCTCCACTTTCGCAAGCTCGGCGAGATATTGGTCCAGCGCGTCGCGTGCACTGGAGAACTCGCCGCCAGAGTCAGCCAATGTCTTGCGCACAGCCTCGTTAGCATGAAAGGTATCAACTGCCTTGAACATGTCCTCGGCGAAGCGAGGCAGCTGGCCCACGCCATAGGCCGCCTTGTCGCGGACCAGGAGCGGCGGATTGATCTCGGTGTAGCCGCCCTCCTCGCTCGTATGAAGGTCGAGCATGAACTGTGCGATCGCCCGCTCGAGCCGCGCCAGGTGCTTCTTCAGGATGACGAAGCGCGCGCCCGATATCTTCGCGGCAGCGGCGAAGTCCATCTCGCCCGTCGCCTCGCCCAGCACCACATGGTCCTTGGGTGTAAAGCCGAAATTGCGCTGACTGCCGACGCGCCGGATCTCGACGTTACCGGTCTCGTCCGTACCGTCGGGCACGTCGTCGAATGGCAGGTTGGGCAGCACTTCGAGCCGGTGCGTCAGCTCGGCGTCGAGCGCCGCCGCCTCCGCCTCGCCCTTCTTCAGCGACTCCTCGAGGGCTGCGACTTCTGCCATCAGAGCCTCGGCGGGCTCGCCTTTACCCTTGGCGATGCCGATCTGCCGGCTGAGTGCCTTGCGCTTGGCTTGCGCGGCCTCACTCTCGGAAATGGCGGCGCGCCGACGCCTGTCGACCTCCAGGAGTTCGACCGACAGGGGCGCCAGATTCCTCTTCTTCAGGCCGGCATCAAAGGCCGCGGGATTCTCCCGGATGAAGCGTATGTCGTGCATGACTCAGTTACCTGCCGCCGCTTCCTGCTCCTGCTCGGCCTTCTTGTCCTCTTCATCCCGCTTCTTCTCGATCCTGCTGCCGATCAGGATGCTGATCTCGTAGAAGGCAAGCAAGGGTGCTGCGAGCGCAAGCTGACTGACCACGTCGGGCGGCGCGAGGACCGCCGCGACGATAAAGCAGAGGACGATGGCATAGCGGCGTTTCGACCGAAGCGTTGCGCTACTCACGATGCCGACACGCATCAGCAACGTCAGCAGCACCGGCATCTCGAAGGCAAAACCAAAGGCAAAGACAAGCTGCAGCACACGCTCGAGATAGTCGGACGACCGCAAGATCTTCTCGACGTCCGGTGGCGCGTAGTGCGTCAACATGAAATCGATCACGTACGGCAGCACGACGTAGTACATGATCACGCAGCCGGCGTAGAACATGAACGGCGTCGCGATCAGGAACGGCAGGAAGGCGCGCTTCTCGTGCCGATAAAGACCAGGCGCGACGAACATCCAGATCTGTGTCGCGATCAACGGGAACCCGACGATCAGCGCCACGAAGCCGGACAGCTTCACCGTCACGAAGAAGAATTCGAAAATGTCGAGGACGAGGACGCGGTAACCTTGCTCCTTCGCCGGCTCCATAAGAAACGAGAAGATCGGCTTGGCGAAATAGAACGTGACGAAGAAGACGACGAAAAAGCTGATCAGCGCATAGATCATGCGCTTGCGCAGCTCGATCAGATGATCGAGCAGCGGCATCGGCTTGTCGTCTTCGGGTCCGTCGTGCGCCTGGGTCAAGGTGAAGCGGTCAAAGTAGGTGGCGCGTTATGCCGCCCTTTGGGCTGCAGTTCAAAGCGCTATTTGGCCTATTCGGCCGCTGCCTTGGCGGATCGTTCCTCGACCGGCTTGGCCTCGGGGGCGGGAGGTTCTGCCTCGACCGACACCGACGTCGTTTCGGCCGGCGCAGGCGTCGCTTCGACCGACGCAGACGTTGCTTCAGACACTGTCGGCGCTTCGATCTGCGGTTGGGGTTCGGCTGCAACCTGAGGCGCCGACTCCGGCTCGGCCAGAGGATTGTCCAATGTCGCCTTGGCCTCGGCGATTGCCTTCTCGCCCTCGGCCATGCCTTCCTCGATGGCGCTGCGGATCTGCTTGGTGGGATCGAGCGACTTCAGGTCGAGCCCGCCCTGTGCCGATTCGAGCTGCTTCTTGACCTCATCCAGTTCCGACTGGCGCACCATCTCGTCGACATGGCCGCGGAATTCCGCCGCCATGCCGCGCATCTGGGCCATCCATTTGCCCCAGGTGCGCAACAGGCCCGGCAGCTCCTTAGGGCCGATCACGACCAGCGCAACG
>Ga0310811_10009534_pt1 | contig 12543 bp, 7 predicted proteins | sample YCmetagenome_FD_207642 | JGI IMG/M metagenome (GOLD analysis project Ga0310811, IMG submission 207642) | Soil microbial communities from experimental microcosm in Duke University, North Carolina, United States - YC | ecosystem: Engineered > Artificial ecosystem > Soil microcosm > Unclassified ... | reverse complement strand
GGTAGCCTTTGGGGGCGACGAACCGGAATTGCGCCTCCCGGTCAATGAAACGCCGGATCAGCCAGGCACTGGCGATCCGATCGACGTGCACGCCGATGCGTGTCACCCAGGTTCGGCCCAGCATTTCCCCTTCCGGGGAACCGCTGCGCTCGGATCCCGCCTTCCTCTGTTCCAGTGCCATGATTGCCGCCTCCGCATCCGCCCGCCCATGGGCCGCGAAGTGATCGAGGCTCGTGACTGCGTCGAGCCGTCGTTTGAGCCGGTCCAGGTCGGTGGGCTCGCGCTGCGCCGACGCCGCGATCTCACCGTATTCCCGCGACCGCTCGGCTCGCAGCGCCTCGATCAGCCTCGCGTCCGTCGCAGTCCCGAGAAACGTCGCTTCGCACACGGCCGCCTCGCCCCCCAGGTCGGCTATTTCCCGCGCCAACCACTCAAAGTCCTCACGCGATTGGTCGCTCACGGGTAGGGCGTAGACGGTGCGCTTCAACGCCACGGCACCGATCCCCTGGAGCCGCCGGCGAATCTTGACGCGGGCATAGTCGGGCTTGGGGGGCACCTGGTGGATCAGCAGGAGCCACCGGGGCTCCTCGACTGATGATTCTATAGAATCATTCATTGATTCAATAGTACAATGCACGGCAAGCCTCGTCAATTGCCCACCTTGACCGGCGTTGCCGGTGGGGCGATTACCTAATGTCTCCAACACCGAGTGCTCGGGATGGATCGACGTAGTGCCCTCGGACTGCTGACGGCGACGATGGCGGTCGCCTCCGCTCCGGATGAGTTGCTGTCCCTCGGCAGGTCGCTACATCAACGGATCGTCAACGGCAGGCGCCGAGTGCTCAATGCCCAGCAGGACGCGAGCCTCCTCGTGCTCACCGATCTCATCCTTCCCGCAACCGATACTCCAGGCGCCAAGGCGGCCGGCGTGAACGCGTTCATCGACCTGCTCCTAGCGGAGTGGCTCGATACCGAGGATCGCGATCGCTTCCTGAAGGGATTGGGCGACGTCGACACGCGGGCCCGGGCGGCGTTCGGCAAGGACTTTCTTCAGGGGACGCCGGAACAGCAGGCCGCGCTGCTCGTGGCCTTCGACGACGAAGCCGCCCGATGGAAAGCCAGCCCCGAGGCGACTCGCGGACCCGAGCCATTCTACCGGACGCTCAAGTGGGTGACGCTGTTCGGCTATTTCACCTCCGAAGTGGGCGCGACGCAGGAAGAGCATTACGCGATCATCCCCGGGCGCTACGTGCCCTGCGCTCCCGCCGACACTCTGGCCCCGAGCGAGTGAGTCCAGCGATGCCCAAGACCTACGACGCGATTGTGGTCGGCTCCGGGATGACAGGGGGGTGGGCGGCGAAGGAGCTCACGGAGGCGGGGCTCGAGACGCTGGTGCTCGAGGCGGGACGCCCGATCACCACCGCCGACTACGTGGAGCACGTCCCGCCCTGGCAGATGCGCTTCCGCGGGCTGGACGACCGCAAGAAGCGCCTCGCCGATCAGCCGATCCAGCGCGAGTGCTACGCCTGCGACGAGTATTCGTCCAAGTTCTTCGTCAACGACCACGACAACCCCTACACCACCGAGCCCGACAAGCCGTTTCTGTGGCTGCGCGGCCGGCAGGTGGGCGGCCGCTCGATCATGTGGGGGCGGCAGGTGTATCGTTGGAGCGACCTCGATTTCGAGGCGAACCTGCGGGACGGCATCGCGATCGACTGGCCGATCCGCTACGCCGATATCGCGCCCTGGTACGACCATGTGGAGCGGTTCATCGGCATCTCGGGCGAGAAGCTCGGGCTTCCTCAGCTCCCCGACGGTCAGTTTCTCAAGCCGATGGCGCTGAACTGCGGCGAAGCGGTCGTGCGGGATGCGCTGGCGAAGCACTGGCCGGGGGAGCGCGTCCTGACGATCGGCCGCTGCGCCATTCTGACCGAAGACCACAACGGGCGGGCCGCCTGCCACTATTGCGGCTATTGCGAGCGGGGTTGCGTCACGCTGTCGTATTTCAACTCGATCAACGCGACGCTCCCCGTCGCGCGGCAGACCGGGAAGCTGACACTGCGTCCCTTCAGCGTCGTGCACAGCCTCATCTACGACAAGAAGCGCAAGCGCGTGAGCGGCGTGCGCGTGATCGACGGTGAAACGAAGCACGCCATCGAGTTCCGGGCGCGCGTGATCTTCCTGTGCGCCTCGACGCTCGAGTCGGCCCGCATCCTCCTCAACTCAGCGACGCCCGACTTCCCCTCGGGGCTCGCCAATTCGAGCGGCGAGCTGGGGCACAACCTGATGGATCACATCATGGGAGGTGGGGCGAACGGCAAGATCAGCGCTCCGGCGGACAAGAAGCCGGTGGGGCGGCGGCCCAACGGGATCTACGTGCCGCGCTTCCGCAACCTCGCGGGGGGCCCGAAATCGACGTTCCTGCGGGGCTACGGATACCAGGGAGGCGCCGGGCGTGATGGGTGGGGTCGTGGCACCGACCTCCCGGGTTTCGGCGCCGACTGGAAGAAAGCCCTGCGTGACCCGGGCGATTGGGGCTTCGGGTTCTACGGGTTCGGCGAGTGCCTCCCCAACCACAACAACCATGTCGAGATCGATAAAACCAAGAACGATGCCTGGGGTATCCCTGTACTGAAGATTCACTGCACCTACGGGGACAATGAGTGGGCGCTGATGAAGGACGCCTCGATCGCCGCGGCGGAGATGCTGGCGGCCGCCGGGGCACGGGAGATTACGCCCTTCGTCGATCAGAATCCGCCCGGGAAGGCGATTCACGAGATGGGGACCGCGCGCATGGGCCGCGATCCGAAGACGTCGGTGCTGAACGCGCACAACCAGGCGCACGACATCCCCAATCTCTTCGTCACCGACGGCGCCTGCATGGTGTCCACCGCCTGCCAGAACCCGTCGATCACCTACATGGCGCTCACCGCCCGGGCGTGTGACTACGCGGTCGGCGCGATGAAACGGAGGGAGATCTAATGGAACGACGTGATTTTCTCGGGAGCCTTGCGGCCGCGACTGTTCTGCCGCGCTTGACCACGGCGTGTCTCGATTCGCTGACACGCGCGCGGATCGCGAAGGTGGGCATCCAGCTCTATACCGTGCGCGATCTCATGAAGGCGGACTTCGAGGGCACGCTCGCCAAGGTGGCGCAGATCGGATACCGCGAGGTGGAGTTCGCGGGATACTTCGATCACACACCCGAACAGGTGCGCGCCGTGCTCGACAAGAACGGCCTCGCGTCTCCCTCCTGCCATGTCGGATACGAGAACACGGCCGAGGACAAATGGGCCGCGACGCTGCAAACCGTGAAAGCGGTGGGCCATCAGTACGTGGTGTGCGCGTGGATCCCCGAAGAATCGCGCAAGACGGCGGACGATTGGAAGCGGACCTGCGACCGCTTCAACAAGGCGGGACAGGCGGCTCAGGCGGCCGGCGTGCAGTTCGCCTATCACAATCACAGCTTCGAGTTTGTGCCGCTGGCGGATGGACAGAAGCCGTACGATGTCCTCCTCGCGAACACCGATCCCAAGCTGGTGCAGCTCGAGGTCGATCTCTTCTGGATCACCTTTGCCGGCGCGGATCCGGTCTCCTACTTCATGCAGTACCAGGGCCGGTTCCCGATGGTGCACGTCAAGGACATGATCAAGAAGCCCACGCCCGCTGCGACGCCGGAGCAGGTGATGGTCGATGTCGGCAAGGGAAGCATCGACTGGAAGGCGATCTTCGCGCATTCCGGCCACGCCGGGATCCAGCACTATTTCGTCGAGCACGACCAGCCGCCGCAACCGCTGGCCGATATCAAGACGAGCTTCGACTACCTGAACGCGCTCGAGTTCTAGTCAGCGGCGCTGTGCGGCGCGCAGTCCCAGCACCCCGTTGATCCAGCGGACCAGCGGGAGCAGCACCGTGAAATCCGCCACGAGCAGGTTGACGATCCGCCCGCCGACCGCCTGACGATCCGTCAGGCGGCGGCCGGCGACGAACGACTGAAACCGCAGCCATTCCGCGGCCGGGTGATCCGGCGCGTACCCGCGCGGGACCCGCTTCAGCTGCTCCTCGTCGTCCAGCTCACCGAAGCGGCGCTTCAGCCCCGGGTCCCGGGCGATCTTCTCGAAGGCTCTGGGATTCTCGGCGATTGCCTCGCGTATCTTGCCGAGCGCTTCCTTGGGCGGCATCCACATGCCGCCGCCGGTGAACGAGTCCCCGGGAGCGATCTGGAAATAGAAACCAGCGCCGCCGCCCTCGGCTTCGCGGCCCACCCCGCGGCTGCCGTCGCGATGATAGAACCAGCACGAGGCGTGCGTCTTGTACGGCGACTTGTCGGCGGAGAAGCGGATGTCCCGGTAGATCCGGAACATGGACCGCTTCGGGTCGCCGACGATCTCCGGGGCGAAGTGCGCCAATCGCACGTCCATTTCCTCGATCAGCGCCTGCAGCGGCGCCTTGACGGCCGCCTCGTACTCCTCGCGGTGCGCCTCGAACCACGGCTTGTTGTTGTGCGCTGCGAGGCCGCGCAGGAAGCGCAACGTCGCCGGGGAGAAGCTCATGGCGCGCCCTTTTTCGGGTACGCGGGAGCGGCGGGCACGGGGAGCGGGTGCGCGCGGATCTCGCGCTCGAGGTAGCTGAGCGCCGCCTGGAGCTGCGCGTCGGAGCCGGTGTACGTGGCATGCGGCAGGTTGTCGACGACGGTGTCGGGATCGACCCCGTGTCCCTCGATGAGCCAGCGGCCCTCGGGGCCGTACACGCCGAACTCCGCCGCGGTCGCGATGCCCTTGTCCACGAGGAAATTGCTCGAGCTGAGCCAGATCTCGCCGCCCCAGGTGCGCGTGCCGATTACGCGCCCGAGGCCGAGACGGCGGAAGCCCTCGGTGAACGCCTCGCCGTCGGACGCCGTCCAGGCGTCACACAGCACGACGACGTGGCCGCGGAACGCCCATTGCATGTTCCAGTAGGGGCTTCCCACGCGCGGCTGCCAGTAGAACCACGCCTTGCGCAGCAGCTTCTCCAATACCCAGCTGTCGATGTTGCCGCCGGTGTTGTGACGCACGTCGACGATCAGGCCGGCGCGGTCGAAGACGGGATAGAAGTCCCGCGCCCAGCGGGCGATGTCGGACGAGGTCATCGAGCGCAGGTGGACGTAGCCGATCTGCCCGCCGGAGCCTGAGTCGACGATGCCGCGCCGGCTCACCTCCCAGTCGTCGTAGCGCAGGCTGCGCGCCTGTTGCGTCGAGATCGGCGTGACGATCACATCGCGGGCGGCACCGCCGCCGGCCGGCGCCACGTGCAGCAGCACCTGCCTCCCGGCGGCTCCTTCGAGCAATGCGGCGGGGCTCGACACCGACGCCGTGGCCATCCCGTTGATCTGCTGAATCACGTCCCCTTCGTGCACCCCGGCCGCCGGTTGGGCGAGGGGGGAGAGCGCCGTGGGGTAGTCGGGGTCGCCGCGATAGATGTGGCTGACGCGCCATCCGCCGCCGCCGGAGTCGCGCGTCAGCTCGGCGCCCAGCGAAGCGGTCTGCACCTGATCCTTCCCTTCGCGCTGGTCGCCGCCGTAGACGAAGATGTGCAGCGCCGACAGCTCGCTCACCATCTGCGCCAGCAGGTCCGACAGCTCGTCGCGGTCAGCAATGCGCTCGACCAGCGGCCGGTACTTGGCGCGCGCCGCCGGCCAGTCGAGCCCGTGCATGTGGGGATCGTAGAAGTAGTCCCGCTCGAGCCGCCACGCCTCGTCGAACATCTGGCGCCATTCTTCACGGGGATCGAGCGGGAAGGTCCACCCCGTGAGGTTCACCGCCGCCTTGTCGAGATTGGCGCTCGGCCCGCTCGACGCCTCGATCACGTCGAGCGCGTTGCCTTTGCGCAGCAGGACCTTCTTGCCGTCGGCCGACAGCTCGTAGCTCTTCACGTCGTCCACGAGGGTCTTCGGCGTGATGTCGCTGTTGCCCATGTCGAGCGCCTGCAACGCCGCCGGGCGCTCGATCGTCGTCTGGCGCGTCAGCCAGAAGAGGCGCGTGCCGTTCGCCGACAACGCCTCGTAGTTCCCGGCGGGGATCGGGACCTCCACCAGACGTTGCGCGATCCCGTCGAGGACGAGCGCCGCCGGCGGCTGCTTCGCTGTGTCGGTCGCAGCCGCCTGTAGCTCATCGGCCGGCTGGAACGGCGAGCGCAGACCCGGCAGGAGGGCCAGTCCGTAGATCTTGGTTTGGCGGTCGAAGAACGGCTCGGGCTGGCGCGGTCCCCACGGAGCCCCGACGAGCGACTGGAACGTGCGATCGGAAAGAAAATAGAGCCACTTCCCGTCGGGCGTGAAGGCGGGGCTGTAGCTGTCGGCGCGCTCCGTGGTCACGGCGGTGCGGCGGGCGTCCAGCACGCCGTACAACCAGATGCGGCTGAACGTGACGGCGGGCCGAACGTACGCCAGGTACTTCGAGTCGGGCGACCACACGAGATCCGCGAAATCCCCGTCGGGAGTGGAATCGATCGCCACCGCGGTGCGCTTGTCGGACCGGTACAGCCACAGCACCTGGTTTTTGTCGTAGAAGGCGAGCCACTGGCCGTCGGGAGAGGGGACGCCGTCCCAGCGCAACACGTGGGCATCGCGTGTCAGCTGCTCAGGCTCTCCAACCCCGTTGGCCGGGAGGCGCCACCACTCCGTTTCGCCGCTCTTGTCCGACAGCGCGAAGATCGTCTTGCCGTCGGACGCGAAGCGCGCCTGGCGGTAGCGCACCTGCGCCCCCGAGCCTCTCGTCACATCGACGAACCGGCCACCCGCCTGGCCCGCGGGCGCGACGAACACCTGGCCGCGCGCCGTGAGGACCACGCGCGCCCCGTCCGGCGCGAGATGGGCGGTCGTGAGATAGTCCATCGGATTGGTCACCCAGCGCACGCGGCGCTGATCGAAATCGGAGGCGAGGCGGATCTCGAGCGTCGTGTCCGTCGCGGCCGCGATGTCGTAGCGGTGCAGGTCCGCGCCCAGTTGGTAGACGATGCTGCCATCGGCGAGCGCGGGCGTCAGGACATCCCAGCCGCGATGATGGGTGAGCTGCTTCAGGTCGTGGCCGTCCGCATCCATCGACCAGAGGTTGATCGTGCCGTCGCGGTCCGACGCGAAGTAGATGCGGTTCCGCCACCACATCGGTGTGCGGCTCGTCCCGGCGTAGTCGGCGGTGAGCGGGACGGCCTCCGCCGCGCCCCTCGCGTATTTCCAGATGCTCTGCGCCGTCCCGCCCTGGTAGCGCTTCGTGTGGCTGCCCTGAAACGCGTAGCGCGTGAAGTAGAGCGTGCGGCCGGTCGAATCGAACGCGCCATCGCTCGCCTCGGCGAGCGGCAGCACGTCGCGGCGGTTGGTCCGCGGATCCAGCGTCGCGAGCTGCCACGCGGGAAGGGTGGAGGAGCCGGGCGTCGTGTAGAGAATCCGGCCGTCCGGCGTCCAGCCGACCGCCAGCGCCGGGGCGCCCTCCCAGGTGCGTCGGGTCGGCAGCCCGCCGCCGCTCGGCATCGTGTATAGCTCCGTCGGCCCCTCGTAGTTCGCCGAAAAGGCGATCGTCGATCCGTCGGGCGAGATCGCGGCGTGCGATTCCTCACCCGGGTGTGAGGTGAGCCGGCGGGCCAGTCCACCTTGCAGCGGCACCGTCCAGAGATCGCCCTCGGCCGTGAACACGATCGTCCCGCCGCGGAGCGCGGGCGAACGGTAGTAACCGAGGGTGACGGGTTGTTGCCGCCGGGCGGTGCCCGGCAAGAGGAGGACGCAGAGAAGGGCTGACCAAAGGGCTCGTTGCATCCGCACTCCGGGCGGCAGGGATCGGGACGGCGGGCAGCAAACATCGCCCTGTCGGCCGGAGTCGGCTAGCCGGTCCAGCTCGACTTCCGTATCGTTGCAGGTGGAATCGGCCGCGACTCGGCGCCACCAGAACGGCATCGGCCGGTGCACGGGCGTGAGCCGCGTGGAGGGACGCGGGTGTCCGACGTGCAGGGTCGTTCCCACCTCGAGCTGATCTGCCTCGGACCGCCTACCGCGCGACTCGGCGGCAAGGATCCTCCCTCCGACGTGCTGTGGCACAAGCACCTCGGGCTGCTCATCTACCTCGCCCTTTCGCCTGACCGCTCCCGCGCCCGGGATCACCTGCTCGGCATCTTCTGGCCTGAGAAACCCGAGAAGGATGCCCGGCATTCCCTCAATGAAGCGGTGCGGCGGCTGCGTGCCGGGCTGGGCGCCGCCCGTCTCATCACCCGCGGCGACGTCATCACGCTGCACGACGACGGCCTGAGCGTCGACGTCGAGCAGTTCTCGACGCTGGCGGAGCGCCGGCGCTCGGAGGCCGCTCGGCTGCTGCGCGGTGACTTTCTCGACGGATTCAACGTCGAAGCTGCTCCGGGATTCGAGGATTGGGCGGCCCGCGAGCGGACCCGCTGGCGGGCGCGAGGAGCCGCGGCGCTCGTGGAGCTGGGTGACGAGGCACTGGCCATCGGCCGGCTCAACGACGCGGAGGAATACGCCCTGCGCGCCATCGCGCTCGAACCCCACAGCGAGGCGGCGGCGCGGCTCAGGATGCGCGCCATGGCGCTGCGCCGCGACGGTGCGGGGGCGCTCACCTGGTTCCACGAATTCAAGGCGCGACTCGCAGCCGAGATCGGCGAGCGGCCGAGCCCCGACCTCGAGGCGCTGGCCGAGCGGATCCGGTTGCGCTCGTGGCTGCGCCCGGCAGCGCCGCACGAGGAAGTGGTTGCGCCGCTCGTGGGCGATGCGGAAGTCCGGCGCCGCGCCTTCCAGGTGGTGGGCGACGCCGTCAGCGGGGCGGTACGAACCCTCGCGATCGTGGGCGGCCCGGGAATGGGGAAGACGCGGCTGCTCACTGAGTGCCTGGCCCGGGCGACGCTCGACGGAGCGCTGACGATCGTCGCGACGCCGCTCGAGAGCGACCACGACGCGCCCTGGAGCACGCTCCGGGCGCTGGGCCGCGCCGGCCTCGCGACTGCTCCCGGGAGCGCCGCCACCGACCCGGCGGCGCTCGGCGTGCTGGCCGCGATCGCGTTCGAACTCCCGGGACCGGTGCCGCGCGTCCCCGCGGATCGGGGCGAGGCTGCCGCGGCGCTGACCCAGCTGCTCGCCGCCGTAGCGGAGGAGCGGCCCCTCGTCCTGGCGGTGGACGACGCGCATTTCGCCGACGGCGCGACGCTCGAGGCGGTGAGCGCCGCGCTCGCGGCGGCGCGAAAGGGACCGCTGGCGCTCATCGTGACGTGTCTGCCGGAGGCCGAACGCGGGCCGGCGGAGCTGACGGGGATGCGGAGCCAGATCGGCCGGCGCCTGCCGGGGGACACGGTGCGTCTCGCGGCGCTCGGGGCGAACGACATTCGTCTCCTCGTCGACGCGCTCGCTCCGTGGTGTCCGGATGACGAGAGCCGTGCGCGCCTGGCGCGCCGGGTCGGATTCGAAACCGGCGGCATCCCGTTTCTGGCGGTGACGCTGCTGCACGCGCTGCAGCGCGCCTCGACGATGCGCGCCGACCTGCTCGTGTGGCCGCCTCCCGGCCGCACCATCGATAGCCCGCTGCCGATCAGCGTCCCCGATCTCGTCCGCATGGCCGTGGTGGCGCGCGTGTCGGCGCTCGACCCCCGGGACCTGACCTTGATCCGCACGGCGAGCGTTGGTGGCCGCTCGTTCGACGCCGAGCTGCTCGCCGGGATGTGCGATCTGGCGCCGCCGACGCTGCAGGAGGCATTGGCGCGAATCGAGCGGGCGGGGCTCGCCACCTACGACGGCTTCCGCTACGCCTTCGCGGCGCCGCTCTTCGCCGAGGTGGTCCGCAGCGAGTGTCTCACGCCGGGACAACGGGCGGCACTGCTGCGGCGGGCCGCCGATGCACTCGCGACCCGTGTCGACATGGATGCGCGCGTGCTGCGCGTCGAGATGCTCGCCGAGGCCGCGCCGGAGCAGCAGGTGCTCGGCCTTGCAGTGGCGGCCGCCGACCAGGCCATCGCGGCCGGTGCGGTCCGCAGCGCGCGGCGCGCGCTCGCGGCCGCGGAGCGCGTGGTGCTGTCGGGAACGGCGGATCCCGAGGGAACGGCGCGCGTTGCCGAGCTGCGACGGAGGGTGGGCTAGGAAGCAAACGGAGCGAGGGGTCAGACAGCACCCCGTCGCTCCGCCAGACGCGCCGGAGGGGGCGCGCAGGAACACGGTACCGCGGCACGGTCATGTGGCGGTCAACTGACGGGGATGCTAGTTTGCGGTGCCTTTCGCACCGACTTTTCGGGGGTTGCGCGACGCCGTGCCGCCACAACGACGACACCTGATCCTCCTCAGCACCCTCCTCGCCCTCGGGTCGATTGCGGCGTGCGCGGGGCCATTTCCCCAATCCACTCTTTCGCCGACGTCGGACTTCGGCCATTCGATCGACCACCTGTTTCGGGGCATCTTCTGGTGGGCGGTCGGCGTGTTCATCGTGGTGGAGGGGATCCTGCTCTACTCGGTGATCCGGTTCCGGCACCGCGACGGCGCCCCGGCCCCCACCCAGCATCACGGACACACGACGCTCGAGATCGCCTGGACGCTGGCCCCCGCGCTCATCCTGGTCTTCATCGCCGTGCCGACGGTCCAGACCATTTTCGCGACCGCCAAGGCGCCACCCGGGTCGTTGCGCGTCGAAGTCATCGGCCATCAATGGTGGTGGGAGTATCGCTATCCCGACCTCGGGATCGTGACCGCGAACGAGCTGCATGTCCCCGTGGGCAAGCCGGTCTCGGTGGACATCACCTCGGTGGATGTCATCCACGCCTGGTGGACGCCGAAGCTGGGCGGGAAACGGGACGCGATCCCGAATCATCACAACGAGATCTCATTCACCGCCGACTCCGTAGGGGAGTACATGGGCCAGTGCGTCGAGTACTGCGGCGCCTCCCATGCCAACATGCGGCTGCGCACCTTCGTCGATACCGATTCGGCGTTCCAGGCCTGGGTCGCGGCCCAGAAGGCCGTCCCGTCGTTACCCGCCACGGGCAGCCCGGAAGCGGCGGGGCGTGCGGCGTTCCAGAAATACGGTTGCATCGGCTGCCATACGGTGGCAGGCTATTCGAACGGCCCGATCGGGCCCAACCTGACGCACGTCGGGAGCCGCAGCATGATCGCCGGGTCCATCATGATGAACACCGAGCAGCACCTGCGTGATTGGATCGCCAATCCTCCGGGGATGAAACCGGGGTCGATCATGCCCAACCTCCACGTCAGCGGGCCCGATTTGACCGCCCTGATCGCCTACCTGCAGAGCCTCAAATGAGCGAAGCCACCGGATTGAAGAGCTGGCTCACGACCACCGATCACAAGCGGATCGGCAAGCTGTACTTCTGGACGGCGTTCGTGATGTTCCTGATCGGCGGGCTCGAGGCGGAGCTCATCCGCATCCAGCTCGCAAAGCCCGAGAACACCTTCGTCACGGCCGACACCTACAACCAGCTGTTCACGATGCACGGCACGACGATGGTGTTCATGGCGCTGATGCCCCTGGCCGCCGCGTTCTTCAATTACATCGTGCCGCTCCAGATCGGCGCGCGCGACGTGGCGTTCCCGCGCCTCAACGCGTTCAGCTACTGGGTGTTCCTGCTCGGCACGGTGTTCATGAACGCGAGCTGGCTGCTGCCGCACCATCCCGCCCCGGACGGCGGCTGGTTCGGCTACGCCACGCTTACCGAAAAACAGTTCAATCCGGGACCAAACATCGACTTCTGGCTCCTGGGATTGCAGATCCTGGGCATCGCGTCGCTCGCCGCTGGATTCAACTTCATCGTGACGATCCTCAACCTGCGAGCGCCCGGGATGAAGATGATGCGCTTGCCGGTATTCAGCTGGATGACGCTCGTCACCTCCTTCCTCATGATCACGGCGTTCCCGGTCATCACCGTGGCGCTCGTCTTCCTGATGTTCGACCGCGTGTTCGGCACGCACTTCTACCTGCCGTCCGCGGGCGGCGACCCGGTGTTGTGGCAGCATCTGTTCTGGCTGTTCGGCCACCCCGAGGTCTACATCCTGATTCTGCCGGCGATGGGCGTCGTGTCGGAGGTTCTGCCGACGTTCTCCCGCAAGCCGTTGTTCGGGTACACGGTGGTCGTGTACTCGGGGGTGCTGATCGGCTTCATGGGGTGGGGCGTCTGGAGCCACCACATGTTCTCGGTGGGTCTCGGACCGATCGCCGACTCGGTGTTCGCGCTCACGACGATGCTGATCGCCATTCCCACCGGCGTGAAGATCTTCAACTGGCTGGCGACGCTATGGGGCGGCCAGATCAGGCTGACGACGGCGATGTGCTTCGCCCTGGGATTCATCGGGCTCTTCACGATCGGGGGCCTCTCCGGCGTGACGCACGCGTCTCCCCCCGCCGACCTGCAGCAGACCGACACGTATTACGTGGTGGCGCACTTCCACTACGTGCTGTTCGGCGGCACGATGATGGGGCTGTTCGCGGGGATGTACTACTGGTGGCCCAAGATGACCGGCCGGCTCCTGTCGGAGCCCCTGGGCCTGGTGCATTTCTGGCTGACCTTCATCGG
>Ga0310811_10009531_pt1 | contig 12544 bp, 9 predicted proteins | sample YCmetagenome_FD_207642 | JGI IMG/M metagenome (GOLD analysis project Ga0310811, IMG submission 207642) | Soil microbial communities from experimental microcosm in Duke University, North Carolina, United States - YC | ecosystem: Engineered > Artificial ecosystem > Soil microcosm > Unclassified ... | reverse complement strand
GACCATAATCGTCATAACGCGCCGATAGGCATCGGTAGCATCCTCATTTGCCGCTTTTGCCTGATCCCGCAACGTCGAACTGATCTTCAACGTAACCTTGAACAGCGAAACACCGTACTGACGCACGGCCCCTTCGGCGGAAAGCGCGTCGGCCGTCTTGCCCTCCTTAAACAGTTCCACGGCCCGCTGAAATGCCTCGTCGAACTTCGCGTGGTCCTGCTCGATCTGAGAGGAAGCATCCTTAATGGAATTGTCCTTCGGACTGCTCTGAAATTCGGCGAACTGCGCGTCACTATCCTTTTGTAACTGCGCGATGAAATCCAGACGCTGCTGCTTGGTCGATTCGTCATTGGAGGCCAGCCCTTCCATGAGCTGGATCACCTCCCCCAAAGTCAAGGTGTACGAAGACTCGATGGCCTGCGCAGGTCGTGTAACGGTGTCATAGGTGATTTGTGCTCTGACATCCGCATCTTGAATGCCCTTGATGCCGATTCCGGCAACGACGAGACAAAGCACACCAAGCAAAATGAAAGCACAGGCCAGACGCGCTTTGAGACTGAGGGGACGACCGTTCATGTGAAAGTGACTCCGTTGCCACATATCGAACTTACTTGCTTAAAAATGCTTCGGTCATGGCACGTTCACGTGAACAGAAACAGACATGAAGCTGGTATCAATATCGACTTAAACTCAAGCAACTTTAGGGCTAGGGCGTTATAGAAATCCCAAACGTTTTCTTTCGCGCGACATTACACTTGGCCAAACGATCTCGTCACTCTCCCGAACAAATCCGACACTGGCAAGGCGATTTCTATACTGCTTAATGGTTTGGGAAACGCTGACATGCTGTAGCGATGAAGGCGACTCGAAATCGGCAAATGTCCTGGTCGCACGCGAACGCTGCCGTGACCCAGCGATAACTTGTTTAGCACTACGAAACTTAGTCGATCCCGGAGCACACGCGCGCTATGTCTCCGCTTGCATCGCCGAACGCCCCATCAATGATTCGACGAGTGCTGCCGCCGAACGGGACTGAAGCACTCGCCTAATCCTCACGATACTCAAGCCGGTTATCCCGGTCGTGTTGTGCCGCCTGCGCGTCTAGAACACCTCCAGGCTGCGCCAATTTTGGACATGGCCGTCGGATCTTCGGGACGACAGCGCATCCTTCTTGCTTATCGAAGGAACTTTCACAATTCGCAAGCTGGCGAAAAGCCGCCATGCGAGCGCAGTTGCCCAACCGATCAGTGGATAGAGGGAGGTGCTATGCGAAGCATGAATGACAAGGCGCGTGCTGCAATTCTTGCCATGGTGATTGCACTGTTCGCCGCATGTGGCGGAAATGGAAGCGGTTCGAGTAACAGCAGCTCGCCGACCAGCTCATCGACCACTCCGGCCGGCGGCATTCATCTGCAAATTGTCTCGTTCGGCGACAGTTTGTCGGACGTCGGGACCTTTGCGCCGATCGCGAGCGTGGTGGGGGGAGGGCGCTTCACAACCAACCCTGGACAAGTGTGGACTCAAAATGTCGCGCAATACTACGGCGACACACTCACCGCGGCGTTTACGATTGACGCCACGCACAAATTGAGCGCGCAAGACGGCCTCGGCTATGCGGAGGGCGGCGCCACGGTGGCGACGCCGGCAAGCCTCTCCGATTTTCTTATCGACGTAATCGGTAACATCGAGATGCCGGTCACCCAGCAGGTTTCGAGCTATGCGGCCACTCACGGAAGCTTCAACGCCACGCAACTGGTTTTGATCTGGGCTGGCGCAAACGATGTGCTTCGCGCCGGGGCGCTACCGGCTGCGGCGTCGACCGTGCAGACCGCGGCAACCACACTGGCCCAAGTGGTCGGACAAATCGTTCAAAACGGCGCCACCCATGTGGTGGTGGTGAATCTTCCGAATATCGGACTAACACCCCAAGGCATCTCCTCGCCTGACGGCGGGGCAAACCTGACCCAGTTATCGCAAATGTTCAACGATGACTTGAACGCTGCTTTGCAGGCCAGTGGCCTGCAAAGCAAAGTCATCCAGATCGATTCTTATACGTGGTTTAACCAGGTCATCGCAAACTTTCAGGCCAATGGCTTCGCGGTTTCGAACACCAGTTTCGCCTGTGACCCGGCAAAAACCCCGCATCAAACCTCATTGCTGTGCTCGCCGGCTACCTACGTGTCGAGCAATGCCGATCAGACGTACATATTTGCCGACAACCTTCATCCGGCGACGCGAATGCATGCACTATTCGCCCAGTTCGTGGAGCAGCAAGTTGCCAAGAGCGGACTTGGTCATTGAACCAGGGGAATATGATGAATTGCCAACAGGATAGCGGGTCAATCGGTCAAGCCCGCTCCGACGCTGGCACGCGAGCCTGAGATGCATGACCGATACCGCCTTCCTGCAGCCAATAGCCAAGGCCCATGAAGATGGCCCCGCCTGCCAGATTGCCCGCGGTCACGAAAAGCTCGTTGTGGATAGCGCCTGCGAGCGTGATTGAGGCGGGGTGATCTGCCATCAATGCAAGTGCAAACGCAAACATGTTTGCGATGCTGTGCTCGAAGCCGCTCGCAACGAATGCAAAAATCGGCCAGAAGATCAGCCCGAGCTTCGCCCCGTCGTTCGTTGTACGCGCGGCCATCCAGATCGCGAGGCAAACCAGCCAGTTGCAAAGGAGGCCCTTGGCGAACAGAGGAAGACTTGAGGCAGACATCTTTGCCTCCACGGCCTTGAAGAACACCTCTGAGCCGTCAGTCAATAGAACCCCTCCACCTGCTGCGTGCAGAATGGCCGCTAGAACAACGGCACCTATAAGGTTTCCAATCCAGCATGTCACCCACACCATCACCATGCTGCCGATCCCCGTCTCACCTCTCAAGACGGCAAACGGCATGTACATTGCCGTTCCAGTGAATAGATCGGACCCCGCAAACACAACTATCGTAAGTGCACACGCAAATACGGCACCCATCACGAGGTGCGCGTAGGCTGGGCTGATGTGTGCGCCAACCGAAAACATGAGAATGTCACCGAAGCCAATGTAGGCTCCCGCCATCGCCGAGCCAATCAGAAAACCCAGCGGTGCTCGCTGTATAAGCGATGCCTTGTAAGCACCCACCTTTGCGAACTTATCGATACTTTCTGCGTACGCCACTACTGCTCCAAAAGAAAATCCACCTGCGCTGCTCCTGAGCCGTTGAGGCAAACTGCCCGTCGTCAAACCTCGTATTTCGCCAGGAAAGACGAAAGTCGACTGCGGCCCCGCTACAGCTGTGCACCGTGAGATTGCTACCGCTTGCTCCTAAAGCAGTGCAATCCATGCCTTCACATATCAAAACGGTGCTTACCCTAGGCGGTATCCCAGGATAAGCACCGGGAGCGAATCCGCTGCTTTTTTCTTATTTCGCCGGCTTTAGCAGCAAAGAGAAGGTCACAGGAGCGGAACTCGCCAGCACGCTCAGATGCATCAGATCACGTAGCGCATCGACACCATCCTGAAGGCCATAATCCTTCAAGTTCACCATAATGGGGCTGTTCGTCGAAACCTGAAGCGCCCCGGACGAGAGCTTGATGACACGAAGATGCGCAGCGAGTGGGTTGCTTTGTCCGCTGATCGTCAATTGCCCGTTCACATCGATATCCGCAAAGCCGCCCGGGCGCATTGTCTGGAACCGGTGCGCATCGACCGTCGCGGTAAACACCGCCTGCGGGTTGTTCGCGACCTTGAAGAGCATCTCTTTGAGGCGCTCGTTGCGCAGAGGAATATTGGTCTCGACGCTGCCGAGATCGACGGAGAACTCGAGCTTTCCGTCATCGCCGACCGTGCCGCCGACCTGCTTGAACGTCTGCACTTCCTCGACGGCCGCAACGCCGGACGTAACCGCCTTTGCGGTCACAAAATTAAACGTCGATTCGCCGTTGTCGACGCGCCAAGCAGCGTGAGCTGACGACATCGCACCAATTAAAGCAGCGGCTGCAGCATAGCCGATGAGTTTTCGCATTTCGATCATTTCCTATTCGTGGTGGGTGGGAACTTGCAAACCGACTTGGCTGACGGTCGTTGTCCACGTCTACCCGTACGCGCCATGTGAGTATGTTGCGTCCAAGCGCTCGCTTTTGCGTGAGCTCAACAGCACCTATTGTCCTCATAGGTAAATCGAACGGTCCAATGAATTATTTTGAACACATTAATTGCTCACGCTGCACGCAATAGCCGCCTAGCGATACGCTAAGCACCATTCGTCATCATTCAACGCACATCACACCCAACGTGCGTCAGCGATGCGGGGCATTGCCGCCGCGGTTCGCTGACCTGGAAAGGTGAGTGAGATGTCATGCACCCGAATGATCCGAGAGCACCCGCGCGGCTCGCTACCTCACGCGAACAGGTTCAGCGCACTCGTCAGGTCGCCCATCGGCGCCTGGCCGCGTGCTTGCATGGCTGCGTCGCGTGCGCGCAAACCGTCGAGCGGCTCGAGATCGAACACACGCCCAATCAGACGCAGGATCGATCCCGTGTCGTACACGGTGTGATCGACGTAGCCTTTCTTCGCAAACGGCGAAACGACCAGTGCCGGCACACGTGTGCCTGGACCCCAGCGGTCACCCTTCGGCGGCGCGACGTGGTCCCACCAGCCTCCGTTCTCGTCGACCGTCACGATGACGACCATGTTCTCCCATTGCGGGCTCGCGCGCAGCGCCTTCACCGCGTGCACGATGTGACGGTCGCCCGAGGCGACGTCCGCATAGCCAGCATGCATGTTCAGGTTGCCCTGCGGCTTGTAGAACGTGACGGGCGGCAGCCGGCCCGCACGCGCGTCAGCGAGGAAGCGGTTCGTGCTCTCATCGTCGCCAAGACCACCGTCACGCAGATGCTGCGCGCGCGCGGCGGTGCCCGGCCCGAGGTTCGCGAAGTAGTTGAACGGCTGGTGGTGATACTGAAAGTTCGGAATCACGGGCGTGCCGGTGCTGAGGTTCTTGCCGTGCATGTCAAGCGTCTGCTGGAACGCGCCCGAGTACCATGCCCAGCCGATTCCCCGCTTGTCGAGCTTGTCGCCGATGTGCTCGTGCTTCTGAGGCGGTACCGCCATTGCATTGCTCTCAAGCGCGAAGTCGACCACGCCGTCCGCACCGACCGGGTAGGGGGTTGGCGCATACGGCGGCATCATCGTGTTGACCGCATAGCTCACGGTACGGCCGTCGGCGCGCGTCTCGGGCGGCGTCAGCGCGCTCGGGCCGAACTTCGGGATGCCCTCCATCGCGCTCTTCGGCGACATATCGAGCGGTTTCAGGTTGGGATCGTCCGGCCGGCCGCTGACGGTCGTGGCGATCTGAAACTTCGCGATGCTATGCGCTGGGTCCGGATAGACCGGCGGTGTTGCCGCAATCAGATATTGGTGATTCAGAAACGAGCCACCAAATGCGCCCTGGAAGAAGTTGTCGCACAGAACATACTCGCTCGCGAGGTCCCACATCCTCAGGTCGTAGCTCGCGTTCGCGTAGTGGCCCATCGTGAAGGCAGCCGAGTCCGCCCACGCGACGAACATGTCGTTCTTGCCGCCGTTGATTTGCATCTGGTTCTGGTAGAACACATGCCACAGGTCGTGTGTGACGAGCGACAGGGGCAAGTTCTCTCCGTGCGGCCCCTTGAGCGCAAACGGCGCGTTTGGCAGGTCGGTCTGGTACTGCTCGCCGGCCTTGTACGTGACGCCGTCGGCAACTTGGTCCTTCAGGAGCCAGCCTCCTGGCACTTTCGGCAGCTTCGGGAGCACGCTCGTGCCATCGCGATCGCGCTGCACATAGTCTTCCGGCTTGAGCGCAGAGAGCGGGCGCTCGACGCCCGGGAAGTCGCCGAACAGATTGTTGAAGCTGCGATTCTCCGCGTAGATCACGACAATCGTCTTCACCTTGTCGCGCAGCGCACGATCAACGTCCGCTGAGGAGGCATGGGTAATCGCACCCTCGCGCGCCGGCGGCAACGCGCAACCCGCCAAGCCCGCGCCCATCGTCGCCGCAGCGACTCCTCCCAGAAACTGGCGCCGGCCGGGGCGCTGCGGCGCTTGCGTCGTGTCAGAGCTCTTGGTCTCGGGGCAGGGGGTCGGCGATTCGGGCTTTTTCATGGATATCCTGGTTTTGAATGGGTCGACGTGCCAGCTCGCTTGCGCACCGAAGCTCAGCACGCTGTGGCGTGGGGCCGGTGCGCCCGCCAGCGGACATGAGGCGCGCATGGTGGGGTCATATCTTTGCGGAATTATTGTGACATTTATGTGACAGGAGGGTCACTGCTTGTGCGCTGCCGCGAGCGAGCGCCGCAGTGAGGCCACCGGCGAGGTCCCGAGACGCGAAGTGCGCGGCGCAATGCGGCTACGAACACGGCGCAGAGACGGGCTTCCTAAGCCGAAAAATTGGCTGGATCGAGCTCAGCCCAAAAGTTGCTATAGCTCGCGTGTTGGCGCTGCGCGATGCGCTCGAATTGCTGGATTGTGGCGTTTTACGCTTCGAGCGAATCCGGAGGCGATTCGGTGCGTGGTGCGGCGGAAAAACAGAGATCGGGTTGCAACGCGTTGCTGCTCGCATGCTCGCGAAATGCGCGATGACTTTAGCGATCAACTCGCGCGCCATCCGCGGGGAGATGGGGCATCAACTTAGCCGAAGCACGCGCTGCTTACACTGCCAAATGAATTACACCCCAAAGGTTGGAGGGGTATCCAACGTTTGGGGTGCAGCTGAGGTGACCGGGCATTTTAAGCGTGCTAACGCCTTGCTCAACGCGGATTAGGCACCCTTGTACACGGTTGCGTTGAGGTGGTCCATCTGGCCGTTTTGCCTGGCTTCGACCAGTTCTTGGTAGACCTGCGCGCGCGTCTTTTGCATCGATTGCTGGCCGGACGGCTGTGCCCACTGGCCGGCTTGAGCCGTCTGGTAGGTGGATTGTGCGAAGGCGGGGGCGGTAGCCAAGGCCGAGGCGAAAACGACTGCGGGAATAAGCGCTTTGATCATCATAGACTCCATTGAGAGGTTATCCGCGAGTGGTACAGCTCGTTGAGCCCTCAACGGCGTGACATCGCATAGACATTAGTGTAACTACCTACTATCGGATTGTCACTATCAATAGAGCGGAACAATCATTCCCAATTCGCGCAACGATCGCGCGCAGAACATCCGCGTCCCAAAGGTGAATCGAACTCACCGGCTTGTAGCCCAAAGGGGTTCTCGGCTGGGCGATATGCTGCCGGGCAGCGACAACAGCACGCGTCCCACCGGGTAAGGGGCGCTTGCCGCTCACAGTTGAGCAGTGACTTGCTTCGTGTAATTGGGATGCGCAACAGGCCCCGTGCTGCAGGGGCATTCAGAGGCCTGAAGAGGCCTTCAGGCGGGGGAGGATGTCTGGAATTTCAGGATTCGCTCGAGGTGGACAAAAGCTGCGAGCGTAAGGAGGTGAAGAGCATATTGCTGAGCGCTTGTGCGCCGCAGCACGCAAATCGTCAATGTCTGCCAGCGGTTTGCCGGGCCTGTGATGCACAGGATGAACCCGGCGTGATCTCCGCTTCAGTAAATTGCAATGCCGAAACCGTGTCGACGACTCGTTCAGCCGCGCGCCTGTAGCGCGCCGACGTACTGTCGCTGCGCCGTCACTGCATCGACATCGGCCTGAGTGCGCTTGCGGAGGTATCGACTTTGAACACCGCGACGGCCTCATGCAGTCCTTGAGCCTGATCAGCCATCGATTGCGCAGCCGCGGACGCTTGTTCGACCAACGCAGCGTTTTGCTGGGTCACTTGGTCCATTTGGACCACCGCCTGGTTGACTTGCTCGATGCCGCTTCGCTGCTGTTCCGACGCTGATGCGATCTCGCCGATGATGTCGGTGACACGACGCACCGAGTTGACGACTTCGTCGATGGTGCTGCCTGCTTCCTCGACGAGCTTCGAGCCTGTGATCACCCGATCCACCGACTCGCTGATCAAGTCCTTGATCTCCTTGGCGGCCGTGGCGCTGCGTTGGGCGAGCGTGCGGACCTCACCGGCCACGACGGCAAAGCCGCGTCCTTGTTCGCCGGCACGAGCCGCCTCGACCGCTGCATTGAGGGCGAGAATGTTGGTCTGGAACGCGATGCCTTCGATGACGGTGATGATCTCGCCCACCTTGGCCGAACTGTCCGAAATACCGCGCATTGTTTCCACCACACGCCCGACCACCTGCCCCCCGCGCTGTGCGACAGACGAAGCGGTAGCAGCGAGCGTCGAGGCCTGTTGTGCGTTGTCAGCATTGTGACGCACCGTCGTGGTCAACTCTTCCATGCTCGATGCGGTTTCTTCCAGTGAAGCGGCCTGCTCCTCGGTGCGCTGCGACAGATCGGTGTTGCCCGCAGCCAATTGTTGTGTCGCGCTCGAAATCGATTCGCTAGATGACTTGACGCCACGCACGATCGTCGCCAACTGCCCGACCGCCTGGTTCAGTGCCTCGGAGACAGCGCCGACCTCGTCTTGACGAAGCACATGGATCTTGACCGACAGATCCCCCCGAGCCAAAGCCTCCGCACCGTTGACGACACGTTGCAGCGGACCAATGATCGAGCGGGTCACGCCAACGCCCAGTACTGCGGCAATCACCACCGCAACCGCCGCCAATCCCCAGAGCACGGCGCGCGCTACCCAATACGAGTGCGCACTTTCCTGCACAGACAAATCCATCGTCTGTTGCTGAAGTTTGGAAAAATCGGCGAGCGCAGCGAGCGTTGCGGCTTGAAGTGGCACCACACGCAGCAAGGTTGCCCGTGCCGCATTGGCATCGTGGGCGGCCAACTGAGCATTAACGGGCCGTAAAGCTTCTGCGTAGGGCGTTCGGACTTGGATCAGGTGATCGTAGGCTGCGCGGTCGGCGTCTGAGTCAACCATCTTTTGCAACTCAGCATAGAGCGCCGTGTTTTTTGTGGTCCGGGCTTGCAGTTGTTCCAGGTCGCTTTGTTGGGCATCGGGGGTCGGCTCGTCCAGTGCCCGGTACAAAAGCAATGCTACCTGGTTGGTGCCGTCCCTAAGCTGACTCGCAGCTTCGATTTTCGCGTAGCGATCCTGGACGATGTCTTGCGTATTCGCATTCATCTGCGACATTTGCATGCCGACAGCAACACAGATAACCAGCAACAAGCCAAGTACAGCACCAAAGGTGGCCGCCAGCCGCGCACCGATTTTCATTTCCATGGGAAAAAGCCCTTTAGATTCATAGACGCTCTTATCGGCGCAGCGCCGCGATTCTTTAGGGGTTTCTTCCTATTGGGTCGATAGAGGCGACCGTATAGGCAGTAGGCTATTTCACGAGGGACGATGTTATTTGACGAGTGGCATTATGCGCCAAGCCGTCGATTAGAAATTCTGTATTCCGCCTTTGTAAGGCATCGACGTTTCCCTCCGCATCCGAGTGCGAGTGTCAGTCCGCCGTCGGCAAGCGCGCTGTGTTATGTGCAACCGCCCCAAAGGTTCGCCAATCGTCGCTTCCGTTATGGGACCGAGGTGAGTTGACGCAAGTTCTTTAGTTGGTCTCACAGTGCCAAATGGCAAATGGGCCGCAGCCTCGAAACAATCGCTGGTAGTGAGGCTGCATGGTCCTGCAATACCCCTGCGCCGCTCGTGACAAAGCCATCTGATACGGATGTGCGGGTGGTACGTCAAACCGCAATGCGGCTGCGCGATACACACCCGGCTTGGATCCTGCATTCAACTAACGGTGAGATCGGTTCCCAGAGCGATCAGCTGACATCCGCATGCGCACCGATGCCCGTGCAGTGCGACCGGAATGCCATGATCCAAGATCATGTCGGAACCTTCGACAATCGCGTTGACGCCGTGCCCCTTGATCGGGCACGACACGAGATCGCCACGGCGAGCGACCTTCCTCCCCATCACATCCATCGTTTCGGAACCGGTGATGATGAAACCGCCGTGCGTGGTGCCGTCACCGATGCAGGCAATCGAAGTCATAAAGTCACCTCCTGAAAGTGGTTTTAGGCAAGAACACGGTAATAGCCTCGCATGCCGCAATTACATCAGTTACTGGAGCGATAACCACAAAGATGAGCTGTTTTCGGACGGCCACGCCGCTCGGCCGCTGACACTAGAAGCGATGGCGTAAGCCTGCCGCTATCACTGCCTGCCGATTCGATGACGACATATCCCGCCCACTGATGTCAGCGGTCAACCCTGATCCGTTGGCGATAACCTGCTGATAGCTCCCCTGAAGATAGACATCGGAGCGTGCCGAGAAAAAGTAGTCCGCTTCGAGCGACACCTCGTGCCACTTCGGGTGATGCGTCGATATCGAACTATCGGTGTACGTGTACTCTGCGGCTAAACTCAACGCAGGCGTCAAGCGATAACTACCGTTGATCTCATAGTTGCTGAAGGTCGCATCCGCGCCATTCTTCGCAAGACCGAGCCCATTCGCGCCATTGATCGTTGCAAGCCCCTCGAGCTGAGTGCGAGTCCAAACAAGGCCGATGCGCGCATCACCCAAGAGGTAGCTGGCGCCCGCGCCGTAGACCCGCTGTAGCGAACTGACGAATGTGCTGTCGGTTGACGTAATCGCGCCATTCGGATTTACGCCGCCGCCGTTGTTGATCTGCATGAAAGCAGCGGAAAGGCTGAGCGGCCCCCGAACGTAAGAGGCGCCGAAACTGCTCGCACGGTTATCCGCGAAACCACCAGCCTCGTTCGAAAAACCGTACAGCGTTCCGAATTGCAGGCCCGCGTAGTTTGGACTTGCATACTTCACCGCATTGTTGACGCGAAATGAGTTGTTCAGGTTGTCGTTGTCGAACGGGTGTGCGCTCAGGTTGTTGCCACCGGGATGCCGCCCCGTGAAGCTCAACGGCGCGAGGTAATCCACGACTGAATCGTATTGGCGGCCGAGCGTCAGTGTGCCCAATTGATTGCTACTGAGGCCGGCATACGCTTGGTAGCCGAACTCGCGCCCTCCCTGGCGTAGCGAGCCATTCATTACGCTGAATCCATTTTCCAACTGGAATATCGCCTTTGCGCCTTGGCCGAGGTCTTCCGTGCCCATGAAGCCCCAGTGGCTGCCCGTGACGGTTCCGCTACCGGCTTGCCAGTTGCTATGGCCATTGTCGTTGCTGATGTAGACAAGACTCGCGTCGAGGATGCCGTGTAGCGAAACGCTGCTTTGTGCGTGGACTCCACATGCATAGCTTGCCGCTGCTGCGGCGATCATCAATGACTGTTTCGACATCTTCCTGCTGACAAGCTCTCACGGTCGGCGTTGCATCGTCGGCTTCGATGCCACTCGCAGTGCGCACTTCATCGAGTTGCCTTGTTGCAAAACGAGCAAGTGCGCGAGTCGGCCCCGTGTCGCACGTGACCGAAGCAGGGCTGCTTCGTCGTGCTATTCAGTGCGTCGGTGGATGCGATTGTACCCATCAATAACGAAAATGTACATGCAAATGCGACTCACTCGTATTTCCATCAAGCAATCCCGAGAACGTCGGTGCCTTGCTTGGGTGTGTCGGCAGCTCCAGTGCGGAAGTAGCAGAAAAGCCCCGTTTGCTCCATCAACAGCCGAATGTAGTCCCAGTCCGACATCTGGTACTGCATGCGAAACGCGAGTTTCGGATAGGCGTGGCGCAGCTTGAACGCAAACTGGTGTGCATAAAAATCGTGTCGACGAAGAATCGCCTCGATGATCTCCGGCGCAGACTGCCCCTGGTAAATGCGGGTGGCCTTCACAAGGCGCAACCGGGCGAGGAACGGCTCGACCACGATCCGGTAAGCCACGAAATCGCGGGTTTTGCGCACCTGTCCGAACGAAGTAATGCACCCGCCATACTTGCGGGTTGCATCTTCGGCGCCGTTCGAGCCGGGCGGTTCGATGGTGAATCGAGCGGGGCGGTTCAGGTAGTCGGCACGGGCAAGCGGCACGGGGCTCGTGAGCGTCAGATCGATGCGGTACGGTTCGCCCAGACGTTCGTCGATCGCGTAGGAGACGATCGACAGATCGTCGGTGTTAGGCGCCCCGGGTACGTTCAAAAAATACGACTGCCGGCCAGTGATCCACTGCGCCAGGGCGCCCTTTGCCTCTCGTCCTTCGCCCATGTTGCCCCCTCAGGGAATTGGTCTGAAGGAGCGATAGATAATCGACTGCCATCGTTCAGGTCCATCAGATTTGTCTGATTTTGATCATCCACGACAGTTGGCAGGCGCGACGTTGCAGGCGCGATCAACAAGAACAGTGATCCCCGGCGCCCATCTCGCTGAGTGACCTGTTGATCGGGCAAGGCTATTGGCGACTCTGCGACCGTTACAAGGTTACGGCGCACCAGCAACGTCAAACGGGCAGGCGGAGATATACATCACATCGTGATATATTTGCGCACCCATTGATTAATGCGCTGCCCCCTATGGATGGTCATACCAAGCGCCATTTGGCGAAAACCGATTTCGAGCAACTGTCCGAATTCCGCTATCAGATCCGCCGATTCGAGCGTTTTTCCGAACAGGCGGCACAGCAGGAGGGCATTACCTCGTTGCAATAC
>Ga0310811_10009530_pt1 | contig 12544 bp, 10 predicted proteins | sample YCmetagenome_FD_207642 | JGI IMG/M metagenome (GOLD analysis project Ga0310811, IMG submission 207642) | Soil microbial communities from experimental microcosm in Duke University, North Carolina, United States - YC | ecosystem: Engineered > Artificial ecosystem > Soil microcosm > Unclassified ... | reverse complement strand
ACTAAATTCGCTTGATTCGTGTGCGATCTTCAATCGTTTCGAGCGCTACCCTCGCAATGCAACTAAAGTATCGGACGCTGGAGGGCGGCAGTCAGACTCAAAACCTGAGTGCACTTAGAAGGTGTGATGACACTTATCCATATCCGGCCTCCAGGCCAGCAGCTAACTAACCCGCTCGGTGCGACCCGGGGAAGGCTACGGGTGCCACACCGCATTGCACCAGGCTCTGTCGCCAATGGAAACGACCGATCCAACTCCTTTCCAGATCGTCCTTACGGACGATACTCGCTACGCTCGTGGCCCACTTGCTGGTGATGTTCTAGTTTGAACGATGGGTCATCAAGTCCGAAGGACCGCGATCTATTTCAAGGCCACCTTCAATTACACTTCAGCCGAACCATCACCATGGTGTAAGCGGCGAAGCCGCTGCGAAGCTCTTTTTGCTTCTATGTAATTGGCGGCCGATCGTTCACGTCGGCGACCGAAGCAAATATCGGTATCACCATCACCACGAACGTCACCGTCATTTAAGCGCCAACAATCGCCTACGGCGATACTCACTGCGTTCGTGGCCACCGTTGGAGGATCGATGGTCTATCAATGTAACCATCAACCGTCCTTCTGCTCACACTTCAGCCAACAGATGGCCAAAGTGCTTTGAAGAATAATCTTCACCACACACCAATTTGAATCACCATTGCTGGTACGGGGCGGTTGAGCGGTCTCCCGTTTACGTTCAGTTCCAACGCTAGGTCTGTAGAGCCAATTGGTCGACGTCTACATCCTCGAGGGTCGCAGTGTTGCGTTGCCCTCATCGTGCTCGGGCCAAGGGCCTTCGCTTTGAGTTGTTGCTTAGGTTTCTGTTCTCGCCGAACTTCTGTATTCCGTCTCACGCCAGACGTAACAGGGCGTCGAGATAGACCACGCCAAGTCATTATTGCGAGTGAAGACGCATCGGTTGCGATGCAGGTGCTCCCGGCAGCCAGTTTGCAGGGCTGCAGAGATAGTCGCTGCTATTTAGTCCAACGCTGTGCTGCACCAAGCGCCATCAAGCCTGCCATTTTCCTATTGGGCTTTCGGCCTCATCACGGCCCTGGCGACCCATCGCAACGACCAACAGTCGGCAAGTATGATCGTACGCACCATCGAGAGGCCGTCCCAATTTCCCCGGTGAAACTCCGGTCGCTAGCAGGACTACAAAACGCTACGGCTGTCCAAAAACCCAAGGCGAGCCTCGACGATGCGTTCGAGCTAGCTGCGGGGTCCGAGACACTGAGCCCCACCCGAAACGCATCAGAGACTCTGACAACGTTGGGACGCACGAGCAGCCCACGATGCACAGAAGAAGAGACGGGGTTCTCGACAAAAGATTGACAGCTCACTTTGCAGGACTGCAGGCTGTTGAAACTATTCCGCAATTTTACTTCCGTTGGAAGTTCAAGCACTGCCACGGGCGGTACGCGTAAGGGCACGAGCTTGTCTCGGCGTGATGCCCCGGCTCGACTTGATCGGGGCATCTGTTACGCCACTTTATGAATGAAATGAACCCATGCGCGATCTCTAGCTGCCGGGCGGCCGATACTTGCCCCGCAGTTCGGTCGCCTTCAGCCGAACCTGCATGATTTCGTCCTGCGTCCACAGGCGCTTGAGGGTGACGTTGTGGATCGCACCCGATGCGACCACGGTGCCCGAAATGGCCGGCGCAGCAGTGGGGTCCGGCACGTCGAAGATGACCAGCACGCCGGGGCCTTCGGCAGCCGTGCTGTACATCGAAATCAGCTTGCCGCCCGCAGCTTCGATCAGAGCCTTGGCCGCCTCGTAGCGATTGGTCTTGGGATTCTCCATGATGCTGTTGAGCGATTTTGGCGTGTACTGTCCTGTCATACAGAAATGCATGATGACTTCTCCTCTCGGGAGCGAGTGATGAATGAAATGTATGCAGTCCATCCGGCGCGATGAAAAAGCGCCGGTTCAAAACAGATCAATGAAGGATTGCGTACCCTGCCGTGGGCAAATTGCCGCTAACAATCTATCGGGCCTTCGGCACTGCCCTGTGGCGGCTGCGGCAAACGTTACATCAGTCAATCATCATGCGGAAGGGCGACGAAATGTCCCTGCGTACGCCGGCCGCCATTTGCATGCCGGCACGCTCCGTTGCGCGGTTTCGCCTCAATTCGAACTGTCGATCAAGCTCTCCAGCAACCGCTTGAGTTCGCTGGTCGACTTGTCGCCGTAGCTCTCCAGGATGTGCTCCTCCTGGTCCACTGCGAGCGAGTTGAGCTTCTTGCACAGCACCTTGCCGCGGTCGGAGATGAACATCAGCACCTTGCGGCGGTCGTTCGGATCCTGCACGCGATAGACCAGCGCGTCCGAGACCATGCGGTCGATCATCTTGGTCAGGGTCGGATGATTGAGCAGCACGGCGTCCGCGAGTTCGCCCATCGAATGACCATCGCCATCCGAGAGAACTTTCAGGATGCGCCACTGCTCGACGGGAACACCTTCCTTGCTCAACCTGAGTTCGAGTTGCCGGTTGATCTCGCGGTTAGCTTGCGCGAGCAGATAAGTGAGGTGTTCGGTGATGGGGGTGTTCGGTTTTGCCACGGCTAAGACTTCGGCTTGACCCAAATGAGTGAATGTCTTGCAATCAATGCTGCTTCTATATGCACTTCAATTGTTGAATATTCAATATTTTCAAAATAGGATGATTGCCTAACAAAAGGGCGAAGGCCGCGGTCGCCCGAAGAATATGCTTTCAGGTCTGGTGCCAGACAGGAGTTGGCGTGCGCGCGACGGTAAACTTCCCGGCTCACGACGGCCCGGCGTTGCCGCCGTCGATGCTGCTCAGGAATCTGTCGTCATCGGCGGCTGGTGGTGCGTTGTCGCCGGGCGACGACGCGCTTTTCCGACGACGCGGCACCAACAAGCTGCGCGTCGGCTGTTTCATCTGCTGCAGCGGTTCGCCCGGCATCTGGGGGCCATGCGCCACCAACACCGCGCAGCTCGCGGTCGCCGAGATCAACAAGCGCGGCGGCATTCTGGGGCGCGAGATCGAGCTGTCGATCTATGATGCCGGCGGCCCGCTCGACGGTGTCCTGGATCGTGCCGAGCAGGCGGTGGTCGACGATGAGATCGATCTCATCATCGGCATGCACACCAGCGCGGTTCGCGTCGCGCTCCGCAAGATCACAACCGAGAACCGCATCCCCTACATCTACACGCCCGTCTATGAAGGCGGCGAGCTGACGCCGGGCGTCATGGCGATCGGCGAGACGCCGCGTTGGCAGAGCCGGCCATCGATCCACTGGCTGGCCGACGTCAAGAAAGCGGCGCGCTGGTACCTGATCGGCAGCGACTATGTCTGGCCATGGCAGTCGCATCGCGCGGTGAAGCGCTACATCAAGGAAACCGGCGGACGGGTTGTGGGCGAGGAGTTTGTGCCGCTCGGCGAGGACAATCACGAGGCCCATCTGGAGCGCATCCGCGCGGCCCGACCGGACGTCGTCCTGATCTCGCTGATCGGCACCGACAGTATCACCTTCAATCGCGCGTTCGGCGAGTGCGGACTTGCGGCGACGACGCTGCGGCTCGCCGGCGCGATGGACGAGACCGTGCTGCTCGGCATCGGTGCGGACAACAGCGAGAACATGTTCTGCGCCTCCGGCTATTTCCCCGGTGTCGGTTCGCGCGCCAACGATGATTTTCAGATTCGCTACCACCAGATGTTTGGGCCGAACGCCGCGCCGATCGGCTCGCTCGGCCAGTCCAGCTATGAAGGCCTGCGCTTTCTCGAAGCGGTCGCCAACAAGGCCGGCTCGCTGTCGATGACGCCGATGCTCGCGGCCGGCCGCAACATCGTCTACGGCGGCGCGCGCGGCCCGGTCGTCATTCGCAACGGTCACGCCCGGATGCAGATGTATCTCGCCGAAGCCGACGGTCTCGACTTCAAGCTGATCAAGCCGGTCTGACTCCGGCGCGGCGATCTCGCACACGGCTCAATCCAAAATAATACTTGAAAAGGAAAATATTTCCGTTTTGAATGTTTTGGCAAGGCCCGTGTGTGCGTCGCGCCGGGCCGGCCACGCCCAATGTTCGTTTCAAGAAACTTCAGGAGAGCGCCGTGACAGTTGTCCTTCCCACGCCCGCCCAGCTTCGCGATGTCGCCAGGCAGTGCGGCCTTTCGCTCACCGACGACGATGTCGCCTCGTTCCGTGGCCTGATGCAAGGCTCCATCGAGGCCTACAATCTCGTTGGCGCGATGCCGGACGAGGTGCCGGAGGTCAAATATCCGCGCACGCCCGGCTACCAGCCGTCGGCCGAGGAGAATCCGCGCAACGCCTGGTATCGCAAGTCGACGGTGAAGGGCGCAGCCAGCGGCAAGCTCAAGGGCAAGACCGTCGCGCTGAAAGACAATATCATGCTCGCCGGCGTTCCCATGATGAACGGCTCGACGACGCTCGAGGGCTACGTTCCGGATTTCGACGCCACCATCGTCACGCGCATGCTGGACGCCGGCGCCGAGATCGCAGGCAAAGTGCATTGCGAAAACTTCTGCATGTCCGGCGGCAGCCACACCAACGCGGTCGGCGCCGTCCATAATCCCTACAAGATGGGCTATTCGGCCGGCGGCTCCTCCTCTGGCAGCGGCGTCGTCGTTGCGCTCGGCGAGGTCGACATGGCGATCGGCGGCGACCAGGGTGGCTCGATCCGCATGCCGTCCTCGTTCTGCGGCACCTACGGCATGAAGCCGACCTGGGGCCTCGTGCCCTACACCGGCATCATGCCGATCGAGATCTTCGTCGATCATACCGGCCCGATGACGGCCACCGTCGCCGACAACGCGCTGTTGCTCGAAGTGCTCGCCGGCGACGACGGTTACGATCCCCGCATCAAGGCCCCCAAGGTCGAGGAATACACCAAGGCTCTCGGCCAGGGTGTCAAGGGCATGAAGATCGGCATCCTGAAGGAAGGCTTCGAGCAGGCCACTGCGGAAGCCGCCGTCAACGAAAGCGTGCGCGAGGCCGCCAAGCGCTTCAAGGATCTCGGTGCCACCGTCGAGACCGTATCGATCCCGATGCACCTCGTCGGGCCCGCGATCTGGACGCCGATCGGCACCGAGGGCATGACCCAGACCATGATGTATGGCGACGGCTACGGCCTCTCCCGCGCCGACCTCTACTCCACCACGCTGATGGATTTCCATCGCGGCTGGCGGCGTCAGGCGGACTCGCTGTCCGAGACCACCAAGCTGTTCCTGATGCTCGGCACCTACATCAACAACACCTTCGGTCCCCGCTACTATGGCAAGGCGCTCAATATCTCGCGGCGCCTGACCGCGGCCTATGACAAGGCGTTTGGGGATTACGACCTCCTGTTGCTGCCGACGACGCCAATGAAGGCCACCAAGCTGCCGGAGCCCACGGCCAGCCGCGAGGACTACATCGCCCGTGCGCTGGAGATGATCTCCAACACCGCGCCGTTCGACATCACCCATCATCCCGCGATGTCTCTGCCCTGCGGCATGGTCGACGGCTTGCCGGTCGGCCTGATGCTGGTCGGTCGCATGTTCGAGGAATCCACCATCTACCGCGCCGCCCATGCCTTCGAGCAGATCGGCGACTGGAAGAAGATGTAAGGGGCGTATTGATGCAGGCGGGGTGGGCTGCGGAGCGTTTTCGAGCGAAGTGGATGCCGGTTCGCGTCAAGAAAACGCGTCAAAACAAGAATCCAACGTATGGCTAACGCATTCGTCGCGGCCTTCGAAATCCTGAGCTTCGGCGCGATCATCGTCCTGATCGTGCTGGGGCTCGGGATCATCGCCAGCATGATGGGCATCTTCAATTTCGCGCAGGGCGAGTTCGTCCTGCTCGGGGCCTACATCACCTATCTCGCCTACGCCAACGGCCTGCCGATCTGGGCCGGCATGGTTGCTGCGCCCTTCCTGGTCGGCGCGCTCGGCTTCGTGCTGGAGGCATTGATCATCCGTCGCTTCTACGCCGCACCGATCGTGGCGATGCTTGGCACCTACGCGCTCGGCCTGATCATCCGCGAATCCGTGCGCGGCCTGATCGGCGGCTTCTATCTCACCGTGCCCGAGCCGATCGGCGGCTCGATCGACATCGGTACCATGCACATTTCGGCGTGGCGCTTCACCATCATCGTCATCACGACGCTGGTGATGGTCGGCTGCTATCTCCTGCTGTCGCGCACCAGCTTTGGCCTGCGCATGCGCGCCACGCTGGAGAATCCGTCGCTGGCACGGGCCTCGGGCATCTCCACGCCCTTGATGTATGGCGCCACCTTTGCGTTCGGCTCCGCGCTCGCGGGCCTTGCCGGCGCGCTGATCGTGCCGGTGTTCAGCCTCTACGCCGATCTCGGCATCCGCTTCCTGATCCAGGGCTTTGTTGCCGTCATGGTCGGCGGTGTCGGCTCCTTCATCGGCCCCGTTGCCGGCGCCGGCGTGATCGGCACGCTCAGCGCCGCGTTGCCGTGGATCATGGCGCCCGTGGTCGCCGACGTCCTCGTCTTCGTTCTCGCCATTGCCTTCATCAAGTTCCGGCCGCAGGGCCTCATCGCTGGAAAAGGGGTTTAATCACATGTTTGATCGCACGCAGCTTTCACGCCGCCGCTTTCTGTCCAATTTCGCTTTCGCCTCCGGCGCGGTCGCAACCGGTGTCGGCAGCTGGGTGATCCCCGCGCCCTGGGCCAATGCCGCCGAGGCTCCGATCAAGGTCGGCATCGCGACCGACCTCACCGGTCCGATCGCCTACGCCGGCAATGCCGACGCCAATGTCGCGAAAATGGTGATCAAGGAGATCAACGGCGCCGGCGGCCTGCTCGGCCGCCCGCTCGAGCTCTACATCGAGGACACCGCCTCGAACGAATCGGTCGCGGTCGGCAACGTGCGAAAGCTGATCCAGCGCGACAAGGTCGACATGGTGCTCGGCGGCATCACCTCGTCGATGCGAAATGCGATCAAGGACCCGATCGTCGCGCGCGGCAAGACGCTCTACATCTACCCGCAGCTCTACGAAGGCAAGGAGTGCACGCCTTACCTGTTCTGCACCGGACCGACGCCGGCGCAGCAATGCGACGAGTTCATCCCCTGGCTGGTCAAGAACGGCGGCAAGAAGTTCGCGCTGCCGAGCGCCAACTATGTCTGGCCGCACACGCTCAACGTCTATGCGCGCAAGGTGATCGAGGCGAACGGCGGCGAGGTGGTGTTCGAGGAATACTATCCGCTCGACCAGATCGACTTCTCCGCGACCGTCAACCGCATCATCTCCAACAAGGTCGACGTCGTCTTCAACACCGTGATTCCGCCCGGCGTCGGTCCGTTCTTCAAGCAGCTCTATGAAGCGGGCTTCCTCAAGAACGGCGGACGTCTGGCCTGCGTCTACTATGACGAGAACACGCTCAACATCAACCAGGCCGCCGAGATCGAGGGTCTTGCAAGCTGCCTCGACTATTTCAAGGTGCTGACCAAGGAGAACCCGTTCGACGCCAAGATCCAGACCGCCTACGAGAAGGATTTTCCGGGCAACTTCCTGTTCGCCGCCGGAAGTGCTGCGACCGGCACCTATCGCGGCCTCAAGCTGTGGGAAGCCGCCGTCAAGGAAGCCGGCAAGATCGATCGCGAGTCGGTCGCGGCGGCGCTCGACCACGCCAAGATCGCCGAAGGTCCGGGCGGGCCGGCCGAGATGGTGCCGGGCAAGCGGCACTGCAAGATGAAGATGTACACGGCGGTCGCCAAGGGCGGGAACTACGAGATCGTCGCGCGCAGCGAAGGTCTGGTCGATCCCAAGGAATGCTGAGAAGGAATGTTAAGCTAGAATGCCGAAGTCGATGGGCGCAGTGAAGCAGGCGATCCCCGCCGAGATCGGCGGGGAGATGGACGTCGCAATGGCTGAACACGGAGCGGCGGCGCAAGCCGTCGCGGGACGAAAAGTGTTGCCGATCGTGGAGGGCGTGGTGCTGGTCGCCGCGCTCATCGCGCCGCTGGTGCTGCAGGATTACCTCACGGTGTTCGCGACGCGCGTGATCATCCTCGCGCTGTTCGCGTTGTCGTTCGATCTGGTCTGGGGCTACGCCGGCATCATGAGCTTCGGCCAGGCCCTCTTCTTCGGTTCGGCAGGGTATGGCGTGGCGCTGCTCGCGCGCGACCTCGACATCACCAACATCCTCGTGGTGCTGCCGGCGGGCACGCTGATCGGCCTCACCTTCGCGCTGTTGCTCGGTGGATTCCTGCTGCTGGGCCGGCACCCTTCCAGCGTGATCTTCGTCTCGCTGGGGACCTTGACCGGCTCCTACGCCGCCGATCGTCTCGCGCGCGGCTGGTATTATCTCGGCGGCCAGAACGGCATCCCCTCGATCTCGTCGATGACGCTCGGGGGCTATGAATTCTCGGAAGGTCCGGTGTTCTATTATCTCGTGCTCGGCATCCTTGTCGTGGTCTACCTGCTCTGCCGCTTCCTGGTGCGCTCGCAGTTCGGCCTCGCGCTCGCCGGCCTGCGCGAGAACGAGCAGCGCATCGCCTTCTTCGGCTACAAGGCGCAGCATTTGAAGGCGATCATCTTTGCGATCGGCGGCGCCATCGCAGGGCTCGCCGGCAGCCTCTATGCCTTCCACGAAGGCTTTGTCTGGCCCAACATGGTCGGCGTCGTCGTCTCGACGCAAGTGGTGCTCTACGTGCTGTTCGGCGGCTCCGGCACGCTGATCGGCGCCGTCATCGGCACCGTCATCGTCGAGGGCGTCAGCTTCTGGCTGTCGGATAATTACCGCGACGTCTGGCCGATCATTCTGGGATTGCTGCTGCTGCTCGTGATCCTGTTCCGGCCGCTCGGCCTGATCAGTTTCGTCCTCGGCGAGCGCGAGCGCGTCGGCAGCTTCGGTGCCAGGATCAAGGAGAATCGCGATGCCGCTCCTTGAGGCTGCGGGCATCTCGAAGATCTTCGGCAAGCTCACCGCGCTCGACGGCGCGGCGCTCACGGTCGGCGAGAACGAGTTTCACGGCCTGATCGGCCCGAACGGTTCCGGCAAGAGCACGCTGATGAAGTGCATCGCTGGCGCCGAGGCGCCGACGCAAGGCAAAGTCTCCTTCGTCAACGCCGACATCACCACGTTCACGCCGACCGAGCGGGCGCGCGCCGGCATGAGCCTGAAATTCCAGATCACATCAGTGCTGCCGTCGCTGACGCTCTACGACAACATCCTGCTCGCGCTGCAGGCGCAGTCCTCACTGTTCGATCTCGTGTTCTCGCGCACGCGCGGTGCGCTGCACGATCAGGTCATGACCATGCTGACGCAGTTCCGCCTTGCGAATCGCGCCTTCGATGCGGCGGCTGCGCTGTCGCATGGCCAGCAGCAATGGCTGGAGATCGCGATGGCACTCGCCGGCAAACCGAAGCTGCTGCTGCTCGACGAGCCGACCGGTGGCATGAGCCTGGAGGAGCGCCGCGTCACCGGCGAGTTGCTGCAGCCGATCAAGCAGCATTGCTCGCTCGTCATCGTCGAGCACGATCTCGATTTCATCCGCGACATCTGCGATCGCTTGACCGTGCTCGACCAGGGCAAGGTGCTGGCATCGGGCACGGTGTCGGAGATCCAGGCCAACCAGTCCGTCCAGGAGATCTATCTGCGCCGTGCCTGAATTTTTGGACATCAAGCATCTCGACGCCGGCTATGGCCGCAGCCAGGTCCTGTTCGACGTCAACCTCGGCATCCCATGGCGCGGCGGCGTCGCGGTGCTCGGGCGCAACGGCGCGGGCAAGACCACGCTGATGAAGACCATTGTCGGCGAGCTGCCGGCATGGAAGGGCGAGGTCGGCTTCGACGGCCGCGACATCAGCCGCAGGCGGCCCGAGGAGCGCGTGCGCGCCGGCATCGGCTATGTGCCGCAGGAGCACTCGGTGTTCGCGCGCCTGTCGGTGCGCGACAATCTCGCGGTCGGCTCGCTCTTCAACAAGGATGCCGGCGCGGTCGACCGCGTGCTGACCATCTTCCCGAAACTCGGCCAGCGCCTCGACCAGCCCGCCGGCACGCTCTCCGGCGGCGAGCGCAAGATGCTCGCGATCGGCCGCGCCATGCTGGGCGATCCAAAACTGCTGCTGCTGGACGAGCCGACCGAAGGTGTCTGGATCGGCGTGATCGAGGAGATCACCGAACGCCTGATCGAGCTCGCCAAGACCATCGCCGTCATCATCGTCGAGCAGCACCTCGACCTTGCGCTGCGTGTCGCCGACTATGCCTATGTGTTGGATCGTGGCCGCGTCGCGCTGCAGGGCGCGGCAGGCGAGGTGAGGGGCAGTCCGGAACTGATGCGATACCTGGCGCCGTAGCGGCTTAGCGCCGAGCGTCGGCCTATTTTACCGCGCCAAAGCGGCTGTCGAACGAGTTCGACGACACCACCGGGGCCGCGCCGGCCATCTGCGAGCCGCCAGCCGCGGCGTCGTTCGCCGGGAGCTTCGGCGCGGGACGCGTTGCGGCGACGACCTTGGTCTCGGCGGGCTTTGCCGGCTCAGCGGGCTTCGTGGCGACGGCGGGCCTGTCCTTCGCAGTATCGCGATGGATGAGGTGGCTCACTGCGGTCTTCAGCTTGGAGGCTGTGCTCGGTGCTGCGGGCGCCGGGGCGACCGAGGCGGTCGCTTGCGGCGGCGGCGTGGTCGCCGTCGTGTCGGCGGTGCCCATGCCCATCTTGCGGCTGAGATTGGAGAAGAAGCCGCCGGACTTCTCTGCGGGCGCTGCGGTCGCGACGCGGGTGTTGGTCGCCGGTGCGGCGACTGCGACGACCGGCTCTCCTTGCGGGGCGGCGGCGGTCGGCTCGAAGTTCGGCTTCGGCGGGTTGACGGTGCCGGGGATCGTGCCCGGCGCCTTCGACATCGCCAGCATCTGCAGCGTATTGCCTTCGGCGCCGTCCGACAGGCCGGTCGAGCCTTCCGGAATCTTCGCCGCGAAGACCTTGTTCATGCCGCCGTCGATGCCGGTGTTCATGCGCGCCACCGGCGTGCCCCTGGCGACCAGCTTGTTGTACTCGGCTTCGTCGCGCTGCTGCTTCTCGCGCACGGCGCTGGCGATGTCCTCGGGGACGATATAGGCCGGGCACTTGGCCGATGCGTCGAACACGGGATCGCGCTTGGCGTCGGGGGCCTTGGCCGCGTCGAACACGTACTTCTTCTCGCAGAAGTCGACCTTCGGCTCCTGCCGCGTCACCTCGAAATGATCATAGCCTTCCTTGATCATCTTCCAGAAGGCCATGTTCGGATTGTTGCGGTGCTTGGCCATGTTCACCGGCGTCATCCGGAAAGGATAGGCCTGGAACTGAAACGCCTTCTGACCGCCGAAGAAGGACTCGCGGCCGAGCGAATAGATCTCCGCGATCTGCTCGTCCGTCATCGCGTAGCAGCCGCGCGAGGAGCAATCGCCATGCACCATCAACTGCGAGCCGGTGCGCCCCAAAGCACGGTCGAACGCGTTGGGGAAGCCGGTGTTGAACGAGAGGTAATAGGCCGACTGCGGATTCATCTGGCTCGGATTGATCGAGTAGAATCCTTCCGGCGCCTGGCGGTCGCCTTCGCGCACCTTCGGGCCGAGGTCGCCCGACCAGCGGCAGATCGGATAAGTCTTGAGCAGGGCGAACTGGCCGGAGCGGGTCTGCTTCCAGATCTCGAGCTCGGCTTCTGATTTGAACAGGCGGATCAGGATCGGCGAGTTCAGATCCATGTCCTTCTCGCCCATCGCAGCGACGAGTTTTGGGGGGACCGGTTGGTTGGCCTTGGCGTTGGTCGCCAGCGACACCTGATCGGTATCGCAGCCGGCAAGCACAATGCTGGCGGCAAGCGCAACCGAAGCCAAGAGCGCGCGAGCAAGCGAACGAGAATTCAAGATGGACCCCACAACGTGCCGGGCAAGGAGCGCGAACCCCAATCGTCGGACTTGGGCTGACCGGAATATCCGGACTCGGTCAGACCAAGCCCCAGCGCTTATGCCCTGAAGCCATTGATTAAAATTCTAACCTCCGGGCCTTGGGGTCGCAACCCGACCGGGGATCACGAGCCCGTTGGCCGACAGGCGTGGTCAACGAAGACTTAAACTGGGCCGGAACTTGGGCTTTGCAGCCAGACAGCTACTGAGATCGCTGATTTGGGCAAAAAAAGGGTTAATGCGGGGTTACCGGAACGGTCTGAGCAGGTTCCGGTAGGGTGAGTTACGCCGACGGCGAGCCCACCCTACGGCATTAAAAACCGTCCGAATCAGCCCAGTTTCCGGCCGATATCGAGGAATTTCTGCCGGCGCTGCTTGCGGATGGCGTCGCCATCCAGGCCGCGCATCTCGTCAAAAGCCTTGGCGATCGCGTCGCCCGTCGTGGCGATCATGGCGGCGGGGTCGCGATGGGCGCCGCCGACCGGCTCCTTCAGGATGGTGTCGATCACCCCGAAGCGCAGCATGTCCTGGGCGGTGATCTTCATGTTGTTGGCGGCTTCCTGCGCCTTGGAGCCGTCGCGCCACAGGATCGAGGAGGCGGCTTCGGGCGAGATCACGCTGTAGA
>Ga0310811_10009529_pt1 | contig 12544 bp, 10 predicted proteins | sample YCmetagenome_FD_207642 | JGI IMG/M metagenome (GOLD analysis project Ga0310811, IMG submission 207642) | Soil microbial communities from experimental microcosm in Duke University, North Carolina, United States - YC | ecosystem: Engineered > Artificial ecosystem > Soil microcosm > Unclassified ... | reverse complement strand
TTGAGAACAAAGAAGCGTGGGACTAATTTCAAACTCAGACATAATGTTTTTATGTATATCTCTAATTATATTAACAAATAACAGCAACTATCCTTTTATTTGACTGAGATCCTACTATCCATATCAATAGTTGCAAAACTGTTACAATGGTATCCTTGTCTTAAAATAGTCATATCTTCACTTCCCCTGGGCCAAATCACGTGGCCCAGGTGTCCACGTGTAGCCAGGGGTTGGCTCTCCAATATCTTTCACCAACATAAAGTGTGATTCCCACGCATACAGGCGCCATAATTTGTACACTGAAAAAGTACCAAACATTGTAACAGGTTTGCAAGTCACTGTATGAGAAGCTGATCAGTCTCTGTGTCAGTCCAAACTGCCCTGTCTGTATGAGATGATTGCTAAGCCATGGAGAGAATGTGGACCTGGGCTGATAACACTATAGACACAACACTAGCCCAGATGTCATTCCGATCTCGTAGATCTTTAGTTGTATATCAAGGTATGCACGCAGACATGTCAAAGAATGTCAAAGAGAAGTTCAAGCTCCGTCATTAGGCCTCAAACCAGGACCACCATGCCGACATTATATAATCCTTTCAAATCGGCAAATTCACCTTACCTTGGGTTACCGAACTAGCTCTAACATGCATAATCACACCTCGACATCCCTGACTCTATGGAGTAGAGAGGGTTTTGTCAGATGAAAATGAGCCATTCGCTCACAAATTTTCTGCTGGGGACAATTACTTGAAGTTTGGTCCATGGCCAAAGTATTAAGTTGTGTCAAACAATTAGACCCTCCCGAAAATATCAAGTTCAGGGTGGCAACAAAATTCAATGACAAAACTTCAAACATTGTCTTCAGATTAAATGAATTGCCCGATCATTGCCCACCCTTTGCCCACCCTTTGCCCATAAACCTGCCGCAAGAATGCAAAAGATTAAATATATTTATGACAGTACAAGCCGAGTCAATAGTACTAGGTAACTTCAGTCATGAGATAAGGATAAAATCACTGCATAACCATCAGAAACCCTCCATCGCGTGAAGTGACTGACAACCCAAGACACCTTCACATTTTCAAGGCAATTTTCGAGGTCCATCAAATACAATTTTGCTGGAAATCAGGGTACAATGAGAAGGGATCGACGATATGATGGTCTAGCGGGATATGTCACTGTACAGCAAACAATAATTCTCCTGTCAATGTACTATATATGTATTTGATATTAGCAGGGACAGGGGTTAACGAGCGATCTCCACGAGGATAGAAGAAAATCTGGCTATTGCCCATGTGTGTAGACACCTTGCTGTAAATAACACCTTCGAACTTGAGTGTGGCATGTAATACTGCCATTCGTCATCTGATGAGGGTATACAGGTCCTCAGGCACTGCACTAGTTGCTGCACAGTCAGCAACCATGATGGTATCATTCATGGGATCTTCGGCAAGCTTGTGAATAGAATTTGTAGTGTTCTTGTTAAACACTCAATCAAATAAGACTGCACACTCTTGAATAGCAGGCAGACAGTCTGGTCGGGCGAGCCAACAGTGAAGTCTGGCGGCCTTGATATATGAAAGAAGCATTGTGTTTTCAAGTTCCCCTAAAAGAATGTAAGTCCAACTTTCTCATTTGTGTTTTGATGAGGATGCACCAAATTTGTGATTGATAGGAATGTGTTGTATGATTCCAATCAGATGTTCAAAAGGAAAGCACCACCATGAGTGCACAGGCCCGAATAGTAATAGATAGTCATATATGTGGAAAGATACAGGGTGATTTGGTTGCAGAGAGAAGGTGGGATGAATTTCCTGCAACTTCCCGACATAAGCAGTGATATGTGAGTGATAGGCTTGAGCCCTTCTTGCCGACATTGTTCGTGCACAAGCAAGATACACTGCACAGACTAATTCCATAGTGTGATCAAGCATAATTCTGAGACAAACAGCAAGTTCGTCAGAAGAATGTGAGGTACTGGCTCCCCACAAGCTTACAAGGGCAATGGGAAGGTAGATCATGATAAGCGATCACCACTCATCAGCCTTAATTGTTCCAGCAGATGCCTTGCCAAAATTCTTGGGGACTGAACCAAGCCAAGTTGGTGTGGTTGTTTCGCAGATAACATTATGGATTTGTTCGAGTACTTCTGCTGTCTCAAACAAATGAACTTTTTGAGGGGCAGCTAATGTTACGAACTGGGATGGGTTCTAACAACCTAGGCTCAAAAGAGAACCTTCGTGGTTGAGTCGAAATCAGGCCGACGCAATGACAATGAAGTCGGCTTTGCGAAGGTATCAGTCTAACACCGAGGAGTATTCGAAGTTAGGATCAAAGGTTCAGACTGGCTAGAGGAGTGCTCAAGTCAGAGATTGGTTCAGATGGCTAAGCTTGGAGGGCTTAGACGAAGGAGTTCAAGTATCAGGTAAAACCCAGTAAGATTAAAGTAAAGAACTACGTAGTACAAATGCGCATATTTATAGTGAATTGTAGAGAGGTTTAGGGCAGGTTCAACAAGTAAAAGTAACTGCCTAGTTAAGCATGTGTGCGCGAGGAAAGATAAACAAACCAAGAAAGGAGATATCAGTTATCTAGCGACGGCGGTAAGCGATCGTGATGTAATACAATGGTAAGTAAAGAAGAAAATGAATAGGGTCCAAGCATACTTGTAACAGCTAAAGGTTGTCCATGACACTGTGAAGTACGTGTGTTAAAAACAGAAGACAAGAATCATCACAGTGAAGAGCTCACCCAATTAACAAGAGCCTTGATGTAGTCAATCTTCAGTGTTCTGCCAACTTTCTGGGGCATACAATGCAGAGAACTGCAGGAAAATTTCAATGATCCTGACTTGTGAGACAGAGGGTGTGGTGTTGGACCAAGCCTTCCAAGATTCAGTGCATTAGATCAATGGCAAGTTGCTGGGAAGGGTCCCAGTATAGTAAATGCCAGAGTTTGGAATAGCGCATGCCATGAGCCTTAAACAGTCTTCCACGTTCAGAGGATGTAGCAGCGTCTCTCCACTGCTCAGCATATTCTTGCAGTTTTTCTCTGTCTCGAGGTTCCCATTTCTCAAAGTCGACTCTTTCACAGGTAGACTTGTGATAACAATTGCATGCACTGCAGTAGAAGTGACTGCTGACCCCAGCCATAGAGGCAATATGATGAGCGGTGGGAAGGTCACAAACAACTGTGGCAACAGCACTATGAGTAAGCCAGCCATGGGGGTAACAAGTGGTGTTGGAGAACTTGATACTGTGCTGCCATGCATCTACCAAATCATTGATGAGCGGACAGATATAGTGGTTGAGGGTTTCTAGTGATGGCTGCTTTGGACCTGGTATGATACCTGCAAGATACATATTCTCCGGCTTGTATCTGATATCCAATGGTAGATTTAAGCACACCATAGAGATAATTCTGCATGATGTACTAGCTCCGTGGATATTCAGACCTTCTGGATTGAAAAAATCCACATGAAGAGCGAAAACATAGCGTCCTTCCTCTTCTCTATCAACAAAAAGTGAGCCTGGCTGAGGACCACTGAACTGATGGAGAAATTAAGCTTCAAAGGGGGTTTTGATGAAGGACGGATGAGGGGAATCGATAGAGTCCATGAGATTGTTGCATGCCTGATCCATCATGGCCTCAATATCTCTACGAGAGAGGAGACCAAAAAAATAATCTTTGAAATCATGGTACAAAAAAGTCTTCCTTCCTTTACTAGTTACCACTACACAACTGTTTGTACAGTTCTGATAGTATTATCTTACTCCTGATTTTTTCGAGCTCAACAGTTTGTACTGTCGGGCTCATCGATCTTTAATCTTTTCTAGTTTGATGGTACAAACTATTGAGCTGTCTACACCACATTAACACCTCTCTTTTGGTGGGCGACTTAGTCTCAATCATCCAAATGCTGACATAACATTATTTGTAGCTATTTGTTGTGACATCTTGAAATTTGCCAAAGTCCCAACTAACTCCTTGACCAACTACTACTTACTACACAATCATTTGTACAGTTGTGACAGTATCATCTTTCCCCTGACTTTATTGAGCTTGATGGTCTGTACTGTTGAGATCATTCATCATTTAATCTCTTTGAGTTTGATAGTTTGTACTATCGAGGACACATCAATTATACACTACTCTGTCTTCATTCCATGCACCACGAAGTTCCAAAGTTGCTCCTTTGATGGATTCATGTTCATTTGGATGGGCAAGCTCTGCTTGCGTGTCCACCTAGTAGCTTGATGCCTGATGATGCGGAGACATGTTTGGATTTGGATTTTGGTCACCCTTCACACTTTGATCGCTTTGAGCTTGATCATTTGTACTATCGAGCTCATCGTTCCCATTGTTCCCCCCTCGATAGTACCGTGGTCTAAGTCTATGCTTTTGACTTTCGATCTATTGTTTCCTGAGCTTGATAGTTTGTACTGTTAAGCTCATCATTCATGGCCCAGGGAAGGCTATAGGGCACTACATCAAACACCACTTCTGTTTCCCCATGCTGTGATCCTCTGGATCATGCGAGTCCAAACATCTCAACTCCTCCACCATACATACAGCGGAGGGGGATAGCAGCTCAAAGTCTTTCATTAGTGAGTATGTTATTCTCTACAGATTGCAAGAAAGTAACATCCTCCCTAGAATCATCTCTCGTCACACTGTTCAATACTATGCTACTGCAACTTTCATCCACTTGAATGGCTCTTCTGAGATTGTCAATCTCTCCACTTGACGCTTGGTCAGACCAGCGAGCCACACTTTGTTATATAAAACTTTAGGCAATCCATCGACTTGTGCCCTGGAAGTCATCAGATTCCCAGCTGCATGTATCCACTTCATTGGTTTTGAGCCTTGAGGGGCAAAGATATTGTTGTCCACAAGTCTTTGGTGATCGATGATGTCCATCTCTCATTCTACCACTCGGCGCCATACCATGTTCTTCACATGGAGAACAGTTTCAATGTCATTTTCCACATCGCTTTCTTCCGAACTCATACCACCTTCTCCCAATGTCTTGACCAGTTGCTGAAGCTACCGCCAGGCTGAGAAGTCTTCTTCAGTTTTATCGGCCATTTTGATGAGATGGTCAACAACCGCTACCCTACGATGATATTTCTAAGAAGGCTTCAGCACCACAATTATCTGGAGATTGTGAGCATACATTTCTATTGAGTCCCATAATGTTGTCCTCATTGTTGAAGTTTGACATCACTACTCTGCGATCACTATCAGCATGTGCTTCTTGCTCTGACAAATCTGCTTACTATCACACCAACTGTGACAATGAATCTAATGGGGAACCACCTGGTGGTATATATGACTTATATGGTGTTCTTAAAGCTGTTAAGTCCCTGGTGGGTCCTTTTCTTTTCTTGTTTTGCATCATTCTTATTGCACCTTTACATTTCAATAGTCTAGAACCTATGATCTAACTGACTTAGAGGCAAGTCTTGTGCTTGACCTTGTGAGAGCAAAATGAGAAGTTTTCCAAGCACAGAAGACACTTGCAGACTGTGTGCTACGGGAGAATGAGATGTTTGCACATCTACTCAAATTTCAAGCCACAGCTGCTGAGAAGAAACTTGATGAGACAGACATAGGGTTGGGATGTATTAGGATTATCTTTAAAGATCACAGTTGGTCTCATGTCTCTCCCAGTCATGCATCACAAGGATGAGGTCTATCAAATGTGCATGGTAAGTTCATGCAATATCTTGCAATATTATTGGACTTAATATTTAGAAATGGAAGAATCGCAGAGCTGGTGCCCAACAATTGTTCTTGATTGATTGATATTTGGATTCATGATGTATTTGTACTTAGTGTTACTGCAGCTCCAGCTTATTGCCAGTTTTAGCCACGGCCTGAGCTATGAATAGCTGAACTGGCAAATGGTTACAGCTTATATAATTCACGGTCTGACTCGGCTTAACTAACTGCAGTTAAGTCAAATTAAGGGGTTAAAACTGGCTCAAATATATTTTTAAACTATAAGTCAAAAAATAGAATCTAATATTAGGTAAAATTACTTATCTGTAAACAGGATTCAATTGCTTTGACCATTTTGACTAAGGCCTGATGGTATGCTAGACTCATTGACAATGATATGGTTCTAGGGGTTGATATGAACAGTACTGTATGACCTCAAATGAAAGATATGACATACATGCTGGGGAGCATCACAAAGTCAATGTTTGCTTCCAATTTTTCCATGGCAGACGGATTCTGGGGCGTATAGTTCACAAGCGACCCAGGGACATATGCAAGCTGGAGGCTTGAGGGAGGAGCTGCATGACAAGATGTGTGGTCTGATTTGATTAGACACAAAATGGGGGTCAAAGGTCTAATGAGACTGTTAGCAACTAGACTTAGGCACTTTCTTACTTGGATAATCTCATGAGGCCTGGAGTGCAAATGCTAGTCATGAGTCACAGTCCAACCGCTTGGGATAAGCGGATTGATGAGCTAAAGTGTGGGTGCTGTCTTGTAGCTGGCAATAGCTATAGCCTGAGTCATAGGGGATGACAACAAAGGCTTCTGAAGATCTAAGACGCGATGACCAGGGGTCAAAGCGAAGCTAGTGATCACAAGTATAAGCTTATTAGGCTTAGGAGGTTATGGACTAGGTAACCAGGAAGAACCAAGTAGATTTAAGTTAGAGAATACAACTGTGGTACGTAAGGTTTATATAGATGAGGGAAACAAGCACAGACCAGGCTGTAAGTAGTAGTACAGGAAGAGGAAATGAGTCAGAGAACGGTGGTAGGGTAAAGGCAAGGGGGAGGCTGAGTCACAGACCGAGACTACGGTAAATGTAACAGAGGACTGAGTCATCAACTGGAGATTCGGTAAGGGTATAGGGTGACAATGTCATGGACTGACAGTGAGGTATGGGGCTCAGGATATAATAGGGTGGGTACCGGTAAAGTGGAAAGGGCATAGGGGAGCGAGCCGGAGATCCGGTGAGCAGATATGGTACAAGTGAGCAAGAAACTGATCAAAGGGAATATAACCAGAAAAGGTAAGGTGAGAGTATGACCAGCCAGAAGAGATAGTGCATGTGTATGCATGCATAGTCCTCCGGATAGAGGTAGAAGGCGAGGATGAGAAGAAAAATGAGTAGGGGCCATGCCAACAGTGGATGTTCTTGTAACAGAGACAAGAGAAAAGGTGGGGTTGCTCATGATTGGTGGGTGCACAACTCTCAGCTGAGCTGGATGTCCCCGATAAAAGGTCAGATGTAGTGTGAAAGAGAAGCAGAGATGACTTGCCTGGAGCTTTACATTGCACAAAGCATTTGGAAAAGAGAAGAAACAAAGCACAACACAAGGTGAAATGAGGCAGGAGGGAGAGCAGGCAATTGTGGCTCCTCTCAGCACTGCTGTATACTCACCTTTGTCATTGTACTCCTTGCCTAGATGCTTGTCCTAGGGGTGAGTTCAACAGTCAAACAAAAAATGCTAAAGCCAGTTGCACAGTCACTACTGACACCTTGACTGACTGCAGCTGGTATGGTTAGTTGGGCGAAAAAGTTGTGTCAAGAGGAGAAACAAATCAATAGTTGTCAGTCTAATGACAAAAGCAGTAGCATGAGCAAGATAACAGAAACAGTAAAGGTAGCAGTAAAAGGCAGGAATTAAGAGACAATAGATACAGTTGTGATATAATCTGGATGATGCTATGCAGAGTCATTAAGCGATGTGTATGTATGTCCTCATTTCTTCCATTTTTGATCTCGCTCATACCATGCACCCAGCATTCAATGCTATATTCCCAGTTGTCGAAATGGCTGGATCTAAGGCATACATTCAAGCATGTCTCGCAAACTGGAGAGTCTTGGTGTGCACCACAAGTCCTCCTCATACTCACTGCATTCTCACTAAATCATGCTATTTTGTATGTTCCAGATGCAGGTGTTTCATCCCTTACATCCCGATGGCTGATGCTAGTAGCTATATGAACTCAAGGCTATCTCAATGCTGTCTAAACACACCAGGTAGTATCACCATTAAATATCACAAGCATGACTGTATGAACTGATCTCACCCCAGATTCAACCCTCACAATCTGCTCATGGAGATCCCCACCTACATCCAAGAACCGGTCACCGTGATCTGACCGATACAGTAGGGTCAGGTGGTGATGCTATGGAGAGTCGCTAAGCAAAACATATATGTATGTCCTTTTCATTATGTATCACCATTAACCATCATGTTTAGATCCTGCAATGCAGGTGATTCCATGCCATTGTACACATGAGTATTTTCCTGGGGAGACCCAGGACAAAGGTATATATACTACATAGGCAAGTCTCTCATTCTATCTCCAGCACTACTGCTACTAACATGAACCATCATGGCCGTCATCGACAAAACACTAAAATTCCCCAGGTTGGAGCCTGTCACCCCTGCTCCTGCTCTTCTCCCTCCTGCTGCTCCCACTCCTGTTCCTGTCATTCCTGCTGCTGCTGCAATTGCTACTGCTCTTCACCACCATAGGAGACAATGGCAGCTTCCCTGGAGATTTAGGCAGGATGACACAATTACTCCTCTGGATGATGGCAAGTGGATCGACCTCAATAATGTCAGCAGTGGTGAAGACAAAGATGACCCACCTGAAGTCAGAGTCAACACCCACATATACCTGAGCCCACTACAGACAACAACTAGTACTCTCCTCACCAATCCCTTTGCCATGAGAAAAAGAGGCCTTAAGTCTACTTCTGATGTCCAGTTGTTCTTTAGGAAGAACTCGGACACTGGTGAGCGCATTTGCATTCCATGTGAGTAAGTAACACATCTGGGGGGTCTTTTAGGTTCTTTCTCACCACCTTTACCAGGAATGAAAATAAGATCGACTCATCCTGTCCCCTAACTATTTACAGCTCATCTACGAGCAATACCCCTCTTTGTTCCCACATATATAAAGTCCATATTGAACTCTACCTCCAGGAATCCGAGAAGCAGCAATGGCCAATCAGCATACATCCTGTTGGGGAGCACCTCAATGAAGGCTGGACCTTCACCCAGGTGCTGGAATGACTTGAAGATCCTATGTGCACAATCGAGACACTTGGCCCTCCCCCAAATCCCAGACTTAGCAGTTCACAGCCTGGTGTTGGCAGGTTGACATCTTCAGATCATAACTTATCAAAATTCTCCATTGAGGAGATGCATAGACATATTATGAAGTTTATTGTAGCTGATGACCAAGTGAGTACTATCTATTTCCTATGTAATCTCATTAACCACCATCTCTAGGCAATAAGTGTTGTTGAGTGTCCAGAGTTTTGTTGGCTGCTCTGCCTCTTGTGTCAAGATATCAAGGATTCCAATATCCCTCATCATACAAATTTTTGGCAATTAATTATTGATGCATGGGATGAATACTTCGCAGCTATCAAACATGACCTCACTGTAAGTGTACAGCTATCATTTACATATAGTATGTTCATATCTTGCAGGCTGCTCAAGGACAAATTTCATTTACATCTGACATATGGTCTGATTCTCAGCTCTGTCCCTTTCTTGCTGTGACTGCACATTGGATTGCCAAAGAAAGTGAGAAAGAAGCACTTGTTTTGAAGGCTGCTCTCATCACCTTTCATCATATCCCTGGTAGTCACACAGGGATGGCACTCGCTTCAAAGATATTAGAGCTGATTGATCACGCTGAAGTGAAACATAATGTTGGTGTTCTATTGTACTTCATCACATTCTCTAACTTTGTCCAGATTGGACACTTTACCTTGGATAACACCAGCAACAACAGAACTGCGATGGATGAACTCTCACAACTATTACAGAAAGATGGGATTGAATTTGATGCGGTCAATCACTGCATCCCATGTTTTCCACATATATTAAATATATGTGTCCAACACATCCTCAGTGAGCACTCTACTGCAGACTTTTCAGATTTGGCTGACACTTTTGTAGCTGGCCCTTATATCTTCAATAAGGTGGAGTACGTCAAGGCTCTGCAAAATAATGTCATCAATCGGGCTAGAGATATTGTCCATGTGATCTGTGTATCAGGCCAGTGTCGTGATAGCTTTTGAGCTGCCACTACTTCTGGTAATGCAGAGGGATGGTTGGTAGACGACAAGGGCAAGCATATGGCCCTGCCAATAGTTGAATTGCTGTGCAACAAGCCTACTCATTGGGATTCAACATATATAATGTTCAATTGTTTGAGGATTTTACGACAGGTAAAATTTCATCTTATTAGAATTTCACGCAGCCTAACAGTTGTCCAGGCTATCAACCATTGGATCGACCTTCCTGCTCAATGCAACATAGTCCATTCACATATTACAGTGACCTATCTCCATATTATATGAGTGAGCAGACATGCATAATATCCTGTCCAATATGGCCAGCAGACCATGGGCCCATGGTAAAAATATCCTCGACTATGACAGATGGGCAGGGAGGAATATTATTGCCGATGGAGACGGGTGGGCCAGGAGGATATCATTACTGATGGAGATGGGTGGGCCCATCTGGGTATATCCTCGACTATGACAGATGGGCCAGAGGAATATTATTCCTGATGGAGGCAGGTGGGCCAATGTGCAGAATATGTAGGGTAGATGAGTGGGCTGATGGACATGAATATTCTATAGACGGATGGGCTGAGTTAGTTCAATATAATGTATATGGGTGTACCAAGGTAGATGTGAATCAGATAGATGAGTATTCCAAGGGTATTTGTTATCACATATGAGGGTGGGCCAAGATGCACATTACATTAGACAGGTGGGCTGGGTGTTATATAAAGTATAATATGAGATAGGTGGGCTGAGGGTGGCATATAGAATATAATATTAGACAGGTGGGCCAAGGGTGGTATATAATATAGATGGGTTGGCCCAGGTGTATCATATATGTAGACATGATGGAGCTGATGTGGTTATATATCATTCAAATCATGGGAGGTAAAAATTTAAAGTTACAGTTGTCTTGCAGAATGTGAAAACCGTTGTGCAAAGCTTGTGTTGCCCTATGAGATGCCATGTTCTGACTACTGAAAATTGAGTGAAGATTACTCAGTTTCAGGAGCAGCAGGTGCTCTCTTGACATGGACTTTAATGGTGCTTGAGTTATCTTGTAGATTGTGAAAACCGGCGTGTGAAGCTTATGTTGCCCTACAAGATGCAAGATGCCAGCTGGAGGTTCTGACCACCAAAATTCGAGTGAAGCATACCGAGTTTCAGGAGCAGCAGGTGCTCTCTTGACATGGACTTTAATGTCTCTTTATTTGTCTGGTAGAATGTGAAAACTAGATTACAAAGCTGGTGTTGCCCTATGAGATGCCAGCCGGAGGTTTGACTACTGAAAGTCAAGTGAAGGATACCAAGTTCCGAGGCCCAGGACATGACAAATGAATATCTGAGGGTGCTATACAATATCTTACATTAGATGGGAGGGTTGAGGTGAATTATAATTATAGACATGACAATGCTGAGCTAGTTGAATATCATCCAAATTAGAGGAGGCAATAATTTAAAGTTACTGAGCTCCTGCAGCAGTGGGTGCTCTCGTGACATGGACTTTAATGGCACTTAAGTTATCTCGTAGCATGTGGAACCTGGTGTGCAAAGCTTGTGTTGCCCTATGAGATGCCAGCCGGAGGTTCCAACCACCAAAATTTGAGTGAAGCATACCGAGTTCTGAGACCCAGGTCTTGACAAATGAAGATCTAATTTCCAGCACAATTCAAATCATCTGATATTTCATTTAGCAATGGGTGATAATACATCTTTGACAGCCAACATCATCCAAGGCTCCTTTATCTGATCCTCGCTATCTCCAGCAACCAAATGTGAAACCCTAAGTTCTGACTACTGAAATTCAAATCAGGCTTACCAAGCTCCAGGACCCAGGTCTCAGAAAATAAATATCTGATATCCAGGACACTTGCAATCATCTGGTATTTCATTGAGCACAATGGGTGATAATAAATCTTTGAAAGCTAACATCATTCAATGGCTCCCTTATCTGATCCTCACTATCTCCACCCACTTTAACACCAAAGTCTGGACATCCAGCATTCAGGGTCTTATTTGCCAAAATCAACTCCATCATGACTGTGTCTTCCTCTTCTAATGATCAAATAACCTTATGGAGAACCTGGGCCCTGACTGTCACTCATGAGGCATGTGAATATACTGAACAGAAGTTCAATGCAGAGAAGACAGGAGGAGACCCAGTTATACCTTCTCCCAACCTAGACACTGAACTGGTGATGGCATGTGATCAACTGGCCAATGTACTCATAAAGGCATATAAAAATCCCAGTGAGTCTTCCTGCAGAATCAAAAAATTGATGTGATCATTCAATTCCTTCATCACAGTTCAGATGCAGGTCAATATTGCAAGATATAGCAAATTGATATCCCCAAAAGACACTGGTGTAACAATTAAGTTTTCTTTGGGCTGATATTAGCTTTACTTACTTACCTTTACATTCATTACATTTGTGGCTTATATAAGCATGTTTCCCTTTCACCAGTACCAGTCTG
>Ga0310811_10009528_pt1 | contig 12546 bp, 12 predicted proteins | sample YCmetagenome_FD_207642 | JGI IMG/M metagenome (GOLD analysis project Ga0310811, IMG submission 207642) | Soil microbial communities from experimental microcosm in Duke University, North Carolina, United States - YC | ecosystem: Engineered > Artificial ecosystem > Soil microcosm > Unclassified ... | reverse complement strand
ATCCCCAACCTCACGGGACAGAACATCTAGGGCGGCGTCCGGACGGCGCGTTCCGGCTCCGCCAGGGACAGCGCCGCCGAGAGGGCGCCGAGCAACGGCGCGTCGTCGACGAAGCGGGCCGCGGCCAGGCGGGGCGGGAACGGCACCGCCCGCTGCAGCGCCTCCGCCACCCGCGGCAGGATGTGCCCGGCGGCGCCCATGAGGCCGCCGCCGAGCACGACGCTCTGCGGGTCGAGCACGACGCTGAGGTTGGCCACGGTGCGCGCGAGGACCTCCAGGGCCTCGTCGAGCAGGGCGGCCACGGCCGGGTCGGGGTACAGGCCGAAGAGCTCCTCGGCGCTGACCGGCCGGCCGAGCAGGGCCGAGCCGCGCCGGGCCAGCGCGCTGCCGGAGACCGCCTCCTCCAGCGGTGCGCGATGCTCGGCGAAGGCGGGCGCGCCGGCGGTGTCGCGCAGGTAGGCGATCTCGCCGGCGGCGCCGTTCGCACCGGGCAGCACCCGCCCGCCCACCACGAGCGCGGCGGACAGGCCGGTGCCGACGTTGACGTACAGCGCCGTGTCCGCACCGCGCAGCGCGCCCCAGCGCAGCTCGGCGGCGGCGCCCGCGTTGACGTCGTTGTCGAGTGACAGCGGCGTGGCGCCGAACGCGTCGGCGAGCAGCCGCGGCAGCGCCAGCCCGTCCCAGCCGGGCACGTTCGGGGCCAGGCGGACCACGCCGTCGCGCACGACGCCGAACGTGGACACGCCGACCGCGACGGGCTCGGCGACGAGTTCCCGGGCCGCGGCCAGGGTGCGCTCGACGACCTGCTCCGCGCCCTCGGCGCCGCGGGTGTCCAGGCGCACCGTGGCGTGCGGGCGGTCGCCGGTCGCGCCGGCGGACGCCGTGCCGAGCGCGACCTTGGTGCCGCCGAAGTCGATCGCCAGGACCTGCCGCGTCACCGGGGCCGGCCCGGCCGGGCGAGCGAGTCGATCGCCACCGCGACGGCGAGGACCGCGGCGGTCACCATGTAGCGCACCGAGGAGTCGACGCTGAGTAGCAGCATGCCGTTGGTGATCGACTGGATGACGAGGATGCCCAGCAGCGCCGCGTAGGCGCGGCCGCGGCCGCCGAAGAGCGACGTGCCGCCGATGACCGCGGCGGCGATCGCCATGAGCAGCGTGTCGCTGCCGCCGGAGCTCTGGTTGACGGCGGCGAGGCGGCTGGCGGCGAGGATGCCGCCGAACGCGGCGAGCGCCGCCGAGGCCATGAACGCGATGACCCGGATGCGCACGATGCCGATGCCGGCGCGGCGGGCCGCCTCGGCGTTGCCGCCGACGGCGTACATGTGCCGGCCGAAGACGGTGTGGCGCAGCATCAGGTCGAGGGCGACGACGAGCGTGCCGAAGATGACCAGCAGCAGCGGTACCCCGCGGTCGGCCGACAGCACGAGCACCGCCGCGGCGAGCGCGACGGCGAGCCCGCCCAGGCGCAGCGCAAGCCAGACCGGGGAGCCGACGGGCAGGTCCTCGCGGCGGCGCAGGCGGCGCTGCACGAGCGAGCCGGCCGTCCAGCCGCCGACGATGAGGGCGGCGAGCAGCCACCCCGCCCACGGGGGCAGCCAGGTGTCGCTGAGCGAGGCGATGAACCCGTCGAAGGGCAGGTTGATGGTGCCGCCGCGGCCCAGGAGGTACAACATGAGCCCCTGCCACCCGATCAGCCCGGCGAGGGTGACGACGAAGCTCGGCATCCGAAGGCGCGTGAACATCCACCCGTGCACCAGCCCGATCAGGGCGGCCACGCCCAGCGCGAGGCCGATCGCGGCGACCGGGTTCCAGCCGTGGCGCACCGACAGGATGGTCATGACGACCGCGCACAGGCCGCTGACGGAGCCCGCCGACAGGTCGATCTCGCCCAGCAGGATCACCATGATGACGCCCAGCGAGATGGTGCCGGTGGCCGCCATCTGCAGGGCGAGGTTGGTGAGGTTCTCGGCGGACAGGAAGTGCTCGTTGAGCGTGCCGAAGACGATGGCGATGACGGCCAGCCCGCCGGCGACGGGCCAGGCGCCCAGGTCGCCGCGCGGTCGCTCCAGGACGGTTTTCATGCGGCCGTCCGCGCTCGGCCGCTTCACGATGGTGCTCATGCGGCCTCCCGCGCGGTGCCGCCGGTGATGGCGGAGACGATGGCCTCGGGCGTGGTCGAGGCGGTGTCGAAGTCGCCGGCGTTGCGGCCCAGCCGCAGGACCACGATGCGGTCGCTGACCGCGCGGACGTCGGCGAGGTTGTGCGAGATGACGAGCACCGCCAGGCCGCGCTCGCGCAGCCGGCGGATCAGGGCGAGCACCTGTGCGGTCTGCTCGACGCCGAGCGCGGCGGTGGGCTCGTCGAGGATCACCACGCGCGGCTCGCCGATGAGCGCGCGGGCGATCGCCACGGACTGGCGCTGGCCGCCGGAGAGCATGGCGACCGGCACCCGGATGTCGCGGATGCGCACGTCGAGGGAGGTGAGCAGGTCGCGGGCGGAGCGCTCCATGCGGATCTGGCTCAGCAGGCTGAAGCGGTGCCGCTCGGCGCCGAGGAACAGGTTGCCGACGACGTCGAGGTTCTCGCACAGGGCGAGGTCCTGGTGGACGGTCGACACGCCGAGGCGCTGGGCGTCGTGCGGGTTGGCGATGCGCACCGGGTGGCCGTCGAGGCCGATCGAGCCCCCGTCCGGGGTGACCACCCCGGACAGGACCTTGACGAGCGTCGACTTGCCGGCGCCGTTGTCGCCGACGAGCGCGACGACCTGCCCCGCCGGCAGGTCCAGGCTCACGGAGTCGAGAGCCTGGACCGCGCCGTAGCGCTTGCTGACATCGGTGGCGGCAAGCACTACTGAATACCCGCCTTGGTGCAGGCCGCGGCGACCGCGCCGGTGCAGACCTCCGACGCCTTGTAGAAGCCGTCCTTGATGATCGTGTCCTTGATCTTGTCGGCGGTGACGGCCGTCGGGTCCAGCAGGAACGTCGGGATGTCGCCGGTGCCGTTGTTCACCTTGGTCGGCGCCGCCGGCTTCTCGCCGCGCCCGAGCGCCACCGCCAGCTCCGCGGACTTCTCGGCCTCCTGGCGGATGTCGAGGTAGATGGTCATGTACTGCTCGCCGGTCAGGATCCGCTGCACGGCTGCGAGCTCGGCGTCCTGCCCGGTGATGGGCGGCAGGGTGGCGTACCCGGCGCGCTTCATCGCCGCGATCGCGCCGCCGGCCATGCCATCGTTGGCCGACAGCACCCCGACGACGTTGTCGCGGCCGAGCGCCGTGATGGCCTGCTCCATCTCCTGCTGGGCCTTGTCGGGGCTCCAGTCGGGCGTGTCGTACTCGCGGCCGATCTGCACCTTGCCGTCGAGGATCTTGTGTGCGCCCTTCTTGTAGTCGGCGGAGCTGGGGTCGGTCGGCGAGCCGTTGATCATGACGATCTGCCCGGCGCCGGCCTTGCCGGTCTTGTTCAGCGCGTCGAGCAGCGCCTGGCCCTGCATCTCGCCGACGCGGACGTTGTCGAAGGAGACGTAGTACTCGTAGGTGATGCCGGAGATGAGCCGGTCGTAGGCGACGACCGGCACCTTCTTCTGCTTGGCCTGGTTGACCAGCGACGCGACCGCGCCGGCGTCGACGGCGTCGAGCACCAGCACGTCCGCGCCCTGCGCGAGCGCGGCCTCGACCTGCTGCTGTTGCTTGGCGGCGTCCTGGTCGGCGTTGGCGTACAACACCTTGCAGGCCGCACAGAGGGCCTTGACCTTGGCCTCGAACAGCGGCCGGTCGAACGCCTCGTAGCGGGTCGTTTTCGACTCCGGCAGGAACAGCGCGATCGTCGGCGCGTCCGACCCGGCCGGCTTGTCGCCGGCGTTGTTGCCACACCCGCCGGCCAGGACCGCCGCGGCGGTCAGCACTGCGACGAACCATCTAGCTCTCATGGCAGGGATCGTCGGCCTTCACTCGCCCCCTTGGCAAGGACCTTTACGAAATTGATAAAGGACCTTTCTGAACGCGTGTGGCAGGCTGTATCTCGTGCAGACCACCGCCATCGCGAGCACGACGAGCATGCTGCGGGTGATGAACGAGCGCGCCGTGTTCGCGGAGACGTTCCGCCGCGGCGCCGTGTCACGCCCCGAGCTCGCCCAGCACACGGGCCTGTCCAAGCCGACCGTGGCCGGCGCCCTGGCCAACCTCGAGCGCGCCGGGCTGCTGCGCCAGGTCGGCCTGCGCGCCGGCGCGGCAGGGCGCTCGGCGGTGCTCTACGAGGTGCGACCGGAGGCCGGCTGGGTGTTCGCGGTCGACGTCGGGCGCTCCTACGTGCGCGTGGCGCTGGCCGACCTCGTCGGGCGGATCGCCGCGCGCAAGGACGAGCCGTCGCGCAGCCTGCGGGCCCGCGACCTCGTCGCGCAGCTGACCGGCCTGGCGGAGGAGCTGGCGGAGTCGGCCGGCATCCGCCGCGACGACATCACCCTTGCCGTCTTCGGTACCCCGGGAATCCACGACAAGGCCACCGGCACCCTGCACCTGGCACCGAACCTGCCCGGCTGGAACCGCCGGGGCAGCGTCGAGCGCCTGGCCGGCATCGCGGGCCGCACCTACGTGGTGGAGAACGACATCGACCTCGCCGCCGTCGGCGAGGCCACCTACGGCCTGGGCCGGGGCGTGCGGCACTTCGTGTACGTGTCGATCGGCACCGGCACGGGCATGGGCATCATCATCGACGGCAAGCTGTACCGCGGCTTCCGCGGCGCGGCCGGGGAGATCGGCTACCTGCCGGTCGGCGAGGACGACCCCCTCGCCGGCGAGCCCGCCGCCCGCCGCCGCGGCCTGTTCGAGTCGGTCGCCTCCGCCGACGGCGTCGTGGCCATGGCCCGCCGATTAGGCCTCACCGGCGTGAACACCGCGAAGGACGTCTTCGACGCCGCGCGCGCCGGCGACGACCTCGCCCGCCGCGCCGTGGCCCGCGAGGTCGACCACCTCAGCCACGCCCTGGCCGGCATCACCGCGGTCCTCGACCCCGAGCTGGTGGTCCTCGGCGGCGGCGTCGGCAGCCAGCCCGGCGACCTGCTCACCGCCCCCGTCGCCGAGCGCCTGCGCGACCTGGTGGCCCTGCGCCCGCCGCGCATCGAGGTCTCCACCCTCGGCACGGACGCGGTCCTGCTGGGCGCCCTGGCCGTCGGCCTGAACGACGCCCGCGACCTCGTCCTGCAGTCCACCGCCGCAGCGGGCTGACCGACGTCAGCCGACCAGCTCGGCGATCTGGCGCAGCTGTCGTGGGCCGCCCGTGACGATGAGGGTGGTGATGACAGTGCCGCGCCACCGCTGGAGCTCATCCTTGATCTTTGCGGCCGGCCCGATCAGCGCGATGTCCTCCACCATCGCCGTCGGCACGGCGGCGATGGCCTCCCGCTTGTTGCCCGCCAGGTACGCCTCGGTGATGAGGTCGCACTCCCGCTCGTAGCCGAGGCGGGCGATGACGTCGCGGTGGAAGTTGACCGACTTGGCCCCCATGCCGCCGACGTACAGCGCCACGAACGGCCGGATCCCGTCGGCCGCCCGCTCCACATCGTCGTCGACGACGATCGGCACGGTCGCGGCGACCTCGAACGCGTCCGGGCCGCGGCGGGCGCCCGGCCGGGCGAAGCCCTCCGCCAGTGCGGCGCGGTAGAAGCCGTCAGCCTTGGGAGAGAAGAACAACGGCAACCAGCCGTCGGCGATCTCGGCGGCCAACGCCACGTTCTTCGGCCCTTCGGCCGCGAGGAGGATCGGGATGTCGGCCCGCAGCGGGTGCACAGTGGACTTCAGTGGTTTGCCCAGGCCCGTGCCGCCGTCGAGCGGCAGCCGGTAGAACGCGCCGTCGTACTCGATCGGGCCGGTGCGGGCGAGGACAGCGCGGACAATTTCGATGTACTCCCGCGTGCGGGCCAGCGGCCGCGGGTACGGCTGGCCGTACCACCCCTCCACGACCTGCGGGCCGGAGGCGCCGAGCCCGAGGATGAACCGGCCGCCGGACAGGTGGTCGAGCGTCAGTGCCGCCATCGCGGCGGCGGTCGGCGTGCGGGCCGACATCTGCATGATGTTGGTGCCCAGTCGTACGCGGGCGGTGCCGGCGCCCCACCAGGCGAGCGGGGTCAGGCAGTCCGACCCGTACGCCTCGGCGGCCCAGACCGAGTCGAAGCCAAGGCGGTCGGCCTCCGCGATGGCCTCCGCGACGCCGGCGGGCGGACCGGAGGACCAGTAGCCGGTGGTGTACCCGAGCTTCATCGCGCGTCCTTTCACGTCACAGGGCGATGCCGTCGGCAGCGAGGCCGGCGAGGACCGCCTCGCTCAGCGCGTTGACCGCGGACAGCGGGCGGACCATGACGGTGAACTCCTCGATCAGGCCGTCGTCGCCGAGTTGGAGCAGGTCCAGACCGTGGATCTGCTTGCCACCCACGGTCGCGCGGAAGATGAGGATGTGCGACTCGGCCGACCGGCCGGCCGTGCCGATCTCGGCCTCGCCGGCCAACTCCCCGACATATCGAAAATCCTCGAACGTGCGCAGGAGCACGCCGAGGAGTGCGTGGACAGCCTGCGCCCCCTGGAACGGCGTGAACTTCACCGGGCTGAAGAAGCGCACGTCCGGGCTGAACAGCCCGGCGAACGCGTCCAACTCTCGGGTCTCAACGGCGGCCCGGAACTGCTCGACGGTCTTCACGTCACCTCCTATAGTCAGCGATAGGAGTAGTCATATCACTGACTATGCCACGAGGGAAGCGGGAGGTTCGGCCGATGGCGTTGCGCCACGCGGTGCTGACGGCGCTGCTCGACGGCGAGTACAGCGGGTATCAGCTGGCCAAGATCTTCGACGTGTCGGTGTCGAACTTCTGGTACGCGGTGCCCCAGCAGCTCTACGCCGAGCTGACCAAGCTGGAGCGCGAGGGGCTGGTCACGGGCCGGCAGGTCATCCAGCGGGATCGGCCCAACAAGCGACTGTTCACGATCACCGACGCCGGCCTCGCCGAGCTGGCCGCGTTCGCCGCGACGCCATCGAAGCCCTCGTCCATCCGCGAGGACCTGCTGGTGATCGTCCAGGCCGTCGACCGACTGGACCCGGCGCCGATCATCGCCCAGCTCGACGAGCGCGCGGTCGCGGCAGCGGCGAAGGTGGAGATCTTCGATCGGATGCTGCAGCGGCTACGCGGTGAGCTGGACGAGGAGACGTTCCTTCGCCAGGGCGACCGGATCGGGCCGTACCTGACCTGCCTGCGCGGCCGCCGGTTCGAGCAGGAGAACCGCGAGTGGTGCGAGCAGGTCGCGGCGCTGCTGCGCGCCCGGGTGCCGCAGCCGCGCTGACCCCGCCCGGTCCGGTCCGGTCTTTGCCCGCGGAGGGCGTGACCAGGGTGTTACGCTCGGCGCGCACCGGGACGCAGGCGCTGTGCAGCGCGCGGACGGCGGAACGACGGTGCTCAGCGAGGTCCTTGCCGCGAGCGGGTGTCCACATCGGACGGTCCCGCGGCCGGCTGCGCCGACCCGACCGGAGACACCTGCGATGACGATGCATGCCGACGACGCGCAACTGCGCCGCCACCTCCGCGACGCCGAGGTGCCCGCGCTGCTGATGACGGTGGCGCACCTGACCGGCGACACCTCGATCCTGCGGGACGACCTGCGCTGCGACGGCTGGCTGTTCCTGCCCCAGGGCGGGCTGACCGCCCGGCACCGGGAGGAGGCCCGCGCACTCGCGGCCGGCGTGCTCGCCCGGCTGCGCGACGGTGCCCCGGTGCCGCCGCCGGACGCGCCGACATTGCGCCGGATCACCAGCTGGGCCCTGGGCATGGACACGGCCGATCTGGTACCGATGCTGGCCGAGGAGATTGTGCCGCCCGGCGCGGATCCCAAGGCGCCCGGCTGGAGCCGCGACGACCTGCCCGGCGCGCGGGAGGTCGAGGTCGCCGTCGTCGGCGCCGGCATGAGCGGGCTGCTCGCCGCGCACCGGCTGGCCCAGTCCGGGGTGCCCGTCACCGTGTACGAGAAGAACAGCGACGTCGGCGGCACCTGGTTCGAGAACACCTACCCGGGCTGCCGGGTCGACGTGGCCAGCCACCTGTACAGCTACTCCTTCGCGCAGCGCACCGACTGGCCGTACCACTTCAGCACGCACGAGACCCTGCGGCAGTACTTCACCGAGTTCGCCAAGGAGCACGGCCTCTACGAGCACATTCAGTTCGACACCGAGGTCCGCGCGGCCGCCTGGGACGAGCAGGCGGGCCGCTGGCGGCTCACCCTGGCCACGCCCGACGGCGAACGCACGGTCACCAGCACGGTGCTCGTGACGGCCGCCGGGCAGCTCAACCGGCCCCGCCTGCCCGACATCCCGGGCCGCGACGAGTTCGCCGGCGCGGCGTTCCACTCCGCCCGCTGGGACCACGGCGTCGAGCTGGCCGGACGGCGGGTCGCGGTCGTCGGCACCGGCGCCAGCGCCATCCAGTTCGTCCCGGAGATCGCCAAGACCGCCGGCGAGGTGCGCATCTTCCAGCGCACGCCGCCCTGGCTGCGGCCCACCCTGAACTACCACCAGCCGATCGCCGAGGGGCTGCGCTGGTTGTACGAGCACCTGCCGTACTACACCGCCTGGCACCGCTTCTGGCTGCTCGCGCCCGGGCTGCACCGCGTGCTGGAGGGCTGGGTCGTCGACCGGGACTACCCGCCGACCGAGCGGGCCGTCTCCGCGGTGAACGAGGCGCTGCGCGTGACGCTGACCGGCTACATGCGGGGCCAGCTCGCCGGCCGCCCCGATCTCGAGCCGCTGGTGATCCCCGACTACCCGGTCGGCGCCAAACGGATCCTGCGCGACAACGGCGCCTGGATCGCCACGCTCAGGCGCGACAACGTCCGGCTGGTGGGCGAGCGGATCGAGCGGATCACGCCGGACGGCATCCGGACCGCGGACGGCGCCGAGCACCCCGCCGACGTCGTCGTCTACGGCACCGGCTTCGCCGCCTCGGAGTTCCTCGCGCCGATGTCGGTCACCGGCCGCGGCGGCGTCGACCTGCACCGGTCCTGGAACGGCGATGCCCGCGCCTATCTCGGCCTGACCGTGCCCGGCTTCCCGAACCTGTTCTGCCTCTACGGGCCGAACACGAACCTCGCCGGCCACGGCGGCAGCATCATCTACCTGTCCGAGTGCGCCGTCACCTACCTGCTCGACGCGGTGCGGCACCTGCTCGGCGCAACGCACCGGGCGGTCGAGGTGCGCCGCGAGGTCTGCGATGCCTTCAACGCCGAGGTGGACGCGGCCAACGCCGAGCGCGCCTGGGGCTTCTCGAAGGTCGGCGGCTGGTTCGTCAACAGCGCCGGCCGCTCGGCGCAGAACTGGCCGTTCCCGGCGCAGGAGTACTGGCGGCGCACTCGGCGGTTCGATCCGGCGCAGTACCTGCACCTGCCGTAACCGCCCGGATGGCCGCACCGGCGTCGCGCAGTGCGCGCACACCCTCGGGCAGGATCGGGTGGTACCACTGCCAGGCGTGGAACATGTGCGGCCAGTGGTGCAGCACGGCCCGCCCGCCGGTGGCCCGGATGCCGTCGACGAGCATGATCGCGTCGTCGAGCAGCACCTCCTGGCCGCCGGCCTGGACCAGCACCGGTGGCAGGCGGGCAAGGTCGCCGAACAGGGGCGAGAGTCCGGGCTGCCGCGGATCGGCGCCGCCGGCGTACCGGGCGGCCATCTCTCGGAGGTCGTCGGTGGCCAGCACCGGGTCCGCCGCCGCCAGCTCCTGGTGGCTGCGGGAGGAGCAGGTCAGGTCGGTCCACGGCGACAGCAGCACCAGCAGGTCCGGCGCGCGGCGCCCGGAGTCGCGCACGCGCATCGCCACCGACAGCGCCAGGCCCGCGCCGGCCGAGTCCCCGGCAATGACGAGCGGGCTGTCCGGCGCCGCGGCACGGATCGTCTCCAGCGCGGCGAGACCGTCGTCGACCGCCGCCGGATACGGATCCTCGGGGCCGCGGCGGTAGTCCAGCACCAGGCAGGCGGCCCCGGCGAGATCGGCCAGCAGCCCCGCCAGGTGCAGGTGGGTCCGGGTCGAGCCCAGGCAGTAGAAGCCGCCGTGCAGATAGAGCAGGACGGGCCGGCCCGCGGCGGGACGGCGGATCCAGGTCCCGGATGCCGCGCCGATCGGCACCGCCTCCAGACCGCCCGGCGCCGCCGCGAACGCCTCGGCGGCCCGAACGTAGGCGATCCGCCGCTGCGCCAGCGTGTCGGGCCGCCGCAGGGCGGCGTGCTGCAGCATCTGCCGCACCAGCGCCGCGTTCGGCGACGGCGGGTCGCGCACCACCAGGTCCTCGTACGGCATCGGCGTCACTGCGCGGTGTATCCGCCGTCGGTGACGAAGTACGAGCCGGTCGTGTTGGACGCGCGGTCGGAGGCGAGGAACGCGACGAGCTCGGCGACCTCGTCGCAGCGGCCCAGCCGGCACGTCGGGTGCAGGTAGGCCGCGCCGGCGGCACCCTGCTGGCTCAGCATCGGCGCCTGGATGAAGCCCGGCCCGACGCTGTTGACCCGGATGCCCTGCCTGGCGTAGTCCAGGGCGGCGCTCTTGGTCATGCCGACGACGCCGTGCTTGGCCGCCACGTAGGCCACCGACCGCGGGAGGCCGACCGTCCCCATGACCGATGCCATGTTGACGATGGACCCGCCACCGTTGCCGAGCATGGCGGGGATCTCGGCCCGCATCGAGTAGAACACCCCGTTGAGGTTGACCGCGATCACGTCGTCCCACCCGTCCAGCGGGTACTCCCCGGTGAGCGCCCGCGGCCCGCCGATGCCGGCGTTGTTCACGGCGACGTCGAGCCGGCCGAACGCGTCCACCGCGGCGGCCACCATCGCCTCGCACGCCTTGGGGTCGCGCACGTCGACCTCGTGGGCCACGGCGGGCTTGCCGATGGCCTCGGCGACGCGCGTCGCCGCCTCGAGGTCCACGTCGGCGACCAGGACGTTGGCGCCGCGACCGGCCAGCAGCACCGCGCATGCCTCACCGATGCCCGAGCCGGCGCCGGTGACCAGCGCGGCCTTGTCCGCGAAGTCCATCATGCCCTCGCCGCCGTCGCCGGCGTGCCGAGGCGCGCCTTGACCGATCCGACCACACGGTGCGCCCACGGCTGCCAGTCCGGGAAGCCGAGGAACCGGCCCAGCCGCTCGAGCTGGGCCGGCGGGTCGTCGACGATGTCCTCGTAGGCGATCCTCAGCAGGCGGCGCGGCCGCGCGTCGGCGATGGCCTGCTCGGCCTGGCTGGCGAGGAACGCGCACAGGCCCTGGTAGCGCCGGACGTCCTGACCCCGCTCGCGCAGCGTCTCGGCGGTCAGCCGGTCGGGCAGGTAGCGCTCCACCTCCGCCGGCACCCGCTGGCCGGGGGCGACCTCGAACGGGTCGATGCCGTACCGGCCGACCGACTCCACGCGCAGCTGCATGAGCTGGAAGCAGGAGTGCCGGCTCATCGACCGGGCGGTGTCCGCCCAGTCGCGCGTCAGGTAGACGATCCTCGCGTCGGGGAAATCCTTCAGCAGGTCCGGCGCGATGTTGCTGGAGCCGCCGGAGCGCTCGACCCAGCGCCGCCGGCCGGCGAGCGAGGTGAGCAGGTCCAGGAACATCCGGTGGTGCCGCGCCAGCGACTGCTCCGGGAACGCGGGCACCAGCCCGGCGAGCATGTCGAACAGGCGGTCGGGATCGGCCGAGATCTTCGGCAGCGTGGTCGCGAGGATCTGCGGCAGCTCGGTGAGATTGCCGGCCCAGCGGCCGTGCGCCGGGTAGCGCACCTCGGGCGGCACGAGGCCGATCCGGAACAGGGTGGCGAGCTGGGTGTTGGGCGCGCTCAGGGCCGACCAGTATGCCGAGCCGGTGAGCACCTTCTCGGTGGCGATCCCGGGCGCCACCCACATGAGGAACTCCTGGACCGACAGGGTGTCGGACTGCTCGGCGATCAGCTCGGAGAGCATGGTCGAGCCGCACCGGCCGGTGTTGATGATGATGGCATGGTCGTGGGTTGCTGGATCCATGGGACTTCCTATTGGTCAATGTTTGCCAGTTGGTGACGGCGGGCGTGCAGGCCGCCGGACTGCAGCAGCCAGGGCAGGACGATGTCGCGGACGGCGTCCGGCCGGTCGACGAGGACCGTGTGCTTCTCCCCCGGTACGGTGACGATCCGTGCCTGCGGCAGCAGCCGGCGCACGTCGGGCGCGAGCGCACCAACGGTTGCCCCGCCGGCGTACACGCACAGGACCGGGCATTCGATCGCGGCGATGCGCTCCTCCGGCGGTATCCGGCTGGCCAGCACATCGCTCGTGAGGCTGGTGTTGGCGATCACCTCGCGAGCGGCCCTGGCCCGCCGGCCGACGCCGCCACGCCCGTCGATCCCGGCGAGCGTGTCGTCGGGCAGGTACGCGGCGGCGTTGGCGAGCCACCACGGCATCCGCTCGCGCCACGCCGTGACGGGCGGGACGGCCTCGACCGCGACGATGGCGGCGACCCGCTCGGGGTGGCGCGCCGCGTAGCCGAACGCGATCGTGCCGCCGAACGAGTTGCCG
>Ga0310811_10009526_pt1 | contig 12546 bp, 9 predicted proteins | sample YCmetagenome_FD_207642 | JGI IMG/M metagenome (GOLD analysis project Ga0310811, IMG submission 207642) | Soil microbial communities from experimental microcosm in Duke University, North Carolina, United States - YC | ecosystem: Engineered > Artificial ecosystem > Soil microcosm > Unclassified ... | reverse complement strand
GCTTGACCGCGTGGCAGGGACTGTTCCAACTCGGCCGCCTTCAGGCGGGCCAGAGTGTCCTCGCGCACGGCGCCGCCGGCGCAGTCGGCTCGATGGTGACGCAACTCGCACGAGAGGCCGGCGCCTACGTCATCGGCACCGGGCGCGCCGCCGACCGTCAGGCGACGCTCGACTTCGGTGCGAAGGAGTTCGTCAACCTCGACAAGGACGCTCTGGAAGACGTCGGCAAAGTCGATCTGGTGTTCGACGTTATTGGCGGCGACATCCAGAAGCGGTCCGCGGGCCTGATTCGAGCCGGAGGAACACTGGTGTCCATCGTCGGGCCGGCCGAAGCGCGGCCCTCCGACGGCCTGGCAGTCGACTTCGTCGTTGAGTCCGATCGCGCCCAGCTGAGTGAGATCGTCCAGCGGGTCCGGGACGGACGACTGCGGACGAACATCGGCAATGTCTCAACGCTCGGCGACGCCGTCGCCGCCTTGAACCCGGCCACGCGACGCATCGGGAAGACGATCATCCGCGTTCGCCCGTAAAGCTCAGTTTCGCGGTCGCCTGCCGCGCCAATGCGCCATTGCTCGGTCGAGGCGCAATGCTTCCCAAGGAGAACTCAGTTGACCCAACGCATGGATTACAATGCTGCGACGCCGGCCGGCGTGAAAGCGCTCGGCGTCGTCTACGGCCACGTCAAGCAGAGCGGCCTGCCGAAGGCACTGATCGATCTCGTCTACCTTCGCGTCTCGCAGATCAATGGCTGTGCTTACTGCATCGACATGCATTCGCGTGACCTGTTGAAGGAGGGCGTGACGATCGAGAAGCTTGTGCTGGTTCCGGGCTGGCGCGAGGGCGGTGCGCTGTTCGACGATACCGAACGCGCAGCGCTTGCCTGGGCGGAGACGGTGACGCGCGTCGCCGAAACAGGCGTGCCCGATGCCGAATATGAAGCCGCCGCCGAGGTGTTCGAGCCGAAGCAACTCGCCGACCTCACGATCGCGATCGGTCTGATGAATGCCTACAACCGGATGGCGATCAGCTTCCGCGTTCCGCCGGCTGCCGCCAGGCGATAGCGGCTCAGCCTCTAATGGAGAGATTAAGGGGCTCGCTGCCGCGGATAGATCGAAGTCTTGTGGCGGAGGCCCGACGCCTGCCGCAGGAGAACTCAAGGTGACGCAACCCATGGATTGGCGCAAATTCGAGAATTTGCTCAAAACGGAGGCGCGCTTTTTCAGTCGGACGGTGGCAAAGCGTCTCGCATCAATCTTCGATGGTATCGATGAGCTGCAAACGCGTGACGGGCGTCCACTTGTGGTGGATGCGGGTCCTGACACGGATTTTCACGCGCTCTACCGCGCTCGAGTCTTTCAATCCAACGACAAGCTCGAAGCCGCCCTCGACAGGCCGGACATCCATCTCGGCCCGCCCCTGGCGCCCTGGGCGGCGGGCGGTCGCATCAATGCGCGCGGTATTTCGGTTTTCTATGGCGCAAACAACCAGAGAACGGCCATTGCCGAGCTGCGCCCGCCTGTTGGTAGTCTGGTCGCGGTGGCCCAATTCAGGATCATCAGAAAGCTTCGCCTGCTCGACTTGACCGCCCTCGGTGATGTCCCCGTCACCGCGAGCATTGCCGATTTCGGTCTGGCCGGGAGGAAAGAGACCGCCCTATTCCTGCGGTCGCTCAATGAGCGCATCACGCGTGCGGCAATGCCCGATGGCGAACCGTTTGAATACCTCGCAACGCAGGCCATAGCCGATTTTCTTGCGACGGAGGCTTCGGTGTCGATGGACGGCATCGTTTTTCCATCGGTGCAGGCTGCCGGAGACGCTCTTAACGTCGTGCTTTTTCACAAGGCTGCCCGTGTCGCAGCCATGAACGTTCCGCAAGGGACAGGGGTTAGCACGGGCCGTTGGGCCGAGGATGGTTGGGTGGACGATTACGAAGTGGTCGAGAAAGTTTCGCCGTTACACGAGAACAGGCGGGCGACGGGATATTCGGACTTCGGTGCCATCGCGGAAGTAATGCCGCCTGACCCGCGCGATTCCAGTTGGCGCTGCGTTAGCCTCCGTGTCGTGCCCGAAACCATGGAGGTGCATCGCATAAAGCGCGTGGAATTCGCGACCGAGGAATTCACGGTGAAACGGCAGCGTCGGGAAAACGATTTTTAGGCGGTTGATGCGCTCGCCCGCCCAACAAGGTAGGGCGAAAGCGACAGGATACGGCTTACATCGCGCGATGGTACAGCCAAACTCGGCAATCTTGGTACTGTTTCATAACCAGGGCGCAGTGCATCTATCCGCGAACACCGGTGACCCCGCGTGATCTCGATGCAATTGCGGTCCTCGTGGGGATCTGAGGTCGACGCAGGAGCCATACGGAGATAGGAGCATGACAATGGCCGACGTCATTTCTGACATCAAAATTCCGGACAGCAGGATCGCGCGGGAGGCCGCCGAACTGGTACGGCAATATGAGAGCGAGCTGTTGTTCAACCACTCGGTTCGCGTGTTCGTGTTTGGCGCGATGAAGGGAAACCGCCAGAAGCTAAAGTTCGACCCTGAGCTGCTCTATGTCGCCGCGCTGTTTCACGATCTGGGGCTTGTCGACGCCTATCATACCGACACAAAGCGATTTGAAGTTGATGGCGCCGACGCGGCGCGCGAATTCCTGCGCAGCCATGGCATCCCCGAGCCGAAATCGGATCTGGTTTGGGAAGCCATCGCCCTGCATACCACGCCCGGTATTCCCCAATACATGCGGCCCGAAATCGCGCTCACAAACGCGGGTGTCCTGGTGGACGTCGTCGGCATTGGATATGACGATTACACGCCGGAGCAGCGCGACGCGGTCATCTCCGCCTTTCCCCGCGGTGATAATTTCAAGGACGATTTTATCAAGGTTCAGACCTGCTCGGCACTGAAGAAGCCTCAGACGACGTTCGGCACCGTCAATTTCGACTACATCGCAGATCACGACCATACATTCAGACGGCCAAACGCATGCGCGCGGATCCGCAACGCACCCTGGCAGAGCTAGTCCGTCTGGAAGCCGCGTTCGGGCATCTTGCAGTTTCCATAGCTGCATAGGTGGTTGTTCACCCGCCGCGATGTTATCACCTCGAACCTGCGGCCTGATCTGGCCAGATAGAATGAGTTGAGAGATGCCGAATATTTCTGACTTCCCGATCACACGGCGCTGGCCCGCGAAGCACCCAGATCGCCTGCAGCTTTATTCATTGCCGACGCCCAACGGCGTCAAGGTTTCCATCATGTTGGAGGAGATCGGGCTGCCTTACGAAGTGCATCTGGTCGACTTCAACAAGAATGACCAGCATACGCCGGAATTCCTTTCGTTGAACCCCAACGGCAAGATTCCCGCGATCCTCGATCCCAACGGCCCGGGCGGTGAGCCGCTGCCCCTGTTCGAATCCGGCGCCATTCTGCAATATCTTGCGGAGAAGACGGGCAGGCTTTTGCCGGCCACCGCGGCGCGCCATTACGAGACTATCCAGTGGCTGCATTTTCAGATGGGCGGCATCGGGCCGATGTTCGGCCAGGTCGGCTTCTTCAACAAATTCGCCGGTCGGGAATATGAGGACAAGCGGCCGCTTCAGCGTTACGTCGCCGAGGCGAAACGCCTGCTTGGCGTCATGGAAGCGCGTCTTGCCGGACGGCAGTGGATCATGGGCGATGAATATACCATTGCCGATATTTCAATGCTTGGCTGGGTGCGCAACCTGATCGGGTTCTACGAGGCGCGTGAACTGGTCGGGTTCGACAGCTTTCGGGAAGTACCGGCTTGGCTCGAACGCGGTCTGGCGCGGCCCGCCGTCCAGCGCGGATTGAATATTCCGCAAAGGCTTTGAGAGGAAAATGTTGACGCACGTCTGAGCAGGGAGGGCTATCGCACATGGGAAAGACCTGTTTGCGCAGTCTCTTTGCGACCCATCCTTCGAGCGGCATCAGAGCGGACATCGCACGATGTCGCAGAGGGGCCCAATACCTGACACGCAGCTACAAGGTTGCCGCACGCGGCGCAGATGGCTCAGCAGTTATGTCTCAATTTCGTTCACCCGATGAGATGTTGTGCCCTTTGTGAGCGCAAAAGTAACCCTTGCGCGCCGGCCTCGCCGGGCGCACTCTTCTGGAGCGTTTTTCACAAGTACTTGCGGAGGATGCGACCATGCCACGGGTCAAGCAGGCTTCGAAGCAGAAACGCGCAACGAAAACCGCTGTGAAGGCGCTGGGCGCCGCCGGGCTGAGCTTTTCGCTGGTGGGTAATAATGCATCCGCGTCCGCGGTGCCCACTGCCGATATCCCCCAATTCGACAATAACTCGCCCGATCAACGCTTCGTTCTTAGCGAAGAGGAAATGGCCGACGTCAGTCTGGCCACGTTCCATCTCTTCGATAGAGAAAACCTTGGCAGCGGTGTGCGGCTGGCGCGCGGTGGATGCGGCGGTGGCGGCGGGTGCGGCGGTGGTGGTGGTTGCGGCCATGGTGGCGGTGGCGGCGGATGCGGCGGTTGCGGCCATGGTGGCGGCGGGTTCGGCGGGTGCGGTCACGGCGGCGGCGGATTTGTTGGCGGAGCAGGTTGCCGTGGCGGCGGATTTGCTGCCGGCGCAGGTTGCCGTGGTGGCGGGTTTGTTGGCGCCCGAGGTTGCGGTGGCGGCGGGTTTGTTGCCGGCGGAGGTTGCCGTGGCGTCGGGGTTGTTGGCGCCCGAGCTTGCCGTGGCGTCGGGTTTGTTAGCGTCCGAGGTTGCGCTGGCTTCCGTGGTTGCCGCGGCTTCCGTGGTTGCGGTTGCGGCGGCTGCGGGGTCTGGTTCGGGTTCGATGACGACCTTTGGTCCAGTGACTGGGGGTACGGTGACTGGGGATACGGTGGCTGCTGCGCATCCTGGGGAGCGTGCCGCTGGTGCTAGGTTCCGTGACCTAACGGCCGACTCTCACCAACCACTCTCCTAAGCTGCGATCACCCTCTCGCTGGCTGCGAGTTTAAGGTCGCCTTCGGGTCATGGGCGGACGAGTAGTCAGCCCGATGCCCACGTCCGCTTTGCTCCCCTGAACGGACATCCTCAGCGCCGACTTAAACTTCGCCTTTGGGCCACAACCAGACTCATGCATTGCAGCAATTGCGTACGTTCGATGACCTCGTCACCGGGTTTGGCGGAATACTACGCGGCAGCCTGTCTCATTTTGAGATCTGCGAAGCAGCGGCCAAGCATGTCGATCGGCGGCCGGCATCCGAACGGGCGCTTTATCGCTAGCGCTGGGCTGTGCGCTCCTGGATCTAGCCCGCAAACGCGGCCGCGTTCGGGGCTTGCATCCGGTTGAAAACTCGCGGCCCGATCCGAGCCTGCGGTCCACGGTGATTGTGATCCAAATCAAAAGCGGTGAGAATCTGCTCTCCCCCAGTTTGATATGCGTCAATTCCTGTTGTTTGGTAATCTATTTGATAGGGCACGGAGTTACCTGTCATGCTCATCAACGGCGCCATGAAATGCTGCCTCAGAGGGATCGCTGCGCTGCTGGGCTTCGGCGCGATCTCGCTCATGGGCGTCGCAGCTCACGCCGAGCCAGGCGTTTTCGACGATCGGATCTTGTTCGGACAATCGGCGGCTCTCGAGGGGCCCGCGGCGGCGTTGGGTCTCGGCATGCATGAAGGTATTCTCGCCTCCTTCAACGAAGCCAATGCCGCCGGCGGAGTTAACGGTCGGAGGCTTGAGCTGATCTCCTACGACGATGGCTACGAACCGGAAAAGGCGATTGCCAACACCAAGCGCCTGATCAACGACAACGGCGTGTTTGCGCTCATCGGCGAGGTGGGCACGCCCACTTCCAACGCGGCGCAGCCGATCACCACGGAAGCGGGGGTGCCGTTTATCGGGCCGTTCACAGGCGCTGCCTTCTTGCGTAACCCGTCGCTCGGCAACGTGATCAACATTCGCGCCTCATATGACCAGGAGACGGAGGCCTGGATCGAGCATCTCACCACCGACCTCGGTGTATCGCGGATCGCTATCCTGTACCAAGACGACACCTTCGGTCGCACCGGGCTCTCGGGTGTCTCGAAGGCGATGGCAAAGCGTGGCATGAAGCTTGTCGCCGAAGGCGCTTTTGAGCGCAACACGACTGCGGTGAAGACGGCGCTGCTGGCGATTCGCAAGGCGAGTCCCGAGGCCGTCGTCATGGTCGGCCCCTACGAACCGTGCGCGGAGTTTATCAAGCTGGCACACCGGCTCAAGCTAGACGCCGTCTTCGTCAACATCTCATTCGTCGGCGCAAACGCCCTCGCCAAGGAACTCGGCGAGGACGGGAAAGGAGTGGTGGTGACTCAAGTCGTGCCATTCCCCGGGGACATGAGCATTCCGCTCGTGGCCCGGTACCAAAAGGCGCTCAAGGCAGCGAATCCGGACGCACAGATCGGCTTCGTCTCGCTCGAGGGATACATGGTCGGCCGATTGGTCATCGAAGCCCTGGGAAAGATGAAAGGTCCGGTTACGCGGGCGGGGCTGCTTTCGACCATCAAGGAGGTCGGCACGTTCGATCTAGGCGGCGTCACGCTGACCTATAGCCCGAACGACAATCAGGGAATGGACCAGGTCTTCTTCACCGTGATCCAGGCAGACGGCAGCTTCAAGCCAGTTGACCGTCTGGAACGTTGAAGCAGCGGGCAGGCGCATCATCGCCGGGCACACGGACCGCTCCAGTCGGTGGCATGCAGTCATGGATCAATCGAATCGAGAGTATCCTGGACCGGCCTCCGTCGAAGCGCTCACTTCGAAGTCAGCCGGTGCGGGTCGCAGGCATGACGGCAAGGCGGCCCTAGGCATCAAGGCCAAACTGTTCCTGGCGTTTGGCGGGATGGCCATATTGACCGTCGGCGCCAGCGCGGTGGCGTGGTACGCCTTCACCCACATCGACAGAGCGGTGACGCGGATCACCGCGGAGAGCATCGGCGGCATGGTCGCCTCGCTCCGACTCGCCGAAAAGAGCGCCGAGATCACGGCAACGGCACCAGCGCTCATTGCGAGTCGCAGCGAAGAGGAGCGGGCCAAGGAACAGAAGAGGCTCGTTCAGAGGCTTGATGAAATCTCCGCTGCGACCGAGGGTCTGAAGGTCACGGGCATGGCCAAAGCAAGATTCGCCAGTCTGACCGAGATTGAAGGCAAGATTGCAACCGAGCTCAAAGTGCTGGACGGCGCTGTGGCGCAGCGCCTGCGATTGAGCGCGCAAAGGCAGACCGCGATGACCGATCTTGCCATTGTGGAGACCAAGTTGCAGAACGCTTTGGAGCCTTTGGTGGACGACGCCAGCTTCAACCTCGTAACCACCAGCGAGGACGTGACCGCCAAGAGCAAGGAGGCGATCACAGGCTTAATCGAGGGCGGCGTGAATGCTTTGCAGGCGCTGCTGACGCTGCGTGCCGATGGCAATCTGGCGGCGAGCCTGCTGGGCGAGGCAGCGCACGTCGACGATCCGCCTTTGATGCAGCCCATCCGCGAGCGGTTCTCGGCGGCAGCGGCAGCGATCGAGAAGAGTCTCGAAGCGTTGCCTCAGTCGCCCAAGAACAAGCGGCTGAACGAGGCGAGCCAGTCGTTGATTGCGCTCGGCCGTAGCCTGGACAACGTTTTCCAAGTGCGGTCGCAGGAGCTTCGCGCCCTCGCCGAGACGCGGCACGTGCTCCAGGTCAAGCGTGAGGGCATCACGGCGGCGGTAGAGGTGGCACACCGCACCCTGCTCGAGACGCTTGCGCCGATGGTAGACGACGCGGGCTTCGACCTCGTCACGAGTAGCGAGGACGTGTCGGCCAAGAGCACGAAGGCGATCACCAACTTGGTCGAGGGTGGGGTGAACGCCTTGCAGGTGCTGCTGACGCTCCGTGCCCAGGGCACCCTGGCAGCAGGTCTGCTGAATGAGGCCGCCGGCGTCCCCGATCCCAGTTCACTCAAGCCGCTCCAGGAGCGCTTCGTCGCGGCCGCAAGCCGCGCTGAGAAGCTGCTCGCACAGCTTCCCGCCGCGGCTGACAACGATGCGCTCAAGGGCCTCACGGAAAGGCTGATCGCGTTCGGCACGTCCGCAGAAAACATCTTCAATTTGCGAAGCGAGGAACTACGCCAGATCGCGGTTGCTCAGGCGTCCTTACAGGCCAACAACTCGCTCGTCCTGCGTCTCGGCACGGAAGTCGCGGAAGTCGTCCTGGCTGCCCAGAACAACAGTGATGCTGCGGCGGTCCGCACCGCCCAAGCCATTCGCAATGGTCGGCTCCTGCTTCTCCTCATCACTGCTCTGAGTGTGGTGGGGGCAGTCGTGATCGCGGTGCTCTATGTGGTGCCCCGAGTCGTAAGACCCATTGAGAACATCACCGCGGCGATGAGCGGCCTCGCTACGGGCGACACGTCGATCGACGTGCCGGGTCGCGACCGCAGCGACGAGATCGGTCGAATGGCAGAGGCGCTCGGCGTTTTCCGGGACACGGCCATCGAGGTCCAGCGATCGAATCTAAGGGAGATTCGCGAAGGCCGCCGGCGGTTGGCGGTCGCGATCGACAGCGTCTCCGAGGCCTTTTCGCTCTACGATGGCGAGGATCGCCTGGTCGTTTGCAACAACAAGTACCGAACGATCCTTTATCCGGGCGACACCTCCATAGAGATTTCGCCCGGCATGACGTTCGAAAGCATCGTGCGACGCGCCGCCGAGCGCGGCCACGTCAGAGAGGCCGACGGCCGGGTCGAGGAGTGGGTCCGCGAACGCATGGCCCGCCACCGCGAACCGAGCGGCCCGCACGTCCAGCAGCGAGGCGACGGTCGCTGGATCCTGGTCAGCGAGCGCAAGACCGACGATGGTAGCACGGTGGCCGTATACTCGGACGTCACAGAGTTGAAACAGCGCGAGAACCAGCTGGCGGAAAAATCGAGGACGTTAGAGCAGCTCTCGAACCAGCTCGCGAAATACCTTTCGCCCCAGGTATACGAATCTATCTTCACCGGAAAACAGGAAGTCAAAATCGCGAGTCGCCGGAAAGAACTGACCGTCTTCTTTTCAGACATCGCGGGCTTCACCGAGACGACGGATCGGCTGGAATCCGAGGACCTGACCCGGCTGCTGAACCATTATCTGACCGAGATGTCGCAGATCGCCCTTTCGTATGGTGCGACAGTCGACAAGTACGTCGGCGATGCAATCGTTATCTTCTTCGGCGATCCGGAGACACGCGGCGTCAAGGAGGACGCCCTCGCCTGCGTCGAGATGGCCATCGCCATGCGGAAGAGGATGCTCGAGCTGCAGGCCGTGTGGCGAGCCTCAGGCATCGAAAGGCCCCTGCAGTGCCGAATCGGAATCAACACGGGGTACTGCACCGTCGGGAACTTCGGCAGCGAGGATCGGATGGACTACACCATCATCGGCGGCGGCGTGAACCTCGCCTCCCGGCTTGAGGCTGCCGCCACGCCGGGTGAGATCCTCATATCCTTTGAAACCTACGCGAATGTTCGCGACCGGATCCACTGTGATGAGCGTGGGCACATCTCGGTCAAAGGCATCGCCTACCCCGTCGCGACCTATCAGGTGGTCGACGCCTATGAGAACCTCCGCACTGACCGCCTGTTCATTCACGAGGAATGCCCCAACCTCAGACTCGACCTCAATCTCGACGCGATGTCCGCCGGTGACCGAGGCCATGCGGCCACCGTGTTACGCGAGGCCTTGAATCGACTGTCTGCGCTCGACCAAGCTTTCACATCGGGACCACAGGAGACGAACCAAGTCGCGTTCGCTCAGGATGGCCCGTCAAAGGCGGAATAATGGCGCGCTTAGCGCGGAGGAACAGTCCCACAGACGGCAAGCGGGCGCCCCATTCTATCTCCATCGCACCTGAAGGCGAAAGAACGACGACCTGCCGGTTGGCCATCAGCACGACGACGCCCGGGCCCAAATACCCATGAGCCTAACCTGTTGCGCAGGACAGACGAAGCGATCGACCAACCTCGATCACTTCCGCAACGGGTCACAAGCAGCTATCCGAACGTTGGCTACCGACTTCCGGTCCTCCCCGATGAGCGGGCCATGACGACGCCGGTCCAGACTGCAGCTCCGGGCAAAAGCGGCTGTCGCATACCGTCTCTTGAACTGGAAGGAGAGGCCGCCTTGCAAACGGCATCTCCTTCGTGCGGGAAGGCGATGATGGATGAGAGATGTCGTCAAGACCTGATGAACGAGAGCAGGTCGGGGTTGAGGACATCCGCATGCGTGGTTAGCATGCCATGGGGGTAGCCGGGATAGGTCTTCAGCGACCCGTTTCTGAGCAGGTCGACCGCACGCGGCACGGAACTTGCGAACGGGACGACTTGATCAGCCTCGCCATGCATCACCAGCACCGGCACGGTGATCTTCTTGAGGTCTTCAGTATAATCTTCGAGCCAAGAGGCGACAGTTGCGTAGTGAGCGAGAGCACCGCCGGCCATGCCTTGGCGCCACCAGTTCGCAATGATTGCCTCCGAAGGCTTGGCCCCATCGAGGTTGTACCCGTAGAACGGATTCTCAGGGACGAAACGGTAAAATTCCGACCGGTTGCCCAGCACGCCTGCCCGGATCGCTTCGAACCACTCCGGCGGTTGACCGGACGCGTTGTTCTCGCTCCGGTACATGTTCGGCGTCAGTGAAGCGACCAGCACCGCCTTCGCGACGCGCTCCTGGTGGCGAGCGACATAGCGAGCCACCTCACCGCCACCTGTCGAGTGCCCGATGTGGATCGCGTCGCGCAGGTTGAGGTGTTCAGTCAGAGCCGCGAGGTCGTCAACCCAATGGTTCATGTCGTTGCCGGTGCTGGGCTGGTCGGACCGGCCGTGGCCGCGCCGGTCGTGGGCGATCACCCGATACCCGTGATGAAGGAAGAACGTCATCTGGGCATCCCAGTCGTCCGCTGTCAGCGGCCAACCGTGGCTGAAGACGATCGGCTGACCTGATCCCCAATCCTTGTAGAAGATGTTTACACCGTCGTTAGTAGTGATCGTGGACATCGAGTCACTCCATCTGTGCTGTCGGACATTTTATTGAAAGGACAGCGGTTGATCCACTGAGCCTCGCGTTACTCAATTTCGCAGGCAGAGTTTTAGAATTAAAGGCCCGGAGAGCCCTTGCCTTGCAAAACCCGGCCGCAGACGCGTTACCGCTGCGAAGGTAATTCTTGCTTCTGCTAGAAACAAATACTTAGTAGGCGGCGATGTATGCCTTGGAAGTATATTGGAGGGCGAATGGAACTCCGTCATTTGCGCTATTTCATTGCAGTTGCAGAGGAAGGTAGCTTTTTGACCGCTGCCCAACGGCGCCTAAACACTTCACAGCCGTCCCTGAGCCGGCAGATTCGTGATTTGGAAACCGAAGTTGGTGTGCGGTTGCTGGAGCGCCAGGCGCGTGGCGTAGCGCTTACTGATGCCGGAAGAGTTTTTCTCGATCATGCGCGGTTGGCGCTGTCGCAAGTTGAAGCGGCGACAAATGGTGCGCGCCGGATCGCACAGCCGCAAAAGCCCACACTTTCCATGGGGTTTATGGTCGGGCTGGAGGTGATGTGGCTCCCCCACTTACTGCGTATCCTCCGCGAGGAAGAGCCGGAGACCGAAGTCACCCTAACTAGTCAGTCCTCGCCAGAACTTGCCCTCGCATTAACGCGCCGGAAGCTGGATATAGCCTTTCTCCGCCCTGAGGAACAGACCTCAGGCGTGACCTTCAAGTTGTTGGCGAAGGAGCCCTTGATCGTAGTGCTGCCGGCAGACCATCGCTTGGCCTCGCGCAAAAAGATTCGCCCACAGGATCTTGTCCATGAAATCTATGTCAGCTCGGCGAGAACGTCTCCGGTATTGCACGCTGTGATTCAGGAATATGCGTCGAAGGTTGGGATCGTGCTCAAGGCAAAGTACGAAGGCGAGAACATATCGTCGGCTATGTCGCTGGTCGCATCCACGGGCGGAGTAACTCTCGTTCCGCTCTATGCGCAAAATATGCTGGCGCCAAACGTTGTTGCTAGAGCGCTCGAGGGCCACCCGCCAACCGTCGATCTCACTCTCGGCTACAACCAGGCAAATTCCTCTCCTTTGCTCTGCCGACTTTTGTCCCGCGCGGATGAACTGGTTGCAAACGTTCAAAATCAGAGCATCATTCGCTACGTTGAAGCTGACTAGTAGCCGATGCGAGAGTCCACTTCGGGTCATGAGCCGTAATGCTACGATCGAGCACAAGAGTTCCGCTCTGCCCGGAAAAGCTGAGACGCCGATCATTCATGCTGGATAGAGATTTCCCGGCTCCCTTTTTTCAATTTCCCAGTGGCATGTGCAACTTGCCGACCTTTAATTTGAGCGTTGATCGGACTTGAGGCAGGTATCGTGTATGACCCACCGTACACTGCCCGCCGCTGAGTGCCGTTCGATTGCGTCCGCATACAGGGCTCAGGCGAAGCAGGCCGGGATTTCTCAAAAGCGTGCGCCCCCTTCTGACGAACATAAGCCGGACTTTCAGCGGGCTGGCGAGCCAGCTGGAAATGCTCGAGGCTGATATGGCTGCGGAG
>Ga0310811_10009525_pt1 | contig 12546 bp, 10 predicted proteins | sample YCmetagenome_FD_207642 | JGI IMG/M metagenome (GOLD analysis project Ga0310811, IMG submission 207642) | Soil microbial communities from experimental microcosm in Duke University, North Carolina, United States - YC | ecosystem: Engineered > Artificial ecosystem > Soil microcosm > Unclassified ... | reverse complement strand
AGGGCCGTCACCATCGCTGCGAGTAGCAGCAACGCGTCCATCTCGTCGGCGTTCCAGCGCGCGATCATGCGGCCGAGCGCTGAGCCGACATTTTCGACCCATACCGTGTCCGAATTGATGATGAAGAACGGCTCGCCGTTGAAATAGGGCAGGGCTTTCACCACGCCACCGCCGGTGCCGAGCAGTGCGTCTTTCTCCTCGGAAACGATGATTTCCAGATCGTGGCGCTTGGCAAGATGCTCCTTCAGCATCTCCGCCTTGTAGTGGACGTTCACCACCGCCATCGTCACACTCGCCGCGACTAGTCGGTCGAGGGCGTGGTCGATCAGCGTCTTGCCAGCGACCATCACCAGCGGTTTCGGCCGGTCGTCGGTGAGTGGTCGCATGCGCGTGCCGAGACCTGCCGCCATCACCATCGCGCGTTTGGGCGTGCTCACGCCATGACTCCCTCGGGTGCGCCGCGTTTCTCGCGCGGAATGACGCGATCATACCATGCGCGCAAGCCTGTCATCGCGGGATGCTCCAGATCGCGGTTAAGATGGCCCCAGACGCGCGGCAGAAGCGCGAGGTATCGCGGTTTGCCGTCCCGCTTGAACAGCCGCGCGAAGATGCCGACAATTTTGGCGTTACGCTGCGCCGCCATCACCGCCATCTGGCCGGCGAACTCCGTTTCGTTGAGCGGTGTGCCCTGTTCGCGCATCGCCTCCAGATAGCGTTCCGCTGTCGCCTTCGCGATCGCCGGATCGACATCGCGCCGCGCATCCTCGATCAGCGAGATAAGGTCATATGCCTTCGAGCCCGCGACCGCGTCCTGGAAATCGATCAGCCCGACTCGCGCCGCGCCTTTACGGTCTGGAAGCCAGAGCAGGTTCTGCGCGTGATAATCGCGATGCACGAAGACGGGATCCTGCTTCAGCGAAGCGAGCGCCGCGCGCCACAGGTCGCGATGCTCGGAGACTTCGGCGTCGGTTGCCGCGCGTCCCAGCGTCACCGGCATGAACCAGTCGGTCAGAAGATCGATTTCCGCCAGCTGCGCCGTCTCGTCATAGGCGTGCAGCTCTTTGTCGGTGCCCAGCTTTGCGGGTGCGCGGTCGGCGTGCAGCTGCGCCAGCACATCGGCAGCTGCGCGATAGAGCTCCAGCTCGTTTCCGCCGCCCACGACATCGGCGAACAGCGCGTCGCCCAAATCTTCGATCAGTATGAAGCCCTGCTTCACATCAGCTGCCAGCACCTGCGGCGCGCTGAGTCCCTGCGCGCGCAGATAGTTCGACGCCGCGATGAATCGCCCGCAATCCGCGCCCGCCAACCGGGCCACGGCGTTGTAGCCGAGCTTGCGCCGCTCCTCCGGCGTCGCGCTGCCCGGCGCGGCCGGCGTTTCCGCGGCCTGCGGCTGGTCCATCAGCATCGCGATGCGCCCGTTCAATGCCACGCGCTCATAGCGCCGGGTCGAGGCGTCGCCGGGCAGGGGCGCGCGCCGCGCGCCGCCCCATCCGGACGCGGCGAGGAATTCCTCGATCTGGTTGCTGCGTTCAGCCGGCATTCGTGATCACATCCTTCCAGCGTGGTGACCCGCGCAGCAGCGCGCTCCGCCCGCCATCTTTGATCGACATCGAGACGTGCAGCCGGTCGGGCGGCAGCCAGGCGAGTGCCCGCTCCGGCCATTCGATCAGCGCCGCGCCTTCGTCGAGTGCCTCATCCAACCCCAGCTCTTCCATCTCCGCCGCGTTCTCGATTCGATAGAGGTCGTAATGCCGTACCGGCATCTTCGCCGTCTCGTAATACTGAACCAGCGTGAAGGTCGGGCTCGGCACGTCCTCACGCACGCCCAGCGCATGCAGGATCGCGCGCGCCAGCGTCGTTTTGCCGGCCCCCAGATCGCCTTCCAGCGCCACCGCGTCGCCGACATGCAGCCCTGCGGCAATCTGCGCGCCCAAGCTCTCGGTCGCCGCCGGATCGGGCAGTGGAATACGGCTCTCGAAGGCCTCAGAATCTGCGGACATACCGCAGTTTTAGCAGCCTCTAACCGGTTGATTCCAGAGGACGCCTCGGCCATGTTGCGGCGCTTCGGGCGGGCGTCCGGAGCCCCGCGGAAAAGAGATCATGTCGGAACGCATCGTCATCGTCGGCGCCGGACAATCCGGTGCCCAGGCCGTCGCGACGCTCAGAGCGGAAGGTTTCGCCGGTGCGATCACGATGGTCGGCGACGAGCCGTTTCCGCCCTATCAGCGTCCGCCGCTGTCCAAGGCCTATCTGATGGGCACGATGGAGCGCGACCGGCTGTTCCTGAAGCCCGACGCGTTCTATCGCGATGCGAATTGCGAGATGATCCTCGGCGTTGGCGTAACGAAGCTCGACCGTGCCATCAAGACCGTCCATCTCGCCGATGGCCGCGCGCTTCCATACGACAAGCTCCTGATCGCGACCGGCAGCCGGGTGCGCAAGATTCGCTGCCCCGGCGCTGACCTGTCCGGCGTGCACTACCTGCGAGGCATCGCCGATGTCGATGCGCTGCGCGACGTGTTCCTCGCCGATAAGAAGCTCGCCATCGTCGGTGGCGGGTATATCGGGCTCGAGGTCGCGGCCGTCGCGGCCAAGCGCGGCATCGCCGTGACGGTGTTCGAGACCATGGACCGGCTGATGGCACGTGCGGTCTCGGTGCCGGTCTCCGATTTTTACGAGAAGGTCCATCGCGACGCCGGCGTGAATCTCCTGCTCGACACGGGCGTCGAAGCCTTTGAGGGCAACGGCAAGCTCGAAGCCGTCCGCGCCAAGGGCAAATCCCATCCCGCCGATGTCGTGCTCGTCGGCATCGGGATCGTTCCGAACGAGGAACTGGCCAAGGAATCCGGTCTCGCCTGCGAGGACGGCATCGTCGTCGATGAGAGCAGCAACGCTACGGGCGACCCGTCGGTCTTCGCCGCAGGCGACTGCACCCGCCATATCGGCCGCGAGGGCACGGCGCTACGCCTCGAATGCGTCCAGAACGCCATCGATCAGGCGAAGCACGCCGCATTGCGCATGATTGGCAAGACCAACACCTATCGCGAAGTGCCGTGGTTCTGGTCCGATCAGTACGACCTCAAGCTCCAGATCGCCGGCCTCGCCCGTCCGTCCGACAAGATCGTGATGCGCGGCGATCCTGCGGCTCGAAAATTCGCCGTCTTTCACCTGCGCGAGGGTGCCGTTGCAGCGGTCGAGGCGATCAACGCCGCGCCGGAATATCTCGTCGGCCGCAAGCTGATCGCCGATGGTGCGAAGATCGCGCCGGAGCGTCTGGCCGACGTCTCAATTCCCATGAAATCCATCGCATAAGAGTTCGGAGAGCCGATGCCCAAGATCAAATACGTCGAACACAACGGCAAGGAACACGAGGTCGAGGTTCCGGCCGGCTGGTCGGTGATGGAAGGGGCGGTGAAGAACCTGATCCCGGGCATCGACGCCGATTGCGGCGGCGCCTGCGCCTGCGCGACCTGTCACGTCTTTGTCGACGCGGCCTTCCTCGACAAGATCCCGCCGAAGGAAGACATGGAGGTCACCATGCTCGACTTCGCGCCCGAGGTCGAAGCGAACTCGCGCCTGTCCTGCCAGATCAAGGTCACGCCGGAGCTCGACGGCCTCGTTGTCCGGATGCCGAAGAGCCAGCACTGAATCCTAGTTGGCGCGCTCGATGCTGCCGCCGCCGGACACCGCAGAGGTGACGGAGGGGGTGCCGCGATAGCTGATCTCGCCGCCGCCGTTGACGGCTGCCTGCAGCGTCGCGGTAGCGGTGACCGTGATCGATCCGCCGCCATCGACCGCGGCGTTGACGTCCTTGGCCGCGATCGTCACGGCATCGATCTCCCCGCCGCCCTGCACCGCGACGTTGATCTCGCCTTGGGCGGGGAAGCTGCCGGCGGTATGGATCTCGCCGCCGCCCTGGATCGCCAGCGCATTCACATTGGGCGTTACGATCTCGATCTGCAGATCGTAATGGCTTGGGCAACGCGCATTGCAGGCGCGAATGCTGAGCCCGCCGCCATGCTCGATCTGGAAGGTCGTGAATTGGGTGCTGCCCTTGAGCAGCGTCACCTTCTGCTCCTTGCCGTACTTGACGACGACCTCGCCACCGCCTTCGAGCCCGATGCCCGTGAACGGCGCGACCCGGACGACCTCGGCAGCGAAAACAGGCGAAGTGAGCAGGCTGACAGACGCGGCGAGCAGCAGGCAGCGCATGAGCGGTTCCTTTGGGCGATATCCGCCCGAAGGCTACGCCCAGTCCACTAGTTTTGCCGCATCCTCCAACCGGTCATCCGGCATGCCGCCGCGCGATGCCTAGGCGGATACCTTTTGGCCATAGGCCGGCGTCAGCACCTTGCCGAACAGCAGCTTGACCGTGAACAGCAACGCCGCAGCACCGAGGATCAGCCCGACGTGCAGGGCCCAGAACGAGGTCGCCGGCATCTTGTCCAAAAGCCCGCCAACCCAGCCGACGAAGAAATTCCCCATAAAGAAGTTCAGATAGTAGAGGCCGATGAACAGGCCGCTACGCCCCTCGGGCGCGGCGCGGGAATAGAGCGCAAGACCGATCGGCAGGACGTTGGCGAAGCCAAGATCGTTGAGGAATTCGAATCCGACTGCCCACCACAGGCTGACCCGGCCGCCATGCGTGGCGACGAGGCTGGCCGCCGCGACCAGCAGCAGCGGACCGGTGGCGCTGATGGCGACGCCGATCGCGATCTTGGTCAGCTCATCCGGTTCTTTCCAGCGCTTGGCCCAAAGCCGCCAGAAGGCGACCGATAGCGCGATGGTCGTCGCGCTGATGATCGAGCCGTAACCCAGAAGATCGGTGATCGGCATATGCATGCCGAGGATCTCCAGCTCGTAGTTGGCTTCGCCCCAGACGAGATAGGCGTTGAAAATCTGCTGATTGCCGACGATGGAGACTGCGAGCACCGGAAGCAGCGCGATCAGCACGCCGGTCTTGATCCAATCTTGGCGTGTGAAACGCTCAGTCGGCCGGGCGGCGGCCGCGTCCTGCCGCAGGCGCGTTGACTCTGGCGGCAACGCATATCGGCCACTCAAATAGGTCAAGAGGCCGATCAGCATGCCGACGCCGGCGGCACCGAAGCCGTAGTGCCAGCCATAGGCGTCCGCCAGTCGCCCGCAAACGAAGGGCGAAGCGATCACCGCGATCTGCACGAAGAACAGGAAAACCTGATAGGCGTCGGCGCGGCGTGGATCGCCGTCGCGATAGAGCGCACCGACCTGACCCGCGATATTGCCCTTGAAGCAGCCGACGCCGAGCAGCAGGCACAACAGCGCCAGCAGGAATGTCGGATCGAAGGCCATCAGGAAATGACCCATCGCCATCAACACGGCGCCCAGGGTCACGGCGTTGGTCCGCCCGATGTAGCGGTCGGCGAGATAGCCGCCGGCGATCGGCGTGAGATACACGAACGCCGTGTAGAAGCCGTAGATATGTGAGGCGAGCGCTTGTCCGGCGGCCGGGCCGTAAAGCAGGCCGATCAGGCTCTGAAACAGACCAAAACCGACGACGTGCTCCACATGGCCGGGCTGCAGCAGGCTGTGCGTCATGTAGAGCACCAGCAGTGCTGTCATGCCGTAATAGGAAAAGCGCTCCCACAGCTCCGTGAATGCCAGCCAGCCCAGCCCGGGAGGGTGCCCGAAGAACGCCGTATCGCTCCGCTTCTCGACAGTCGCCGCTACCATGAAACACGCCCCCAAATGACCGAGTCTTATAGCCTGCCACTGCACCCGCGGGCAGCGGGAGAAACGTGTTTGTGAACAGGCATTTGCGGCCGTTCAACCCCCGGCGGGGAGCGATTGTTCCTGGAGGCGGCGCGGGAAGTGGCAGCGCACGATGGTGCCTTCGCCGCTTTCGATCTCGACCCAGCCGTCATGCAACTCGACGAAACGGTTGACGAGGGCAAGGCCCAATCCGGCGCCGGCACGCTGGCCCGCGCGATTCTTGGCGGCGAAACGCTCGAATACCTGCGCCTTCACCTCCGGCGCGATGCCCGGTCCCGTATCGGCAACCGCGATCTGGACATCGTCCGCGACGATTGCGGCGGAGAGTGTGATCGCGCCGCCGGCCGGCGTGTATTTCAGCGCGTTCGACAGCAGGTTGAAGACGACTTGCTGGATCCGCCGCTCGTCACCCAAGAATGCACCGGACTTCGGCTCGATATCGACTCGGAAATCGAGATTGGCCTTCGCCGCCCAATCCTGCGCGGTCTCGGCGATCTTGCCGATCATCGCGTTGAGATCGATTCGCTCCAACTCGAGCCTGAGCGTGCCGGACTCGATGAGCGAGAGATCGAGAATGTTGTCGATCAACCGTTCCAGCGTGCTCGAGCCGCTGACGATGTCCTGCACGTATTCGCCCTGCGCCCGATTGAGTACGCCCGGGATTCCGCTCGCAAGATGCTCGGCGAACCCCTTGATCGTGTTCAGCGGCGTACGCAGTTCATAGGAGACATGTTTGATGAACTCGGATTTGAGATTGTCTGCCGCCTCGAGCGCGTCATTGCGCTCGCGCAGGGCGTTCTCGATCCGCGAGCGGTCGGTGACGTCGGCGAAGGTGACAAGGGTCGCGCCGTCCGGCAGCGGGGCGAGGGCCAGCGAGAGGATGGTCTGGTCGTTGCGCTCAATCTGACCCAGATCGCGCCGCGCCGGAGCGCCGGAGACGACGTTCTGGATCAGCTTCTCCCACATCGCCTCGTCGCCGAATTTCTCGGCACAGGCCGCGGCGATGCTGCGGATATGTGGCTCGCCCTCGACGTCGCGCGGCTTGAGGCCCCAGATATCCAGGAACGCCGCGTTGTGCAGCTTCAGCCGCCCATCCGGTCCGAACGCCGCCACAGCTTCCGACAGCGTGTCGAGCGTCGCCGACTGCACTTTGGTGAGCGTGTTGAAGGAGCTTTCGAGCGCGATCTTCTCGGTCACGTCTTCATAGAGGAACAGAAGACCGCCGAAAGGATGCTGCTGGGCCACGACCCGCAGCGTCTTCCCGCTCGGCACGTGCCAGATCTCTTCCGACGGCGTTGCGCCCGGATTGTCGTAGAGCGCGAGATGCTCGCGCTTCCACGCCTGGTAGTCGCGATGCTCCTGAAGCTTGCGCCCTTCGCGCAGCCGGTCGAGGAGGTCGCCGCCGCTCGGATGGCTGTCGAGCCAGGTCTCCGGCAGGTCCCACAGCCGCGCAAAGGCGCGATTGTAGAAGCTGAGCTTGCGGTCGCGCCCGAAGATCGCCACTGCGGTCGCGAGCTTGTCGAGCGTATCGGCGTGGGCATCGACATGCTGCTGCAGCTTCGCTTCCGCCGCCGCCACGTCGGTGACGTCGATCGCGCTGCCGACAACGCCGCCCCCGGCCGGCGTCTCGCTGAAGGAAAGCGCACGGCGCTGGCCGCCGACCACCGCGAAGCGCCGCGCTTCATGGGTGTCGCCCTGATTGCGCGCCGCGGCCGCGAGATCGCGCTCGCCACGGTCCAGCGCCGCCTGCGTCGCGCGTGCCGATGCGAGATCGGCCTGACCGGTCGCGTTCAGGAAGACCTTGTTGCCCCACGCGAGCGACAGCGCCTTGTCACGGAACCACACAGGCAAGGGCAGGGCATCGAGCATCGCGGCGAAGTCGAGCGCCGGCTTCTCGGCTGCTGCTTCGGCTTCGAGCCAGACGGCTGCCATGCCGCCCACCGCCCGGCCGCGCAGGCGGAAGGGCCGCGCATCTTTGTCGCGTGCGGTGACGGCGAAGCCTGTGCCTTTTTCGCTCAGCTCGTCGAGCGCCTGGCTGAGTATGGTCGCGTCGGGACCGGCAAGGCAGGATTCGAGCAGCGCCTCAGCATTGCCATAGATGAGCGGCGGGACGTTCTCCCGCCCCCAGACGATCAGTGCCTCGCGGCCAGCGCCTAGCAACAGGTCACGCTCGCCCACCGCCGCACGGACCCTCGCCGCCGATTGGCGCAACGCCCGGCGCAGCTTCCCCGCCCGCGCCTGCTCGGCCAGCGCCCAGAGCGCCGCCGCGATGGCCAGCGCCACGGCGCCGGTCGTCACCGCGCCGAGCACCAGCGTTTGCTGGGCGACCAGGTCGGCTGGGGCCGCGAGCGCAGGAGCGGGCACAAGGAGCGTGGCTGCCAGCCCAACCGCTCCTGCGAATCCACCCCTGACGCCAGGGCTTTTCTTTTGTCCCATTTTGGGACGCATCCCGGCTGCCCCCGATTCCATCCACAGAGACGAATCACTGTGGAATCAACATGATACGAGCGCAGGCGCCTCGCAATAGAAAGTAGTTAACAAAGTGTAAAAAACCAGATGTAGCTGTCCGATCAAGATTTCGCGGCAATTCGCATTCCGCGAGTCAAATCAGCCCGTTACGAAATCCGCACACGGACAGTCGCCTTCCGGCTCGGAATCGGCTCGACTGCCGACCGGCCGGAGGGGACCGAATGCGCCAGACGAGACGCGAATTCGTGGGCACGACTCTTGCCGTCCTGATGGCTGGCAGCGCCACTGCGTCAATCCCGCCCGGCCCGGTCCGCCAGTCCCTCACGGCCTTCTCCGCCGACCCCGCCAAGGTGGCCTCGCTCCGCAAGGGCGTCGCAGCGATGAAGGCGCTCCCTGCTTCCGATCACCGCAGTTGGTTCTTTCAGGCAGCGACCCATGCCTACAGCGACACGCTCTTTAACGCCGAACTCGCCCGCGATCCGAAGCTGGCGGCGGTCGACAAGGCGAAGTTCTGGAATCAGTGCCCCCACTTCGGCCAATGCTCGGCCGACTTCGTGATCTGGCATCGCGCCTATCTGCATCACTTCGAGCGCACGCTGCGCGCCATGTCCGGAGATCCTACGCTCGCGCTGCCGTACTGGGACTATGGCCAGCCAGACGGCCGCGTCTTTCCGGCGATCTACGTTCCCGAATTCCTCGACGCTGCAAAGCGCGAAGCCAATCCGCTCTACCATCCCAATCGCGAGCGCTCCTTCACCCGCGGCCTGTTGGAGATCAGCGCGGCCATCGGTGAAGCCTCGAAGACGCGCAGCGCCGCGACGTTCTTCCATGAAGTCGGCGCACCCGGATTCGGCGGCGATGTTCTCGACTCCGGCCACACCCAGATCGGCCTGCTCGAACAGCGTCCGCACAACGATATCCATGTCGCCGTCGGTGGCGTCATCGGCAGCGAGAACGGCGCGATGGCCGAGATCACGACCGCCGCTTTCGATCCGATCTTCTGGGCGCATCACGCCAATGTCGACCGGATGTGGTCGGAATGGGCAAGCCGTCCGGGCAAGAGCTGGGGCTCGACGCCACCGCCTGATTGGTTCGACGAGCGGCCTTGGGTCTTTATCGACGCCGATGGGGCCGAGGTCACCATCAGCCGCCGGGAAGCCATCGCGATGACGGCAGCCTACGATGTCGACTACCCGAACCAGCTCACTGCGCCCTATCCGGTGCCGCCCCCACCACCGCCGGTGCCAGTCGAAAGCGCGCGCGGCGGCGGACGCGGGCCGAGCGACGAAGCGCCATCCACCGCCATGCCGCCGATGGTCGGCGCGGCGCCGCCGCCGCCGCGCAAGCGCGCCAGGCGTCCGGTGGAACGCGAGCTGCTGGCCGACGCGACGCCGCTCGTCGTTGCGCCGCGCAATGCAGGCCGCCGCAAACTCGGCGACAGGCGAGAGGGTGGGATGACCCTCGATGCGCCGGAGCTCCGCAATAGCGAGGCGCGCGTCTATCTGGAGCTTTCCGACATTTCATTCCGCCTCGTCCCCTCATCGGGCTTCGCGGTCTATCTGGATTCGTCGGACCTGCCGCCATCGGACGATCCCGTCGGTCTGATCGACATTTTCGGCGCCACGCATCACGGCATGCACAAAATGGGCGCGACACAGCGCTTCGACGTCACTGCGATCCTGCGGAAATCGAAAGGGCCGTTCACGTTGCGCGTCGAGCCCTATGCGCTCCTGGTCGCGCCCGGCGGCCATGCGCGAGGCGGCCGCGACGACGCGGTCACCATCGGCGCGGTGCGCTTTGTCGTGACGAGCTAGGCGCGTCGGAAAAGTCCTGCGAGGGTCTCGACGGCGTTGACCGATTCCGCCCGGTCGATCGTCTCATTGTCGTCGCCATAGCCGCGCATGTCGCCGCCGGCGAGGTCCTGCACCACGATGCCGTCGCTGCGTGAAACGACGCCGATATCCTTGTAGAACAAGCCATAGGTCACTTCCGGCTGCGGAATCAGCCAGCCGATCTGCCCGCGAACCGGCACAACACTCTCGTCCTTGCACAGCGCTCGCGCGCCATAGCCGGTGCAGTTGACCACGACATCTTCTCTCAACGTGGCGAGCTCGGAGAGCACGCGAAACTCACGGCGTTCGATACGCCCGCCACGAGCGAGGAAATCGCCGATCAGGGTGTGGCCGTAGTCCGCAATATTGAAGGTCATCGTCGCATTGCGCCGAACCTTGTGACCCGGAAACGGCGACTCTTCGTCGGCCATCTCGACGGAATGGGGCATGATATCCCGGACGCGGCTGCGCAACTCCATGAAGTCGAGCGCCGGTGACGGGACCGGTGGCGCCGGCCGGTCAGGCGGATCGCCGAGGTAATAGCGGTCGCTCCACACGACGGGATCACCCGGCAAACCGAGATAGCGGCGATAGCGCTTGAACGATATGCGTGTCATCTCCTCCCACATCTCGCCGAAGCCCGGCGCGGCTTTGTCGGTCAGCGCGATGCGCGAGTCCGGCGTGAAGCTTCCCGTGGCGCGGGCCGAGCGGGCATCAAGCAGTAGATCGCGGGCGCATATGGTCACTTTCAGACCCGCTTCCTGCGCCAGGATCGCCGTGGTGATGCCCAGTGCGCCGCAGCCGACCACTGCGAGCGTTTTCGGGTTGCCGGCGAGCGCGATACGCAGAGCCAAAGTCGCCGAGCCCCACGACAGTGACCAGCCGCTACCGCCATGGCCGTAATTGTGAACGATCGTCTTGCGTCCGACCTGTTCGGCTTCGATGCGCGGTCCCTGCGCGCGGAAGGGGCGCAGGCACACAGTCAGGTCGAATAGCCGATCCACTTCGGCACGGATCGGCGGAAGTCTAGGACCGCGCAGGATCGGCGCTGGCGGCGGCGGCGGCGTCGCGCAGGCACCGAGCATCCCGACGGCCGCGAGGCTTCCGCCAGTCCGGAGCAGCATCCGGCGGTCGACCGCGTGCATGGTTCAACCCTTGAAGCGGCGGTTGAGCTTGCGCATGCCGCCGATCCAGCGGCCGTAATCGTTCGCCTTGTTCTGCATGTACTGCACGACCTCGGGGTGCGGCAGGATCAGGAATTCCTCGGCCGCGATGGCCTTCACGCAGGCATCGGCAACCGTCTCCGGCTCCATCATGCCGTCAATGCTGGCGACACCGTCCGGATTGCCGGCGGTCATCGCCGTGCGCACCGCCTGCGGGCACAGCACGGAGACCTTGATCCCCTGGTCGCCATGGGTGATCGCGAGCCACTCGGCGAGGCCGACGGCGGCGTGCTTGGTCACCGCGTAAGGCGCCGAGCCGATCTGCGACAGCAGGCCAGCGGCAGAGGCGGTGCTGCACAGATAGCCGCCGCCGCGCGCGGCCATGCGGGGCACCAAATGCCGCGCGGCCCAGACATGGGCCATGACGTTGATGTCCCAAATACGGTCCCAGCGGTCGTTGCTGACCTCGGCGCCACCGCCATAGCCGATGCCGGCGTTGGAGAAGAAAAGGTCGATCGGGCCGTGATTTTTCTCGACTGTGTCGATCAGGTGCTGGATGTCCTCTTCTTTGGACACGTCGGTCTTGAAGGAGATGCTGCCGATATCCTTCGCGGTTGCAGCGGCGCCATCGCCGTTGAGATCCGAGCACACCACCAGCTTCGCGCCCTCCTTCGCGAAGCGCTCCGCCAATGCCTTGCCGATGCCGCTGGCGGCGCCGGTGACGACGATGATCTTGTCCCTGATCTGCATGCGGGCTTCCTCCGGTTCTCTGCCCGAAGCATAGGGTGTAGGCTCGGGGCATCGCAATTGAGGAGACTGCAATGGAAGGCCTACAACTTCGTACACTTTATAAGGATAGCGGCGAGCTAGAGCTCTCGCTGGCGCGCGTGCCGGTTGCCGAGCCGGGACCGGACGAGGTTGTGGTTCGCATCGAGGCGACGCCGATCAATCCGTCGGATATCGGCCTGCTTTTCGGCGCCGCCGATATGAAGGCGGCCAAGTTCTCCGGCTCTGGCGCGGATGCGAAGATCGTGGCGCCCGTGCCAGAGCCGCTGCGCCGCGCCATGGCCGCCCGCGTCGGCCAGTCGCTGCCGGCCGGCAATGAGGGCGCGGGCACGGTGATCAAGGCCGGCGCCAATGCCCAGCAGCTGATGGGCAAGACGGTCGCTGTTCTCGGTGGCGCGATGTACGCGCAGTACCGCACGCTGAAGGCGTCTGACTGTCTTCTGCTGCATCCCGGCACGACAGCGGAGGAGGGCGCGTCCTGCTTCGTCAATCCGCTTACCGCACTGGGCATGACCGAGACGATGCGGCGCGAGGGGCATACGGCGCTG
>Ga0310811_10009524_pt1 | contig 12547 bp, 10 predicted proteins | sample YCmetagenome_FD_207642 | JGI IMG/M metagenome (GOLD analysis project Ga0310811, IMG submission 207642) | Soil microbial communities from experimental microcosm in Duke University, North Carolina, United States - YC | ecosystem: Engineered > Artificial ecosystem > Soil microcosm > Unclassified ... | reverse complement strand
ACGCGGGCCGGAGTGTCCGGACGGCGCGCAGTCGGCATCGGACCACCGCGGTTGGCGTGAGGCGCCCATGGCCCCGGAGCGGTCCACGATACCATATGGTGCGCCACGCGCCCGGCGCGCGACCGCGCCGTCATCATGCCTTCAGAACTGCAGTTCCCGCACCCCACGCCGCCCGCTCCCGGCGAGTCGCTCGAAGTCGCGCCCGGCGTGCTCTGGGTGCGCATGCCGCTGCCGTTCGCGCTGGATCACATCAACCTGTGGCTGCTGCGCGACGGCGAAGGCCACGCGCTCGTCGACACGGGCTACGGCGACGCGGCGACGCGCGCGCTGTGGGACGCGCACTTCGCGGCACTGCGCGACGCGCCGCTCACGCGCATCATCGCCACGCACTATCACCCGGATCATCTCGGGAATGCGGCGTGGCTTTCGCGGCGTTTCGGACACCTCGTCGAGATGACGCAAACGGAGTTCCTCCAGGCCCACGCGGTGCATGGCAATCATGCGGGCAGCGGTGTCGAGGACTTCTGCGCGCATTTCCGCGCGCACGGCATGGCGGAGGCGGATGTCGCCGCGCTCTCGGCGCGGGGCAACCGCTATCGCAAGGGCGCCCCCGAGCTTCCGCTTCATTACCGGCGGCTGCTCGCGGGCGACCGCATCACGCTCGGCACGCGCACCTTCACCGTGATTCCGGGCTATGGCCACTCGCCCGAGCACGCCGCGCTCTACGCCGCCGAGCCGCAGCCGCTTCTCATCTCGGGCGACATGCTGCTGCCGCGCATCAGCACCAACGTCGCGGTCGGCCCCGCGGACGCGGAAGGCGATCCGCTCGCACGATTCCTCGCGTCGCTGTCGCCCTTCGAACGGCTGCCGGCCGACACGCTCGTGCTCCCGTCGCACGGTTTGCCGTTTCGCGGCGCGGGCGTTCGCGTCGCCGCGTTGCGCGCGCATCACGATGCGCGCCTCGCGGAGCTCGAGCAGGCGCTCGTCTCCGAGCCGCAGTCGGCCGCCACGCTCCTGCCCACCCTCTTTCGTCGCCCGCTCGACGTGCAGCAGCGCTTCTTCGCCATGGGCGAGGCGATCGCGCACCTCAATCATCTATGGCACGCCGGCCGCGCCCGCCGCGTGGTCACCGACGACGGCGCGGTGCGCTTCACCGCGTAGAATGCGCGCACCTTTCAACCGCCACGGATCCGCGCATCCCGATGTCCACGCCCGCCACGACACCTCGCACGGCCGAGGCCGCACCACCGCCCGGATACGACCCCGTCGCGCTCGCTGACTCGCTCGCCTCCGCGGCCGAGAAGAGCGCGAAGCTGATCGGCGACTTCGTCGCACGCAACGCCGAGCGCCCCAGCACGATGGTCAACGACGAGCTCGGCGTCGGCAAGGCGTTCATGGAGCTCGCCGCGAAGATGCTGGCGAATCCCGCCAAGCTCGCCGAAGCGCAGATGAACCTGTGGTGGGATTACATGAGCCTGTGGCAGAGCTCCGTGCTGAAGATGCTCGGCGCGCCGGCGGAGCCCGTGGTCGAGCCCGCCAAGGGCGACAAGCGCTTCCGGCACGAGGCGTGGCAGGAGCACTTCCTGTTCGACTACGTGAAGCAGTCCTACCTCATCGCCGCGCGCTGGCTGCACGACCAGGTCGCGAGCGTCGAGGACCTGCCGGAGCCGACGCGCAAGAAGATCGACTTCTTCACGCGTCAGTACATCGACGCGATGGCGCCCTCGAACTTCGCGCTGACCAATCCCGAAGTGTTCAGGGAGACGATCGCCACGGGCGGGCAGAACCTCGTGCGCGGCCTGAACAACCTGCTCGACGACATCGAGCGCGGCAACGGCCAGCTGCGCATCTCGATGACGGACGCCAAGGCGTTCGAGCTCGGCGTGAACATCGCGACCACGCCCGGCCAGGTGGTCCACCAGACCGACCTCGCGCAGCTCATCCAGTACGAGCCCGCGACGAAGAAGCAATGGCAGCGGCCACTGCTCATCATCCCGCCCTGGATCAACAAGTACTACATCCTCGACCTGCGCGAGAAGAACTCGTTCATCCGCTGGGCGGTGAACGAAGGCATGACCGTGTTCGTGCTGTCGTGGGTCAACCCCGACGAGCGCCTGGCGCACAAGGACTTCCAGGACTACATCACCGAGGGCGTGCTCGCGGCGCTCGACGCGATCGAGAAGGCGACCGGCGAGAAGGACGCCAACGTCGTCGGCTACTGCCTCGGCGGCACGCTCCTCGCGGCGACGCTCGGGCACCTCGCCGCGAAGCGCGAGCACAAGCGCGTGGCGAGCGCGACGTTCCTCACGTCGCTCATCGACTTCACCGCGGCCGGCGAGCTCGAGGTCTTCATCGACGAGCAGCAGGTCGCGGCGCTCGAGCGCAAGATGAGCGAGCGCGGCTACCTGCACGGCAGCGAGATGGCGAACACCTTCAACATGCTGCGCGCGAACGACCTCATCTGGTCGTTCGTCATCAACAACTACCTGATGGGCCGCGACCCGTTCCCCTTCGACCTCCTGCACTGGAACTGCGACAGCACGCGCATGCCGGCGAAGATGCACAGCTACTACCTTCGCAACATGTACATGCGGAACCTGCTGCGCAAGCCGAACGCGCTGACGCTCGCCGGCACGAAGATCGACCTGTCCAAGGTGCAGGTCCCGGCGTACTTCGTGAGCGCCATGGAGGACCACATCGCGCCGTGGAAGACCACGTATGCGGGGCCGCACATCCTGCGCGGCGACTCGCGCTTCGTCCTCTCCGGCTCGGGTCACATCGCCGGCATCGTGAATCCGCCGGCTGCGAACAAGTACGGCTTCTGGACCAACGATGCCCTGCCCGACTCGCCCGATGAATGGCTGAAGGGCGCCGCGCAGCACGAAGGGTCCTGGTGGACCGACTGGCGCCAGTGGATCGGCCGCTATCTCGGCAAGGAAGTCGCGCCGCGCGTTCCCGGCAAGGGAAAGCTGAAGGCGATCGAGGCCGCGCCCGGCTCGTACGCGCGCATTCGCGCGGACGCCTGAGCGACGGCCCGCGGTCGGCGGCGAACGGATCGATGGAGGCATTCATGAAGGCGAAGCGAACCATCCCTGCGGCGCATGTGCTGTTCGCGGCCGCGCTCGCGATCGGTGGGACTGCGGGCGCGCAGCAAACCCATGGCGGCGAGCCGAATGCAGCGGCCCCGGTGGCTGGAGTCCCGGTCGCCGCGCACGCCGTGTGCCGCGACTGCGGGGTCGTGCAGTCGATCCGCTACGTCGAAGAGAAGGGTCAATCGTCGGGCGTGGGCGCCGTCGCCGGCGGGGTGGTCGGCGGTCTCCTCGGCCACCAGATCGGCAGCGGCCGCGGCAACACCGTGGCGACGATCGCCGGCGCCGGCGCAGGCGCGTACGCCGGCAACGAGATCGAGAAGAACCGCAAGAAGAAGGCGTACTGGACCGTATCGCTGCGCATGGACGACGCCCATTCGCGCACGTTCACCTACGGCAGCAAGCCCGCTGTGCACGAAGGCGAGCGCGTGAAGCTCGTCGACGGCGGCAAGCGGCTCGCGCTGCTCACTCGCTAAATCGGTCCCGTGTTGCACGAACGCCGGGCATGCCCGGCGTTTTCGTCTCACCGGTCGTTCGGCTTCGGCGCGGGCTTCGCCGCATCCTGCGACGGTCGACCCGGCGGCGGTGCGCGCTCCGGCGCCCCGTGCTCGGGCGCACGTACCGGCGCGGGCGCGGAGGGCGCGGCCGTCGGACCCGGCGCAGGACGCGGCAGCGGTTGCACGAGCGGAGCTTGTGGTACGCGCAGCGTCGGCGCCTGGACGGCGTTGATCGACGGCGCGGGCGCATGACGCTGCGTGGCCGGCGGCGCCGAGTTCGCAGGCGGCGCATTGCGTGTCATCGTCGACGGCGCAACGGCGGCCGGTGCCGGTCTCCCGACCGGCGGAGCGGGTGCGATGTCAGTGCCGCGTCGCGACTCGAGCGGCTGCGCCGGTTGCACGTAGCGCGCACCCGGCGCGCTCGTCACGGGCTGTTGCGCCGGACCCACCGCGCGCGTGCTCGGACCGCGCATGACGGGATTGCGATCGGGCATTCCACCCGCCGGGCGGATCGATGGCGAGACCGCCATGGGCTTCACGCGCGCTGCGATCTCGCCCGCCGGCAGCGGCGAGCCGTGCCCCGCTCGCACGACGTTGCCGGACACGGGAAGCGGCTTCACTCGCGGCGCACCCGCGAGGCGCGGTGCCGACGCGAAGGCCTGGGGCGACAGGGGAACGCGGTTCGGCGCGACCGGCTTCTCGCCGCGAAACGCCGCACCGGGCACTGCCGTGATCGCGCCAGGAATCGAGTTGTTCGCGTAATACGTGGGCGGGCGATTCGCGCGCTCGGCAACGTTCACCGCGTAGGGCCGGTTGTAGCGCTCGTAGCATCGCGAGCCGCAGCGGCCCCACCACGGCACGAAGGGATCGCGCCAGCCGAGGGGAATCCAGCCGAACACGGGCGCTCCGGCGCCGACCGACACGCTCCAGCCCGAGCCGCCGTACCATGCGACGAGTGCCGGCGCCCACACCGGCCGGCGCACGAACGTGCCGGGACACCAGCCCCACCGGCCGCCGACGTACGCCCATCGACCGTAATGGAACGGCGCGTAGCCCCACGGCGCGTTGTCGACCCACGTCCAGCCGTACGCCGCGAGCCAGACCCAATGCCCGTAGCGGTACGGAGCCCAGTCGGCGACGACCGTCGACGGGAACCACACGGGCCCGTATTCGGGATAGGTCGACCACTGGCCGTACGCGTCGAGATCGGAAGAGCCCACCATCTCGGGCGAAACGTACGCCGCGGCATGGCGCCCGCCTTCGTGAACGCGATCGCGATCCGCGCTCCAGCTGTCGAGCGCATCGACCGTGAGGCCGTCCTTCACGTCGGCGACGGCGTTGTCGAGGCCCGTGATCGTCGCGGTCTGCCCCGGGAGAACGGGTTGCGCCCCGCTCGGCAGCGAGATGGCGGCCTCGCCTTCGCGCACGAGCACCCACGTCTGCGCCGGATCGGGTGAAACGTCGATGCGATAGAGGCCCGGACGTTCGAGGCCGATCTGCGCATTCGGCGTGTCGATCACCGCGGTCTCGCCCGTGTCGAGCGCGCGCACGCGAACGATCACGCGGCCTTGCGCGATGAACAGCGCGAATTGCCGATCGTCGAGGCGCGACACATGAACGTTGCTGTCGCCGCCGAGGCGCAGCTGGCCGCTGCCGTAATCGATCTCGGCATGTCCGTCGCCCGACATCCACAGGTTGTCGCCGGTGGCGACCGGATAGTTCAGCGACACCGCCGCCCACTCGCTCGGCTTGTCCTGCGGCGCGACGAACAGCTGGCCCTGGAAGATCGAGACGCGACCCACGCGCGCACCGGTCTGGTCGTCGAGTTGCGGCGCGTCCTGCGCCATCGCCCACTGTGCGAGCGCGGCGACAAGAGCCACGAACGCGACGCGCGCAGCGGAGCTGGTGCGTTGCAGCACGGGCAGGCGCGCGATCACGTCGACTTCGTCAGTGGCATGAAAGCAACAACGCCGCACTGCCCGCGCTCGTTGACCGGCGAGCATTGCGCGCTTGCATTAGAATCGGGCCGGCTCGCACCCATCGGAGATCGTTCATGCGCACCATCCGTCGCTCGCTCGCCGCCGTTGCAATCGCATCGATGCTGGGGTCGGGCGCCGCCTCGGCGCAATTCTCCAACACGTTCATCTTCGGCGACAGCCTGAGCGATGCAGGCCAGTACGGGGCGCGATTCACGACCAATCCCGGGCTGACGTTCCCGATGTACCTCGCCGCGACCTACGGACTGTCGGCGACGCCATCGTTCACGGGCGGCAACGATTTCGCGCAAGGTGGCGCGCGCCTCAACGCGCCGGCGGCTCTTCCGCCGGGCACGCCGAATTTCACCATCACCCAGCAGGTGAACAACTTCATCGCGGCGGGCGCGGTCGATCCCAACGCGCTGTACCAGCTGCAGGGCGGCGCCAACGACGTGCGCGCGCTCGCCGTGGCGGCGCTTTCCGGTCAGATCACGCAGGCGCAAGTGCAGGCCGGCGTGACGCAGGCGGCGATCGACCTCGGCACGCTGGCCGCGCGGCTGCAGGCGGCTGGCGCGCGCTACCTGGTCGTCTACGGGCTGCCGGACGTGGGATTGACGCCGGAAGCGGCGGCCGCGCACGCGCAGTCGAGCCTCACCACGTTGTCGAACCTGTTCAACTCCACGCTCGACGCAACGCTCGCGGCCGCGCACGTGCAGGTGATTCGCGTGAACCAGGCGGCCCTCCTGCGCGAGATCGTCGCGGATCCCGCGGCGTTCGGCTTCACCAACGTGACCCTGCCCGTGTGCACGACGGATTCGTCGCTGAACTGCACGCCGTCGACCCTGCGCGATCCGGCGGGCAACCTGACATGGGCGTTCGCCGACGGCATCCACCCGACCACGGGACTGGCGCTGATCGCGGCGCAGCAGGCCGCCTCGATGATCGAGGCGCCGGCCAAGATCGGGACGCTCGCGGAGGCACCCCTGAACGTCGAGGCCGCGGCATTCCGCAACATCGATGCGCGAATGCTCGCCGGGATCGGATCCCAGCGTCCGGCGAACAAGTTCAACCCCTGGGTCAGCTACGACTACGGCAGCCGCGACGTGACCGGACCTTTCGTGTCGGGCGACAGCCGCGCCAACACGATTGCCGTGGGCGGCGACATGAACCTGTCGTCGCAATTCCTCCTTGGCGTCGCGTTCGACTACACCGAGGACAAGCAGGACTTCGGTGGCGACACCGGCGGCTTCAAGCTCAAGGAAACGGCCGCGACGGTGTACGCCGGCTGGGGCAACGGGCCGTGGTGGCTCGGTGCCACGCTCGGCGCGGGCGACCTGCGCTACGACGACATCCATCGCAACATCCAGCTCGGCGCGTTGCGGCGCGTCGAGACGGCGTCGACCGGCGGCTCGCACATCATGGCGAGCGTGCTGGGCGGCTACTGGTTCGCGGCCGGAACGCTGCTGCACGGACCGTTCGTGCGCGTCGCATGGCAGGACATCAAGGTGAACGCGTTCAGCGAGAACGGCAGCGACAGCACGGCGCTGTCGTACGACGAGCAGTCGCGCAAGTCGCTCGTGACGAGCGCCGGGTGGCAGGCCACGGGACAGCTCGGCATGGTGCGGCCGTTCGGCCGCATCACGTGGGAGTTCGAGAGCAAGAACGACGAGCGGCAGGTGACCGCGACGCCGCTCGGTGGCCCGGTGAGCTACAGCATGCCGGCGCTGAAGCCCGACGACAACTACGTGCGCTATCTGGTCGGCGTCGCGTCCGACTTCGGCCGCGTCACGGGATACGTGAGCGCCGAGGGCACGTCGAGCCGCAGCGAAGGCAACGGCTACGCCATCACCGTGGGCGTGCGCGTCCCCTTGTAGCGGAAGTCGACGAGCGCGCGCAATCCTTCGATCGCGCGCGGTCCGTACCACGACGTCCACTGACCGTCGACGAGGTCGACAGGCTTGCCGTGGGCGCGGGCGAGCGACTCGGCGTCGCGGGCGCGGAATGCGTACGGCTCGGTCGACAGCAGGATGCGCTGCGCGTCGCGCCACGCCGGCGCGTCGTCGGCGAGCTCCGGATAGCGCTTGTCCGCGTGCACGGGAACCGTGTCGAATCCAACGAGCGCGAGCGTGGCGGCGACATAGGTGTCGCGCCGCACGGTCATCCACGGGCGCTTCCAGATGAGGTACAGCACCCGCACGCGCGCCAGCAGGCCCGCCGCTGCACGCGCGGCATCGCGCGCTGCGACATATCGCGCGCACAGTGCCTCGGCCTCGCGCTCGCGATCGAACACCGCGCCGAACAGCCGGTAAAGACGCAGGTTGTCGTCGGGCTCGCGCGGATCGGTGACAACGATGTGAGGCACGAACGTCCGGGCCTCATCGACCACCTCGCGCCGGTTCTCGTCGACGTTGACGATCAGGTGCGTCGGCGCGATCACGCGCAGTCGCGCGAGGTCGGGGTCCTTGGTACCGCCGATCTTCGGGACGCCGCGCACCGCGGGCTTGGGGTGAACGCAAAATCCGGTGCGCGCGACGACATGGCCACCGAGCTCGAGCGCGAACAGGAGCTCGGTGAGGCTCGGCACGAGCGAGGCAATGCGCGGCGCGCGGCGCGCAGGCGCGTGATGCGCGCCCGCCCAGTCGACGGCATCGTCAGCCCGCATCGCGCGGCTTGTGCGGCGCCTTCGCGAAGACGCGGTCGTACATGCCGCGCGGCAGCGCGCGCAGCGCGCGCGCGGCGATGGCCATCGGCCAGGGCAGCACGTAGAAGCGACGGCGATGCGCGATCGCGCGCGCGATGCGTCGCGCCGCCGCGTCGGGGCGCATGATGAACGGCATGCGATACGGGTTGCGCGCGGTCATCGGCGTGGCGATGTATCCCGGGCACACCGTGACGACCGCGACACCGCTGCCGCGCAGCTCGACGCGCAGGCTCTCGAGGTAGGCGATGGCCGCGGCCTTGGACGCGGAATACGCGCCGGAACCCGGCAGACCGCGAAGCCCTGCGACGCTCGCGATGCCGACGAGCGCGCCCGCGCGACGGGCACGCATCGCAGGGAGAAATGGCCCGAAGGTGTGCACCATGCCGAGCACGTTGGTCTCGAGGATCGCGCGAAACACGGCGACGTCCTCGGGATGATCCGTCAGCACGCCGCGCGACACGCCGGCGTTCGCGATGACGATGTCGGGCGCGCCATGGCGCTGCACGAAGTCCGAGGCCGCCGCGCGGAGCGAATCGGCGTCGCGCACGTCGCCTGCGTACGTCGGGAGCGTGCGGCCCGGAAGGCTGTGCGCGATGCGCGAAAGCGCGTCGGCGCGGCGCGCGAACATGCCGACGACCGCGCCACGCGACGCGTAGTGGCGCGCCAGCGCCTCACCGAGCCCCGAGGAAGCACCGGTGAGGAAGACGTTCACCCGCTCGCGCTACGACTTCTTGTGCTCGGCGCGCGCCTTGACGATCAGCTCGTCGATCGCGCCCGGGAGGTTGGCATGCGTGCCGACGCGCTCGGAGCCCGTGATGAACTTGCCGTCGACCACGACGGTGGGGACCGACTGGATGTTGTACTGCTGCGCCTGCTGGCGGGCACGGTTCATCTTGCCGTTGATCGCGAACGAGCCGTACACGTCCTCGACCTTCTTGCGATCGAGGCCCTTGCTCGCGGCCCAGTCGAAGAAGGCCTTGTCGTTCCACAGCGGAAGGCCCTGTCCGTGGATCGCCTTGAATACATCGGGCGACAGGCGACGCTCCTCGCCGAGGGCGTCCAGCGTGTAATAGATCTTGCCCAGTGCGATCCAGCGATCCTGGAACATGACGGGCACGCGACGGAAGCCCACGTCGGGCGGCAGCTTGGCGAGCCAGGGCTCGAGGTACTGCTCGAGCTCCGCGCAATGCGGGCAGCCGTAGGAGAAGAACTCGACGACCTCGATCTTGCTGCCCATCTCGGTCGGCTGCGGATTCTTCAGGCGCTCGTAGTTGCGGCCCTCGACGAGCTCCGCGAACGCCGACGGCGCGAGCATCAGTGCGGTCGAAGCGAGCGCAAAGCCGGCGAGCAGCCTGCGCCGGACGGGGTTTGCAGCGAAGGTCATGGATTCTCCTGGTATGCGCCGAACGACGCGAGCGGTTTGGCCGGCGCGAGAGCCCGCGAGTTCCCGGGGCGCCGACCGGCGACGGCGCAGGACCGGCGGCCGGTGTCGCGAATCGATCGGCACGTGACGATCAATACTTGATGACGGCAACGTCGAAGCCGCGCCGCGCGAGCTCGGCTTTCATGCGGTTGAGCTCGTCGGCGTTGTCGTAGGGTCCCATGCGCACCCGGTAGCGCACGCCCTTGTCCGGCAACGTGCCTTCCTGGACGTTCGCCTCCCAGCCGGCGAGCGCGAGTCGAGCCTTCAGGTTCTCCGCATCGGCCTGCGCGGAAAACGAGCCGGCCTGCAGCCAGTAGCGCTCGCCGGGCCGAATGGATTTGGCCGGTGCCTCCGCCGTCGCGACCTGCGTATTTGGTTGAGTGCCGGGTACGGGCGCCGATACCGGCGCGCGGTCCTTCGATTGCTCCACCACCGCGCGATCGACCCTGTCGCTGCGCTCCGCCGGCCGCGCCTGGACCTTCGGCTCCTCGACGCCCGGAAGGATCTTGTAGAAATCGAAGCGCGGCTTGTCGGGCGCGGTGCCCGGCGCCGGTGCACGCGCAGCTTCGCGGATCGCGTCGCGGCCTTCCTTGGTCAGCGACGGCCACTGCACCGCCGGATTGTTGCGCAGGAGCCAGAACGCGACGCCCGCGGCGAGGCCGAGGCCCACGATGATGCCGACGAAGATGCCGAACAGCGTTCCGCCCGCGCCGCTGCGGCGCGTGGGTCGTGGTGTTCGGCGGGAAGGTGGGCGGCGGTCCATCGCGGGTCACATCTGTTCGGGCGCGCCGATTCCGAGCACGCCGAGGCCGTTGCGCAGCACCTGCCCCGTGGCCACGACGAGAGCGAGGCGTGCGCGCCGCAGCCGCGCGTCGTCGACCAGAAAGCGCTCGGCATTATAGTAACTGTGGAATTCGCCGGCGAGGCTCTTCAGATAGAACGTGATCTGGTGCGGCGCGAGGTCGCGGGCGGCCGCGGCGACCTCGCTGGGGAAATCGGCGACGCGGCGCAGCAGCGCCTCTTCGTAGCTGCTCGTGAGCGGTGACAGATCCGCGCCCTCGAGTTCGCGCGGCGCATCGGCGAGCGCGACGCCCGCCTGCCGCAGCACCGAAACGACGCGCGCGTGCGCGTACTGCACGTAATAGACGGGATTCTCCTCGGACTGCGAGCGCGCGAGGTCGATGTCGAAGACGAACTCCGAGTCGGCCTTGCGCGACGCGAGGAAGAATCGCACCGCGTCGCGCCCGACCTCGTCGATCAGGTCGCGCAGCGTCACGTAGCTGCCGGCGCGCTTGCTGATCTTCACCTCCTCGCCGCCGCGCATCACCGTGACCATCTTGTGCAGGACGTAGTCGGGATAGCCTGCGGGCACGCCCATGTCGATCGCCTGGAGCCCCGCGCGCACGCGCGCCACCGTGCCGTGGTGGTCGGAGCCCTGGACGTTGATCACCTTGCGATAACCGCGCTGGAACTTGGTCACGTGATACGCGACGTCGGGCACGAAGTAGGTGTACCCGCCCTCCGACTTGCGCATCACGCGGTCCTTGTCGTCGCCGTAGTCGGTGGTGCGCAGCCACAGCGCGCCCTCGTGCTCGTACGTGTGCCCGCCCTCGACGAGCCTTCGCACCGTCTGCTCGACGCGTCCGTCGGTATAGAGCGAGCTCTCGAGGTAGTAGTTGTCGAACTTCACCCCGAACGCATCGAGGTCGCGGTCCTGCTCCTTGCGCAGCTCCGCGACCGCGAAGCGGCGGATCGATTCGATGTCGGACAGGTCGTGACCGACCTCGTCGAGATAGCGCTGCGCAAGCTCGCGGATGTACTCGCCGCGGTAGCCGTCCTCGGGGAATTCGCCGGACTCACCCAGGATCTCCTTGGCGCGCGCGCGCACGGAGACAGCGAGGTTCTCGATCTGCTGGCCGGCGTCGTTGTAGTAGAACTCGCGCGTCACGTCGCAGCCCTGCCACTGCAGGAGGTTCGCGAGCGCGTCGCCGAGCGCCGCCTGCCGGCCGTGACCGACATGCAGCGGGCCGGTGGGATTGGCGGACACGAATTCCACCATGACGCACTCGCCGCCGCAGGCATTGCTTCGACCATAGCGGTCGCCCTCGGCGAGGATGTCCCGCACGACGGCCTGGCGCGCTGCGGCGCTCAGGCGGAAATTGATGAAGCCGGGCCCGGCGATCTCGCAGGCGGCCGTGTCGCGCAATGCGGTGCCGACGTCGGCCGCGATAGCCGTGGCGAGCTCGCGCGGATTGCGCTTCGCGCGCTTGGCCGCCGTCAACGCGACGTTGCTCGCATAATCGCCGTGATCGCTTTGCTTCGGGCGCTCGACCACGATCGCGACGTCGGCGGCGTCGGGCACGAGCCTCGCCAGCGCATCCTTCAACGCGGCTGAGAGGGTGGCACGGGCGTCGCTCATGAACGGCTCTGGATAAACACGAAATTATAGTCGACGGCGCGCGTCAGAACCCCGCCGGATCCACATCGATCGCCCACCGCACTCGCTTGCCCGGCAAGCCCGCGAGCGCGCGATTCCACAGCGGCAGGAACCGCTGCAGCTCCGCCCGGCGGTGCGCCTGCACGAGCATCTGTGCGCGCTCGAAGCCGCCGCGCCGGGCCATCAACGCGGGCACGGGCGGAAAGATGCCGACCTCCGTGGATTCGCCGCGCACCACGTCGCGCGCGAACGCATGCGCGGCTTCGAGGAAGCGGTCGACATGGCTGCGCTCGTGCGCCTCGGCCACCAGCAGCGCGACGTGCGTGAACGGCGGCAACTCGGCCGCCCGCCGCTCCTGCAGCAGCTGCGAGGCGAAGAGCTCGTAGTCGTGATTGCCCAGCGCCTGGTAGACGGGGTGTTCGGG
>Ga0310811_10009523_pt1 | contig 12547 bp, 10 predicted proteins | sample YCmetagenome_FD_207642 | JGI IMG/M metagenome (GOLD analysis project Ga0310811, IMG submission 207642) | Soil microbial communities from experimental microcosm in Duke University, North Carolina, United States - YC | ecosystem: Engineered > Artificial ecosystem > Soil microcosm > Unclassified ... | reverse complement strand
ACGGCCAGCTCGAGATGGGCCCGGTCCGCGTGTACCCGGCCATTGCCGGCCCCTTCGTCGATCTTCAATTCCACCTTTGCCCGTTTCTGGTCGATCAGCGGCTGGACCTTCCCCAGGGCCTGCTCGATCAGCAGCTGTGGGTCGACGTCCTCCTTGCGGATCGGCAGGTCCTTGGACTCGATGGAAGCGGCCCGGAGGAGCCGTTCGACCTGGCTTTGGAGGTGTTCCGTCTGGTTTCGGATGATGGTGGAATAGCGTTCGAGCCGGTCGGGCTGATGGACGATCGACTCCTGCGAAAGGACGTCGGCGGCGATCTTCATCACGGCCAGCGGAGTCTTGAACTCGTGGGTGAAATTGTTTACGAAGTCTTTCTGGATCTCCGTGAGGAACTTCTGCCGGTAGAAATAGAACAGGCTGGCGGCAAGCCCGATCAGCGCCAAAAAGAGCACGACGGTGCTGACGATCCAGAAGTCCATCTCTTCCAGGATATACTCCTGACGATGGGGGAAATATAGCAGAATATGATCGAATCCTTTATCATAGACGGGAAGATCCTGGGCAGGGGGCCTCACGCCGGCATAACGCGAGGCGGGGGCGGGGATGAACTCCTCATAGACGAATTTCTTCTCCGTGGCGCTGTAGGCGCCAAGCTTGCAGTCGGTCAGGACGCCAAAGAGGGCAAACTCTTCCTGGATATGCAAGACCAGGGAATCTTTTGACGGGATGGTGTCCGCCTTGAAAGTGAAATAGTTGTTATCCGGGGCGTCGATCAGCTGTTGAAGGCTGATGCCGGGTGCATCGTTCATCTCGAGATCCTCAAAAAGGCCGCGGATGCTCTTTACTACGTTGATGTTGAATTGCCGTTGCTCGAAGGAGTAGACCTTTTTCAACCAGTAAAGCTGGACGGTCACCACGATGGCTGCGAGCAGGGTGGCGGAAAGAACGATCCATTTTAAGGTTGAAGAACGCATGGATGCAAAATTGCTGAGGTTTGGGCGTTGCGCATTATGAATCTGGTTAAGTAGTGGTTAAAGCGCCAATGCCAAATATATAACAATAAAAACTGATCTTTTTCGTTAAATTGACTTTCAAAATATGCCGATTATGAAAAAGATCATTTTGATTGTCAACCTGTTGTTTGCATGCGTTGGCCTGACCTTCGCCCAGACAACACCCGCCAAAACTAAAGACACCAAGACAAAGCCTGCTACTACGGCTACGACGCCCGCGAAGACCTCAACAACCGGCGCTGCGGCCGGTCCTACGAAAAAAGACGGTACGCCGGACATGCGGTACAAGGCGAACAAGGATGCCGCGAAAGCTAAGCCGGCAGGTCCTCTGAAGAAAGACGGAACCCCGGATATGCGGTACAAGGCCAACAAGGAGGCCGCAAAATCCTCCAAGGCTACACCTGCGAAAAAGGCGAACTAAGCCATACATTTGCAAAAATCGTGAACATGAAGAAATTGCTTTTGGCAGCAGCCCTTTTTATTGGAATGACAAGTTTTACGATGGCGCAGTCGCATCGCCGCCCCGTTCATCATCGCCGGGTGGTGCATCATCACCACCAGCATCATACGGTGCATCATGCGAGACCTCACCATCATTAAATAAAAAAGCCGCCCTTCGAGCGGCTTTTTTATTTAAGCTATATTTCTTTTTTACGCTGTAACCTTATTGTTCTTTGTAGCGGGCTTTACGGCTGCTTTCCCTTCGCCCAGGGGACGACCCTTGGCAAAGTCTACGAGGAAGGGAGCCGCTACGAAGATGGAAGAATAGGTACCGGTGATGACGCCGATGAGCATTGCGAAGGCGAAACCGCGGGTGACCTCGCCGCCAACCAGGAAGAGGATGAGGATCGTCAGGAACACCGTCAGGCTGGTCATGATCGTCCGGCTCAGGGTATCGTTGACCGATTTGTTGATGATCTCGCCGTTGGTGGCGCCTTTCATCAAATGGCTGTTCTCGCGGATCCGGTCAAAGACGATAACGGTATCGTTCATGGAGAAACCGATGACGGTCAACACCGCCGCGATAAAGTGCTGGTCGATCTCCAGCGTAAAGTTTACTACGCCACCCAGGAAGGAGAATACCGCCAGCGTGACGAATACGTCGTGCAGCAGCGAGATGATGGTACCCAGTGAATATCGCCAGTCGCGGAAGCGGATGAAGATGTACAGGAAGATGACGATCAGTGCGAAGATCGTGGCTTTGATGGCGCCCGCCTTCAGCTCTTCGGAGATGCTGGGCTCTACCTTTACATTCCCCTGCAGATATTTGGCGCCCCTGAAGTCGGCAAAGGAAACGCCTGTCGGCAGGAAGGGCTTCAGTCCGCTAAAGGTGGCGGCCAGTACGATGGAGTCAGTCGCGGGACCGGTCTCCTTGACCATATAATCGGTTACGATCTCCAGGTGTTCATCGTCGCCATAGGTCTTGATCTCCGGATTAGTCCCCGGGAGGGCCTTCTGCAAGGCCGTACGGACGTCTTCAGGCTGTACCGGTTTTTGGAAATTGACGATATAGCTGCGGCCACCCTGGAATTCGACGCCTTCGCGGAATCCATGGATCAGCGCGCCGACGCCGAGGATCAGCACGACGACGGAGATACCATAGGCGACCCGCCGGTATTCGATGAACTTGAAGGACGCATGTTTGAAGATGCGGCGGGAGAGCGGCGTGAAGTATTGGAAGTGCCTGTTCTTATTGGTATAGAAGTCGGTGATCAGGCGGGATACCAGGATACCGCAAAACAGCGACAGCAGGATACCGAGGATCTGCGTGGTGGCAAAGCCCAGCACCGGACCGAGGCCAAAATAGAACAGGATCAGTGCGGTCAGCAGGGTAGTGACGTGTGCATCCAGTACGGGGGCCAGTGACCTTCGATAACCGTCCTTCACCGCCAACGGATAACTCTTACCGCGGGTCAGCTCTTCTTTTATGCGTTCGAAGATGATAACGTTGGTGTCCACGGCCATACCTACCGTAAGGACCAGGCCGGCGATACCGGGGGCGGTCAGGGTGGCATGCAGGGCGCTGAGGACCCCGATGGTGAACAGCAGGTTGAGGATCAGGGCGCAGTTGGCAACCCATCCAGCCGTGTTGTAGTATACCAGCATCAGCAGGAAGATGACAAGGAAGCTGATACCGAAGGCCATCGTGCCTCCGTGTACGGCCTCCCGGCCGAGGGTAGGACCCACGACCTGTTCCTGTACGATCTTGGGAGGGGCATCCACTTTACCGGATTTCAGGATATTGGCAAGATCCTGCGCTTCGGTGATGCTTTGATTGGAATTGCGGCCGCGGCCCATGGTGATGCGGGAGCTGCCGCCCGTGATGGGTTCGGTCACATACGGCGCCGAGTAAACGATATTGTCGAGGACGATGGCGATGGGCTTGCTCACGTTCTTGGTGGTCATATCGGCCCAGGCCTTCGCCGCCTGTTTGTTCATGCTCATTTCAACGACGACCTCGCTGGTGATCGGGTCGAAGTCCTGGGAGGCGTTCTCGATGATCGAACCTTCGATCTTTGCCTTTTCCGTGCCGGGCAGCGTCTTTATCGCATAGAGGTCCAGCGTGGGGCTGAGCTTTCCATCCTCATCCGCCTGTTGCTTGCCCCAAAGGAAACGGAGGTCCTGGGGGAACTGGTTGCGGACGATGGGGTTGTTCAGGTAGCTGTTGATGAGGCCGGTGTCGGTGATGGGAGCGACTGCCAGCTGCGAGGAAAAGCGCTGTTGACCCGTTTTTGGATCCTGTTGTGGCGGGATGAACTGGATGTGCCGGGAGCCCAGGAGCGGATTCTTGTTGGCGGCGAGCAGGCTCGTATCCTTCTTTGCGGAGTCCGTTGCGAGTTTTGTCGAATCGTTGCCGGCGGCCGTGGTGTCGGACTTTACTCCGTTGAGATAGTTTTGCAGGGCCTTGTCGGCATTGATCAGCGAGGTTTGCAGCTCGCCGATATTGTATACCTCCCAGAACTGGAGGTTGGCGGTGGAGGTGAGATATTTGCGGACGCGGTCCGGATCGGAGGCGCCGGCCAGCTCGACGGAGATGATCCCGTGCGCTTCGTCCAGGTTGATGCTGGGCTGGGCGACACCGAACTGGTTGATACGGTTGTCGAGGATCTGGTAGGTCTGCTTCATCGCCGCGCTGGCCTGGTCATGCAGGTAGGCAACGACGGTAGCGTCAGAGGCGTCATAGCCGATCTTGTTCCGGTTGCTGTTCGAGAACATGGGCGCCAGCTTACCGTTGGGGTTTTGCTCCTTGTAGGATTCGGCAAAAAGATCGATGATGTTCCCGCTCTGCGACTGCCGCTTTACAATGGCGGTGTTCAGCGCCTTGAGCAGCGCCGGGTCGTGGGAGTTATTGGCCAGGCCCTTGATAAGGCCGTCCAGCGACACGTCCATGGTCACGCTGATACCGCCTTGCAGGTCGAGACCGAGCAGCAATTCGTTTTCCTTTGCTTTTTGATAGGAGGTGCCCCAGGGGGTGATCTTCGTATCCTTGGAGCTATCCAACAATTTCTTCTTCCGAATGCTGAACGCGACGTCGATGCTATCCTGGTACAGGGCCTGCGCCTCCTTGTTGCCAGGATATTTTTGAGCAGCCGACTGTGGATACAGTCTCGAGACCTGCGTTTTTGCCTTTGCTTCGATCGCCGATTCGTGCTTGTTCACGAAATAAGTGAAGGAAAGCTGGTAGACGGAAATGATGATCAATAAAGCAGCAAAAATACTTACCAGTGCTCTCATTGGAAGTTTCGTTTGTTTTGTTTTTTTAGAACGGCAAATATAGGTTTTTTCCTACCTTTGCCGCCCAAATCGATCAATTTTTGTATACCATGCGTTTATCTTCCCTTCTTTCCCGCTTTGCGGAGCCGGAAACCTTGAAAATGGCCAAGCTTGGCCGAGAATTGAGAGCAAAAGGCGTCGATGTCATTGACCTGAGCCTTGGCGAACCCGATTTCGACACTCCCGATCATATCAAGACGGCCGCGAAGAAGGCGATCGATGACAATTGGAGCCATTATACCCCTGTCGCCGGCTATGCCGATCTCCGTGAGGCCGTTTGCGTCAAGTTCAAGCGGGATAACAACCTGGACTACAAGCCCGAGAACATCGTCGTCAGCACCGGCGCCAAGCAGAGCCTGGCCAATGTGATCCTGGCCCTGGTGGACGAAGGTGACGAGGTGATCATCCCTACGCCGTACTGGGTTACCTACTCCGAACTGGTAAAGATCGCCCGCGGCACCGTCGTGGAAGTGCATACCACCACCGAAGCCGGCTTCAAGATCACGCCCGCGCAATTGGAAAAGGCGATCACTCCGAAGACCAGGGCCTTCCTTTTCTCTTCGCCCTGTAACCCTTCGGGAGCGGTTTATACCCGATCGGAGCTGGAAGCGCTGGCGGCCGTATTCCGCAAGCATCCCGAGGTCGCCATCCTTTCGGATGAGATCTATGAATATATCAACTTCACCGGTAAGCATGAAAGCATTGCGCAGTTTGCCGATATAAAGGACCGGGTGATCATCATCAACGGCCTGAGCAAGGGCTTTGCCATGACGGGCTGGCGCCTCGGCTATATTGCCGCCAACCCCGAGATCGCCAAGGCCTGCGAGAAGCTGCAGGGGCAGTTCACCAGCGGCACCAACAGCATTGCCCAGAAATCGGCGGTGGTGGCCCTGACGGCCGATCTGGCGCCTTCTTTTGATATGGTCAAGGAGTTCACCGCCCGCCGCGAGCGCACGCTCCAGCTGGTAAAATCCATCCCCGGGCTCAAATGCTTCGAGCCCCAGGGCGCCTTCTATATCTTCCCCGATGTCTCCTATTATTATGGGAAGTCCGACGGAACCAACAAGATCAGTAATTCAGCCGACTTCAGCATGTATCTGCTGAATACGGCGCATGTCTCTTCGGTGATGGGGGATGCATTTGGCGAGCCGGCCTGTGTGCGGTTCTCGTTTGCCAACAGCATGGGCAATATCGAGAAGGCCTGGGGGAGGATCAAGGACGCTCTTGCGAAGCTAAAATAAGGGGGCCGCTACCGCTGCCCTGGTGAAGTAAGCTTTTCATGGAGGGCGAGTACCTGGGGGATCACCGCCTCCTGCTCGTCGTTCCGGATGACGGCGTCACAGAGTTTCATCTTTATCTCTTCATCGATCTGGTTGCGCATCCGCTGTTGTACGGCTTCGCGGCTGCTGTGATCGCGCTGCATCGTACGATGGATGCGAAGCGCCAACGGCGCGTATACACCAATCACAAAATCGAGATGACCCGCGCCCCTTGCCTCAAAGATGAGCGCGGCTTCGCGGATGGCGTAGGGATGACCAAGGGCGGCCTGCTCCTTCATCCATTGCGAACCCTCCCGGATGGTTACCGGGTGTACCAGGTTATTCAGGGTTTCCAGCTTTACGGGGTCGTTGAAGACCTGTCCGGCGAGGTATTTCCGGTTCAGCGTTCCACCGGCATAGGCTTCCGGGCCGAACGCCCGGCCGATGGCCGCCCGCAGGTCCGGGTCCTCGTTCATCAGACGCTTTGCCTCGTCATCGGCATAGGACACCGGTATCCCCAATGTTTCGAAAATGGCGGCAATTGTTGATTTTCCCGAGCCGATACCGCCTGTTAGTCCGACTTTCAGCATATATCCGACTTTCTGCACATAATTAACAAGCCCGGCGCTGGGCCGGGCTTTGGGTTATTTTTTATCGGCGGTTGCGTTGGCCGGTTTGTTCAGGTTCTGCGTCCATTCGATCGAGATGGCGCTTTTTTCGATCTTCAGGTAGCTGCCGGGGCTGGTCTCCATCTGGATGGTCCCGTCCTCGTTCACCTTGTTCACCGTGCCGTGGATGCCGGCGATGGTTACGATCTTATCGCCCTTTTGCATTTCCTCCTGGAACTTCTTGGCGATCTTGGCCTTCTTGGCCTGGGGGCGGATCATAAAGAGCCAGAACACGAGGATCATGCCACCCAGCAAGAGCAACTGCAGCGTGCCGCCGCCGGCGGGAGCCGCCTGCAACAACACGAATAGAAAAGAATGCGTCATTGTTTTATTGTTTGAATTGTATTTACGATGATTTGAGGCGCCTCGGCGGCTCGTCCGAAGGACAGACTTTAGCGCTTTGCCGGAAAAGCCCTATTTTTTGTTTAAGGGCTTTTCGGCACATTTTTCAGGACTTCCACGACGAATTGCAGGGAGAAGTTCTGGGTGCCCTTTGTGTTGGTGGTGACCAGCAGGGACTTATGATTGATCCCGACCCGGCCGTCGCTGTTGAAGCTGGCCTTGATGATCCCCTCGCCACCCGGGTCGATGGGGAGCTTTGGCGCCTCGGCAACGGTACATCCACAACTGGGCTGCACCCGGCCGATCACCAACGGCGTGCTGCCGGTATTCCGGAAGCGGAATGAAACGTCCAGCTTTTGTCCCTCGGGGATCTTCCCATAGTCCCGGGAGGAGTCCAGCCACTGGATCGTGGTGAACCGGGCCGTATCCCGCATGGTCAGGAACTCCGCAGAACTGGCGCTGATGCCGGGGTTGGTTGCATCGCTGCCGCCACAGCTGCTAAGCAGGGCGAGAACAAGGGAGCCGGTGATGATCTTATGCATCTGGCCTGATTTTTTTGCAAACGTACTAATTCGCCTTGAAATTGATCTTATGCATCTTGTCTTCCCTGACCAGCTCCTTATGGATATTGTCCAGGATGCCGTTGACGAACTGGCCGCTTTGGGGGGTACTGTATTCTTTGCCGAGATCGATGTATTCGTTGATCGTCACCTTTGGCGGGATGGTCTCGAAGTAAAGGAATTCCACCACGCCCATCTGCATGAGGATCATATCGAGGGTGGCGATCCGCTCGGCATCCCAGTTCTTCAACCGGGGACGGATCAGGTCCATCACCACTTCTTTCTTATCGATGACGGTTTGCAGCAGCTGCCGTGCAAATTCCCTTTTTTCCTTGCTCACGATCTCCTGGAAATCCAGCGAGCCCGGTTTGGCCAGGTAGCTCATCACCAGCTGGCTGACCATCTCCCCGTCATCATCCCAGTTGGTGAACAGCTCTTCGATGTGAGAGATGAAGGCGTCATTGGCCAGCATCCTTTCGGCGAAGATGAATTCCAGCATCTCCTTTTCCGACTTTTTGTCGCGTCCCTGGACCGCGATATATTGTTGGTATTCGGGGGTAGGGACGAGGTCCTGGTACAGGCGGCGGATGAGCTCGGCGTTGTCCTGAAGCTGTGGTTTGTCTGTCTCGAAGGCCTTCTTCAATGAGGCATCCTCCAGCATTTTCCAAAGCACTTCATTACCCGCGATCTTTATATTCACGTGGAGGTCCTCCTCGCTGGGCAAATGCTTGGAGGCCCGATGGCGGGAATCCGTTTCCGCATATCGCGCGACCTCGGTGATGCAATAGATGAGATAGGAAAGTAATTGCCTGGATTGATCGAAATGCTTTTGAAGTATCTTCTGTGGATCAGCCGGCTTTCCCGCTGGTTTTGGTGCCACTTCCCCCGGCTTTTCGGCGTGTTCCTGCGCTTCCAGCGTATAAAGGGTTTGCATCACCTTTACCCGGATATTTCTTCTACTGATCATTATAATGTAATAGAGCTTTGTTTGTCAGCCGCCTCCGGCGGCTTTGGGCTGCAAATATAGGCATTTGTAGGCATTTTGGCGGTCCTCCTGTCACCGGTCAGACCTGAAAAAATGGCATTTTTGGCGGGTTTGGTATAAAATTCGTGTAGCTTTGCCGTCCTGTCATCTCTGACAGGCTTTCAACAAAAAACAAAAATCAAATACAACTATGGGCAAAAAGTTAAGCGTTACCCCCTTATCTGATCGGGTAATTGTGAAGCCAGCTCCCGCTGAAGAAAAAACTGCCGGCGGTATCATCATCCCGGATACAGCAAAAGAGAAGCCGCAACGTGGTACGGTCGTAGCTGCCGGCCCCGGCAAGAAGGACGAACCGGTAACGGTAAAAGTCGGAGATACGGTCCTCTATGGCAAATATGCCGGTACCGAGATCCAGATCGAAGGGGATGATTTCCTGATCATGAGGGAATCTGACATTTTAGCAATCGTTTAATTTGAAAATCGCTCAACTGAAATAATTATGGCAAAACAACTTTTCTTTGATATCGAGGCCCGCAACAGAATGAAAAAGGGTGTCGACACGCTGGCCAACGCAGTAAAGGTTACGCTTGGTCCCAAAGGTCGTAACGTAGTGCTTGAAAAGAAATTCGGCGCTCCTGCCATCACCAAGGACGGTGTTACCGTTGCCAAGGAGATCGAGCTGGAAGACCCCATCGAGAATATGGGTGCTCAAATGGTAAAGGAAGTCGCTTCGAAGACCGCCGATATCGCCGGTGACGGAACGACAACGGCAACCGTTCTGGCTCAGTCCATCATCGGTGAAGGTCTGAAGAATGTAGCGGCCGGCGCCAACCCCATGGATCTGAAACGTGGGATCGACAAGGCCGTTGAGAAGGTCGTCGCCAGCCTCAGCGCTCAGTCCCAGACCATCGGCAACGACAAGAACAAGATCGAGCAGGTCGCTTCCATCTCCGCCAACAACGATAACAACATCGGTAAGCTGATCGCGCAGGCTTTTGGCAAGGTGGGCAAGGAAGGCGTCATCACCGTTGAAGAAGCAAAGGGCACCGATACTACCGTTGAGGTAGTAGAAGGTATGCAGTTCGACCGCGGCTATATCTCCCCTTATTTCGTTACCAACAGCGAAAAGATGGAAGCCGAGCTGCAGAATCCTTACATCCTGATCTACGACAAAAAGATCTCCGCTATGAAGGATATCCTGCATATCCTCGAGAAGGTGGCTCAGAGCGGTCGTCCGTTGCTGATCATCGCCGAAGATCTCGAAGGCGAAGCACTGGCTACCCTGGTGGTCAACAAGCTCCGCGGCACCATCAAGGTAGCGGCAGTTAAGGCTCCCGGCTTTGGCGACCGCCGCAAGGAAATGCTGCAGGATATCGCTATCCTCACCAAGGGGATCGTGATCAGCGAAGAGCAGGGTTACAAGCTCGAGGGCGCCGACATCAGCTACCTCGGTACTGCCGCTTCCGTTACTATCGACAAGGACAATACGACCGTTGTCGGCGGAAAGGGGAAGAAGGAAGATATCCTGGCCCGCGTCAACCAGATCAAGGCCCAGATCGAAACCACTACTTCCGACTACGATAAGGAAAAATTACAGGAACGTCTTGCCAAGCTCTCCGGCGGTGTGGCTGTTCTCTATGTCGGTGCTGCTACAGAAGTGGAAATGAAAGAGAAGAAGGACCGCGTCGATGACGCGCTGCACGCAACCCGCGCTGCCGTTGAAGAAGGCATCGTTCCGGGTGGTGGCATCGCCTACATCCGCGCCGTAGAGTCTCTCGACAAGCTGAAGGGGATCAACGAAGACGAATCCACGGGTATCGCCATCGTAAAGCGCGCCCTGGAAGAACCCCTGCGCCAGATCGTTGCCAACAGCGGATTGGAAGGCAGCATCGTTGTTCAGAAAGTACGGGAAGGCAAGGCTGATTTCGGCTTCAACGCCCGCACCGAGCAATATGAGAACCTGCTGAAGGCCGGTGTCATCGACCCGACCAAGGTAACCCGTATCGCTCTTGAAAATGCGGCTTCCATTGCCGGTATGTTGCTGACCACCGAGTGTGTCATCGCCGACAAGCCCAAGAAGGAAGAAGCACACGCTCATCCGGGCGGCGCTCCTGGAATGGGTGGAATGGATTATTAATGTTTTCCAAATACAAAAAACCCTGCCTTTGGCGGGGTTTTTTTTATATCTTAAAGCCGAAGGTAAGAATGACTGTTCCCCCCATCTCCTTTAGGGTCGCAGCTGTATTGGCCTTGTCGGCCAAATAATAGGGCACATGGATGTCGCGGCTGAAACGAGCTATGTAAGTGAGATCGGCGAAGAACGCCTTCTTCCGATACCCAACTCCCGTACTGAGGAACAGCTTATCGGCCTTTACCCCGCTGTACTTGTACGGATTCGTGTAATAGGCCCCGCCGGCCCGCACCATCCAGGTATCGAATTTCATCTCTCCCCCAAGCCGCGCACTGATCGTGCCTTTGTACGTTTCCCTGATCGCCTGGTTCACTCCGTCATACACATTGTCGGAGTTGCCGGACCCATCCTCGCTGGCCGCCGCGCTGAAGTGCGGGTCATGCGTGGTGATATATTCGAGATCGGCGGTGACGAAGCCTTTTTGGTTCTTCGTATTGGCCTGACCGCTGCCGAAGATATAACTACCGCTGACCAGGAAATGCCAGGGGGTATACAGCCGGTAGTCAAAGGAATTGGGTGCGGGTGACACCCCTGTGGTCGCGTCCAGTTCCTGCGAGGTGACGGACACCTCCTTCAGGTTGGTATAATTCTCTGTCCGGGTCGTCATAGCCGCGCTGATCCTGTCTGTAAGACCCAGCACCGATGGGGTGTGGATCGCCAGCCCGACGCGCCAGGGCGTGGATGGGGCGAAGATGAGCCCACCCTTTAAGTTGACGCCGGCGCCCGTCGTCCTGTAGGTTTCGCTGTAGGTGAAGGATTCGAAGTCATTGTTGGGATTACCGCTGACATCGGTCTCGGTATAGGTCTGGTAACGGGTATAGCTAAGGATCGGAATGCCGAGGGAGCCGCCGACATACCATTTCCCATGATAGTTGGAGGCAAGCGAGATCGCGATCTCGGTGATCCCGCCTGTGGACCGCAGATCGTTTCGCTGGAGGACTTTGCCAGCCTTTTGCGGCTGGGCGATCACCTGCAGCGTTCCGTTGACGGTCGCTGTATCGATCAGCGAGGTCCACAGCGCCATTCTTGTTCCATAGTCCAGCGAAGGACTGGCGAGACCACCGTTGATGTCGAGACCGGAATAGGCAAATTCTTCGGCATATTGCTCGGCAAAGCTGCTGTAGGAATTGGTCCCCTGGTAAGCGACGTGGCTGTTGAAGTCGGCGGTTTGATTGACCGAGAGGGCGAAGGCATTGTTGACGCCGGGCAGTACGCCTTCATAACCCAGCACCAGGCCGCTCGTTCCCAGGGAGAACCGGTTGGCCGCGGGCCCGTTTTGGGTCTGCCCGAGATAGCTGCCTTTGTCGGTGAGAAAACGCCAGCCGGGACTGAGGACCAGCTCCCGTGTCTTATAAAGACCGAGGCCGGCGGGGTTTACAAAAGCGGCGGATAGATCGCCGCCGAGGGAGCCCATGGCCCCGCCGATGGCCTGTTCGCGGGCGGTGCCGCCGGGCGTGGTCCAACTGGCGCGGAGGGCGTCTTCGGGAAGTTGGGCACTGGCAGACAGACATAGAGATACCCCTATGATAAACAGGAGCTTATGCATATAGTTGGTGTTAGGTTAGCCCTTTGCCGTAAGATTAATGATGTCCGGGTCTGCTGAAACCGCCACCGCCGCCACTGCCGCCACCAAAGCTTCCTCCCCGGGAACCGCCTCCGAAGGAGGGAGAGGGGGTATAGCTGCGGGTCGGCTGGTTGTTGAATGCGGGCCGGTACGATCCGTTGTTGTTGGAAGGACGATAGAACGAATTGTTCACT
>Ga0310811_10009522_pt1 | contig 12547 bp, 16 predicted proteins | sample YCmetagenome_FD_207642 | JGI IMG/M metagenome (GOLD analysis project Ga0310811, IMG submission 207642) | Soil microbial communities from experimental microcosm in Duke University, North Carolina, United States - YC | ecosystem: Engineered > Artificial ecosystem > Soil microcosm > Unclassified ... | reverse complement strand
GCTGATGATGAGTGTAGCAGAGACAGATCTAGAGCTAACAGCCCTCTTACCGAACCTGACGACGAAGTTGTTACTAATGTTGCACCTAGACATGTCAGGGGTCGCCGAAGGGGCAGGGGAACCCAGCATACTGTATCGGGTACCACTCGCACCACCCGCAACACTGGTACTTAGTACTTACCTACATGTACAATCTCTTTACTATGAGCTTTGTGAGATTTCAATGCATTGATATTATCATCCCTAATAAGGCTATAGAGTGGTCCTTCAATAGAGTTCGGGTTTCCCTATAAGAAAAGCCTTGCAGTCTACTGGTTTTGCTTCCTGATAATATATATTAGTCTAACAGGGTAGTTGCCAGTTCGAATCAACCTAAGTGCAAGTAAAATAGTGTAATAATGTAATAGATAGATAATGTAATATGATTAGATAATAACGATTAGATAGTAATAAATAAATAAAAACACTAGATAACAATAGACAGTAGATAATAATAAACAGCCGATAACGATAGATTCGCATAGTCACAATATCATTCCCACGGACCATAGCATTCATTTTAATGCAATTGCAATAACATAAAATTTAATATTACAATGGAAATTACAATAGGCATTGGTATTAGCATTGGCACTGCATTGTCACCGGCATTACCATCGGCACCTGTCGGCATTTCAAAACGGGGCTTACATTGCATTCCCATTGCCATGGCCGTGTTGTCATTGTGGCATTACAATGCATTTAAATGAGACTCAGAAATTTCCGACATCCTCACAAGAAACTGCGAGCTAAGTTTCTGCACAGCCCAGATGGTCCTACACAGCTCAAGCGTCACAGTGTCAGTGAGTTGTCAGGAAGCAGAGCCAAGTCTGCCAAGTGCATAAGATTGACGGGCATGTGACTTCCAGAGCATCAGCAGCACCTGTGACTGATACTCCCAGCATGTATGAAGTGAGTGCACCCTCCAATGAAGTCACAGCGGGATGCACCTGGTCAGAAACAGATTGGTCATGCGCTTATGACACTGTCTTCATGGTATTGTTCTACATCTATCACTCCTCTGACATTCAGTGGCGAAGGAGTTGGATATCTCTTTGCTCTCTTAATGCAGACTTGGCCAGCCTATTTGATCATATTGATGTTTCCACTGATCGACTCTCATCTACGCAACATTTCAATGATGGATGCGATTACTTGCGTAGATGTTTGTGGGTCTTGAGCCCTGCTCACTTTCAAAAGAACGGACAGGTTGGAGCCTCGGCTTCTCACATACTGGAACTTATGACAGGTGATACTGGATGCCGACCTGACAACCATGATCGCTGCCAGTCAGGTGTTGCCTACCATTTGCAACCACAACGCATGGGAGGCTCTTATCAGAGACTCCCTGGTGGGTAACCCAAAGGCCTCATCAGTGTCTACCCAGGCTTGGGTGAACTTTTTTCTCCAAGGGCAAAAGATGGTATCCAGTAACTGTCACCTTCTCCCTCCTTGTCAAGAGTGTGGAGAAGCCACTGAAGTTTGGGTATTCTTCGATGATCCTCCGCCATTGATCACATTTGAGGTTGTCATTGACTCACTGCCATCCATCTTGGGGTCTCTGACTTTGGCTCTCCCTACCATTTTGGGTCAGGCAGAATACCGTCTCCGTGGAATCATATACCAAGGAGCATTTCATTTCTCCGCTCGCATGCTTGATCCCAAAGGGGTAGTCTGGCAATATGACGATCGAGTCAATGATGGACATCCTTCTTTCGATCTTGCAGCGACTGACCATCAGAGATGTTCCCCTACATTTGACTACAAAACGTTGAAGATGTTGCAAGGCCGCGCGGCTCACCTCCTTATTTACATGTTATGCTAACGCTGGGCTGACTTATGTAAGTTTGATCTGCACTGCATGGTGATCAAGCCCCTGACCTTTGTAAATGTGTTAACAGTGTTCGACGGATTTTGAATCTAGCTCGCCACTGAAACGATCCATTTCCTTTCCCTCACAAACATAGGAGTGGTGTTCTTGTTCCCTCTTTCCAATTCATGCAACAGATCCATGTTCTTCCAACTCCTTGAGTTATACCACGACTATCATGTACAGTTGAACACTGTCTTTCACTACTCAGTGGACACCTCAATAGGTTGCATGAGTCTGATATGTCATGTGTCGTAATTGGGAATTCTAATCAAGATTGTCCCTGTCTCTTTTGCGACGATAGACATCGCCTGTCCAAAACTCATGGGAATTACAGTCGACAGTGGCCTGGGCGATCATATTTGCCATTTATGCATGAGGCTTGTCTCACTTGTACCCTCCATCCTTATATCCAGCAATCCACATGAATGCTGCGAGTAGAATCCGATTTTCCCTCAACCGTATATCTACAAAACCCAGAACATAATGTCCATAGCACTGATGGAACTGTTGGATATGTTTGAAGGAGAGGGAGGGCGCCATCATCTTTGGTAGGTCGTTTTTGCCATGGAATCGAATGCACACACTCAAACAATTGCAGTCGAACAAGTCGAACATAGACCACTGAATTTTCATGTTGTTGCATGCAGCACTATCAAGGAGTGTGCTACACAGCCTGGGAGGCCGGACCCCGTACTCAGTCTGTTGGTCGTCACAGAACATGTGCGATTTGACGTGAATCTTTTTAGAAGTACACACAGTTGCATCTTCATGTTGGCAGGGACTGACAGAATCAGGTACTGTGCAATCTATTGCTCATGACAGGTCTGTGCACACTGTTTACACGCAAAGTGAGGGTCTGGTGGAGATTCTGGCAGAAGAGGCCAGACAACTTTCTTGTTGCGAATGTGGCCATTCGATGGAGAGAGATGATGTGTAAGGAGCAACGTCGAGTGTTGGGAACAGGTGGATCAAAGTCACAGGATCTTTCATTCTGAGGATGTAGTGACTTACATATATCAACAAGATTGACCTGTATTCATGCATGGGTGAACGACATACACATCGAAATAAGGACTATGTTGGTGAAGCATACAATTGGGAACTACAATGCACAATATGAGACCAATGCCCACTTGAATTCACTCATGGTGTTGTTGCCCTGGGCAGGCATGAGTAGTACAAGAGGCTAGGTCTGAATTCAATAAGAGCAGCTAGCTGGAGAGGTGCTGAACTCACCTGTTGATAAGGAAGTTGGTGTGGACGATGTCGTCATGTGTCATATCGATGAGTCCATCAAGTCCATCTTTCATCACCAAGACACTGCCTTTAATGACATCCATACAGCCATTCAGCCTCACCATCTTCCTCACCAATCGGTTCCTTGGCGTGGCAGGAGCTGGTCGTTCGAAGAAGACTGTGTAATGTCTGTCTAATGCACCAGGTGTGTGTGGGACACGATCAAAGGTGCAGCAAAGCTGTCTGCATGCTGTCATATATACGCCGAGACCATACTGCTTCACCCAATAGTTGACATCCAAATGGTCAAGAGTGGGCCCACCCTGTACACCATCTTGCACAGGGACTGGGATGACAAAAGGTTTGGTACTTGTTGCGCCATAAAAGATACCTTGAAACACATGAAAGAACATCTAGGTGTGGAGACAAGATTTTAATGATCGGGATGCAATGGTGCACAGGGAACGACTCACAGGCTGACGGCATGCTATTTGCATGGAGACATGTTTGATGTCCGAATCTACCAGGAAGGGTTAGTTCTACGTAATGGCATAGAAGTGACTGTGGGTCAGACAAACGTACCTGTTTGCGATCCGGCACACTCGTAGTTCCCAGCCATGACTTTGACATTGTGTGGGCATGCTGAGTTCAGGCAATAGGAGTTTAAACACCATTCAATGCCCACGTCCTCCACAACAGTTTTGATGGAAGAATGTGGTGTCCAATTGAAGGCAAGAAAGTGAGGACTTGAGTCTACGTGGTGCCAGAGTGTGGGACACAGGTTGCCGCATGGTTGGCCAAGAAAATGTGTGTCTTGCTGAATTTGGAAACTATGCATGGAATTGCCCGCACACCCAATCTTCGTGGTCCACAGTCCCAGATGTCCTGTGTGCGTGACAACAGAGATACCGTCTTGGCTCCACTGTGCATAAAAGCATCCGAGTCCTCGTCCATTCATAAAGACCATGTCTGCTGTGGAAGGAGCACTGACGATGACGTGTAAAAGATGCATGCCGGGCTTAGGTGTTGACAATGTTATGAGGCCCTCTGCCTTGGTATATTGACGACATTCGGCAACGGAATACTGCAAGGTTGGATGGCAATTCTCACATAAGAGGACAAATCCAAGGGATTCCATGAGGAACGTGTGCATGAGCGCAAAGCTGTCTTGCCCACAGAGAAGATTGAGGTCTCGGCATAGATGCCCAATGTCCCCTGTAAACATGGCACGTGCACAAGAGCCGGTCATTAGGCAGTTTGTTGTTTCGCAGACAGCGAGGAAAGACACAGCATGACCGAGCGTCCATGGCTGAATAATGCAAAGCAACCATCTACAACTGACCCTGTCAACAAACTGACGCATGGTATGACATGTTCACCCTACAGTAAGTAGATCTGGGAGTGCGAGCGACTGCAGAATCAATGTCCATATATCCTCATCAACGGCGAGGGCTAGGTGGCTTCATCAGACACAGGGACTTGTCCTGGACCAGCACACATACTTTTGGTCTTTGGCTTGCCTGCCTGGATTGCAGGAGAGATAGGACTGATGGTATCCATCAATATCAGCCTGTCTTGACGGACTTGGTAGAAACTTAGAGGACTCCGGTTGGCTGTCCACTCGATAAATGAAAAGGTGGGCCAATACAAGCCCGACAACAAGATCGGGTAGACTGAAGAGGTCAAAAGGCATGTGCCATATTACATGTCAGTGATGACCGTTGGTCCATTGTGACGTCCCCATTCCTATAGGGATGAGGGAGTGATTCAGGCATCCTATGTTTCAAAAATCAGGTCTCAGTTGCTATCGACCGACATTGGGAGGATAAACTTACCTGAGCGGCCAATGATGTGCCAATGATGTGTTAAGTCTGGAGTATGAAAGGGTAATTTCAAATTCCATTAATCACATGGAGTCTACAAGAGTGTTGACATGACTAATCAAGTTGTTTGATCGATCAGGGAGTAGTTAATTGATTGCGGCGTCAACACACCTACCTATCTTTGGTTTCTAACAATCTCAAACAATACGTTCATGGCCAATCAATGGCTAAATGACAGTGTGATGTGTCAAGGCGCAAATGAGACTGACATGGACAAGGCATCTTTGACATTGCCGGTCACTGGGCGTGATCACTCGCGAAAAAAAAAAATCATGTGGACCAAAGAAAAAAAGTGTCTGTGAGACTGGGCAGAAAAATGATGTGTGCCAGGTGAACGACCGACAAGGACGACCCAATTACAGCTTCTTGGTTAAGTGAGCAGGGAAATGCCAAGTGTCGAGCATGTAATTACTGTATGTCAGCCCAAAAAAATAAATTGAAGCTGGAACTTCGAATAAAGGAAGAGAATGTGAGCCAATGTACGCCTGGAGACAATCTAACTTATCCATCCTCCTTCTGTGTACAAACCGAATCCAACCATGTCTGAAGCCAACAAATCAGTTGACAGCAACCTGTTCGAGGCTCTGTCAGCCACGACAAGAGCGCTGAATGCAGCGAGCACCACACGCTTGAGCATTATAGCAGGTACTAATAACCCACGTTTCTGGGACCCGAAGATCTGCAGTGAACAATGGTATGACACCAAAGGGGAGCCATTCAGCTTGATCTTTCCTGCCTTGATCGAACCCACGGAAAAGCACTCACACATTGATCCATACTTCTCACTTCCGACCTTGAAGCAGGTACGAGTTTCCTTGTAGAATCCATGCTCTTGCTAACTTGGACTCCAGCTGGAACTGAGGGATGTGCACACTGTCAAGGCGCAGTTCCAGCTCCGGACTTTAGATGACAGTTACCCTTCAGAAGCTGTGGTGTGCAGCAAGAAGGCCACAAACACTTTGATGTTGCTCATCAGCAAATGTGAGAGCATCAGGGGCAATGGTAGGCATCTCACTTATGCTGGTGGCTACATAGCCTGATGGTTATCAGCAGATAAACGTGAGGTGATTCAATGTCTCCATTATGCAGGAACCTCCAGTGTGGATCCCTTGCACTTTGTGGTTCACAGCGACCCTCTGTTTCCAGAGGCTGGTGAGGTGAAACAGGAGGTCATGCCCGAGTTCAGCCTGGAGGACTTTGAAAGTGAGTGCAAATCAGAGACGAATAGAATTGTGCTCATAGACAAATTTTTAGACACAGACTTGACATTCACAGGCAGTAAGACTTTGCCTTAGTGGATACCCAAATGACTGACAACGTTTGTTGGAGAAGATGTGTTGAAACAGAAGTTTGCTCCCAAAAAAATCTCTGACCCTTGCGTCCCAGAAGCAGCAGAACATGGTCAGTGTTATCATGCAAGTGCCAGGATTGAAGCTGACATACCTCCAGGAGTTGAGGATTGGAAGATGAAGCACTTGCCAGACCCACAGGGGCATTACAACACGGTAATAGATCTCTTTGACCTCGAGGAAATTCCAGTAGTGGTCCCCAATGTCTGTGATGCCGATGGTGTACTGATTCACCCTGTGGAATACAGCAAGAAACTGACGGCCGGCCTGCCAGTTGTAGTCGAAGTCATCATGCAGCTGTGATTACATATTGACTTGGGAGAAATCAAGCGCTCACCATGTTACAGGTGGACCTTCGCACCAGACAGGAAAAGGCCGACAGGAAGTAGGATCTATCAGACCACTCTGAAGTCCCTGAAGCTCCTTCTGTTGGCAAATGGGGGAGAATCCGTCAGCACGAAGACTACTGCACAGATCAGCAAAGGAAAAGGGAAACGCAAGGCTGATGGTCAGGCGGGTCAAGGCTCACCATCCAAAAAGGGCCAGAAGAGTGGTGGGGAGACAGTAGGATAAGAGTTTTCAGGTTAGATGACATTCTGAATTTGGTGTGTACTAAAAAGATTGCGGTAAATTTTGTGTATATCTTGGTTTGTGAAAAAAATGTGCATGCACCTATTAACGCATGAAGAGAATTGACATTGATGGTTTGGTTGATGAAGAAACTAAAGGATTCTACCTTGGAACGTGTGGGTTTTATGGAATGGCAGCAAGCCAAAACCAGAGTGCAGCAGGGTGTGAGCTGGTTTGTACTGCTGGCTGACTAATATTCCTGTACTTGGGACTATGACTGTGTATGTTGCATGCGATCTGGTAAATCGGTGGGTGAAATATGATATTAGGCTTGTATTGTTAAATCTGACATCTCTGTAGACGTTCCTCACAGACAGCAAGAACTGCTGTCATACAGACACTTTCACCACATGATCATTGTCAGATCATTCACAGAGGTTTTCAAGTCATAGAGGACCCCAAAGTGCGGTTGAAACCTTTATGACTTATGTCACTTTCAGCCTATCGATGCAAGGCAGAGATCTTATGTGGACATTCTTGCTGACCGGTACTCTTCAATCAAAGGTCGGGAAGTGAGTCCACTCACCTGCGCGGGACAAAAACAGAATCAGTAAGTGAGGTTCATTCAAAGGCATTTGATGCAGAATAACAATATTCTCAACTGTCATCTTCCAAAACTCATTGTCTGTAGGCTCGACCACCCAGTCATGGGGACCTCACAGAATGTCCAATGTCTCGCTGCCATGTGAGTCTGCTTTCCAAGACAGAGTTTGGAGAAATGGAATGTGCCGTGTGCTGGGCACCAGCTTGACAAATATTTTTTAGTTGACCTTGGTGTGAGCCTTGTTCTTTCCTTGCCATTTGTTCTGCACTTAACCACTGTTGCAACTAGCCTGAGATGATCACACAATCAGTATGAGAGCTCATTGATATGTTCGAAGGAGAAGGGGCGTTCATCTTTGGTAAGGACTGTCTGTAACTTGGTGGAGTCAAACTCATGGACTCTAGTGGAACACCATGGACATGAAAAGCCCAGGTTTCATGTTGAAAAGGTGGCGACCATTAACAACATTGGAAGGCACTTTCCGATGAGGGATGACACTAGTGTCCTGATTGCCCCTGATCTGCTGTTTGAGATGCCCGACATGCTGGGAGGTACATTTGGTGTCTTCTCATCTCAGCAACCAATCTTGAACGTGAGCAGACATGGCACAAAGGTTGGCAAACGACATCACTGTGGTCATCATCTATGCCTACATGGATGAACTTGCAAACCACCTTGTGTCAGAGGCCAGCAAACACGAGAACACACCATACGTGTCAAACCATGGCCACCTCATGGATCTCGTAACAAGGTATGGGGGTGGATCATTGGGTACAGATAACGAAGCTTGATTCTGCAGAGGGAATGACCGAAGAAAGAACTATGTGGTGAGGTAAGTACAACAGGGTGGTGTGTGACAAATGTCATATCTATTATATTCAGTTGTCGACTATGATTGTAGTAATGTCTTCATGCTTGGAAGCTATCTCCTTACTAGTCCAAATATCATGTACCAAAAATGCACTTACACTGCAGAGATTGTGCAAGTCCAAAACTACTTGCAAGTGCTGGTAGCAGAGAGTCACATGCGGGAACAGGCTTTTATCACACAGATGCCCCTAAAACTCCTTCGACAACACCATGTCAGAGCCCAGCATCACCGAATTGCTGCAAACTTCGAAGAAAGACTGTGCCATTATATTCAGTAGGTATTTGTACACTTGACAATAAAACAAAATGTTCACCAATACATAACAGTCGAGTGTCAGTCTCTAGGAGACATTCACATCTGCATCATATCTCACAAGCCAATAAATGCTGAATTTGAAGCCAGCAGTGATCAGATGATATACACTGGATCACCCTCAATCATAGCAACGAATACCTTGTACAATGAACCTTCAGAATTTGACCATGCGTGTATTATTTGCGGCATGGACATCCAAAAGCTGAAATTGGACCAGGTACTGCCAGACGTATCATGACTGATCCCAAGACCTTTGTGGTATACACAGAATGACTTGGATTGGCCAAGGACTTAGTAAAGGCGGCTACAACGATTAAGAAAATGGAAGGATTAACAACATCACAATACGCCCAATGAATAACGAAGAAAAGATCTAAAAAAACAAACTGGCATGTACTTGTACAACTAAAGTGTCGGTGAAATCAAGGATAAAGCTTGATATGCCTACTCAGTCTTGTTGCCAGAGACAGAGGATCAGAACCAAGAAATTAAACGAGTGATCCGACCTAATTTCACTGAGCAACATACCATGAGAGACCATGGTTGCATTGTGGTAGGGATCTTGCTCGAGGTGTCAAAATGAACGCGTCGGACAGAGTCTCGTCGGGTGAGCCTTGGTAGGCTGAGATGTTGGAAATTGGATGGATCAGACTTACCCAGTCAGGGGGTATTCCTAATAACAAATGAGAGAGGAAACAAGTGAGACAGTGGCGTGATCGATCAAAAGCGTGACAAGAGTCCATCAACACCTGTGATTGTTTCGATTGTGTTCACTCGGTCTGTGAGTTGTGGGTGGTTGTCTGGAGGGTAGAACCGGGTTTGATGAGGGATGATTCTGCGAAGTGAAATGACGCAAAGAAGAGAAACCAATGGATAAAAGTGGGAAAACCCAGTCTTGCCAACTGGAAAATTGTTCTGACTACCACCTGCGAAATGACAAACGCTAAAACAGCTTGTGAGTACTTTCAACACCCTCATACTTGACTGATGTGCATGATGCCACAGTTTTGCGAACCAGGGCTATGGTGCAAATCATGTGTCAATACTTGGATCACCTACCTGATTTGCTTTCGTGCATGCATGCGAGCAATGAGTTGAATGACATCACGAGCGCTGTAGCCACAAAAAGGTTCAATGACATCATAGCACCCTTTGTGGGTGCACATGGAGGGGAAATGCGGCACTTGTTGCATATCGCAACAACTTTGATCACAGGTTCATGCGCGACACAGATGCTCATGGGAAGTGACAAATCACCAAAGAACCTCAATCTGATCACACCCTTTGAATGCGCGGATGTGCTGTATGCTTACATTGTGTCCGACTTGCAGTACGCGCATGTGGACACAGATGCTACCCCTCACCGTGCGTTTGGAGACTCATTGAACAGTTTTGTGATATTTCAAAAGGGCGACTTGAACATTACAGTCTCTGAGGCTACACCAGACGGAATATTCAATGTCATCACTTCCTCACCCACCACCGCTGACATGACCATTATGACTCCTGGTGGACTGGCAGTCTTTTATCCCCACTGGACCATGAGGAAAATAGCATTGGAGAGCCACCGGATGAGGAGAGCAAACTTCGACAGTGAGGAACAGGTGTTTGTGGGGCCAAGCGTTGGATGTGCAGGGAAGTCCATTTTCAGTGTGGAGAGGACCACAAACTTCCTGGAAGAGGCATGCAGGGCGAGATGCCCCTCTCTGTGGCGAAACATTGCAGATGAAGGGGAGCAAATTCTGGTCATCAAATGGGACGAGAGATATTCCATGAAGGCCTTGGTAAGGCGTTCAGAAACCATGTGGTGCTTGGCATTGTACTGCCAGAACAGATTCTGTTGTTACAATCCTGATAACAATGCCTGAACTGCTTCCCTACCCGTTATACCTGCGCCAGGAAACCTGGCGAGAATTCAGCTGCAAGAGGCAGAGATTAATGAGCACTGGCTGGTACGTCTTGTCTTGTTCGGGAGTTTGTGAACGCTATCGCTGACAGTGAAGGTAGCATTATGATGGGTTCATGCGCAGACTAGTCTATGGAATGAGCATGTAAACACCCCATGTGGTGTCGGTCCCCTTCAGAGATGGAATCGACAAGCTTGGCGACATCTCTCACCTGCAGGTAACACACTGGGTTAACCAACTGGGACCTGTGTTTGCAGCACCGAACAGATTGATTCGGATGATAGCTGGTATTATGGAGAATGCGGACGATGTCGCAGGCAACATTTTGGGAGTGAAACATGCTCGCGGGAGAAAGAATGACATCATGGACTGCAATGAGGTAGACATGGAATGGGTCAATCGTATCATGAAACAGTGAGTGCAACATCTCTGGTTGTGATTATTCACTGACCAAGACCAGAACAGTTAGGGAGAGTAATTTCTGGCGTTCAGTGGGTGATATGTAGATCAATTCGCCAAATAATGTAGAATGGATAGGTTGAAAGTTAAGGTTAGAAAGTTATGGTCATAAGAGCTGGTAATGACATGTACATGAGTGAGAGAGTGAACTGCAACGACCTGAACTGCAAGCGTCATCCAGGCAGGTCTCAAGGAAAGGCAAAGATATCAATCAAAGGACATTTTTGCGGGAATGTGCAGTACTGTACAGGAGCTAGACACACATGGGAATTGTCAAAAAATGTATAGCAGATAGGATTCGCATGGAAAAGTGATGACTGGAAAACAAGGGTCATGCTGCACAAGACAGGGAGTCAGGGACTTGCTGCGTCAGCAGCAATACCAATCCATAACCATTCGTTTTTGGATATGTTGGACCCTGACCGCTCATTTTGGGTCATGTTAGACCCTGATGCCGACTTTCACACAAGCCGATGCAAGATCTCGTTGTATCGCATTGATTATCAACACATCTAGTACTGATCATCTGATGCGCATAATCGTGATTGTATTATTAGTATACTACAGTTCGAATGAACAAGCTATATATCAGTAGATTACTCAGAATTGGATGAAGTCTCTCCTACGCCTGCCTGTGAGGGACCAACATCCAACATATACTGCAAATAATTGATGAACTCAGTTTTTTCTTCACCGGTGAGGCTGTTGAAAGCTGACACGATCACTTTGAATTTTTCATTGTGATGTTTCCCACCGAAAGGATCAACAGTGATAACAGCTACTCACTGTTCCTGCAACGTGCAGTGGGTAGCACTGCCAACCGAGCCCATCACATATTTGAGGGCCTTCAGTGGTGAAGCGCCAAGAAAGGCTTTGTGTCTCTCACACCACACAAAGCGAATGACACCAGCCATGATAAACACATTTTGGAATTTTGCGATGACAGTGATATTCCCATGCTAAAAAACCTGTAGTAAGTAACACGTTAGAAGCATGACATCAACATACATCATCCACCAAAAATGAGTGCATAAACAGCAAGGGATTGGTGCCACAAATCAGCATGTCCACCCTTGTAGTGCAATAACTTTCTGCTGCTGCTGCCGTGCTCCCTCGGGGGGGAAACAGCATATAGAATATGAAAATGCTGTTGTAGGTATCATAACCTGGCTAGGCACTAGCTATAATAATGCGAAACCAGTATAAGTGAGTCTCAGCTCTACCTAGTTGCTATACTCGCAGAAGCAAGAGCATTTGACCCTAAAGGGGATGCAAGGAAAGCGAAGATCCACAAGTGAGTGCTGATCAACCCTAATCAAATGCAATGAAACGTGAAGTAAACACAAAGAAACACGATGGAATGCGGTGAAATGCAATGAAATGCAAAATGTGAAATGTGCTGAAGGCGTGTGTGGGAAAGCGAAATGCAATGGTCGCATGA
>Ga0310811_10009521_pt1 | contig 12547 bp, 16 predicted proteins | sample YCmetagenome_FD_207642 | JGI IMG/M metagenome (GOLD analysis project Ga0310811, IMG submission 207642) | Soil microbial communities from experimental microcosm in Duke University, North Carolina, United States - YC | ecosystem: Engineered > Artificial ecosystem > Soil microcosm > Unclassified ... | reverse complement strand
CGTTGGCCTTCGCAGGCCTTCGCGCGGTTCCGATCATGGACCGGGCTTGTCACGCCCCTTTGGACCGTCTTTTTTCACGCAGGAAACTACTAGTGGAATGGACGGTTTCCCCGCCAAAATTAGGGTGAGCCCTGCTCTGGACTAGAACTCACAGGAAAAAAAGACGGTCCTGACGCGCGCTAAGACGGTCCAACGCGCGTCAAAACACGGTCCGATCATGATATTTCCTCGGATTTCACCCATCGATGCCCCCCAATGTTGCTGAACTCGCAGCTCGTCTTATATCCCTATCCTCCTCAATATTTTTCCGTCTCTCGCTTGCTAAAATCACGCCATATCGAAGCTGTTCCGCCCCAGGTCTGTAGCCATTCCCTGCACTCTAACACCATGTTACACACTCCGACTAAAGATACAAGAAGCAACCAGTGAATACATGCAGATTACCAACTTTCAAGCGTCACTGTCGTATTCTCCTCTGTAACCCCCCGCAGATTCCAGCGTGGCCTAGCACCATCAAGACCATATGGCATGCGTTCTGAATCGCAGCAGAAGTCAAAGGTCACGAAGTGTATCGCAACGCCGGCAAGATTAAACAGTTTGAGCGGCTCGCACGGGTTGCAAAAAAGGGCTTCATTGGCAAACTCATGCACACCAGCAAAATCGAGGAGGTCACGCTTGAGCAAACCGCTTGAGCAATCCAATCTCAACCCGGTAATCCCGAAGCGAGGCCAAGCACAGTACAGATAAATTTGATGAATTCGAGAAGCACATTTGTCATGTTGCGATGCGAACGAGGGAGGACAGGGAGCTGGAACTGAGTGTTCAGTTCTTCGTCCACGGAGGTATCTCTTTGCTTTGCTTGGATAGTATCAACCAGCCGAAAGCAACTTGCGTGTGAGTTTCCTGGCAATAAACTCCCGTGTCATATCAATCTCATTGATTCTGTTCGGGTCAGGCTGGGTGGGCTCGGGAGCCAAATTTTGAAGCACTTGGTAGGGCATTCTTGAACCTTCGTTATGCTTCTGCCAAATTCGATTTTTGAAAAGCTTGACGATGAAGAATTGGATGACGGCACCAAAATCGTCTTGAATTGCGGGCAGTAGGAAAGTCTGGATATTTCACCGAGTCTCGATGGTGAGTTCTTCTGGGGGGGGGATCGACGGTTAGTGGGTCTTCACATACGACTCCTCCCATGTTTGCAGAGTCCATGAAGAGTAGGAAGTCGTAAAACCGCTGTATTTTCAGGTACATATGTCTGAAGAGTTCATGTGATGTCACTGCTGTGGTTATGGAGGTGGCATATGTGTGAGCGGTACCTGGAGGCTTCAACGTCGCTAGCAAAATCCGGCTGAAGTCCGCGTAGATGATGTGAGATCCAAGTCGCTTGAATTCAGCCAGCTTCTGGATGAACATTTTCCTCATAAAGCCCATGAATGAAGCGATAAATATTTGGGTCATGAAGATGGGAAGCACTTGTGCTGATCCAGCGCCAAAAGTGATCAATTGCTAGCGTGGCCGGGCTTTCGAAATTTCGTTGTTGATATCCGCACCATGTTGACAGAATTTGCGGATACATTCGTGCGACGGCATTCTCGGCCTAACAGCAATGTGCAGGATGTCATTAGGTACGTCGACCTCCGTCCGCGACAGCAAAAAATCCACGGCAACTTCGCTTCTAGTCACAGCTGCCCACGAAATTGGAGCATGAGAGTTATCCCCAGTGTATTTGTTATATAAATCAGGGCGGAAGGAAGAAAGCTTGTTGAAATCGACGCCCGGTTTCAGGAAAATACTGAGGCAGTCAGGGTTATGGGCTATGGCAAAAAACAGGGGGGGGGGGGGGGACCCAAACCAGAGGCAATGTCCACATCCAGGAGATCGGGGTGCTGTTTGACGAGGGATTCAACCATCCACGGCTTTCCGTGTCCAAGCGGGATGAATAGAAGTGAGGGCACAGTGCCAGCTCAAGTATTCCTGGTTGCATAGCGCATCAGCGGACGAGTAGGATGACGGAGTTGAATATACCATACTTTGACGCTATAATGAGATAGAGCGACGATCCCAGTTTTCTCGTTGTAGGTCACAAGGCTTCTGCATGCGGCCACGATATCCGTAGTGTCCATAACACCAAGGTCCTCATTGAGACTCGACTGCCGAACTTCGATCATCATTGCTTCATTGAGCTTATCAAGCGTCAAAGGAGTGAATGCGCCGGCCAGGAAAAGCAAGCAACGCCGGGCAATTGGAAAATCGTCTTTCCCTCTTTCTTTGATGGAGTGAATTATCCTATCGTACGTTTCATACAATCCAGCTGGAAGGTCGTCGAGGGCTTTCAGAATACTGTCAGGTCTTTTGCACGTCGTGATAACGTCCAGTTGACACTGAACCCAGCGAAACCTGCGGGTGATCATATAACGATGAATTTCAAAGTAGCGAGTGAATCACGATGCCGTTTTACTTACATGCCTTCCGCTTTTTCTAACAGTTTCTCCAAAATTGTCGTCTTCAGCGCATCAGGTAGGCGTGACAAACGCTTCTGATTCTTCAGCTGCTCCGTAATGTGCGCGCATATATCTGCTTTCATCTGTTCTGCGCTGTCCTTCAGTGACAAGGTGGGGAGATCATAAAAGACGTCTTGGATCTCTGGTTCACTTCTACTGGTAACGAAAAGTCGTAGTCGAGCATCTTTGGCAAGGTTTACAAGATGTCCGACCAGGTCGGAGTAGTCCTTACATTCGTCCAAAGCATAAATCACAAGGACTGGTCGGCAAACTAGTGCCGATGCTTCAATTAGAAACTTTCGTAGATAATGAAGATTTGTGAGATGCAGCTTTCCATCGCGTCGTTGCTACCAGAGGTTTCGCAGAGAAGGAAGATCCGCTTCTTGTTGCACCCATGGCTCGCGTATCTTGGTAATCCAGTCGTCTCGAGATTGTTGAAGTAGCTGAACAACCAAGGAGCGCAAAACTGCAGCTGCGCTTGTCGTTCGGTCGTCTCTGAAATTACAATAGAAGAAACCGAGCGTCTGTGGCTCAGCTTCACAGCTATCCTGAGTTTCGTCGATGACAGAGGAACTGCAAGTTCAGAAGTTAATCGGAGTGGTCTAAAAACTCTCCAGACGAGTCCAAACTTACGCAAGGATTGTCTTTCCGTGTCCAGCTGTTGTGAATGTCAGCGACATGTAATGAATGGTGAATGGTAAAATTTACGCTGGCCATTCAACCATAGAAATGCGTGTTCTGATGTATTCCAGGCCATATACTTATCGGTACGGAAAATCCAACGACCGGTTCCGGGGTTTCGCTGGCTACGGCAGGTGGCATGCTTGTCATCGCAGGATATGGGACTCATCCATCGAAGAAACTTTTGACGTTCCTCGGCTATGTGCGTGTGAACAGGATGAGGAAGAAACTGGCAGTTGGTGACTCACCTTTTTCGCGCACTTTTTGTGCAGTAGAATCTTCTCTTAATTCCTGGACTCCTTGACTGATTTCCTTGATTGTGTTCCTTACACTGCATTAGATTTTGGAATGTATCATGAATGAGTCAGCTTACCATGAGTCGATTGCTAGAATTGCTGTAATGTCGACATAATATTGCTGGACTTTGTCAAGCAACCATGTCTTGACCATCGACTGGAGGATACCGAAAGTGAGATTTGAGATTCTCCAAGGGTAAGGTCACGCTGAGTCTCGCCTCCGGAGAACTCAGCCAGTGTCCGGGACACGGAATCAAATGCGGTTGCTCCGCCACTCCCTTCAAGCTCATTGATAGCGACAGAATAGAGGATGGAGTTCACTGCCAAAGTGCTGTACATCTTCGGTTGGTCTATTATGATCCTCGACTCCACCAAGATCTGGACGTTCCGACGGCGACCACCAAAGGATGATGTCCTGTTGAATTAGTCGCCAGGAAAAGCAAATATCCGACAATAACAGTGGCTGATCACCGTCGATGTGACCTATAGGCACATCATAATAACACGCTAGGGCGATTGAGCGATCCAGTCAGGTTCCTAGTGACAGGTAGCGCTGAACCATCTTTACAAATTATTGTGGCCTTAAGGGGAAAGAAGAGGCGAGTAAAGACGAATCGGATGCGAGTGTTGTGCGCGGGTGGTACTGGCAGGTCTTTGAGAGTGGATCCAGATTCCAGAGACATACGAGCTGAAATGAGCTCAATAATAAGCGGGCCAACAATCTCACAAGAAAAGTAGAGAAAAGAAAGACTTCCTCAAAAGTTATTGATAAGGACACTGGCAGGAAGAACGAACCGGCGAAGAACTGCTATGAAACTCGGACTCAGAGGCCCGGGAAGCGCCGAGAAACAAAGCTTGAATACAGCGGATGAGAGCCTCTGTTGCTCTAAGTCATGACTGAAACCGAGGAGAGTATGGACTACCCTCACTGGACCATGGAAAATGGCACCCAGGCCCCAGCCGCCACCACTGGCCAAACACCCGGGCCATGCCCACAATCTACCACTATATCCAGCAGTGCTGGTGACGGCCCGGGCGAGGACATCGAGTTGCCTTTCCCTGCAGAATTTAATACTGCGACACTGGCAAATGCAGCAGCGGAGCTGCCAGTGGTGTATTTGTCAATGTGAGATCACAAATAGTCGATTCACATAGACACAATGCTTACCGAAACCAATGTTCAGTTCAAAATTATCGGTCAAGGTCCTGCAAGGGCACTGCCGTCGGTTTGGACTCAAGACCAGTGGCAACAAGGCCGCCCTCCGGGCTCAGCTGGAGGACTTCAGCAAGAATCGTGCAGCTTGGGAAAGGTGCGTGTAGGAAGCCAACTCTCTGTTCCAGGAAATCTCACACTATCACCATTACTAGTCTTCGTCCAGGTGCGCACAAGCAGCACAAGGGTCCCCGAAAGACCACAGCAGGCATAATCAAGGCAAAGAAACTGTCTACATTGCGCCTTGCCGAATTACGTAGAGATGCTGACTTGATTGTCACCAAAGGAGCTCAAAATACGGCAGTCGAACGTTCCAAGGACATGCGAACTCCACAGCAGATTGCAGCGGTCATCCCATGGGTACGCTATATGACAAAAGAAATCAAGAGTATGCTAACTTGTGGCTCAGGCTCTGAAAACCATTGCCATGTACCCGTTCATTCCCGAGCCAGAGATGATCACTGAGCCTGAAATGCCTGAAATTGGTGGTGCATCACTCCAAAATCAAACCGAGAGCATCTCTGTTGTCACATCACAGGTTCGTAATTTCCATTGAGCAATCACTGCATTCTAATATGTTTTTCGAGATTGCCGATCAAGTGAGTGCTAAAATAATGGCCCAACTTACAACAAATCTCCCTACTGGCTCCACGTCATCCCACTCCCATGTCCTGCCCGATCCACCAGATGGCAGTGAATGCCCAACAACCCCATCTTCCCATGGCAACACTACACCAAAACCTGGTGAGGAATTACATCGTATCACACTAGGGGATGGGAGTGTGCTCAACTTTACGCTCGATGATGTGCCGGATCCCATCGCTGTCACATTTGTGCAAGATATCTGCCGCCTCAATGCCATGTGGGATGATGACAGCTCTCACTGGGGTGGGGAGTCAGTATTGACCATTCGAGAACGCCCCATTCCGATCAAATACTGGCCTGAAGTGTATCGTTATGGCAAAGCAGGCCAGTGGGCAGGAACGAAAAGCCGCTGGACAGACTGGAGGGTATGTTATTTCCTTCATAGTACTCATTTCTAGTAGCTAATATATATTTCATCAGGATGTTGTTTCTAGATATCGTCAGGGCACGGCAGAAGACTTCTGGAAAGTTTTTTCTGTTGATGGGCACAAGATGACCTTCACCGCTATTGTCGCTCAGTTGCGCAGACAACGCATAGCTGAGAAACAGGATATTGTTGCACGCGCCCATGAGGAGTTTGGAGACATGTTCGACTCGAAATTCACATATCGAAAGGGAAACGAGACCCATGTCATGAAGGATCCATCAGCAATTGCTCGTCGTTATCAGCAGTTAACAGAAGTTTAACTATTAGTCAAGTATATGCAAGTTCAATAAATCACGGGTGATGTCAAAGGCGGGAGAGGAGCACTAAGAGATTTACTGAAGAAGTGTGCCCTCTGAGCACGGTCTGAACATCTGGCCAAGTCATCTCAAGTCCAGATGCCATACGAAGAGTATTACTCTCCAGGATGGCTCCTCATTAACTCGCAGACTGAATTGGATGGGGCCAGGTACTCGAGGTAGGCAACCGCACCAAAGAATTCGTATCCAAATATCAGGATAACGATCTGGATACTGATGATAACTGTGAAGCGCACGAAGTTCGGGGGAACCTGGAACATCACAGGAGGGGTAGACACAGAATCTATGCTGTCATTTGGATAGAAATGTTATATACTTGCTTATATACTTTACGGAGCACGAACCTTGCTGCATGCACGCCACTGACGCAACCTGGACTACAGAAGGATTCGAGCGTAACCATTGATACGGCGTATGCACAAGATGAACGCAATGAATATGATCAGCAACATGAACATGGCAAGTAGATTCAGATACATCGCGTACTTTAAATTCTTGATTCGCCCTAGACAAGTCCTCGGGAACTTGAAGGTGAACTTCAAGTTGGTGTCAAGGACATATTGGAAATGTATGAGATCCAACCTTCCCTGTGACTCTGTTAGAGGTTCAAATTCAGAGATGGTAGCATCATATGTATACATCGACTTACCTGCCTAGTTTGCCTTTGCTAAGAAATTTGACTTCAGCACTATGAAGAAGCTCACTGGGGCACCGGGAGAAATATGCTTAATTTCCAATATTTGCAACAAATCGCACCCTCATCAAGCAGTGACTCTAGAACATCCTTCGAGCTTCATGGTGAAGGAGAAGGCGCGCAAGTTGAATGTTCTGGAGGGCCGCCGCCGCATGTGATGCTCTGATGCGGTTTGATACAAGTCAGGCCACTTTCCCACAGTATGCTTAAGTGGTTAAGCTTTGAGTGCCACAGTGTATACTTCATTACCATTCAGGATGGTTCCGAACACGAAGATCGCATTAACTGAAAGCTTGGGCCTCATGAAAACCACCCTATGCGACTACAAGACTACAGATCCGAGTATAAACGGTATAACAGCTCAATGCATCGGTGTGGACGCTATAATCTCCGGTTATGCTCCAGGCGCTTGGAATCAACTATACATCCTTGTCTATGAAGGTGCTGTGCCATCGATGTAATTCTTGCGTTAGTATTTGCAAGGTATTAAAGCGCGGTTCCAGCACCATGGTAGGCTGCAGTTCAAAACCTTCGGGATACTACCTCCAGCTGTTTCATAGAATTCCCTCTTTCACGCACCGAACCTCAATCTCTTCATTCCTCTTCAAGCCATCATGGTGCTCAATACCATACAGCTGCCCTTCTTCCCAGTCATACGTGCTGATGAACACATTGGTCTGGAAACCTTAATCGTTCCCTGCTTGATAATTGGTCGCGTTCGCGATGACCTCGGCGAGGGCTATATTCGAGTCTTCGAAGGGACGACGATCAGCTACTGCTGCCGAAACTATTCCTTGCAGATAGTCATAGGGAAGAACGCAAATTTAGCATGGCTTACATCGGAATATCTTTCAAGAAGTTGAATTGGTGAGCACGTAGTTAATGGGCGGGCTCGTTCGCTTACTGGACTTGTACGGCATGAAACCTGGAGAACCTGCCAGGCTGCCGACATAAAACTGTCGAAAGAAAGCCCTCAGTATATGGGTTCATTTCGAGAGTGATCTCCTCTGTAAATGTGGTGTATAACATAGAGCTATTTTCTGTAATACAAGATGTGATGTTTTGTTCAGATTTACGGGAATGATTTGCTTGCCATTTGGATACTGCTACCACTTCCCACATCGTCAAGCCGACGCTGTCCCCGGTGGGAAATAAAGAAGCTTGCAGTTATTGGGAATAATCACTATAAGAGTAGATAGAAGCGTTCCGCTCCTGGCAGTTAACCACTGCGGTGAAGGTCGTGGTATAATTCTTTCCAAGACCCCGGGGAGGGGAACCAAAGATGTCACGACCTAGGCACGAAACCACTCATGAAAGCAAATCCAATTGCAGTCTGGGCAACAGGAGAGCCGCTATAATTAGAATCGTTCACGGCAGGGAGGAGACTATCTTGTCGAATACGCTGCCATGAGATTTCAACAATACACGAAAAAAAAGTCTCACATACTTGTCGACTCGCTGTACGGGACTCCATTATAATGCTTGTGCGCACCCCCAACATCATAATTTGCGGCAGAAGTGCCACTGAAGAGGGCAGTAACATCTAACGTTTCGAATGCCTTGGTATATGCTGTGTAAAACAAGAGTGGTGAGATCGAAAATGACAACACAAATCGCACGCACTATATTGAGCCGAACTATTTGACAGAAGTGCCCTCAGTACATCATTAAAGGCGCTACTGCTAATATCGAGTTCAGTTCCTGGTAGAGTGACTAACCACTTGATCAGCGTTGACAAGAGCAGCGTGTTCCAACTGCAGGGAAAGTTCGAATGAGTATTTGAAAGAAAAACTGGATGCGCATATTTACTAGGCATTCAGAAGAGTGATCATCGTGAAGATTGTGTATGTGAGCAATGCGTACCTCCAGTGTCTCTTATCTTTCCGTATAACCTAAGTTGGCTTTGCCAGCGCAATGGCAACTCAAAGCCCGAACAGCAAGATGCTCTTAGTTACTAGGTCATGTCTCAGAGCCTCCTTCATCGAGAATGTGAGCAGCCTGAGAAATATAAACTTAGAACGTATCGGTATGGCGCAAGATTCAACTGACCTCGTCCTGATTACGAACGATACAGTGGAAATTAGAGACTATCAAAGTCAAGGCTGTGGGGTACTCGAGAATTGTTCTGACTGCCCGATCTGGGAGAGCCATGTAATGGAAATACCATAAGGCGTCCATAGAGCCCAATCCAAAACGCAGAATAATGGTCCGTGACCATGACTGTCGCTAATGGAAAACTACGGCAGATGTCGGTGAAGAGCGCCTGTTGGTTCGCGCAAGGAACGCAAATAAGCAAGTGGATGTACCTTGGATTTGAAAGGCAACGAGGACATCGTTGACAACATTGCGGGCGAGCACGCGATCCAGGACGTGTCACAGATTGATGCGAAGCCTAGTTATGACGTCGACCGAAGCATCGTACTCCAAGATATCCTCAGAATCCCTGCAGTTTATGTCACTGGGTTTAAAATGGTCCCCAGCTGGGGTGCAGGGAGTTAGTCTGGGTGCTATTTTTTCGGCATTTAGTCTCAACATCTGCGAAGCTATATAATGAATGGACATACGTAGATGTGTTGTTATATCCACGCAACTGCAAGGACACATACTCCGATCACTGAACATCTGGACTAAAATTTTAAGAAATGCACCAATACATGAGCGGTGGACATGCGCCCGTTTGCAGATTGTTATGCACCTTCCTGAATCAAGTCCTCAACAACATCTTTGAGATCATCTCGCTCGACTTCGAGTACCTTCGCAAAGGTTCTCCAATGTTCAATTTCATGGGTCAAGGTTACGCTCTCGCGTTCCTTCGCTGCCAAGTCGATTGCATGTTGAGCCTCTAGAGAATTAACAGTGTCAATAGTTTTGAGAAGGTGAGCCTGCGTGTCTGATGTTCGAGCAATATAGGCGTCTACCCGAGCCTCCAGGGAGGTGACCTACATTAACGTATCTATCAATGATATTTCCCTGGCTGACTGTGCTATATACTCACTGACCTGTTCGTCCTTTTTCCAGAGAGCTTCTTTCAAGTCATCTCGCTGATCCTTGTGGCCCATATGTACCTGTATATATTATACGACAGTCTATACATCCAGGCTGTCCGAGTCGTAGATCAAAACTTAATACCACATGTAAGTGAATGTGCAAGTTACGGCTGGTCTGCGTAAATGTCTTCGCAGACCTTAGGTCTGTATCTGTGCCGGAGTCTCGGCAGATTAATGCGGAGTTGTAACACCACATCTGCTCATCATCCCCCATCGTCCTCATCGTTGCCCGCCTGCCCGCCCGCCGTCTTGAAATGAATGCTGATTTTGGGCTCCGTCTTAACCGAGTGATGTCAAGTGCAATGTCAACCTCTCTTCTCTTGTCCATTTCAGGTGTTTCTATCCCGCCCGCGTGCTCACACCCATATGGACCTCTCAACATCACAGGCTGACATAGCCTTCCTATCCAGCCTATGTCTACGCATTTCTGGAAGCAGGCTTGTTACTGACTGTGCGACCTGCGGCAGTACTGTTGGCCTGACAATCTGTCAGAGTGACAAGAATGAAAATGCAGGCAAGCCAATGGCCAGGGTAAGTTCTCTCATTCTGATATGCTTGATATCATGTTGACCTGCTTCGTTAGCATCCAATTTGTGCGTTCTACACATCGTCGTCATCATTGTCGATACTAACACTGTCATCAAATCAGTCCATTGCTATGCCACTCCCGGCCTCGCGCACACATGTGCCATCAACCAAACCCTCCCCCACTGACACTCCTGTTGAAGTCCAACTGTATAACTCTGACTCAAGACGCCAGGTTTGGCCCCACCTGCATGTTTGACGTGTACTTGTGGTGGGGCCATTGACTTGATCGGTTTCCTCGAGGGTGAGTGCGTACTATGATCTAAGGGTTGTGGTGACTGTTCCTGTACAGATATGGACGAATCGTAGATCGCAGAAGCCGTATATTTGATTTATTTCCACTCATGTAGGTTACTCACATTTTTTGTTCTTGCAGTTCTCTTTGCCAGTGGGTTTGAAAAAGTGGGTTCTACAGCTATTTACGGCATGCCGTGAAAGTGACACATGCTCGCAGCCTCAGAATTACCTGCTACATGAACGCTACCGTCCAAGCAATGCGTGCGATACCAGAACTTCAAGCAGCTCTCTAAACGTACTGGTATCAAGTATGTATGTGTGTTTTTTGTGCTTGGGTCGGTCTTTGCTTACGCGTACACATGCAATGGACTCTCAATTGGAAAAGAACTCCCCTTCACTTGGGCGTCAAGCAGTTTACAACCAGATGTCGTATCTCTCGCGCCTACCGGGTTACCTGACGGTGCACTTGATTTGTTTTGCGTGGAGACGCGATATAGAAGGCCAAGATCGTGAGCATAAATTACTCCCAGTTCTGCCTCATGTCTCACGATCTTCCAGCGCAAAGTGAAGTTTGCGTCAGATTTTGATGCACTGGAAGTAGTGACCGATGAGCTGGAATCAAACCTCACGCCGGTGTCCAGCCGGCTAAAGTCTATCGAGAAAGAGCGTGCCAAGTGATGGAAGGTGGTGCAGGAGGCGTCGTGATCGTCTAGGCCTGCAGAGGAGAATACAGATGTTGAGACAGGGCCTGCGAGTGAAGGTGCCGGGGGACCTGGAGGAGGGGAGTGTATCGTGCGCGGGAGCTACAGGAGCTGGAGGCGTTGGCCGATGCCGATGTGAAGAATGGAATTGGCTAATATGAATAACACATTTGGCCGCATCTATACTCATGTAAGCCAAGTACCTCGATCTGGGAATCATCGATCATCAAATTCAATCACATGCACACTGGCAAGCTCCTAATCAGGCTGTACAGAATGGAGGCTGCATTTGCCTTTTACTGTGATCTCTAACGCAGGACATGGGTGTAGCGGGACTTTGGGAGGTTTGTTACATGAATTAACATGAAGTTTTGCTCTAAGACACAGTCTACTAGGTGCTACGTCCTGCTGGACAAACGCAGTCATTAACACATCTATCTGTTACCCAAGGGTTCGAAGCCAATGCTGGTGGTCGACGGGGCTTTCGCATAGGAATTGATGCCTCAATTTGGTTCTTCCACGCCGCATACAGTAAAGAAGGGGAGAATCCAGAGCTGCGCACGCTCTTCTTTCGTTGTTCCAGACTCATGAGTATGCCTCTTCTCCCACTCTTCGTTTTCGATGGTCCGAAAAGACCATTGGTCAAGCATGGAAAGAGAGTGAGCGGTAAGGCGCACTGGCTCACTACTGGGATGAAGAATATCATTGCTGCTTTCGGATTTGAATGGAGGACAGTGCATGTACTATGCAGAAGGGGTGACAAAATGAATATTTACCACACACAGGCTCCCGGCGAAGCTGAAGCTGAGCTTGCGTATCTGAATCGCATTGGAAGCATCGATGCTGTCCTCTCTGATGATGTCGACAACTTTCTATTTGGTGCTACCATGGTCATTCGCAAGTAAAGTCTCCCACCTGAGAAATCCTCCAAACACTGACTCTTGCATAGTCCCAGTAATATGCTTTCCGGAAACCGTGCACATCCGGTAAAAAATGCTGATGGACATGATGACGGAAACCACGTCGTGACATATCGTGCCAGTGATCTTCTCTCCCATGACGACATCCATCTCTCGCATGGAGGCTGTATCCTAATTGGCCTCCTTGCTGGCGGAGACTACCATCAGGCTGGAGTTCAAGGCTGTGGCAAGCTCATTGCTGCCGCCCTTGCACGTTGTGGATTTGGTGACCAGCTACTTCAAG